>Ga0210394_10006407_pt1 | contig 12766 bp, 16 predicted proteins | sample IncBWC12MmetaG_FD_160121 | JGI IMG/M metagenome (GOLD analysis project Ga0210394, IMG submission 160121) | Forest soil microbial communities from Barre Woods Harvard Forest LTER site, Petersham, Massachusetts, United States - Inc-BW-C-12-M | ecosystem: Environmental > Terrestrial > Soil >... | reverse complement strand
GACCGGTCTGCCTCCAATCCGCGTTCACGTTGGAGACGACGAAGTGCTGCTCGACGACTCGCGCCGCTATGTAGAGCGCGCCGTCACGGCCAGCGTCGACGCAAAGCTCGACGTATGGATGGGAATGCCGCATGGGTTCGTCACGAATGTCGGCGGATTCAACGCCGCTACGCAGGCGCTCAAGGCAAGCGGAGCATTTCTAACCGAGCGGCTGGGGAGCACGGGTAGATGAAAACCTCAATAAGAACTCACGAAGGGCGAGTGGCGTTGGTCACCGGTGCCGGCCAAGGCATCGGTCAAGCGATCGCATTGGCATTGGCAGAACGAGGCGCACAGGTGATTGCGACCGATCTCAAGCCTCCGCAAGAGACCGCGAGGAAGATTGGGCCCACGGCATGCGCGTTTCAACTTGATGTGACGCAGGAAGAGGATTGGCGTTCGGTATTCGGCAAGAGCCACGATGTGGGCGAGGTGGATATCGTTGTGAATAATGCGGGTTATTTCCCAAATCGCTCAATCGACGAACTCGATCTGCCCACTTGGCGAAAAACGTTCGCAACGAATTTAGACTCGCATTTCTTGAGCGTGAAATGCTTCTTGCCAGCTATGCGAAGGAAAAAGTGGGGCCGCTTCGTCGGCATATCGTCAAACATGGTGGGCTTAGCCATACCCGGCATGAGCCACTACATCGCTTCCAAGATGGGAATTATCGGGTTCATGAGAGGTTTGGCGAACGATGTTGCAAACGACGGCATTACCGCGAATGCGGTGTTGCCCGGGCTGACAAATACATTGGCAACTGCACCTCAATCGGAAGAGCAAAAACGGGCCACCTGGGAACAGCAGGCCATCAAGCGGATGGGAGAACCTGAGGATGTCACAGGTGCAGTACTGTTTTTGACAAGCAATGATGCGGCATTTATCACCGGGCAGGCAATTGTCGTTGACGGTGGCCAATATCGCATCGGCTAGGAAGGAAAGAGCCAAGAATGGGGACAAATGATCAGGAGAAGATAAAGATCGCTCGCGAATATTTCATGAAAGCCGACCAGGGACGTCCAGACATCCTGGAACTGTTCCATGAAGATGCTGAAATTTATTTCCCTAAATTCGGACTTGGTTTTGGACGGAATTCGTTTCTTGAAATGGTTAAAGGATTCGAAGGCGTCTTGGAATACATTCGACACGACTATGACCGTTTGAATTTCATTCCTTCAGCCGACTATCTCATCGTTGAAGGCACATCACAGGGCAGAATGTCTGGTAAGTCGTGGGCAGGCGGCAAAACTCCTGGCGGGCGTTTCTGCAACGTCTTCAAGTTTCGAGATGGCCGAATATCGAGCCTGCACATCTATCTTGATCCCGACTATACAGGCGAGGATGAGGCACGGTTGCGATGGGGTAAGAATCGTCAGTGGTGAGAGTGATGACCGCCCGTCGGACGATTATTCGGGGTCTGGTTAAGAATTGAGGAGGCGAGCCATGTCTTACAGCATATCGAACTTACTGATCCGAAATCTTCGCGACGTCTTCGGTGAAAACGACCCCAAGCGGCGACGCGCGGCGATCGACGAGATCTGGGCCGAAGATGGCGTGTTCTACGACCCCAACAGCGGCGCCCATCGTGGCCGCGACGAGATCGATCGCGTCGCGGGCACCATCAAGGCTACTCACCCTGACTTTCGATATCAGCCAATTGCCGAGCCCGAGGAGTCGGGCGATGCCGGGCGGGTCCCATGGGTATCGGGCCGCCCTGGTGAGGCGCCGGCTTACGCCGGGACGGATTTCCTCATTGCCCGTGACGGGCGGATTGCCGCTGTCTATCTCTTTTTCGACAAGCTGCCCTGAGCTGGAGTCTACCGGGCAGGGGTCATCCTGTGGTGGTGATGCGCAGCGCCATGGCGCGGTTGTAGCGACAGGCCCACGTACGGTTGAAACGATATATGGGAACACAAAATCGGTTGGCAGAGCTTAACAGCGATCTAGCCCGAGAAAAGCTATATCCCGAAGGGGAAATCCGCGCCGACAAGAAACTTGACGAGATCGTCGGAAAGAGCGCCGCTTTGCGCTTGCTTTTGAACCAAGTGGAGACAGTCGCGCCTACGGAATCGACCGTCCTTATTTATGGTGAGACCGGAACCGGAAAGGAGCTAGTGGCGCGCGCGCTCCACAATCTGAGCCCACGTCGCTCCAATTCTTTCGTCAAGGTGAATTGTGCCGCTATTCCGGCTGGACTGCTCGAAAGCGAGCTCTTCGGTCATGAAAAAGGGGCATTCACCGGCGCGATCGCCCAACGAATCGGCCGTTTCGAACTGGCAAACCGTGGCAGTATTTTTCTGGATGAGATCGGTGACGTCTCGCTCGAGCTCCAGCCGAAGTTGCTGCGGGTGCTACAGGAGCGCGAATTTGAGCGCCTCGGAAACACGCACACCCTGCGCACGGACGCCCGGCTGATCGCCGCGACAAACCGTGACCTGACGGCGATGGTAATGGAGCAAAAATTCCGCTCCGATCTCTTCTACCGATTAAATGTGTTTCCCATTCGCGTTCCGCCGCTGCGCGAGCGTCGCGAAGACATCCCGACTCTGGTCTGCTATTTTCTATTAAAGTTCGCGCGCCATATGAATAAGAGGATCGAGAGCATCGCCTCAGAAACGATGAGCGCCTTGTGCAATTACCACTGGCCCGGCAACATCCGGGAGCTGCAAAACGTGATTGAGCGCGCAGTGATCTTGTCTTCGGGGTCCGTGTTGAGAGTTTCGTCCTCAGATTTAAGTGCCGAGAGTGGACTTATCTCCACCCTGAGCCACCCAGCTAAGGCCGAGCACCAGGGGAACCTGCGGCGCTTCCTTGAAGAAGCCGAACGAAAGCGGATTCTAGAGGCCTTGGATGAAACCCGTTGGGTCGTTGCAGGTCCAAGGGGCGCCGCTGCTCACTTGGGAGTGAAACGGTCCACGCTTCAGGCCCGCATCCTGAAGCTCGGAATCGCCCGCGATAGGTGAACGGCCCTGAACAGTGAGGGTCGGAAGACGATAGTTCCGCCGCTTGGAACCAGCTAACTGTCGGATCCTGGCACAAAATGAAGTACGCGATATAACATCAGGCGTGCACCTTCCCGTGAACCCGCCGGTACTCCCCATGCTTGCCAAACGAGTAGGTGAATTACCACACAGTGGAGATTGGGTTTTCGAACCGAAATGGGATGGGTTTCGTGCGCTGGTGTTTCGTGATGGGGATGAGATCCTGATCCAGAGTCGCGACGAAAAGCCGCTCAACCGTTACTTTCCTGAGCTGCTCGGGCCATTACGCTCGACGTTGCCTCCGCGCTGCGTCCTCGACGGAGAGATTGTCATCGTCAAGGATGACGGACTAGACTTCGAGGCGCTGCAATTGCGCCTCCATCCTGCCGCGTCGCGCGTGAATCTGCTCTCCCAGCAAACTCCATCGTCGTTTGTGTTCTTTGACCTGCTGTCCAGGGGAGACCGCGATCTGCGAGGCGAGCCATTCGAGTCCCGGCGCCGCGAGCTGGAATCGCTGATTGCATCGGCGGAGCCACCTATCCATCTAACGCCGGCAACCTCCGATCGCACTGTTGCTTCCGATTGGTTTCGTCGTTTTGAGGGCGCAGGCTTTGACGGTGTCATGGCCAAGTCCGCCTCAGGAACCTACGAGCCAAACAAACGCGTGATGCTCAAGGTAAAACACGAGCGCGACTGCGATTGTGTCGTGGCAGGATTTCGCTGGTACAAGAAAGGGGATCGCAACCTGCTCGGTTCATTGCTCCTCGGCCTGTTTGACGACGCCGGTGCTTTGCAGCACGTCGGGGTTTGTTCGAGCTTTAGCGTCGAGAAGCGCCGGGAATATGCGGAATTTCTTGACCCTTACCGCAAGAACGCGCTCGCCGCTCACCCATGGAAGCACTGGGCGGAACACGGAGGCGAGCCCGGTGATACCGAAGTTGCCCATCGCATGCCGGGTGGCCAGAGCCGCTGGAGTCATGGCAAGGATCTGTCGTGGGAACCACTGCGGCCCGAACTGGTGGTACAAGTCGCATACGATCACATGCAAGGCAGCCGCTTCCGTCATATCGCGCAGTTTCGCAGATGGCGAACAGACAAGAAGCCGAGCGACTGTACCTATGACCAGCTCGAAGTTGTTCCGCCGCAAGAGCTGGCCGCGATGTTTCCACACGGGCGCTAAGTCTGACGCCAACTACTCCTCTGCTCTTTTCCTGTACCTTTCACGCCATTCGCGTGTCGGATCATCATCGGGGTCGGGAACCTCTTGCGCCGGCCGAAGCGCTTCCGGAACATGACGCAGGTTGACCCGGATGCGGGTCCACGTTGATGACCTGCCTCGCATAGCGTCGATCAGGACGTCGTCTATCGTAAGGAAATCGGCGATCTCCGCGTGCTTCCCCTTCCACCTTTCGAAACCCGCCAGCGCTGCTCCTTTATCTGGAGAGTTGGCAACCACGATGAGCGGCATCTTGACCCGCGGATTCTTTACCGCTGATTTAGCGCGGGATGGAGCTACTCGAGGTGCCTCACCTTCCATCTTGCGAAAGTGTGGCGGCCAGGGCGCGTCGCCGAGACCGGCAGCTTCGTCTTTGGCCGCGAATTCGAGCAATTTTTCAAGCGAACCAGGCGCGGCGTCCATGTCCGCGTGAGGATTTCCGATTTTCGCGAAGCGCTCTGGAACCGTGAATATCGTGAAGGCGGCCGGATCACAGTCAGGGACCTCATGCCAATGAAGCGGAGTCGAAACACGGGCGTCAGGAAGCGGACGCACCGAATACGCAGAGCAAGTCGTTCGATCCTTCGCATTCTGGTTGTAGTCGAGGAACACGCCATGTCGCTCTTCTTTCCACCATTTCGAGCTGGCCAGTGTGGGCACACGTCGCTCTACGGCGCGCGACAACGCGAGAGCAGCGCGGCGTACTTCGGCGAACGTCCAGCGGTGTTCGAGACGCACATTTACGTGCATGCCGCGCGAACCGCTGGTCTTGGGCCAGCCGCGAAGCCCTACCTCTTCGAGGAACCCCCGCACTTCGAGAGCAACATGACGGACATCGGCCCAACTAACACCAGGACCGGGATCGAGATCAATCCGCAATTCGTCGGGGTGCTCCAGATCGCCGGAGCGAACCGGGTGCGGGTGTAGTTCGATGCAACCCAGATTAACGATCCAGGCGAGCCCTGCTACGTCATCGACCACAATCTCTTCCGCAGTTCGACCGGAAGGGAATGACAGCGTAACGGTTCGCAGCCAAGGAGGCCGCTGCGCAGGTGCACGTTTCTGATAGAACGCTTCTGCCTCGGCGCCGTTCACGAAACGCTTGAGGACAATCGGACGATCCTGAATTCCAGCGAGTGCACCAGGCGCAACGGAGAGATAGTAGCGTACGAGATCGAGCTTCGAGATCCGCGCCTGTGAAAAATACAGCTTGTCGGGATTCGTTATACGGACTTCACGTCCCTCGAGCGAGAGCGCCTTACTGGTTGCTTCTTTTGCCACCCAATTAGGCTACCACCCTCACGCCGCAGTGAGGCGTTGGACACTAGTCCCATTTCGGTAACGCGGCGGACCCGGACCCTCGATTCAGTGACGCAGGGCCACGCAATAAAAGCCCTGAACCTTTTGCCATCCACCGCACGAATAGGTCTGGCCCGCGCCTGCGATCATGATCGCGTTGAAATTCCTGCGGTTCGGTTCTCGAAAGAAGAGCACACGACAATATACAGAACAGCAACCAGTACAGAACCAGCGCATTCGTAAGGGCACTCATGTGTCCTCCTCGCTATGTAGGCGCCCGGCTGGTCGCCTTAGTTAACGACAATGCTCAGACGGTTGGTACAAATCTGACCAACGCAAGGGGCGCAGCATCGCTGGAACAACACCTTTAAGGGGTTCGCTTTCGGAGCGGTATTTCAAACAGGAGCACACGGTGCTACGCTTTTGCGAAGGAGGTGCATATGCGCAGACTGCATGTCGTCGTGCCTCTTGCGTTTTTGTCAATGATATTGGCTACGACCGCCTTCGCCCAAGGCCGTGGCGGAGGATTCCGTGGAGGTGGAGGCTTTCGCGGGGGAGGGGGCTTCGGAGGAGGCAGAGGATTCGGCGGAGGTTTCCGTGGTGGATTCGGGGGCTTTCGAGGCGGGTTCGGGGGGTTCGGAGGATTCCGAGGAGGCTTTGGCTTTGGCGGGTTCCGTGGTCCCTTCTTCGGACGCGGATTCGGACGTGGGTTTGGATTCGGCTTTGGGTTCGGCTTTGGTTATCCGTGGGCCTATTACCCTTATCCTGCCTACCCCTACTACCCATACTACGGATGCGATCCTTACGATCCCTATAGCGCATATAGGTGTGACCCAGCATCGTATGGTCCATACGTAAACTATCCCGTCGATCCGCCAAGTCCGCAGGCGCATTCGCAAATTGCCGCTCCCGCTCTAGCCGATGGCAGATGGCACCGCTTTGGCGAAAAGGTGGACGCCGGCATACCGACAAGTTCGGCTGAAACTCTGACACGTTTGCAGTGAAGCGAACCATCGACGCCGAACGCATTCGCTGAGATCAGATAGCTTCGTGTGGTCCTTGACGGAAACACGTCGCTTGAGTTCTGCTCACATAACGCGGCAGTTGACTTGAAGGCTTGTCTAAGCCCGCGGCGGCATTGGACGCGTGGACAATCATCCAGTTGATGCCGAACCGATCCCGCACTTGCCCAAAACGCGAGGCAAAGAACGTCTCCTCCATCGGCATCAGGGCCTTACCGCCATCGGAAAGCGCGGCGAAAATTCGTTCAGCTTCGCTGTCGCTGTCCACGCGCAACGTGAGGTATGCGCTCCGCATCGGCTCGGCCTTGGGGATGTCCGCCGCCCACAACTCAACGTCGCCAATTGTTATGCGCGCATGCAGCACTGCGTCCTTCCAATCCGGGTTGACACGGGTTTGCTCGGGCGACTGCCCGTGCGTCATCATCATCCCGGCTTTTGCCCCGAGATGCTTCTCGTAATACCGAAACGCCTCCGCACACGTGCCCGGAAAATTCACGTAAGTATTAGTTTTCATCAATGATCTCCTTCGCTGAATCGTCCTTCAAAGCTTAGTCGAATGAGGACCGGCGTAATCGACAGCTCAACGCTTCGGTTCAGCAGAACGCGGGTTTACCGCAAAGCTCCCACAAAACTATGCTTCCGTGTGCTTCGGAAGCTGTGTGAAGACAATTCCTATCGCAGCACTGCGTCCTTCCAGTCCGGGTTGACACGGGTTTGCATCAAGCGAAGGAGCAGTAGTCCTATCGGCAGGAACCGAGAAAGACTTGGAAACATGATCTGCCTACACGTTCCCCCGGAAATGATAGGCGTTGATGGCCAAGCTCTCACGAAAGTAAAAGCGATGCGTTTGCTCTCGCTGAACGCCCGAATCCAGGTGTATCTGAGTACAAGCGTGAGCTCTTGCTTCCGCCTTGAGCCAATCGATCAATGCTTTTCCGAAGCCTTGAGAGCGATAAGCTTCATCGGTATTTAGATCATCGACGTACATGATCTTGCCGCAATACAGCATCTCCATGAAGCGATAGCCTGCAACTGCTCGCACGGCGTCCTTCTCGTAAAGGGCGACAAGGCGGTAACCATCTGCATTCATCATCCTTCGCACAGTGGATAAATAATCCTCTGACCGCACGACAGGTCGGAGTTGGAGCATGACCTCTCGGGTTGCCAGTATCTGCTCGTCGCCACTGGCTATCGCGATTGTGATGGCTTCCGGTGGAGGCATTATCCTGCTTTCAATTGGTCGTGACAGGTGACTGTCAATCCAACCGACAACTGATCCGATTCATGCAAATTCTCGTTATTCGCTTTCGCTGGGTGCATCAAGTGTCGGCGTGATGCCATCCGTGCATACCGTCGATCAAGCCTAAGACTAGTGCCCCTGCCGAAGCCGAGAAGACGGAAGCGTCGAGTGGCCTTTTGATACCGAATGAAACAGCCATGGCAACACCAAATATTGCGAGCAAAGCCGCACTTGCCACGCAAACCGGCCGAGGCCAGAGCCCCAGAATTAGGGCAATTCCGAGCAAGAGTTCAGCAGAGGTAGCCAGCCACGCAAGGGCGGGTGCCCATTTCGGAGGAAGAAACGAATTCACCTGTGCCACGTAGACGGTGAAATCGTGAAAATTTCCCCAGGCCACGTTGGTTTTCCCGTGTGGCCCCCAAAAGCCGAAACGGTCCGCGACCGCGGAGAGAAAAGCGCCGCCGATTGCGACGCGAGCGTAGATGATTGCAAGACGACGTTCTAGCATCGTGATATCCAGTGAACTCCAAGGGAGTCTAAATCAACAGACCCTTCGAGAATAGCGCGGACGTAGCTTAACAAGGAGGCTCAAAATGCCGAAGAGGGTCCATAGTCAGCGTCTGAAATCGTTCGCTTTTGAAGATCCTCGAGAGTACTTTCCGAAAGTGGCTTATTGGAAGTTAGGCGCAGTCCACGGTCCTACACGGATTCAACCTCGCCATCCAACCTTGGGAGAGCCGATATCTACGTGTCTCGTGAAATCGCGTAGGAAGCTTTAGGGGGCAGGGCAGCCGGTCTCGTCTAAGTCCTCTAACTTCTTGGTAGCCTCTGCGTCATTCTCTTTCGAAGCCACAAAGAGCAGTACGCGCGCCTGCTCACAATTCACAGGGACACCGTCACCCCTCAGGTAGAGGTCAGCAAGGGCCACCGCCGCTTTGGTGTTCCCGGCTTCGAAGGAGGCCCAAAGTTGCGCTAGCGTTGCCAAGGTCTTTTTTGTGGGCCGTGGCTCCGGGACGGATAGGTCCGTGAGCGGCGCCGGCTGCCTGACATCGAGGGACGCGGGATATTTCGTACGGCCCAGCTCCACTGGGTTGTCAAGAAATTGGTTCGAGCGCCTTGATATTTGCCGTTTCGATAGGGTAGTCACGGCGAGGGATTCTCCCTCGATTTCTGACTTGGATTTCACTGCTCGCGACACGGCTTTGGTGTCGAAGTTCTCCATAGTCGTTTGTCCAACCCCTTGTAAGGAAGCCCCGTGCTGTCGGACGCTCGAATATATGAAAGCGGGTATTGCGACCGCAGAGGAAGCTAGGATCCCAATCAGGACGCCACGGATGAATTGCCATCGAATAGCAGAGAGATGCCGGTCGAAAGGAATTAGTCGCGTTCTGTTAGGCGATTCCGGAGCTGTGAGTGTGTACGTACGTTCAACAAAGGTCATGGCGTTCGAATGCCTTTCCCAATTGTCGGAGCAATCTTCAGCGGGCCGGAGGGGTGAAGAACTGCCGAGGCGGCAGGCGCACGGGCGGGTTAGGCGCAACCGACAGTTGCATATCCTACTCTAGTAAGACGCCTCGTGGCCGAGAAATGTAGAAAGTGATCGGCGCTTCCCTCACCCTGGAGGTACTGCTGGCGTACTATTGAGGCAGCTTCCCTTGCTATGACGGATTGTGTGGCACGGGCGTGGAATTCGAGATGTGCCGTCCGGCCGATGAGGTAACCTCAAACGTAAAGCGAAGGGCCGGAATTTTGTTGCCGGGATGATCGTCAGCGTAAGTCAGTTGTGGGGTTCGGTATAGTTGTTGTGCTTCCGTCGGAGGTCCTTGATAGATTCCGGGGTATAAGTCGATCAGGTGCTCGCCTGGTTCGCCGGCCGCCGTGAAATTGATGACGACATCGCCCTGGCTGTTAAATCCGCACGCATAGCCCATATAAGCATTGTCGTAGGTAGCGACGTAAATGTTGTCGTATTCGGTCCAGCCGACGCCCTTGAGATGAATTGTCACCGGTGTTCCCGCCGGTCCCGATTTCGGCGTAATACTGACGATGCTGGTTTCAATCACGAAAAACGCTTGCGCCGCCAGTTTATCGCCGTTTCGCAATGCAAGACCGTGCAGGCCACCGAGGTCGTCGGGAATCGTTATCGGCCACTCGATTTTTCCGTCCGTTCCGACCTTCACCTGAGCAATGACATTTTCTTGCGGCTCGAACCCCAACCCGCTCACGCGGCTGCCGCCGAAAGTTTGCCAGACGAGTTGCTGCAACGAGTCCCGCGGAAAGCCTTCGCCGCGCAGCATTGTGTGAGTGCCAACCGGGCCTTGGGTTGGTGCCAGAGCCAACGTCGCTCGTTCGATCTTCACTTCGGTTTGCGGGATCGTCTGTGGCTGATATGGCTCTGCGTATGCTTCTCGGGCGAGCGCGCCCGGCGTGGTACGGAAAGTAAACTGAGGACGGGGCAGATGCGCCACTGGTGATTGCTCATAGTTTAGATAACTCTGACCTTGCCAGCCGGTGTACATCTTGATGACGTGATTCCCGAGCGGGCCAGCTGCGCGGAACCGCGCCACTGCCGAGCCCCGCGTGCCGGCGGCCGAAACCCATCCCACTTCGACATTGTCCCAATTGACGACCCAGGTGCTTTCCATCGTGCGCCAGCCTAGCCCTTTGACTTTGAGCTCGATTGGCGTCCCGACTGGCCCCGAAGAGGGAGTGAGCTCGAACGTCTGCGTTACGTTGATGCCGTTCTGCGCTACAGGTTTTCCAGTGATCAGCGCAGTCACTTCGTGCACACCGCCGTAGTCCTCGGGAATCTTAAAGCTGGCGTCGAGCTGCCCGTTCGAATCGACGGAGAACTCTCCGAGCTTGCGGGTGCTTTCTGAATATTTCTTGCCACGGAAATGGTAATAGTCTTCGATGACCCAGCCGCCGTTAACCGTGCCCCAGACGAGATCGACCATTTTCCCGGGTGGCAGACCTTTGGCCGATGCACGCACGCTGGAGCCGACTACAGCAGGCTTATCGTAGGCAAGTTCGAGTCTGGTGCTCTCGGCTGCACCGGATGGCGCAGTTGCAGCACTGACCACTGCTTGAGAATCGGCTAATTGATATCGCGAACAGGCAGACAACGCTGAAATGAGAGCCAGCGGGATCCAAACTCGGAAGGGCAGAAAGGCTCTCATGCTTGTGTGACTGGAGAATCTGTTGAGCTAGTCGCCGAGAATCGTGATCTGCGACGTGTCGACATCGAACGGCTTGTACTCGCCGGTGCGGCCTTGCGGATCCTTCGCCGTCACGGTGTAGCGTACGATTCCGGTGGGCGCATCGTCGGGAACGATCCACTTCGCGACCCAGAATTGCCGTTCGGGCTGCTTATCGGTCTGACGATCACGCATCGGGATATCAATGGTTTTGCCGTTAAACGTCAAATGAACCACGAGCTGCGTTGCGCGATCCCGCTTGCCCGTGGCCGGATCGATGGCCGTCATTCGGAAGCCTATGGGTTCGCCCCGTTTGAATTGAGTGCTCGCCGTGCAGGTGCGTGGCTTGCCCAGGCCAAAGAAGTACACTACATCTCCGTACACCACTACACGATCGCCACTTGGCGTCTGCCCCGCAACAAACGGGGTTGCCATCATCGCGGTCAACGCCAGGAGAAATGCAAGCGCGAAATACTTATAGAGGGGCTTCATAACACCAGACGTTACTCCGATTCGCGCCCATCTGTCCAGTGGTTCGATACATTATCGGACTGTGGCTTTTGGGGGCGGGGCCACATTTTTCTGCATCGATGTGCGGCAAATGCCGCCTCGCGGCAACTCTTCCTCAATCCGATAAGGGGAAGAGCTGCCTATGACACTGGAACAAACCAATGTCCAGCGGTGAGGTGCTATGCTGTCTGTCCAGCCGCGAAATAGTTCGCCCGGTCGAGATCGGTAATGAGTCCGGGCCCGGTTGGGCGCCATTCCAGCAGTCGCTGGGTTTGCACGCTCGAAGCGATAAGGTCGCTACCAACGAAGGCCCCCAGCCAGCCAAAATGAGCTGCCGCCTCCTCAGCGGATTTGGACACGACGGGCACTTTCAGGCCGCGCCCGATCGCATGAGCGATGTCCCGCGTTGGCACGCCCTCTTCCGCTACCGCGTGATACCTAGCGCCTGCTTCCTGCTTCTCCAGCGCCAGCCTGTAGAGGCGGGCAGCGTCGAGGACGTGCACGGCCGCCCAGCGGTTGAGTCCGTCGCCCACATACGCTGACAATCCCCTCTCGCGGGCCAGCGCGATTGCATAGGTAATGAGACCCTGCTTGATTGTGTTGTGAACTTGGGGAAGGCGCACCACCGACACGCGCACGCCACGTTTCAGCAGTTTCTCACCCGTCACTTCCGAGGCGCGCGGATACGAGGCAGACGGAGGGAGAGGAGCATCTTCTTCTGTAGCCATGCGTCCCTGTGCCAGCGTCGCCAAGCCGGAGGTGACAAGCAGTGGCCGCTCGGAGCCTTCGAGCGCCGAGCCGAGAGCCTCAATGGCGCGGCTGTCGATCGCACAGTTTTCTGCGAAGTTCGAGAAGTCGTGGATAAAGCCCGTGTGAATCACGCCATCGGACATCGCTGCTCCGCTGCGCAGGCTTTCGAGGTTTTTAAGATCACCCCGGTGCACCTGGGCGCCAGCCGCGATAAGAGACTTGCCGCCCGCATCCGAGCGAGCAAGACCGAGCACCTGATGCCCCGCGCTAATGAGCTCTCGAACGATCGCAGAACCGACAAATCCCGTTGCTCCCGTTACAAACACTTTCATAGTTCCTCCTTCCTAACGCGAAAAAGATTCTCCAACCATTTCTTCGCTTTTCTTCCAGAGCGCTTCAGCGGTTTTTAGATCGAGCGCGTAGCCTCGGACGCCTTCACTTACGCCGCTAATAGGCACGTCGCCCGGCACGATTCTCGCGACGTGGCAGTTCTCGCAATAGTGCCCGCCGAC
>Ga0210394_10006406_pt1 | contig 12766 bp, 13 predicted proteins | sample IncBWC12MmetaG_FD_160121 | JGI IMG/M metagenome (GOLD analysis project Ga0210394, IMG submission 160121) | Forest soil microbial communities from Barre Woods Harvard Forest LTER site, Petersham, Massachusetts, United States - Inc-BW-C-12-M | ecosystem: Environmental > Terrestrial > Soil >... | reverse complement strand
TTCGATACGCAATCGGGCAAGGCGACCACCGATCGTCCGATGCGGTTCGATTTCGACCAGGGCGGAGGGACCGCCGTCGGCGCCGAATACGATCCGCAGACGCGCGAACTGCACATGAAGGCGCAGATCATGCTAGATTGGCGCGGCAAGAAAGTGGATTCGGTTCCGATGCATATCGAATCGGGCGAGGCGTTTTATCGGGAACGCGACTCGAAGGTTATTCTGATTCCCTGGTCGAAACTCCAGCGCGACACGCTGCGACTTGAAGGAAAGATGTCGGTCGTCACTCTCGATCAGGGCGAAGTGAGGCTGGCCGAGATTGAGGCTGGTCACGGCGTGAAAGAAGATCCGGATCGCAAGGTTGAGTTCGGAGCGGACGGCATGACCATGAATTTCGCCGATGGGATGCTGGTGACTAAAATCACCGGCGACCGCAATGCGCACCTGATTTCATCGACCGACGCGGCGCGAACGACGGTGACGGGGAACCGGATGGAGATGGGATTCGAGGCGACGGGCAAGGAGAGCACGTTATCGACGGCGGTCGCGACGGGGAAGAGCGTGGCGGAGAATGTTCCGATCGCGAAGCCCGGCACGCAGCCCGGTGACACGCGCATCCTGCACAGCGAAGTGATCCACCTGAAAATGCGCAGCGGCGGGCAGGAGATCGAAAGCGTGGAGACGGACGGCGCGGCGACGATGGATTTTCTACCGAATCGGCCGGGGCTGCCGAAGCGCGTGATGACCGGCGACAAAGTGTGGATCAAGTACGGCGAGGATAATCGCATCGAGAGTTTCCGGTCTGTGAACGTGGCGACGCGCACCGATAAGCCGGGCGAGAAGGGAAAGCCTGTACCTCCGCCGGGATTTACGACGTCGAAAGAAATGCTGGCCACGTTCGATCCGGCGACCAGCGACATGAGCCATCTGGACCAGAAGAACGATTTCAAGTACGACGAGGGCGACAGGCATGCGCGGGCCGACCACGCCACTTTGGATCAAAAAACGGACATGATGACGCTCACTAAAGGCGCGAGGGTGTGGGATTCGACCGGGTCGGCCGCGGCCGATCAAATCGTGATGAATCAGAAATCAGGCGATTTTACTGCCGAGGGACATGTCGCGTCGACACGCATGCCGGATCCGAAGGGCAAATCGAGCGCGATGCTGAATACCGACGAGATCATGCAGGCGCGGGCGCAGAAAATGGTTTCGACGGACAGCAATTTGAAGATCCACTACGAGGGTAACGCGGTCGCGTGGCAAGGATCGAACAGGGTGGAAGCGGAAAGGCTCGATATCGATCGCGACGCGGGGATTATGGAAGCGGACGGCAAAGTGGTGAGCTATTTTGTCGACAAAGACAAAGACAAGGACGACAAGAAATCGGACGGCAAGACGAAAGTAAGAGCGCAGCCGAAAACCGCATCGAAGCCCACTGCTCCGATTTTTACTGTCGTGCATGCGCCGCATTTGACGTACACGGAAGACTCGCGCATCGCGGTTTATAAAGGCGGCGTGCTGCTGCAAAGGCCCGATCTGACGGTGACGGGGCAGGAGATCAAGGCATTTTTGAACGAAGCCGATGCCGATTCGTCGCTCAACAAGACCGTCGCCGACGGAGCGGTGAAAATCGTGAGCACGGCGAAAGCGAAAGTGCGCACGGGGACGTCGGAACATTCCGAATATTACGCCGACGATGGGAAAGTGATTCTCACTGGCGGCCGTCCTCTGCTGGTGGACAGCAAGGAAGGCAAAACGCAACAGGATGAATTGACGTGGTGGGCGAACGATGATAGGCTGCTGAGTAACGGACAGCCGACCAGCCAGGTAAAGAGCGTCGTCCGCAAGAAATAGCTTCCGTGCACACCCTGCAAACCACCGATCTTACGAAGTCGTATCGCGGCCGCAAAGTGGTGGACAACGTTTCGGTCTGGGTGAAGCAGGGCGAAGTGGTGGGTTTGCTGGGTCCGAACGGGGCGGGCAAAACCACGTCGTTCTACATGATCGTCGGGCTGATCACGCCGGATTCGGGGCGCGTGACGCTGGACGACCAGGACATCACGCCGCTCGCGATGTATCAGCGCGCGCGGACGGGAATCAGCTATCTGCCGCAGGAAGCGTCGGTATTTCGCAAGTTGTCGGTGGAAGACAACCTGATGGCGATTCTGCAAACTCTGCCGCTGAACCGGCGGGAGAGGCTCGATCGCATGGACCGGCTCATCTCGCAGTTGGGCTTGGAAACGGTAAGGCACAGCAAAGGCTATGTGTTGTCCGGAGGCGAGCGAAGGCGCGTGGAGATCGCGCGGTCGCTGGTGATTGAGCCGAGTTTTCTTTTGCTGGACGAGCCGTTTTCGGGGATCGATCCGATTCAGGTGCTGGAGCTTCAGAAGATTATTTTCGACTTAAAGAACTCGGGGATCGGGATTCTGGTGACGGATCACAACGTGCGGGAGACGCTGGCGGTGACGGATCGCGCCTACATCATTAATAATGGGCGTATTTTCCGGTCGGGATCGCCGGAGGCGCTGGGCAACGATCCGGAAGTGCGGCGCGTGTATCTGGGCGAGAATTTCAATCTGGAGTGGCAGAGCGGGCGCTGGCAGGTTCCGACCGAGGGATAAACGTTAGGGTAATGTTTCGCGTTTGTCCGCTCCCTGACGGTCGCGGCTCAGCGTCGACACTGAGCCGCCATGCGTAAGCATGCGGACGGGTTAGTTCTCCGTCGGAGCCTTCTCCAGGTGATCGATCACGATGATATCGAGAGGCGCTTTGCGCGCTTCCAGCTTCAGGCCCATCTGTTGCACTGACTGGAAGATCGACGAGCCGGAGGGATCGGATGCTTCGGCGGCGGCTTTGCCGGCGTCTCCGCCGGGCATCGCCATGCCCGCTGCCTTGGCGACGTTCTTGAGATCGTCCATGGAGAGGTCGAGCGCCACCTGGTAGTTGCCCTTCAACTCGGTCATATCCACCACTGGACGGTCGACGAAACGGCTGGCGAATTCGCACAGCATCGCCATGGTCATTTTGGCGGTTTCCATGTGCATTTTGCCGTCGACCATGGACATCTTCATCTGGCCCTGCGGCCCGCCTCGCATGGTCACTCCTTTTCCGTTCTCCATGTTGCCGCTGATGCGCACTTGATTGGATCCTTGCCCCATCACCATCTCGCCTTTCTTAGGTTCTTCGGGCGTTTCCGGGGCGGCCGGATCGGGCTCGGATTCCTTCAGTTTCACGCCGCCTTTACCGACGATGAGCGCGTACACTGAATGATCCTTGCTGTCGCGATGGAAGGCGAGCTTGAACCGGTCGGCGAGCAGCGCTTGCAGCATTTGGGGGACCTGTTTTTCGGTAGCTCCCGGTGGCATGGTGGCCTGGATGTTGAAGCGCTGCGCGCTCATCGGGCTGCCCAGCCATTCGGGACCGGTGATCTGATAATCCTTGACTTCATACGCGGTCCGGATCAGGTCGCGCAGGGAAAAGCTGGCGATATCGCAGATGGCTCCGTCGACTTTCATGCCGATGCGCATTTTTCCGGATGCGATGGCGGCCGGGTCCAGAGGGCCGGCCGGTTTGACGGAGGCGACTTCGAAGGTCAGCGCCGGAGTTTGCGCGAACGCGGCGGTCGAGAGGAGCAGGGCGATGCCGAATTTACAAATCCCCATGTTTTTAGGGTACCTGAAAGCAAGGAGCCAGAAGCCAGGAGCCAGGAGCCAGGAGCCAGGAGCCAGGAGCCAGAATAACACTCAGCTTTTTTCGAAGTTCAGCGAAGCTGAGTTGATGCAGAAGCGCAAGCCCGTCGGATTCGGCCCGTCTGGAAAAACGTGGCCTAAATGCGCGCCGCACTGCGCGCATTGCACCTCGGTGCGGCGCATGCCGTAGGACGTATCGTCGATCATTTTTAGATTTTTTTCGTCAAGCGGCGCGTAGAAACTCGGCCAGCCGCTGCCCGATTCGAACTTCGTGCCGGAGCTGAACAGTTTCGCGTTGCAGCAGACGCAGTGATATGTGCCGTCGTCATGGAGGTTCCAATATTTGCCGGTGAAGGCAGGTTCCGTTCCGCACTGGCGGGCGACCTTGTATTGTTCCGGCGTGAGTTCCTTTTTCCAGTCTTCGTCAGTCTTCATGCCTTCAGCTTACACTGGAAGTTGGTGAGTTCCGATCCGATCCGGTTGTTTAAAAAATGGTTCGACGCGGCGGTGCGCGCGGGGCTGCCGGAGCCGAACGCGATGACGCTGGCGACGGCCACTCGCAATGGAAAACCTTCGGCGCGCATGGTGCTGCTGAAAGGATTCGACCAGCGGGGCTTCGTTTTTTACACCAACTACCAGAGCCCAAAAGGGCGCGAGCTGGATCAGAATCCGCGCGCCGCGCTGGTGCTCTACTGGCGGCCTCTGGAAAGGCAGATTCGCATCACGGGGCGTGTAACGAAGGTGAGCGCGGAGGCATCCGATAAATACTTCCACAGCCGGGAGCTGGGAAGCCGGTTCAGCGCGTCGATTTCGAAACAAAGTTCGGAGATCGCGTCGCGGGCGGTGTTGTTAAAAAGATTAAAGAAGATTGAGGAAAAGTATCCTTTGGGCGATCCGCCGCGTCCTATACACTGGGGAGGTTATCGTGTCCATCCGAACGAGATCGAATTCTGGCAAGGCGCCAAATTCCGCCTCCACGATCGCCTGCGCTACCGCCTGCGCCGCGACGGCAGTTGGCGTGTGGATCGCCTGTCTCCCTAGTGCGCGCGCGGCCGATGCGGAACTTCCGCGTATGCTGAAGGGCGTAGAGGAGCGCTACAACCGCTCCCAGACGTTGCAAGTGGCGTTCGCCGAAACATACACCAATCACGGACGCAAGCACACCGAGAACGGCGAGCTATTCCTGCGCAAGCCGGGCCGCATGCGGTGGGAATATAAGATCCCGGCGGGCAAGATTTTCGGCTCCGACGGGAAGTTCATGTACTCGTTCGAGCCGGATAAGAATCTGTTCGAGAAGGCCAGCATGAAGGGCGCGGAAGATATGCGCGCGCCGCTGGCGTTCCTGCTGGGCAAGCTGCAATTCGACAAGGAGTTCAGCAAGTACCGCACCGGGCCCGACGGGCGAGGGAGCACGTTCATCACCGGGACGCCGAAATCGGACAAGCTCCCTTATAGCGAGGTCACGTTTCTGATCGACCCCGATTTCACGATTCGCTGGTTGAATGTGAGGGGAGTGGACGGGTCGCAACTGGACTTCGCGTTTTCCGCCGAGAAGAGGAATCCTCCGCTTGCCGAGTCGATGTTCAAATTCACGCCGCCGCTGGGCGTGATTTACTCGGACGTGTCGCAGAATCCGTAACACGCAGTTCCTCTATTGTGGGGCGGGCTATCAGCCGGCAGCCTGCTTCCAGCAGGCTTGTTCGTTGGTCAGCAAGAGCCGCCCAGAGGGCGGCTGCCGGCTGATAGCCCGCCCCACAAAAACTTCGCAAGATTCGAGAAGACGTTTTCGCCGCGTCGGCCTAGAATCTGGTTATGTCCCTCACTCAACTTGCAGCGCTTTCTCTTTTCACTTTCACTGCCTTCGGGCAAATGAAGGCGTCCATTGTGATTCTCTCGGTGACCGATCTGAGCCGCTCGGTCGAGTTTTATCACGACCGGCTGGGCTTGAAACTGACCAGCACCAACGAGGATTTCGCGTTCTTCGATGCGGGCGGAATCACCATCGCGCTGCGCGGGGGACGGCCGAAGGCGGAGCCGGCCGATCTGGCGTCGACCGAAATCGCATTCGGCGTCGAGCATGTGAAGATCGCATACCAGTCGCTCTCCAAAGCCGGTGTGGCGTTCAAGCGCGAGCCGAGGATCGTGACCGGGACCACGTGGGCCACCGATTTTCGCGATCCGGACGGGCACGTGTTGTCGATTGTCGGGCCTGAGTAAGGTGATGATCGCTTCCTGCGGTCGCGGCACGGTAAGCGGTTGATTTCACGTACCGTCGATCCTGAGCCGCGACCGCAGGAAGCGATCAGGGAGCGCAGCTATTAGCATGATAGCCTAAGGCCTGATGAAAGTCTTCGTCACGTTTACGATTTTCACTGGCCTTGTTTTTTCGCAACCGCCGGCAGGAGGACGCGGTGCGCCTCCCGCTACGGCAACCACGCCGCCGGTTGCGGAGAAGCCTTTAGTCGAAGAGAAGCCGGTCGTCACCAAGCATGAAATTCGCGCGAACAGCAAGACGCTCAGCTATACGGCCACGGCCGGCATGATGCCCATCAAGAACGCGCAGGGCGAGATCGAAGCGAATCTTTTTTACGTGTCCTATGTGCTGGACGGGACCACGGATTATTCGAAGCGTCCGCTTCTGGTCGCGTTCAACGGGGGACCCGGCTCCGCGTCGGTGTGGCTGCACATGGGCTGCATCGGGCCGAAGCGCGTCAAGATGATGGACGACGGCGCACTGCCCGCCGCGCCCTATCAACTGGCGGACAACGAGAACACGTGGCTCGATCAGGCGGATCTGGTGTTTGTCGATCCCGTCGGAACCGGCTACAGCCGGGCGCAGAATCAGACGCTACAGAAAAAGTTCAACGGCCTGGAAGGCGACGTGCAATCCGTCGGCGAGTTCATCCGGCTTTTTCTGACGCGCAATGAACGCTGGGCGTCGCCTCTATTCCTGGCCGGCGAGAGCTACGGCACGACGCGCGCGGCCGGGCTTTCCGGATACCTGGTAGAAAACGGCATCGCCTTCAACGGCGTGATCCTGCTTTCGACCGTGCTGAACTTCGAAACGATTCTGTTCTCGCACGGCAACGATCTTCCCTATATGCTGTATCTGCCCAGCTACGCGGCGACCGCGTTTTATCACAAGAAACTTCCGCCGGAGTTGCAACGGAGCCTGGAGGTGACGCTGAAAGAGGCGGAACGGCTGGCGGTCGGCGCGTATAACGAGGCTCTGGCCAAAGGCGACCAGTTGACCGATGCGGACTATAAATCGATTGTCGCGAAAGTGGCGAGGCTGACCGGAGTCGATCAGAAATACGTCGATAATTCGGACCTGCGGATGGAGCTGATGCACTATCTGCGCGAGTTATTACGCGATCAGAGAGTGATGGCGGGAAGGCTCGACAGCCGGCTGACCGGGCCTGCGCCGCTGAATACCTCGGAGATGGCCGAGTTCGACCCCAGCATGACGGCGATTCGTCCGCCCTACACGGCGATGTTCAACCAGTACGTGCACGCCGATCTGGAATATAAAACGGACATGACGTATTATGTTCTGGGCGGAGGCATCCTGGGCTGGGATTACGGGGAGCAGAACAAGAACCGGTATGTCGACGTGTCCGATTCGCTGCGCAGCGCGTTCGCGAAAAATCCGCACATGAAGGTGTTCGTCGGCTGCGGATACTACGACATGGCGACGCCCTATTTCGCCGCCGAGTACACGTTCAGCCACATGGGACTGCATCCGAGCGTGCGCAAGAACGTGGTGTTTCAGTACTACACGGCGGGGCACATGTTTTATATCGACGTGCCGTCGCATAAGAAGCTGAAAAACGACATCACGCAGTTCATGAAGTCGGCGAACTAGCGATTTTTGCCGAATCCCCGCCCTTTCGGGACGGGGTTATAACCCCTGGCGTGAGCCAGGGGATTCCACATGTTAACTTGGGTACGCGATTCTATGATTCAAGTCCGGGGGCTCTCCAAAACATTTTCCGGGACGCGGCTCGCGGTCGATAATGTCAGCTTCGACGTGCAAGGGGGCGAGGTGTTCGGCCTACTGGGTCCGAACGGCGCGGGGAAAACCACGACGCTGCGCATGCTGGCGACACTGCTGAAACCTTCGAGTGGCACCGCGACTCTGAATGGATTCGAAATCACTCGCGAACCCGAAAAAGTGCGGGAGCAGATCGGTTTCCTGTCGGGCGATATGGGGCTGTACGGGCGTCTGACGCCGCTCGAGATTCTCGATTTTTTCGGAAAATTGAATAGCATGGATGCGACGCGGCGCGCGAGCCGCATTCAATCGCTGATCGCCATGCTCGATATGCAGAGCTTCGCTCGCGTGCGTACGGACAAGCTGTCGACGGGCATGAAACAGAAGACCGCGATCGCGCGCACCATGCTGAACGATCCTCCGGTGCTGATTCTGGACGAACCGACATCGGGCCTGGATGTACCGACGGCGAGGGCCATCGAAACGGCAATTCGCGACGCGAAAAAGGCCGGGAAATCAGTACTTTACTCTACTCACGTGATGGAGGAGGCAGAGTACCTGTGCGATCGTATTGGCGTGATTAGCGGAGGCAAATTGAAAATGACGGGCACGATGGAGGAGCTGCGCGCGGCAACCGGAAAGCAGAGGCTGCGCGAGATTTTCTTGGACCTGTTGGGGCTGGAGGAATAAATGCGGCTATCCATCGTGAGCGCGATTTACCGCAAAGAAATGCTCGACCTGGTGCGAGACCGGCGCACGATGATCAGCATGGTGGTGGTCCCCGTGCTGCTGATTCCACTGCTGCTGAACGTCAGCACGCGGCTGATGTCGCGGATGGAGGAGAATGCCGAGCTGGAAGCCAAGTCGATGGCCGTGGCTGTGAAAGTCACGACCCCAGCCCTTCGCCAGGCGCTTGAAAAAGCGCAGATTCAGATTGTCGATCAGGACGATTTGAAGGACGCGGTCTTGAAGAAGACCGTCGCCGCGGCGGTGGAGGAGATTCCAGGGTCGCCCGTGCAGGTGCAGATTTATGCGGACAACTCCAGTCGGACGTCGAGCGCGGCGGCGGCTCGTGTGCGGACGGCGCTCGACGATTTGAGGGACGAAAAAGTCCGCGAATCGCTCAAAAATTCCGGCATTCCGGAGAGCGTGCTGACGCCGTTCGTAGTCAAGCGCACAAATATCGCGGGGGCCCGCAAGATGGCCGGCATGGCGTGGGGCAGCATCCTGGGCTATCTGCTGCTGCTGATGATGTTCACCGGCGGAATGTATCCGATCATCGACATGACGGCGGGCGAGAAGGAACGCAAGACCATGGAAGCGCTGCTGGCGGCGCCTGCGTCGCGGATGGAGATCGTGCTGGGCAAGAATTTCGCCGCCATGACGGCGATTCTCATCACCGCGATTCTGACGCTGGGAAGCCTGACTTATTCGCTCAAGAGCACCAGGTTGAACGCTAAGTCGCCGGAGATGGAGGAGATGATGCGGACGATTCCGCTCGACGCTCATACATTGACATTGATCGCGGTTACGCTGGTGCCGCTGGCGATGTTCGCGGCCTCCCTGATGTTCGCCATCGCGCTGTTTGCCCGCAGCTACAAGGAGGGGCAGAGCTACCTGATGCCTCTGCTGATGGTGGTGATTTTCCCGGCCCTGATGGGAGGGCTGTCGGGAATGCAAATGACTCCGGCGATGTGCCTGATTCCGATTTTCAACGTCAGCCAGATGATTCGAGGTATCCTGCTGGGGGATTTTACGACCGCGAATTTTGCGATGACGACGGTGGCGAATCTGGCCTACGCGGCCATCGCGTTCTTGATTGCGACCAGGCAGTTTGAGAATGAGAACGTGCTGTTCAGATCGTGACGAACGGGCCGATTACCAATCGGCCGCAGGCTGAACCCCTGCAGATCGCTCCCTGCGGTCGCGGCTCGGAATCTGGCTTTGGCGAAATCAACTGCTTACCGAGCCGCGACCGCAGGAAGCGATCATCCGAACGACTATTTCAGCAAACTCTGCCAGCCTGCCCCACATTTACACGTCCAGCAGGTGACCCATCTTTTCTTTTTTTGTGCGGAGATAATCCTCCGTCGAATCCATCGGAGCCACCAGGCATGGGACGCGTTCGGTGACCGTAACGCCCGCCCGCTCCAGCGCCTCGATTTTCTCCGGATTGTTCGACATCAGCCGCACCGCGCGCAGCCCGAAGTGGCGTAAAATCCTGCCCGGCAGTTCGTACCCGCGGAGATCGGCCTCGAAACCGAGCTGTTCGTTGGCCTCGACGGTATCGGCTCCCTGGTCCTGCAACTGGTATGCGCGAAGCTTGTTCATCAGCCCGATGCCGCGGCCTTCCTGGTGCTCGTAAATCAGCAGGCCGCGACCTTCGCTCGAGATCGTTTCGAGCGCCAGTTCCAACTGCGCGCGGCAATCGCAGCGCAGGCTATGAAAAACATCGCCGGTCAGGCACTGGGAGTGGACGCGGACCAGCGGCGGGTCGCCTGTGATATCGCCCATTAACAGAACGACGGACTCCTCCACCGCACCATCAAGACGCCCTTCAAAACCGTAGATGCGGAAGTGCCCGAAGCGGCTGGGAAAATCGGCTTCAGCGATCTTACGGAGCTCAAAGGCAGGGGGCATGGGTGGGAACAGCGAATATCTTCATTATAATGAACGCAGGCATGCCAGTGCATCCCCAACTGCTGGTGATTCTGCTGGTCAAGCTGGCGGTGGCGGCGTCGCTGGCCAGCATTCTCACGCGCTCCCAACGGTTCCAGCGCATGCTGCTGCGGGAAGAACGGACGCTGGCGCAGCGCGTGCAAATGGCCGTGGTGTGCGCCGCGATCTTCGGGTCGGGCGTGGCGGCTCGCGTCCTGACGCATGACGCATATTCCGCGGTCGACCTGGGCCTCGAAGGCAGCCTGGTGATGGGCATGCTGGGCGGATATGTGACGGGGCTGTTGTCAGGCGTGCTGATTTCCATCCCCGCAATGTTCAACGGCGAGCTGATGTCCATGCCGTTGCTGGCCGCCGTGGGTGTGCTGGGGGGCCTGCTGCGCGATGTGGCTCCGGACAAGGAAGCCATCTGGAAATTTTCGCCATTTCCCGATTTGAGTCTGTGGAGGATGGTCCGCAAGCACGATCTGCGGCTGCCCGCCTTCAGCCTGCTGTGCATCCTGGCGATTCTGCTGTCCGAACTGATGCGCACGGCCATCGCGCGCTTTCCCCACGGAATCGGCGTCTTCGCGCTCCAGCAGCGATGGGTGCCTCTTTCGCCGTTGACCGTTGTCGCGGTCTACGCCACAACCCTGTTCGCCACTGTCCTGCCCATTAAAGTCTGGAACAGCAATCGCAACGAGAAGAAGCTGGAGCAGCAGCAGTTGAGTCTCAACGAAGCGAAGCTCGCGGCGCTGAGCAGGCAGATCAATCCGCATTTTCTTTTCAATACGTTGAATTCGGTGACGTCGCTGATCCGGCTCGATCCCGATCAGGCGCGCCAGGTGGTTTATAAACTGTCCAACATTCTCCGCCGATTATTGCGGCAGCAGGAGAATTTGACCGCCTTGCGCGAGGAACTGTCGTTTATCGACGATTACCTGGCCATCGAGATGATCCGCTTCGGCGACAAGCTGCGAGTAGTGAAGGACATCGATCCCTCGACCCTCGATATGCTGGTGCCCAGCATGCTGCTGCAGCCGATTGTCGAGAACAGCATCCGTCACGGCTTGTCGAGCAAAGTGGACGGGGGCACGGTGCGCCTGAAAAGCCGGATGCTGGGCGACCGGCTGCAAATTCTGGTGGAGGACGACGGCGTGGGGATTCCGGAAAGCAAGCTGGCGACGCTGTTCGAGCTGGGGATCGGCGTCAACAACGTCAACGAACGGTTAAAAGTTCTTTTTGGAGACGATTACAAGATGTGGATCGACAGCCGGATGGGCGAGGGGACCATTACCGGGATCGAACTTCCGGAGCAGGTCAGTGGTACGGTAGTGAGAGCCGAGTCATTCGCCGGCACTTTGTAAGGACCAACTTTTTTGAGCGACCTGGACTACTCCATAACTCTGCCGCGCGCGCAGGGCATGCCGCGGACGATTGCCGAGCGCACCCGCAAAGTGTACGACCGCCTGTCGGCCATTTATCCGGCGAGCACTTTTTTCTTCCATTCCAAGGCGCATGCCTGCGCGATGCGCCACTCCGGGATCGAAAACGGGATGCAGGTGCTGGAGATCGCCACCGGTTCGGGCGAAATGTTCCGCCGGCTGGTGAGGGCGAATCCGGAGGGCAAGACGTTCGGGCTGGATCTGTCGCCCAACATGGCGGCTCGCACGCAGCGCAGAGCGCGCCAGGAATTTCCCAAGGCCGAAGCCCATTGCGGCGCGGTGGACGTGCGCAGCATGCCTTTTCGCAACGCGAGCTTTGATGCGGTGGTGTGCTGCTACCTGCTGGAACTGCTGGGTCAGGACGATATCCGGCTTACGCTGCGCGAAATCGCGCGCGTCCTGCGTTCGGGCGGACGGTTTTCGCTGGTGGTGATCGGCCAGAACGCGAAGACCTTCAATCGCCTCTACGCGGTCTGCGGAAGCCTGGTGCCGGCGTTCTGGGGCCGGCAGGTGGAGCATTCCGTGTCGAACCTGGTGAATAAAGTCGGCCTGAAAATCGTGACCGACGAATTCGTGCGCCAGACCGGATATCCGTCCAGGGTGCTAGTCGCGCGGAAGAAATGATGCGTGGGGCGGGCTATCAGCCGGCAGCCGCCCTCTGGGCGGCTCAGTGGATCGACAAAGAAGCCTGCTGGAAGCAGGCTGCCGGCTAAATAGCCCGCCCCACAAAACTCCTTGAAAGCGGACGAGGTTACTGGCCCAGCCGACCCAGAATATTCGTCACGTAATTCTGCGTCTCCGGAATTCGCGGGATTCCGCCCGCCCGATCCACCGTCCCCGTCCCCGCGTTATACGCGCTCAGCGCCAGCGACAAATCCCCGTGATACCGGTCCAGCAACTGCTTCAGGAGTTTGGTGCCCGCATCCAGGCTGGCCATGGGGTTGAACGGATCGATGACCTTGAACTGGTCCTGCGTGGCC
>Ga0210394_10006405_pt1 | contig 12767 bp, 6 predicted proteins | sample IncBWC12MmetaG_FD_160121 | JGI IMG/M metagenome (GOLD analysis project Ga0210394, IMG submission 160121) | Forest soil microbial communities from Barre Woods Harvard Forest LTER site, Petersham, Massachusetts, United States - Inc-BW-C-12-M | ecosystem: Environmental > Terrestrial > Soil >... | reverse complement strand
TCCGGTGGCGCCTGACGAATTTCACGGTTGCGTCCTCACAAACGCTTTCACGGTCGCGCACTCTCGGCCCTCAGCCAAACCGGTAGGCCGAATCGTGTAACAGCCTACCGTCGCAGGGACAATAAAAGTCTCCGCATAGTGGACGTTGAATGGCTCGAACGCTTCGGTTGGGCTTTCGACTGTCGCTTCCTCGCCTTCGACGAGGTTCAGAACATTTACGCCCCCCCCAGTATCGTGTGACACCTTGCAATCGAACCAATGACGGCGCGTTTCGATGAACTCTTGTCGCTGCAATCCCGTTCGCTCTTCTCGCCAACCCTTTCCCTTAGCAAGTTGCTGCACCTGTCCGATTAGATTTCTGTTTACCCACTGTGGCGTGCGCTCCCATTGAACATTCTTTTCCCCATGATCGAGATGAATCGGCCGGGGCCGGCCGTCCAGCCCAACCCGCCCCCAGTCCCACAACTTGAAAGTAAATATGTATGGGGTAGCGCTGATCTCAAGCACCATGCTGTTTTTCCCGGAACAGTGAATCGTCCCGGCCGGAATGGAGAAGTGATCGTGTTTTATTGCCGGATAACGCCCAACATACTTCTCTGCCGGGAAGTCTTTGATTCCTCGTTGCGCCTCGTGTAAGTCGCGAAACATGGCCGTCCGGTCCACATCGTCACGCAGTCCAAGATAGACCGCACCGTCTTCGCCAGCGTCCAGTAAGTAGTAGCTTTCGTCCTGTGTGTAATTCATGCCAAATCTGTCTTGGATATATTCCGTTAACGGGTGAACCTGTAGGGATAAATTGCCACCACCCATCGTGTCCAAGAAATCGAAACGTATCGGAAATTCTGTACCAAATCGTCCGTATACTGCGTCCCCCAACAGTTCGCGCGGATGTAGAAAAACCAAATCGACCGCAGGAATCTCCACCTGCCGGGAGCCAAATCTCAACAGAAGGCTATTCTCTTCCGGCACACAATCGAAGCACCAACCGTGATTTGGCTGGTTTTTCGGCAGGTCACAAACTTCTTCCATCCAGTGACCGCCCCAAACTGCGGGATCGAAGTAAGGCACGAGGCGGAAAGGTCTTCGACACACCGTTGCTAGGCCGCGACGCAATGAGTCCCCCTGCACAAGTTTCGGATTTCCTCGGTCATTGGTATCCAAAAGAAAATCCAATTTCGGTATAAGGTTTGTTTTCAGGCGGTCCGCAGCGCGCCAATCCACAAAAAAAGCGCGCTTGTATTTTAGGCTGGGAATCTGCGCGAAATTGGTCGCACCGAGATTTGCGATCTCTCCACGACGCTGACGTAACGTCAGCTCCCAACGCGCGAGATCCGCATAAACCAACAAATCATATCGTTCTGCTACAAGTGCTGCGCCTGTCCCTACTAGTAGAATTATTCCGTTCTGGGATGCCCACGCATTGACCTCTTTCCGAACTTCGCCGACTTTTTCCGCATCCAAGAAATCTTGCAGTCCGATACCGTTCATTCGCCCAAACACCGGATCGCCGTCCCCCAGGTAAGGTTGCAGCAAAGCGTCCAGTTCTTTTTCAGCTTTGAAGCAGCTGTCCGTTCGAATTGCCACTATGGGTTTCAAGCAAGGGATCAATCCCCGTTCGATCTCTGCAAGATCGGTGCCCGGATAGCATTCCACGCAAATGATGGCTCCGGCGCTTCCGATCGTTGCGGCAAGTTTGGACGAAATCTCCCGCCAACCTGTGAAGCAATCGGCGTCGGTGCCAGTCACCTGGACAAAGGGAAATTTATCGTAGTTCGATTTTCTCGACATTAGACCCCCTCGGTCAGAAGAGGAATCGTACCCAGAAGACCTGCGTGATTGCCTAACTCGGCTGCACGCACTTGCACCTTCCCCCATGGAGTCCAAGCGTGCTTAGCGACGTAGTCTTGCACATACGGAACAATGACGCCGGCACTTTTCATGACTCCGCCACCCATCACGATGACTTCAGGATCGTACATATGCACCAATCCCACTGCGTTCGCCGCCCAAACATTCAAACAGCGATCGCGAATCGCTAAGGCGGCTGCGTCCCCGTTCTGCGCCTGTTCAAAGAGCTCCTTGAATCCAACTTCGGAAGAAGCCGCCAGCGTACTTTTGTCGATTCCCGGCCACTCTCGCACAATCAGCGGTAAGGCCCAACCGGACGCCTCCGCCTCGGCGCAACCAATACTGCCGCAAGTGCATTTCCGCCCGGAAAACAAAACCGGCATGTGGCCGCCCAGACAACCCGCTTGCATATGATTTCCGCGCAGAAGCTTCCCTTCAATCAGCGCCGCACCGCCGATCCCTGTGCCAAGTGTAATTATGACCGCGTTCGTCATTCCACGCGCGGCTCCCGCATACGCTTCGCCAAGCAAAGCCATGCGTGCATCGTTTTCAATTCGAAACTTGATTCCAAACGACTCCCGACACCAATTCGGAAGATCGACTTCCAATGCGTCGTCATACTTTTTGTTTGTGGACACTACAAAACCTGTGCGGTTGTCCACCAGTCCCGCAAAGCCGAAAGCAATGCCGATGCATTCTTCGACTTTTGTTTCCGTTGCGGCCAAGACGCGCCGAAGTGCTTCAGTAAACTGCGGGAGCAAAGGTTTGAGACCCTTGGCACGATCCGTCGACAGCGTCTCGATGTGGACCAGTTTCGGCCCATCGACCAGCGCAATCGCGGCGTGCGTTCCTCCGAGATCGATTGCGAGAGCCTTCATCAATTGCTCCTAAGACTCAGAATTGGCTGCATCTAGCGGCTGACCAACGCCAAAACAAAGACCGCCGCGACCAGAAATCCCACTCCCGTCAGTTGAATCTGTAACGGCTGTTTGCCGGCATTTTTCCACTCGCCTGTCACGGTCCCGAGCACGCTCGCAGTAATTACGATCAGCGACATGAACACCGGCCAGCCAAGCACCGGACCCAATTCTCCGAGTTTTCCAACCGATACCCCATAGAGCAGCGTGCTCCCGAACCAGAACAGAGCCATTGCCAATGCAAGTAGTATTTGGCTTGCGGTACCGGAGGTGGCGTACCTGCGATGCGTTTTGTTTTTTGCGAGCAGATAGACACAATACAGAATATTCGGAATGCTGCCCGCCAACATCAGTGGGAGCCACGCTGCGTTGGGTGCCCACAGCGGAGACGCTCCAAACTTTTCTGCGCTGACCAGAAGTGGATGACCAAATGTAAGGCCGAAGTTTACAAACGACGCGCCGCAGCCGCAAAGAATAGCGAGAATCAATCCCTGTCTGGTTGGAGACTTCGGCTGTCCCTTGCCTGAAGTCCGTACAGCTTCGCGTCTTCGTCCGGCTACAGCACAAAAACCGACACCGAGAATGACTAGAGCCACACCGGCAACAACCCCTCCACCCGCCGACGTGAACAGCCGTCTAGGATGCAGCTGAAACAACGGCAACAGACTTCCAACCGCAGCCGATATACCCAAGACGATCGAAAACGTGAGTGCGATACCGATCGATTCGACAGCGAGACCGAAGAAAACTTGCGCTATTCCCCAACCCAATCCAAACGTCGCCGCCAACAGAATCGGTCTCATGCCCGCATCGCGGTACACGTTGTCTAGGTCTGGGACCGTCAATCCAGTTACAATCGGCGGCAGCAAAACGAGCGCAAAAACCGACCAGACCAGCCAAGTGTTTTCCCAAGACCAGGTGCGCGTAAATTTCATCGGCAGGGTGAAGCTTGCATTCATCACCCCCGCGACCACCAGGATCGATAAGCCCGCCGTGGTGTCGGACATAATTGTTCGGCGCTCCTCTATTTTTCCAGTTCTTCGAGCTCGTTTTCGTCCACCCAAACCACTTAATTCTGAGATACCGCTTGTGATAGTAATTTCCCTTCTCCGTTTACATATCTCGTACTTAAGCCGATCCAAACCGAGATAGATGCAAATGAAGAACTTTCGACTGTTTCAGAGCGGGGGTTTGACAACAGGACTGAACGCCGCTACGCAAGCTCAATCCGCAAGGTCAGCAGATCCCAGCCGGCGACTTCCACATCTTCGTCAAGAGGCTTGCCCTTCCGCTCGGTCATGTCGCTAAGCCACATCCTCGCGGAGATTCCGTTACTCCAACGAACCTTTGCGCGCCGAGACGCTCCAGATGCGCCAAATAGCCTAACGATCCATGCCTCGCCATCATCGCTGCGTTTGAATCCCAAGACCAGAACGTCGGCAGGCTCGATCTGCAAAAGCGACTGCGCTGGAGAATTGGCGCCCGCAGCCGAAGCTACGAGGGGCTGGGATAAACCGATCGCCAAACGACTGCAAGCCGCGGGATCGTAGCCGCGATGAGGACGCAATGCGTATCGAAACTCCACTACGCCTTCCTGGTAGGCGCGATAATTGGTTCCCCAATGGTTATTCATTGCCCAAGAATAAAACTTCTGGGTCGGGGCAATGTTCTCACGCCATGCAATCGGATTTGTCTCCGATCCCAACATCGTGGCTGTGACGCCTCCTACTTCGACCAGAGGCGCATCGAGAGATACCCATGTCACTCCTTTATTGCTGTCGGCAACGTCAATCCAGCGGCCAACCGGAAGCCAGTTTTTGCACGAGCCGGGGAGTTGGTCTATTTCCGGTTGCATCGTTCCCAAAGGAATGTCTATGTGCATTTTCCCCGCTGGAACCGCAAACGGAAACGCGAACTGTACGCTCTCTTTCGCTCCGCGCTGAGCAAACTCGTCGCCCGGCCCCCCTTGTCCAAGATGAGGATTGAGAGGCGCCCGCTTTTTGTCCACTACATTCGTGAGTTCAATCCAGTCTGCACCTGCGATCAAACGCGCCCTACGCACCAGACTTTTGCATCCCGGAGCAGAAGACTCGATGCGAAGTGAAACGACAAGCGGGCCCGATTCCTCGACGACAACCTTGCATGGACCGCTTGTCTCAATTTCGGAAATATTCTTTCCATCGAGGAAGAGGAATTTGTTAACTCCCCCTTCGGAGGCATCGACGAGGTTGCCCGCTTGTCCATGGAGCGCAAACTCCACCAGATTTCCAGTATTTAGATCGAATCTGGCGCGTACGATTCCGTTTTCCAGAACGCCATTCCTGATGGAAGCAATCTTCGGGGGTTTGTGCGGCGGTGCGGCCGAGATATGGAATCGGGCACTCCCAAATGCAGGCACCCGGTTGGGGAGGAACGCCAGCTCCCCACTGACCAACCGCTGCGAAGGAACGGATACGCCGCGATCGTCACTTACGTGATCGCCGGTCGGAGACATCTCCGGCGATAGAACGGTTACCTCGGATCGAACCCAGGAAGTGGAGTTGTGCACATCTACTGCGGATTTAATTTCCGATACTCCATAGGAGCCCAAAATAGCCCTAAGAAGCTCCTTTGATTGCTTTTCGGCATTCACTGCGAATTCGCGCTTCACTTTCCATTGTTCGACAGTGAAGGCGCTTTCCGAGTCGGATACGCTGCACCAAGCGCCCCAGGTGTGCTCAGAGAAAAGAAGAACATTTCTCCAAGCTTCGTGAAAAACAGCAGGCCGATAATTTTCAGCTGCGAGGATCGCCGTCATGGATGCCGCCTGGGTCAGACGATCCGCGGCCGCACGGTTCATGCCCGTTTCTAGCGCAGATGAACCGGCACCGTCCTCCCAATATGGCGTTAAATCTCCTTTGAATTGCGGTAACTCGTCTCCGTATCTTTCTTCAAAGGCGGAAAATGCCGCGCCGGTCGAGGAGACTCTGAATTTCGGCCACTCATATTCTTCATTCCACGATTTGACGAACTCACATATTCCAGGATCCGGTTCTGCGTTGTCGCCATGACCCGACCAGCGGATGTGCGAAATCTCATAGGGAAATTTCACACTATCCAGGCGTTCTTGATACTTCCCGACCCACTCGTCGTTCGGTTTCATCAAGTGAGACATGGCATACCCCGTCCAGGGAACCCACACGAGGACTCTGTTTGTGCTTGAGGGTGAAAGCCACCAGAACGGTTTATCTTGCCATCGTTCCATAAAGCTACCGATACGATCGAAGAAGTTTGGGGCGGCTGAGAAATAACGGATCCCCGCCTGCGCCATCGCCGTTACAGTACCCCACGTAAAACCGGGCACATCGCTCAACATGGCAGAATTCACCGAAACGCCGCATAGGTCGCTCAGTTCGCCCGAATAACGGAAAAGTTGCAAGAGCTCTTCGGGGCGGCACAAGCCGGTCAATTCATTCGCGTACATCCCATTGAGAGCCAACCAACCTTTCTTGACGGCCTTGACGAATTCTTCTTTCTCCGCCGGCGGCCTGCGCCGCATGAACAAATCCGCTCCCCACAGCACCTCGAGGTTCCAAATGAATTGCGCACCGTCGGGATAGTCCGCGGTCTTACGCGCCAGTTCTATTCCTTTCGTAATGTTTTGCATCTGTTTTTCTTCAACGTCGGATTGGAGAGCGGTATAGCCGAGGTCATGGTGAGAATGCGGCAGCACGTAAATCAAGATTTTACGCACTGGATGGAGCTTCACCGTCGCTGAATGCACTTTGCCGGCGACAGTTACTTCAATCGTCGCCGTTCGAGTTGCGCTGACTGGCGGAATCAAAATACGGAAGCTCTGCGTGCCTGCCGTCAAAACTCTTCTGTCCACGTCGGTACCGTCTAACGTTGTGATTGCAGTCGCGTCCGACCCGATATGCTGAACCGTTATCTGTATCGGTTGTAGCAGCGCACCTTGTCTTTTCGACAATCCGCGAATCGGTGTCGCCAGGGGCACTTCTTTGTTCTTTTCCTGGCTCGTTCCGAGCATAGGCCAAACGGGGCTTGCACATACTGCACCTCCGATCGCCATCGACAATCTTTTGAGAAGTTCACGTCGCTGCAACATCGGGAATCCTTCGAATCAGTTTAAAATAGGTCGACACCGAATCAAACGGCGACACGAACTTGCGTCGCTCTGCGGAGACGTTCAATTCGGGTCTATCGAGTCGCTTGAAAAATACGGCCGATGGTGCTGGAAATGAGATCCCAATTCTTCGTGCGCGAACCGAGGTGCTTTTCTCCCTTTCTTGTGACCGAATAGAACATCGCTTTGCGATTGTTTATGGAGTGTCCCCAGACCCCAACGATCAACTTTATTTTTCGCAAACGAACGAGCGATGCATATATCGTTCCCTGATTTATCAGAATACTTTGCCCGCTGATTTTTTCGATCTCGCGTGCGATCCCGAAACCGTGCAAAGAGTCGTTGCCCGCTAGAATTCCCAGTACCATCAGGTCGAGAGTGCCAGGCAGAAGTTTGCAAGGGTTCAATGCCATCTCGGTATTCGTCTCTCTAACGCGACTCAATTTGCTCGACGTTCGTAAACGGGATGCGATTCATTCCCGAATGCCCGTGCTTCTGTCGCTCTGACAGCACGGTACCGATCTAGGACGCTGTTTCCCATCGTTCATGGCTCATTCTTGGACCTTGGCTGAATATCTGTTGACGGTACGTACGCGCCAGACCGTTGCGGCGGTGATTTCCGCCGGCACGTCGCCCGCTAAACTTCGAATGGCATCCGGATCTTCAAGAGGTGCAGGAACTATGTTGACGTGCAGCGCAAAACGCCAAGTTCCGACCGTTTTCGTTTTCATGTACCCTGCAAGGCCCTTGCCTATAATCGTCAATCTCCGGTTCAGCGATTCGCCGGTGACGTAAATGCCTGCCGCTCTTTCCGTCTGCGTACCCGGCCGCAGGACAGTTCACCGGAATTGTCGCTAACGTACCGCCCTCCCGGAGAATCGGCGGGCTTCAAGGACCAAGCCCAAAAAGGGCATCGCCACCTGCGCCGGTGCTTTGCGAGGCCCCCAAATCGCGACCAGCTTTTGTCGGAAATTCATTGTCCAGGCCAAAACCGGCCTGCTTTGCTCCGAGTCTCAACATCGCATACGGCAGGTTTCATGTCATGGGACAAAAAGGGACATCCGCGAACAAATATTCCTTCCGCGGGCTGCTAGCCTTGCTGTTCCCTGAGCCATAGCACCCAAAGTCCGACTGGACATCGAACTGAGGTAGGTACCGCTACGATCTAAGGGCGGGGCATTTGCGGGATAACGGGCAGAATAAGGTGCGATGAGAATCTGTCTGAGTGATGAATCGCTGTGTGGGCAACCACCCAAGCAGTCTCGTCATAATTATTTCCTCCTGTATTCAAATTGCGATCGAAGCGAGGGAAATTGCTGCTTGATATCTCGAGGCGGATACGATGGCCGGGGCCGAAATAGTTGCTGGTCGCCTCTAGGTCGATCGTCACTTGGTAAACTTCATCGGATTTCATGAGGACCTTCTTATCCCAACCGTCTCGATAGCGGGCTCGCAAAATGCCTTCTTGGACGTTATACGCAGTTCCGTCGGGGTACACATCCACCAACTTAGCTGTAAAGTCCGTGTCTTTGGCCGACGACGAAACATAAAGAATCGCCTTGATCGGGCCGGTGACCTCAACCCCTTGGGGGATCGGCTCCGTTGAATACACGAGCACATCGTTCCTAGCTTCCACTTGGCGCTGATCGAATGAGCCCGCAGGGGCATCCGTTGTCCCAGTACAGCATACGGGTCCACCGCGGGAGGGCACCGGATTTCCTGGGTCATACACGAATGTGTCCGGTGCTTCGCCAGCAGGTGCTTGAACACTCAGGCCGCCGTCGCCAGAAAGGCCATTGGCGCGTCCCGCACTATGAAGGTAATAGTTGGTAAATTGGGTTCGTGCAAGGGGCCACTCACTCTCTCCTCTCCACTCGTTTGTCCCCATGACGTAGATCTGGAGTTTCGGCATCTTCGTTACACCGTTCTCTACGCCCTTCAACCAGTACTCAAACCAACGCAAGTAGAGATTCCAATAGTCAAAAGAGGCATTGCCCAGATCCCGCTCGCCAACTACAGTGTGCTCCGTTCCCAACTCAGATCGACAATGAACGGTTGGTGAAATGACAATAAACTGGTTCTCGCGGCCTCGCGGACTAAGCGAGTTTCTACTCATCAAGTTCATCTGATAGAGAGTTTCGCCAATTCCGAAGTCGTACCAGGAATTGATCTGTAGGGCGGGGGCATCGAATTTGTCGGTTTCCTGAAGGTAACCGCGGTCCACCCACCATTTGTCGCCGGGCCCATGAGTGACAAGATTCTCCCAATCGGTAGGCGGACCACCTGCATGTTTCATAATGTCCACAACGGGCAAATCCCGCCACATTCTGGCATAGTCGGCATTCGTTTTTTCCGGCTCTGGATGGAAAGTATTGCCATATTTGGCCCAGAAGTTCGTGGGCGCGCCCGGAGGTGGCCGCAAAAAGAGTTTGTTGCCATACTCCCACATCCAGCCGACATTGGCCGCCAGTTCGTTCGCTCCACCGAAGCTGGCTCCAAAACCTCGGCTTGGAACGTTGCTACCCGCTGCTTGGGGGATCATCGCACTGAGATGAGGGTTTCTTGCTCTGGCCTGCATGATCTGGACATCCCCGAGATAAGAACATCCGTATGTTCCGACTTTGCCCGAGGACCAGACTTGGGTCGCTAGCCATTCGGTGGAATCGTAGCCATCTTCCGTATCGGGCGTCGAGATTGTGTAGTCACCCTGCGATTCATATCTCCCACGCGTATCCTGGACGGCAACGACGTATCCATGACTGGCAAAAAAGTTGGCCACCGAATCGGGGCGTCGAAATGTTTTCTTGTTGTAAGGAGTGCGGATCAGGACAACGGGGAGCTTGTTTCCAGCTCCTTCAGGAAAGTAGAGATCGGTCGAGAGTTCCACCCCATCTCGCATTGGAACCCATACACTTAGCTCGAACCGAACTCTGTGCTGCCCAAGCGGTTTAGCGTTTTGCTGACCGATCCCAACCGACACGCATGCAACGATGAGGCCCATCACGATCGAAACAGCACGAATTGAGCCTACTAAACGTTGTAGCATAAGTTGCGATTCCTAATCTCCCCCAATACGCGCTTTTGCGGTCGACCGAGGGTTGAAGAAACGGAATAAACACGAAGTCTCGCGCCGGTTTGCTCGGAGATCTGGCAATCGGACCTTCTACCGGAGAACGTCGGAATTCGTAGACCTATAGCTTGTAATATACGGACTGGAAGCCCATTGGTAACAGAGCAAACGGGAAGTCGTAAACTCTTGTCGCTGGCACTGGCAGACGCATGCTCCCGGAGCATTCCCTCGCGAAGTTTTCTTTACACCGTGTCTCAGAATTCGTAACGCAGAGCAAATTGCATAATACGGGGGTTCGTTAAGGTGTTCGAATAGTTCCCGAAGCTCCCACCGCTGTTCAGACCGAGATTGAAGCTGAGTGAACTTGACTGAACGTCGAACCGTACGGAATTGGTGACGTTGAAAACCTCCCAGCGGAACTGCAAACTCTGTTTTTCACTCCAGGGCATCTTCCACCGCTTAGCGAGACCCATATCGATGTTGAAGTAGCCGGGCCCGCGAATCTCGTTACGCTGACCGGATTGCCCGGCGTAGGCGAAGTCGAATGAACTGATTGCTGCCGGTCCGTTGGCAAAAAGATTGGGCGTGCCGGTAGTGGAGTACGCGCCAGTCTTGACGGGAGCAATCTGATTGGCGGTGCCTTCATCTTGGAAGTTTGTCGGCCAACTAAAGAGGTTGTCGACACTCACCGGGAACCCACTGGTAATTCGAAAGAGGCCTGAGAGCTGCCAACCTCCGATGAAAGCATCGAGGACGCGGTTGGAATCGCTGCCGATCCACCGGCCGCGCCCGAAGGGCAACTGCCAGATCCAGTTGGCGTTGAATTGGTGCCTGAGATCGAAAGAGGAATCGCCCTTTTGTTCATTCGGGTTCCACGCGTTGACAATATTGTTGTTGAGTCCGGGGAGTGAGCCTCCGCTTTGAGGGCCGATACGCTCGGCGTCGGAGGAGATGTCGATCGATTTTGAATAGGTGTAATTGAGATCGAATTGGAAGCCATGAACCATCCTGTGCCGCAGCGTCGCCTGTAACCCATTGTAGTTGGACCAAGCGACTGACCGCCAAGCGTAGAGCGAGCTGTATTGGGGATCGTAATAGGAATATTGGCCCCCGGAGGTGAAATAACTCCGGCTCGGGTCATTGAAATCGGGAATTCCTAGATAATCCAAATTGTAAAGCCCGAGGGTGTCATTTGTGCCTGTGCCACAAAATACATCAAACGCAAAAACAATGGGATTGGTGGTGCCCTGCGCTTTACCACCAGTGCAGCCACTGAGCGTGTATGCACCGCCGGGAGCAAGCGCCTGAATCTGATCTATCCAAAATTGCTGAACGTTGGTGGGGAGTTGGCTGGGGTTGAACGAAAGCGTCGGGCTTGAAACTCCGGAATTCAACTGAGGCCGAAAGACCTTGGCAAGTGCGGTTTCTGCAGTGAAATAGTCGATGCCGGCTTTCTTGTCGTAGATGTCGAGCGGCATAGCAAGGTCTTCTTGGGCGAGCAGATGATGAGAGAGGCGACCGACGTAAGCGACGTCAAGAGTGAAGCCGGAGCGAAGTTCCCGGCTGAATGCCAGATCCAAGCTATAGGAGTATGGAGTTTTGATTCCTTGGTCGATGCCCCAGGTGATGGCACCGGTGCCAACGGGATAGGTTTGCGGAAAGCCCGCAGGAGGTGCAGGAGGCAATATGGGGTTGCCCGCGTAATCCACCGTAGGTAAGACGTTCATGCTCGTGATCCGGGGAGCGGTGATGGACGTCTCGGTGTTTGCTTGGTTATTCAGGGTCGTGGATAAACCGAATGACCCATGATTGTTAAAGGTATCGACGAGACTTTCTCCAACACGATCGTAGACGATGCCAAAGCCGGCGCGGATGCTGCTCTTACCTTTGCCGCCGAAGATATTGCCGAGCAGGCCGGAGGAGTAACCGGGCGACCAAGCCAGGCCCACGCGCGGGCCGAAGTTGTGGTAGTCCCAATTGTAAAATCCCGATTTCCCGTTAGCGGGCCCATTGAAATCGTACGTGACGGGTGGCTGGGCGTTTGAAGGAATGCCCTGCAGCATGCCCGCCCCGCGACTGTCGAACCAGTTCCCAAGATTGAAGGTGGGACCTACCTGTAAGCCATTGGTCTCCCAAGGAGGAGAGAAAAGCGAATAGCGAAGGCCTAAGGTGACCGTGAGATTTGGCTTAACCTTCCAGACATCCTGCACGTACATTTCGTAGGAATCCTCGGCGAAGCGACGAGTGACAGGAGTGCCGTCGGGAAGAGCGTTTCCGCTGCGATTGTAGTTGTAGTTCGCTTCACCGATAGTGGACATCCCGAGTAGGCTTAGCATCGCGTTGTCGTAGGTGCTCGTAAAACTGCCATCCACTTGGGGATAGCCGTTTGCGGGATTGCTGGGATTAAGAGGAGAAGGGTTCCCAGAGCCAGAAAGACCTCCATTCACAAGCCAAGATGATAGGAATGAAGTATTGCTGAAACTGCTGCTGGAGTTGCTCTCTGGATTGCGTAGAAAGGCGAACTGAAATCCGAATTGCCAGGTGTGTTTGCCATGAATCCAAGCCACGTCGTCGGTGAAGTTATTGACGGGCCGCTGGAACGATGAAGAATATGTAACGCCCTGGCTCAGGTTCTCGGTAAAGTTCCAAGGCTGCGTGGAGTTGCCGATATATCCGACGCTTTGACGGACAAAACCGTAACGGAAATTGTTGACTAAAGACGGTGACAGCACGGCGGAATATCCGACGACGATCCCTTTGTTGTAGTTGACGGTGTCCAGTTCAGGCGCTGTTCCTGGGAGGAAAGGAG
>Ga0210394_10006403_pt1 | contig 12768 bp, 13 predicted proteins | sample IncBWC12MmetaG_FD_160121 | JGI IMG/M metagenome (GOLD analysis project Ga0210394, IMG submission 160121) | Forest soil microbial communities from Barre Woods Harvard Forest LTER site, Petersham, Massachusetts, United States - Inc-BW-C-12-M | ecosystem: Environmental > Terrestrial > Soil >... | reverse complement strand
CGCATTTGCTCCACCTCATTGATCGTCCAGGCCACCACTTGCAGTCCAGCGTGATGAGCCTTATCGACCACTTCCGGCGTAATCAGGTCGCCGCGCGCCACAAGCTGCCGCGCCCCCGCCCGAACCGTACGCTCGACCAAATCGCCGGAGGGATGCTCGCACAAAAATCCAGTCATGATCGTGGTATCCACCCGGCGAACAGTGTCCAGCGCGGCCGGATCGAACGACAAAATCACAACGCGCGCGGTCGCGTTCCGGTCCCGCAGCGCGGCCACCACCGCATGCTCGACGCCCCACGCCGGACCAGACTTAATCTCAAGATAAAAAATAACATCGTGCTCTTTCGCGAAGTCCAGGATTTCACCGAGCGTTGGCACGCGTTCACCCGCGAATGACGCACCGTCCCGTTTGAACCACGCGCCGGCATCGAGCGCGCGAATCTCATCGAGCGTCAGCAGATGAACTTGTCCTTTGCCCGTCGTCGTGCGGTCGAGCGTCGAGTCGTGAATCGCGACCACCCGCGCATCCCGAGTGATCTGCAAATCGGTTTCGATGAACCGCGCTCCCAGTTCGACGGCGCGGCGAAATGCAGCCATCGTGTTTTCGGGAGCGTGTCCTGACGCCCCCCGGTGCGCAATGGCCCACACAAGCTTTTTGCTCATTTTTCTGCGTGTCTTTCCCAAGAGCGAGCGCAAGTAATCCCGGAACTCTTTTCATCGTATCAAACCTCGCCGCGCGGATTGCGGAGGTTCGGAGAGCATTGTTTCCAAGCAGTCTATTCACAAGCTGCCTCTTTGGCAGATAGCGCATCTAATCGCAATGAAGGGTTTGAAGGGGTGCGAGCCTGAGTGGCCAGAAAAGGAGGCTCTCATGGCAACGCTAGGGCGAACTGTAAGGGCTTTATTTGGAACGGCTTTGCTGGGATTGGCCATTTTTGTTGCAGGGTCTTCGGGGGCGAGCGCGGGCACCACCACGACACCAAGCATCTCCGACATTCCGAACAAGGTGCATCACGAACTGGTCATGCTCCCGTGGTACGGCGTGTTCGACAGCGTCGGCTATCAAGTGAACGGCACGGAAGTCACTTTGACCGGCCAGGTGACAAGCGAGCATGCTGTCACACACGACGACGCCGAAAAGTTTGTGAAATCCGTTCCGGGCGTGACCAAAGTGATCAACAACATCGAGGTCTTGCCACCGTCCAGATTTGATGACCAGATTCGGCGCGCGGAATATCGCGCTGTATTCTCTCAGGGAGATTTGGGAGGCTACACGATGGGCGCAATCCCGCAGATGCACATCATCGTGAAAAATGGACACGTAACTTTGGAAGGCACGGTGATGAATCAGATGGATAAGACGATGGCCGGGCTTGCTGCAAACTCGGTCCCTGGCGTTTTCTCGGTGGAAAATAATTTGCGAATCAGCTGAGCTGACAAGATCCTCCGTTCGGCACGCGGGTCCGGTTCTCTCCGGGCCCGCGGCGTATCCGGCCAGCTATTTTTTGGAGCGGTCCTTGAGAAGGCCTTTGAGCTCGGACATGAATTCCTTCACGTCCTTGAAATCGAGATAGACCGAGGCGAACCGGACGTAAGCCACCTTGTCGAGCTTTTTGATCCGATTCATCAGCAGCTCGCCGATTTCGCTCGTTTTGCGCTCGCGCTCCGGCGCTTCGTGAACGAAGCGTTCGACTTCATCGACCAGCGCCTCGAGCTTGGCGGTCGGCACGGGCCGCTTCTCGCACGATTTCAACAGGCCCTGCAAAATCTTCTGGCGGTCGAAGCGCTCGCGGCGGCCGTCTTTCTTGATCACCATGTAGGGGATTTCGTCGATGCGCTCGTAGGTCGTGTAGCGGCGGCCGCACTTCAGGCACTCGCGGCGGCGGCGGATCAGGTCGCCCGCGCGTCCTTCGCGCGAGTCGATGACCTTGTCTTCCATTACCGAACAAAATGGGCATTTCACCGCGCCGAGTCTCCCCGCAACTTCTCCTTGGTTACGCTCGAAGGCGTGGCGCCATTCCCCCCGTTCACGGAAATGTGCTTGCCCGCTTCCTCCGCCTCGGCTTCCGCTCGCGCCAGTTGCCGCAATTCGCCCATGGACAACCCCTCGTGAATCAGAAGCGGGATGCCGCCCAACGTCGATCCGGCAAACGTGATGATCCAGAGCACCACGGAGATCGCGGCGGCAGGCTCTTGCTCGACGCCAAAAATTTTCGTCAGCGCGACGAAGCTCGCGATCTGCGCGCCGCCGCCCACGCCGGGAAGCTGAAGCACCGATCCGACCAGCGTCACCGAGAGCAGTAACATGGCCCCGGAAAAATTCATGTCGGAATGAAGGAACTCCTCGCCGAACGCTTTGGCGACGCCGAGATAGATCAGCGTGGCCAGGGTCCAGTGCGCGGCCGTGTAAAAAATTGCGTTCGTCAAATCGGTAGTCGTGCGGATCGCCTGCAGCCCTTCGCTGATGCCTGTAATCGCGGACGCGAAGCGGCTTCGGAAGCCGCCGGCGGTGTGCCACCGCGCGAGCCATCGATCCAGAATCGCCGCTCCGTGCAGGCGATAGATCGCCAGCAACGAAATCAAGCCGATCATCGCAGCCAGCAGGAGCCACCCGCCGCGGCGCGCGCTGTCCACCCAATTCATGTCAGCGCCTGCATCGGACAATCGATTTGGAAACACCAGCAAGGCGAGACAGGCCATAGCGGCGGCGGCGGAAAAATCGCAGAAGCGCTCCAAGAAGAAAATTCCGAAGAGGCTCGCGACGGGCAGCCGATCCTTGCGCGCCAGAATCAGCGGGCGTACCGGTTCTCCCGCGCGCCCCAAAATGAAAATCGACGCGAATCCCATCAGCGTTCCGGCATACGTGTTCGCAAAACTCGTGGGACCGACGTATTTGCAAAAGCGCTGCCAGCGGACGGCGCGGATGGCGTAACAGCCGTAAATCCCGAGGAGGCAAACGAAGAGAACAAGCAGATTCGCCTGACTGACACTGTCAATGAATTTTTTCCAAGTAAAGTCGGTCAGATGAATTTTATGGCGCGAGTGATAGGCCAGCGCCACCACGCCCGCCAAAATAAGCAGAGCAATGAATATCCGACGAAGTCTGCCTCGCATTCGCACGCGAGGTTAACCGCTGCCGCAACGGGGTGTCAAGAAAGGACGTGCCTGCGGTTTCTCAACGAACCAAATTTTGAAGGGATTGATGAACGGAGTGTTACAGCTCGTTCACGGAATTCCAGTGGAGCGATTCTCTTCCGCACAGCTATCGCTCAACCATGCGCTCGAGGGTAGGAAAGAAATCCGGATAGGACACCGCGGCGCATTCCGCCTCGCGGATCGTGGTATCACCCTTAGCGCCAAGCGCGGCGATCGCGAACGCCATGGCCATGCGATGATCGCCATGCGGCTCGATCTCCGCGCCGTGCAACTGGCCCGCGGACCTGCCCGCGACGCGCAACCCGTCGGGAAGCTCGTCGACCTGCGCGCCCATGCGCCGGAGATTTTCCGCGAGAACGGAGATGCGATCGCTTTCCTTCACGCGCAGCTCCGCCGCGTTGCGGATTTCAATTCCCTGCTCCGTGTACGGGCCGAGGACCGCGATCGCCGGAAGCTCGTCGATCAACTGCGCGATCGCGTCGCCTTCAATCGTGCCGCCCTTCAGCGATTCGTAGCGGACCGACAAGTCGCCGATCAACTCGCCGTGCTCGCTGCGAATCGAAACAACGCTGATCTGCGCTCCCATCGAGCCCAGAACATCCAGCACGGCGGAACGCGTGGGATTCAGGCCGACCTTATGAATCGACACGGTCGACTCCGGCAGCACCACCGCCGCCGCTAGAAAAAACGCCGCGGAAGAGAGATCGCCTGGAACGCGCAGCTTCCGTCCCTTGAGCTGAGGTCGCCCGTGAATCTGAATGGTCCGGCCCTCATGTTCTATTCGGGCTCCGAATTCCGCGAGAGCGAGTTCCGTGTGATCGCGTGTGCGTACGGGCTCGGTCACCGAAGTCACGCCGTCGGCATACATCCCGGCGAGGAGCACAGCGGATTTTACCTGCGCGCTCGGCACGGGCAGCGTGAAGTTGATCGAGTTAAGACGCGTGCCCTCGATCTTCAGTGGGGCGAAGCCGCCTTCGCGAGCCTCAATTCGCGCGCCCATTTTTGAAAGCGGATCCATCACGCGGCGCATCGGACGGCGCCGCAAAGAGGCATCGCCGTCGAGCGTCGATCGGAATTCCTGACCCGCAAGAATTCCAGAGAGCATGCGCATCGTGGTGCCGGAATTCTGCGCGTCCAGCGTGCGCCGCGGCTTGCGCAGCCCGCTGATGCCCGCGCCCTCGATGCACACGCGATCGCCCTGAAGATCGAATTTCACGCCGAGGCGGGAGAAACAGTCGAGCGTGCTGCGGCAATCGGCCGCGGCCGAAAAGTGCGTGATCTCGGTCGGCCCCTCGGCGAGCGACGCCAGCATCGCGTAACGGTGGGAAATGGACTTGTCGCCGGGCACTTCGAGCGAGCCGCTGATCGTGCGGCCTGGACGGACGATTTGTTTGGACACGCGAGAATTCTAACATGCGAGCGAACATCGCAAACCCGGGTAGCGACCGCCTTCATGCGGGCACGCGCTGACAACGAATCGCGACGTTGCGAACCGGGAATGCCTGCCGCATCGGGCGATGCCCGCATGGAAGGCGGACGCTACAAATCCGAAGCAAACATTCCGAGAACGGGAGTATGATTTGCCAAGCCAATTTCCGAGGAGGCACATCAATGAAATATTTCGCAGGAATTCTGCTCGCTGCTCTGCTCGCCATCGCGCCCGCTTTCGCGCAGGCGCCGAAAGGCTGGAAGTATCGTTCCGATCACAGTTCTGAAGCATCGGACCCTGATGCTCCGGGCGCAATCAAGTTCACGGCGACCGGCTCCGGCTTTCACGCCGTGAGTCCGATGGCGGCGATTTATTGGAACCCGGCCAACACGATCGCTGGAAATTACACTCTGAAGGGCACGTTCAAACTGATCAAGTCCAGCGGCTACGACGAATACTACGGACTCATCTTCGGCGGGAGCGGCCTCGACGGCGCGTCGCAAGGCTATTTGTACTTCATGGTGACGGACGACGGCACCTATCTGATCAAGCGCCGCGAGGGATCCTCGACGGAGGGCGTTTCCCCAAAGACGCCAAGCCCCGCAGTGAAGAGGCCCGAGGCCAGCGGGTCGGCGACCAACGCGCTCGAAGTCCGGGTCATGGCCGACAAGATCACATTCGTGATTAATGGCACGGTTGTGAGCACCTTGCCCAAGACCGGTCCCGCCGCGAAGACAGACGGCATCTACGGGATGCGGATCAATCATCAACTCGACGTGCAGATCGACAATTTCAACGTCTCGAAGATGTAGTTTCGGGTAACCCGTGACATCGGATCGGGAATCGGAGGCGCGAGAGCGCTTCCAACAAGCTTTCGAGGCGCAAATGGCGGGTGACTACGACCGCGCCGTCGAACTTTATCTCGGCTCCTTGGAACTTCACCCCACCGCCGAAGCACACACGTTTCTCGGCTGGACGTATCACTTCCAGGGGAAAATCGACGAAGCCATCGCGGAGTGCAAGCGCGCCATCGAAGTCGATCCCGACTTCGGCAATCCGTACAATGACATTGGCGCGTACCTGATCGACCTCGGCCGCTTTGACGAAGCGATTCCCTGGCTCGAACAAGCCATCGCGGCCAAGCGCTACGAGCCGCGCCACTTTCCTCATTTCAATCTGGGGCGCGTCTATCTCGCGAAGGGCATGATCAACCGCGCCCGCGAATGCTTTCAGGAATCCCTCACCATCGAACCGCGTTACACACTCGCGCGCCAGGCCATCGAGCGAGTGCGGCGCATGGTGAATTAGCGGCGCTCCTGCTGTACACTACGCGCCAAACCGCTCGATCGATTTTGGAGGCCCGAAAATGTACAGGTTGATCGCGGCGCTTCTGCTTCTTCAGGCCATGCCGGCGAACCCGGTGGTCGACAACGAGTACGTGAGGGTGTTCAAGAATAGCGCGCCGTGCGCGCCGGCCGGACCCTCCTGCGGTGAACGCGTCGTGGTGGCTCTCGGGCCGGTGGAAATCAATGGACAGAAAATGGAGCGCGGTAACATCAAAGCTTTCAGCGCCGGGGAAAAGTATGCTTCCCCATCGGCCGGCAGCTACCTGGAAGTAGCCATCAAGCCGAACCATCCGAAAGTGATGCCGCTGGCCGCCGGATCGCCACCGCCCCCCGGCAACAAGGTTTTGTACGACGCACAAGATTTCACGGTGTTTGCGGAACGAATGGCTCCGGGCGAGTACAGCGCGGCCCACAGCCATAATGTGCGTCTGGCGATTTTCCTCAACGACACAATGGTCGAGCAGTGGACGAATGGAAAAGACGAAACTAGGGAGCTTATCCCCGACACCGTAACTTGGAGGCCCGCGGTCGTCCATGCCTCCAAGGACGTTGGCAAGCTTCCCATCAGCAATATCCTGATCGAATTCAAACCCTAAGGCCTACTCCCGATGAAACGCAGCACTGAGAGAATTCTGACAACTCATGTTGGCAGCTTGATCCGTCCGCCCCGGCTTCTCGAACTTGTGCGCGCAAAAGAAAATGGCGATCCCGCCGGCGCGCTGGAATACGACCAGTGCCTCAAGGATTCCGTCGCCGAAGTCGTTCGCCGGCAAGCGCAGGCGGGCATCGACATCGTCAACGACGGTGAATTCGGCAAATCCACCAGTTGGTCGCTCTACGCACTGAAACGCGTGAGCGGCTTCGAGCAGCGGCCCGTCAAACCGGGCGCCGACCCATTTGCCCGCGGCGCGGACCGCGAGCGCTTCAAGGAATTCTACGCAGAGCTAGAGGGCGGAAACGATCGCACATGGTCTAACGTCACCAGGACCGAGGCTGTCTGCGTCGCGCCCGTCAAGTACATCGGCCTCGGCGAGCTTCAGCACGATATCGACAACCTGAAGGCGGCGCTCGAAGGCGTACAGGTCGAGGAGGCATTTCTTCCGGTAGCCGCTCCGTCCAGCGCCATACCCGACCGCAAGAACGAGTATTACCGTAGCGAGGAAGAACTCGTGGTCGCGCTAGCCGAAGCGTTGCGAACCGAATACCGCACCATCGTGGACGCGGGCTTTCTCCTGCAAGTGGACGACGCCCGCGCCGCTGTGACCTACGACCGAATGGTGCCCCCGGCGAGCTTCGAGGACTACTACCGCTGGGTGGGCCGCCACGTTGAGGTGCTGAACCACGCTTTGGAAGGCATCCCGGAAGACCGCATCCGATACCACGTCTGCTGGGGAAGCTGGCCGGGGCCGCACACGACCGATGTTCCTCTACGAAAGATCGTCGATCTCATCCTCAAAGTCCGCGCCGGCGCCTACCTGCTCGAAGCCGCGAATCCCCGACACGAACACGAATGGCGCGTCTGGAAAGACGTGAAGCTGCCCGACGGAAAGATCCTCGCTCCCGGCGTCGTCAGCCACGGCACGAACGTCGTCGAGCATCCCGAACTTGTGGCCGAACGCATCGTGCGTTTCGCCGGCGTCGTGGGCCGCGAAAACGTCATCGCCAGCACCGATTGCGGTTTTTCGCAGGAGCAGTTCAACCGGCGCGTTCATCCTTCGATCATGTGGGCGAAGCTTGAATCTATGGCCGAGGGCGCACGCATCGCGAGCGACGAACTGTGGGCCCGCCTCGGAGTTGTGCACCACTGACCATTTCCGTTCCCAAAAACGCGCGATCTGTTTGACGTTGAGTGCAAGCCAAAACAAGATTTCGGTCGAAGGCTAGATGAAAACCACGCGCAAAAAAGAATGGTTCGACGACGACTCCTTCTGGCGCGAGCTGTACCCGTTCATGTTTCCGGATGAGCGAATCGCGGACGCCGATGAACAAATGTCGAAGGCGCTGATGCTCGCGAAGCCCACAGGCAAGTCCGCCCTCGATCTGTGTTGCGGACCGGGCAGATGCAGCATCGCCCTTGCCAAAAGGGGCTTCTCGGTCACTGGCGTCGACAGAACGAGATTTCTCGTAGATAAAGCGCGGGCGCACGCGCGCGCCGCACGCGTCAAGATCGAGTGGGTCCAGAAGGACATGCGGGATTTTGTGCGTCCGGACTCGTTCGCCTTCGTGCTCAGCATGTTTACATCCTTCGGGTATTTCGACGATCGGCGAGAGGATGTGATGGTGTTAGAGAACATGTTCAAGTCGCTTCAGCCGGGAGGCGCCTGCCTGATCGACGTCCTCGGAAAAGAACGTCTCGCGAAAATACTGCTGTCGACAACGTCGACGCCTTTGTCGGATGGGTCCATGGTGGTCATGCGACACGAGATTATTGACGATTGGACCCGGGTGCGAAACGAATGGCTGGTCATACGGAACGGCAAAGTGAAGAGCTTCAAATTTCAGAACACCGTCTATTCCGGGCTGGAGCTCCGGGACCGCATGGAGCAGGTAGGATTCGTCGCGGTGAAGCTGTACGGGAATCTGGACGGAGCTGCGTACGGTCCCGATGCCGAGCGTCTCATCGCCGTCGGCCACAAGCCGGGTTCCTAGTTTCATACGACGTGCGCCGCCAAGTGAGCCCGGCCGCTTTTCACGAAGTCCAGGAATCGGCGAGCCAACTCGGCGATCCGAGCAGCCTGGCGAAGCCGGACCGCCTCTTTAGGGATCAGTTCACTGCCCACACCCACGGCGATGGCTCCCGCGAGGATCAATTCGGAAGCGTTCTGTTGATTCACGCCACCGGCGGCGATCAGCGGAATGTGCGGAAACATTGAGCTGAGATACTTGATGTAGGCTGAGCCTCCCATCTGAACGCAGGGAAAGAGCTTGACGAAGTCTGAATTCGTCTCCCACGCGCTGAGTACCTCCGTGGGAGTCAATGCCCCCGGAAGCACGACCACGTTCTGTTTCGCTCCAACCTCGCTCACCGCGGGATCGAATCCGTCGCTCGACAAGAACTGCGCCCCGGCGTCAAGGCACTGACGCGCGAGATCAGCATCGTTCACATCGCCCGCCCCCACGACGATGCCGGGAACGCGCTTCGCCAGAAGCGTGATCACCGTTGTGGCCTGCGGCACGGTGAGCCCGATTTCAATCACGGGGATCCCGCCTTGAACGAGCGTCTCAGCGGCAAAAAGAGCATCCTCTTTCGTGCGCACGCGAACGGCGGCGATCACGCCGGTTTCTTCGATCCAGCCGCGCACCTCGTGTTTCTGCATATCGGAGTCTCCCGCGGCGAACAGCTACAAGTCGGAGACCTGAACAGAATTTCTGATCAGGGCCTCCCGAGCCCTGATCCTACGCCGTTCGTGCGTTGGACTCAACGGTTTGGCGCCCGACCGGGACGCGCCGAGCCAAAGATGACAGCTCAGCTGGGAATATGCAGAATCTCAAGGATAAGAAACTGATGGGATATTTGGAGCCGAAGCCCGGACTTGAACCGGGGACCTGTCGATTACGAATCGACTGCTCTACCAACTGAGCTACTTCGGCCCTTCGTCAGACTTTTATTCACTTTAGCATCGCGCGGAAAATCGTGTCAAACGACGGTATTGGAAAGTTGCATGGGCTTGTCGAGTGTGTACAAAGTGTGTATCCTCAATTGTGCACAGCCGCGAAATCATCAAGCGTCTGCATGCGGACGGCTGGTATGAAGTCGCCCTGGTTGGAAGCCACAAGCAATTCAAACATCCGGTGAAAAAGGGGCGAGTCACCATTGTCCATCCGAATCGGGACATACCGATCGGGACTCTGAAGAGCATCGAGAAACAGGCCGGCATCAAATTGAGGTAAGAGATGGACTACATTGCTTATCTGCACAAAGACCGTAAATCGGACATCGGCGTCAGCTTTCCCGATTTTCCGGGTTGCGTCACAGCCGGAAGGTCGCTGGAAGAAGCTCGCCGCAAGGCCGAAGAGGCTCTGGCGTTGCATATTCGCGGCATGATGGAGGACGGTGACGCGATACCCAAGCCTTCAACGCTTGACGACATCGCGAACGATCCGGCTCGAAAGGGCGCTATCGCATTTTTGGTCAACGCCGAACCGGACGTGACAGAGCGCATCAATATTACGGCGCCCCGCAGCCAAATTCGCGAGATCGACCGGAGAGCGGAGGAGGCTGGTCAGACGCGCTCCGCATTTATCGTGCAATCGATTACGGGAAAACGGCCGAAGAAAGCGTCGGACAGGGTGGGAAAGCGCCGCAGGTTTCGCTGAGACGTTCGCGCACGAAGGCCCAAACCCGTGTCAAACGCCGGTGGCGGATTGCAAACGCCTGCCCGTCAGCGCGGCAATGATCTGTTTGCCGTGGAAACGGCCATTTTCGATGAAGATTTCGCTGGTGTGGTTGCCGCCGATCACGACGCCTGCAACGTAAACTCCCGGGACGTTGCTCTCATGCGTCGTCGGGTCCATTGCAGGCTTGTTGGTTTCGGGATCGAGCGTAATTCCCATGGATTTCAGGGAGCTGAAATCAGGGTGGTAGCCCGTTAGCGCGAAGACTTGGTCTGCGGGCAGTGCTCTCTCGCCCGAATGATTTGAGACCCAAACGCGCCCCGCCTCGATCCGCTTCACTTCCGTTTCAAACAGCGCGCGAACCTGCCCCGCCTTGATGCGGTTTTCGATGTCCGGACGAACCCAGTACTTGATGGTCGAGCCGAGCTCCGCGCGGCGATGCACCATGGTGACATTCGCGCCGCTACGGTAGAGATCGAGGGCCGCTTCGGCGGCCGAATTTTTCCCGCCGATGATCACCACATTCCGTCGCCAGAACGGATGCGGCTCGGTGTAATAGTGCGAAACGTGCGGCAAGTCCTCTCCCGGGATGCCGAGGCGGTTCGGCAGATCGTAGTAGCCGGTGGCAACCGCAATTTTCCCGGCGGCGAATTGCACGGGAACACCCAACTCGTCTAGCGTGTGCACGCTGAATTTTCCGTCCGCGCCTTCGACCCGCTCGACGCGGTGGCCAAGGCGCAGCTCGAGATCGTAGTGCTCGGCGCACTTGCGGTAGTACTTGAGCGCCTCCGTGCGATTGGGTTTCTCCGCCGCGCTTGTGAGCGGCAGATCGCCGATTTCCAAAAGCTCGGGCGTCGTGAAAAACACCATGTTGACCGGATAATGATAGATGGAATTACACAGGCAGCCTTTGTCGATCACCAGGGGACGCATGCCGGCGCGTTTGGCTTCGATGGCGCAGGCGAGACCCGTCGGTCCTGCTCCAATGCAGATGAGGTCGTAGGTACTCATGCGGAAAGTTTGCCCCGTGAAAGAAGGTTTTGCAACCGCTGTAGGACAGCCACTCCTGGCTGTCCCGCACAGTCCGAGACAGATCGTAGGGGGACAACCAGGAGTGGATGTCCCACGTTTGCTAGGTGAGTGGTAGTTCCTTCACCGATGGCGGCTGATGGGCGGCCTCACCAACTAGCATTCTCGCAGCCTTGCGTCCCTTGATTCGCGCTTGCAAGCGATCCATGTACAAATAAATGACGGGCGTAGTGTAAAGCGTCAGCGCCTGACTCACCATCAAGCCGCCAACGATGCTGATCCCAAGCGGCCGTCGCAATTCCGCGCCGGTTCCGGTCATGAGCGCCAATGGCAATCCGCCGAAGAGCGCCGCTACGGTAGTCATCATGATCGGCCGGAATCGCAACAGGCAAGCCTGGTAGATCGATTCCTCGGAAGTCTTCCCCGAGCGCTCCGCCTCAATCGCGAAATCGATCATCATGATGGCGTTCTTTTTTACGATGCCAATCAAAAGAACTATTCCAATGAGCGCGATCACCGTCAATTCGGCGTGAAATGCCAGCAAAGCCAAAAGAGCACCGACCCCGGCCGACGGCAAAGTCGAAAGAATCGTAACCGGGTGGATGTAACTTTCGTAGAGTATTCCCAATACAATGTACACAGCAACGAGCGCGGCTAGAATCAGCCAAGGCTGGCTCGATAAAGAGGACTGAAACGCCTGCGCATTTCCCTGGAATGTCGGATGGATATCGGCAGGAAGTCCCATATGAAAGACAGCTTCCTGGATTTTCGTCACCGCATCGCCCAAAGCGACTCCCTCTCCAAGATTGAACGAAATCGTAACCGCGGGAAATTGGCCCTGATGGTTCACGGAGAGGGCCGTGTTCTTGGTCTCGTAATGGGTAAAGGAGCTGAGGGGGATCTGGCTGCCGTTCGACGATCTTACGTACAGGCCGCGGATCGCGTCCGTGCTGTCGCGAAACGCCGAATCGACTTCCATCACGACGTGGTACTGGTTCAACTGCGTGTAGATCGTTGAGACTTGCCGCTGGCCAAATGCGTCGTAGAGCGTGTTGTCGATTGCTTGCGGTGAAATTCCCAATCGAGATGCCGTGTCGCGGTCAATGACCAGCGTCGCCTGCAAGCCTCGTGTTTGCTGATCGCTTGCGATATCGCCCAGTTCGGGCAATTGCTTCATCCTTGCCTCGACGCGCGGAGCCCATTCCAGCAGGTCATTTAGATTCTCGCTCGACAGAGTGTATTGGAATTGCGAACTACTGATCCTCCCGCCGACCGTGATGTCTTGATACGCCCGAAGGAATAGCGTTGCCCCGGGAACCACCGCAAGCTTGGGCCGGAGGCGCGCGATCACGTCGTACACTGTGGCCTTTCGCTCGTCGAACGGCTTCAATTCGATCTCCATCTGCCCCGTATTTTCCGAGCCGCCCCCGGTTTCACCGATCATGCTCTTAACGGCTGGGTCGCTCGTGACGAT
>Ga0210394_10006402_pt1 | contig 12770 bp, 11 predicted proteins | sample IncBWC12MmetaG_FD_160121 | JGI IMG/M metagenome (GOLD analysis project Ga0210394, IMG submission 160121) | Forest soil microbial communities from Barre Woods Harvard Forest LTER site, Petersham, Massachusetts, United States - Inc-BW-C-12-M | ecosystem: Environmental > Terrestrial > Soil >... | reverse complement strand
TCGTGAACCTGCCGCTCGTGGATCCGGCCAAGGTGCATGCGCCGGTGCTGCTGATCCGCGGCGAATACGACGGCATCGCCACCGTGGACGATCTGGCGGAGTTCTACAAGCGGCTGCCCAACGGCGACCGCCAGTTCGTGATCCTGCCGGGGATGGCGCATTCGGTGGTGCTGGGTTTGAATCGCGAGCAGTTCTGGCACTCGATGCATTCGTTTCTGACCATGCCGAAGCCGGTCAACGGATAGAGGCGCATGGCGATCGAGATCCGGCGCTTGAGCGCCGCCGAGGCATCAGCCCTTGCCGGCGAGCTCGCTGAAGTTCTGGTGGATTGCGTGGAGGGAGGAGCCTCGGTCAGCTTCATGCCTCCTTTCGGGAAGGCGGAGGCGGAGGAGTTTTTCCGCAAAATCATTCAGGGCGTGGAGGCGGGCGACCGAATTCTTCTGGCGGCTTTTCTCGACGACAAATTGGCCGGCACGGTGCAGGTTGTCATGGCCATGCCGCCCAATCAGCCGCATCGCGCCGAAATCGCCAAGCTGCTGGTTCTGCGATCCGCGCGAGGCCGTGGTTTGGCCGCCGCGCTGATGCGCCGCGCCGAGGAATGCGCGAAACAGGCGGGTAAGAGCCTGCTCGTGCTCGATACCTGCGAAGGCGGCGCGGCCGAAAAACTCTACGAGCGGCTGGGCTGGGTGAGGGCCGGCGTGATTCCGAAGTACGCTCTGTATCCGGATGGGAGCTGGTGCGACACCGTCATCTTTTGGAAGGCTCTCGACGGGCACTGAGGATAATTCAGCTAGCTAGGCTTCCGGCGGGGCATCGTGATGCCTTCGCCGGGTCGGAGGAAAGTAGAAGTAGGCAGGTCGGAGACCTGCCCCACAGGGCTGCAAATGAGTGATCAGTAGTGGTGGGTCTGCGACCTGCCATTTTCAGACGTTCACCACGGAGTTACTCATGCCGCAGAGCAACCAGCGGATCGACGCGCGTGGCGCGGCGTGCCGGGACGAAGCATCCCAGCGCCGCAGCCAAGCCTAGCACCGCAGCGACCGACGCAAGGGTGACGGGATCGGTGGGCGACACCAGCACCAGCAGCGAGCCTAGAAACCTGGTCACACCGACGGCACCCGCGATTCCCACTATCAAGCCGATGGCCAGTTGCAGCATGCCCTGCCGGAAGACCATCCGCAAAATGTTTCGCGCCGATGCGCCCAGCGCCATGCGCAAACCGATCTCCTGGGTCCGCTGGCTCACCGACTGCGCGATCACCGCATACAGCCCGACTGAGGCGAGTACCAGCGCGATCCCCGCGAAGATCGAAAACAGCGAGCCGAAAACTCCCTGCTCCCAATAATTGATCGCCAGGCGTTCCTCCAGCGTGCGCAGGTTATAGAGCGGCATGTCTTCGTCAACGGCCTGCGTGGCCTGGCGAAACGCCGACGCCAGCGTCGAGGGAGGAACGCGCGTGCGCGCCATCAGCGCCATGTCCGGCATGGTCCTTTGGCGATACGGAACGTACACCAGAGGGTCGAACTCCTTCACCGCGACGCCATTTTGCAGAACGTTGGGGGCCACGCCAACGACGGTGAGCCAAGGCTCCGGCTTGCCGTCGTTGAAGATGCGGAGGCGCTTGCCCACCGGCTCCTCGCCGCGCCAGAAGCGTTCGACGAAGCGCCGGTTCACGATGGCCACCGGCGGCGCGGCGGCGCTGTCGCTATCGCTGAAGGCGCGTCCTTGGACGATCCGCAAATCCATCACGCGGAAATAATCCGGGCTGATCACCAGCAGAGAAATCGAGGGCCGCAGTTTTTCATCGACCGGCTGGGCATGCTCCAGTTCATAGGGGAAGCTCATGGAACCGCCGGTGGGCATGGTGATCGAGATAGCCGAGGCCTCCACGCCGGGCAGCGCGTCGAGCTTCGCCTTGAGACGATCGTGGAACGAGATTTTGTCGTCCGGCTTCGGGTATTTCGCATCGGGAAGCATTAGCCGCATCACCAGCACGTTCTTGGGATTCACGCCCGTATCGGTGGCGTAGATCTTAAGGAAGCTGCGGATCATCAGGCCCGCGCCGGTCAGCAGCACCACGGCCAAAGCCATCTCCGCGATCACGAGCAGTCCCGAAAGGCGCCCCTTGCGCGGGCCGCCGCTCGATCCGCGGCCGCCTTCGCGCAGCGACGCGTTCACGTCCATGCGCGCCAGCCGCAGCGCCGGCGCTAATCCGAACAATAGGCCGGCGCCGAGCGAGATCGCTGCCAGGTATACGAATCCGCGGTAATCCATCTGAAAATTCATCCAGGCCGGGATTTGGGCGCGGACCGAGGCGTCGAAAACCCGCAGTCCCCACAGCGAAATCACCCATCCGAAAAGGCCGGCGATCAGGGACAGGAATACGCTTTCCACCAGAAGCTGGCGGATGATGTGCCAGCGTCCCGCGCCGATCGCCACGCGAATCGAAATCTCGCGCGACCGGTCCGCGGCGCGAGCCAGAAGCAGATTGGCGACATTGGCGCACGCGATCAGCAGAACGAAAATCACAGCCCCCATCAGCGCCGCCAGCAGCGTGGGGATGTCGTCGCCGTCGTCGCTGTAGTTGGCTTCGTAGAAGGTCTGCACGATCGCGGTGATGCCTTGATTGGTGTCCGGATACGCGGCCTCCAGATTATGCGCGATGCCCTTCATTTCGGCGTTGGCGGATGCCTGCGTGGCGGAGGGCGCGAGCTGCGCGTACACTCCCAGGCTGCGATTCTGACGCTGGGAGTCCTGCGTAGAACGACCCTCCAGCGTTGAGCGACCCTGCGTGGAACGAACCAGTGGAATCCACACGTCGGCGTCTTCCGGGAACCGGAGATCCGGCCGCATCACGCCGATCACCGTCGAGGGAACGTCGTTCACGCGGATGATCTGGCCCAGAATGGCGCGATTCGCGCCGTAGCGCGTCACCCAGATCTGATTGCCCAGAATCACCACCGGGGGCGAGCCGGGTTGCTCGTCCTCGGCGGTGAAATCGCGGCCGATCACCGGCTTCTGCCCGATCATCGAGAACGTGTTGGCGGTGACCTCGGCACGCTTGTAGCGCGAGGGCTCACCCCCGTTCTCGCTGAGGTTCACGGTCTGGAAGCGATAGGCTCCCATGGCGCGAAACGATTTCGCCTGGGCTCGCCAGTCGAGATAATCCGGAAAGGAAACGCCGCCGCGCCGCTGGCCATGGGCCAGGTCTCTGGTGGCGAGGTACATGATGTCGTCGCCGACGAACGGCATGTTCTTGAACAACGCGCCGTTGACGATGGAAAATACCACCGCGTTCGAGCCCAGTCCCAGCGACAGCGCAATGATGGCCACAATCGTGGTGGTCCGGTTGTGGGCCATGGTGCGCAGAGCGAAACGGATGTCGCCCAATAAAGCCATGACCGCTTAGACGGAGCCGGCACGCAAAAGGTTCAATTTTCCGTTCTGGACCGCTCCCTGCGGTCACGGCTCGGAATGAGGCACTCTACTCCGAGACTGTCCCGGTTTTCGCGCTACAGGCTCATGACTTCCCGCAGGCGCGCCGCCGCGCGGCGGGATATTTCCACTTCCCGTCCGCCGCGAAGTGTCACCGCCAAGGCTCCTCCGGCTCCGGCTGCCATTGCCTGCACCCACTTTAGATTCACGATCTGTTTGCGGTTGGCGCGAAAAGAGATGGCCGGGTCGAGCTGCTCCTCCAGGGCGTTGAGGGAGCGGCGGATCAGCGGGCGGTCGCTGCCGAAGCACAGCCGCGTGTAGTTGCCTTCCGATTCCATCAGGAACACATCCGCCAGGCGAACGATCCAGCACTTTTCGCCGTCGCGAACGAAAACCTGCTCCAGGCGCGACTTCGATTGTCTGGGCCGAGCCCGGGCAAGCGCGGCGGCGAGCCGCGCCGGAGCGATCGGTTTCATCAGGTAGTCGAGCGCGTTCACTTCGAACGCCTTGATCGCGTACTCGTCGTAGCCGGTGGTGAAGATCACCTGCGGAACATCTTCCAGGCGTTCGAGCAGTTGGAATCCTGTCATGCCTGGCATCTGAATGTCGAGAAAGATCAGGTCGGGAGACAGGCCTGCGATAACATCGAGCGCTTCTTCGCCACCACGTGCCTCGCCCGCGACTTGTACCTCCGGGTGCTCCGCCAGCAAGCGCCGCAGCTCCACGCGCGCAAGGCGCTCGTCGTCGATGATGACTGCCTTCATGCCCGGGCGTTGGCGGGGATCAAGACGGTGGCGACAACCCGCCCGTCCTCGCGATTTCGCAGTTGCAAGCTGGCGCGGCCGCCGTACAGAATGCGCAATCGCTCGCGCGTGTTGTTGAGTCCTACGCCGGCCTGCCCTCGTTCCACTTCAGCTCCGTTATCCGAATTCGCGCCGAGTTGGCCGGTATTTTCGACTTCGATCCGCGTGGCGTCACGATCCCGCTCGGCTCGAATCAGCAGATCGCCGCCGGAGGGAAGCGGAGCGATGCCATGTTTCAGGGCGTTCTCGACCAGAGTCTGCAAAAGCATGGACGGCACCGGCGTTTTCCCTGCCTCCGCGGAGATCGCCAAGTGGACTCGCAGCCGGTCTTCAAACCGAACCGACTCCAGCGCGAGGTAATCGTTCACGACTTCCACCTCCGCGGCCAGCGGAACGGTGTGCGTGGGTTCACGATGCAGATTGTAGCGGAAAATATTGGCCAGGCGCGTGATCATGTCCTGCGCTCGCGCCGGATTCTCGGCCACCAGCGCGCGGATCGAATTCAGACAATTGAACAGAAAGTGCGGATTGATTTGCGCCTCCAGCGCGCGCAGCTCGGCTTCCCGGAGGGCGAGTTTGAGCTGGATGCGCTGGAGCCGATGATCGCGGAAGGCGTAAACAAATACCCACATTCCGACGGCCGAGGTCGCGCCAAACGCGGAAGCGATGAGCGCGGTTTGCTGATAGAAGAGGCTGTCCCGGCCCCCAAACAACCAATCCACCGCGCCGATCAAGAACGTCTGCACCAGCCCGATGGCCAAGACGGCCAAGACCATTTCGGCGATCCTCTTCCACACCGGGAGGACGCGCCCGCGCCGGCGGCGAAGCTCCAGGTGCAACAGATGCGTGAGGCCGATGCTGTAGATCGGATACAGCAGGTAGCCCACGACGATGGGAGCGGTCCAGCCCGCGTAGTGCACCGCGAACGAAAAGTAGATCGCGGTATTGATCGCCCAGAAGAGAATCGTGAAGCCCCAATAGCCCGAGTCACCGTTGTTTGGGTTGCTCCCGTTTGTTGCGTTCATAGAGATAGCATGCGCGCAAACCGCGCGGACCAGTGGTAAAAGGTGACCAGCGGAAAATTCCCGGGATGAGCGCCGATTCTATTGCGTCAGCACCGGCGTCGAATCGCCTTCCGCCGACCAGTACAGTGCATTGAAGAGCATCGGCAGGGTCACGTGGGTCTGGGCGCGGTGCTGGGGGCGGATGCCGAACAGCACCACTTTGCCGGGATTCGTCTCCACCGCGACCACAGCGGCGCGGCCCAGCATATACTCCTCGCCCTTAAGATATCCCGACGCGGCGACTCCCGTGCCGGGATAGCGCGCCACCACGTGGACCTTCTGGGAGTTATAACCCTCGCTCAATTCGAAGAACGGCGAATTCATGTAGAAACCGAAGGCCGACGAAGCCATGCCCCATCCCAGCGGACTGGCGGTGTCCACCTGGAGGTTGAGGATGGTTCCCGGCCCGTCGTGCTGATCCAGCAGCATGGTGCGCTTTATTTCCTTCAGCGGCAGCGGCAGTTTGTCCACCAGTAGATTGCAGGCGTCGCCGAAGGAAATCAGTGTGCCGCCCTGATCCACGAAATCCTTTAGCGCCTGCCAGCCTTTGTCGCCCAAACCGCCGCGATATTCGGCCGGCATGCTCAGCGAGGTCTGGCCCTCCAGGATGCCCTTGGCGGTTTGATCCGGGAGAACGATGGCATCGAAGCGGGAACGCAGCCGGCCGGCAGCGACGTCGGCGTTGTGCAGCGTGGTGTACGGAAATTCGTACTGATCCAGAACCCAGCGTGTCCAGCCCTCGTCGATGTTGGCGGTCCAGGCTTGATACACGCCCACGCGCGGCAGCCGCAGAGCCGTGCCGAAATCCGGCGCAGCGGCGGTGTTCTTCATGGTCACGTCGAATTCACGCGTCGCGGCGGACCAGGCTTGTGCTCCCGGCGCCGTCTCGATCAGCGGAGTGCCCTGGGTTGAATTGATGGGGCCGCCCCGCGGACTCACCAGGTTGACGCGCACGCCGGCCTTCAGCAGCCGGTTCACGATCACCGCTTCGCGCGCACCGGTGTAAGGGAAGCGGATGGTCGCCCCATTGCGCTCCGCCGCCACAATATAATTCGTCTTCTGCGCCATCGGTTCCAGCGCCAGATTCGCGGGCAGAGGCTCGTGCGCGAAGACGGTCTTCACGCCGAACTGCATGCCCAACGACCAAGCCGATACATCATAAGGTCCGTCGGATCCTCCGCTGGGAGAAGTGCGCTGCCCCGCCGGGTACATTTGAACCTCCAGAAGATCCTTGGCGTAGCGCGCGAAAACCTGCGTGAACGGCACGACGTAGGTTCCCGCAGGCCAAGTCTCGCCGTTTTCTGAGAACGGCTGGCGGGCGCGGTAAATCTCCACTCCGCCCAGGCGCAGCTTGTCCACCAGCTCAACCACTTCGTTCTGATCCTGCTGGCCCGCGGAGGAAATCAGCACCGCATAGGCCGGATCTCGATCGCCAAATCCGAGCTGACCCTTGCGCCCCGCTTCGATGGTGCCGATGTTGACCTCATAAATCTGGCGCAGCAGCGTCTCGCGGTAATCGGCCGCGGATTCGAGCAGGGCCATGCTGGAAATCATCTCGTAATCCACGATATCGCGGAGACCCCAGGAGCCTCCCAGCCAAGGCCGCGGATAATCGGCGCGGGGCGTGACGTCGCGAGGCGGCCCGATCTGGAACGCCGGCGCGGAGGGCTGTGCCTCCGTTGGCCCAGGCAAACCCGGATCGATGCGCTGCATACCCGGGAGAGCCGGCCGCGCGGCGTCGATACGCAACTGAAACACCGGCGAAGCCATCTGCGCGCTGGCAGCTTCGGTCAGCAGGCCCACTTGATTGTGCCACCAGCCTGTCCACGCCATGGCTCCCTCCCAGAAGCTGGTGTAGGTCGAGCTGTGCATGATGCCGTCCTTACCGGCGGCTTCGAGCGCCGCTGCCTGGATCTGCCCGAAAATGGCGTTCAAGCGGTAAATCAGCGGATGCACGTTGGGATTGATGGGATCGCTGGCCGGCATGGTAAACATGCGCGGGCCCGCGGGGCCCTGTTGGTGTTGATCCAGCCAGACGGAGGGAAACCAGTCGTGCCACAGCACCTGTGCCACCATCTGCGTCTCCCTTAGCGACATCAGGAACATATCGCGGTTGTCATCGTGCCCTGCGTAGGTATGGTACAGCCATGGCGGGGCGCCGCCTTCCTGGGGCGTGCCCAGATACTTGTTGTACCAGTCGGTCACCTTGATCTGGCCGTCCGGATTGACCGACGGCGCCAGCAGCACAATCACCTGATCCAGGATCTTGCGCACCATGGGCGAATCTTCCGTGGCCAGCCGGTAGGCCAGCTCAATCGCCATCTGCGACGAGCCGATTTCCGTGGAATGAATGTTGTTGGTGATCAGCACCACGGCCTTGCCTTCGCGGAAGATCTGCTCGCGCTCCGATTCGGGAACGTCGCCGCCCTGGATATACAATCTGCGCTCCAGAGTCTTGTAATGCTCCAGATTGCGCAGCGTGGCGGGCGCGGCGATTTCCAGCATCACGAACGGATTTCCGCCGGTGGTGGGGCCCAGATTGCGGTAGCGGACACGGTCGCTGGAGGCGGCCAGCTTCTGAAAATATTCGATGATTTTGTCGTAGCGGACGATCTTGCGGTCGCTGCCGACGCGAAATCCGAAATACTGTTGAGGCGTGGGGATGGCCTCGGCCGAGGCGAAGGCGGCCAGGAGCAGAAAGAGTGCGGCGCGCACGGCCAGGCGGCGCTCCGTTTTGGGTGAATAACGTAAGGTCGTGAATGCGGCCAACAACCGGCGCATGTCAAAGAAGATACCACGGCTTGGGGAGTGGGTTTGACCCCTCAGTCGATCCGAAGGGATGCGAGTGCCCGGATTGAACTGTAAGAGATCGTATCGGAGCAGCTATGGCAGGTCACAGACCTGCCCCACTGGGGTGCAAAGCATCGGTCGGCAGGGGTGGGGCAGGTCTGCGACCTGCCATTTTCGGATGTTCACAACCGATCGGTCTCAGAGTAGAATGCCATGTTCCGAGCCGCGACCATCGGGAGCGGTCTTCGCGAAATACGAGAGCGCATTTCCGACCGTCTTAGGCGCAAGGGCATCCGAATATCCGTGAGTGATCGATTTAGCCCCAACGGTTACGCGGTTGTACACTGATTGGGATGATCCCTAAAGCCGCGGTACTGCTAATGACCGTTCTGCTGGGGGCGTGTGCGCGCTCCGGAGACGAGAAACAGTCGCCTCCCTTGAACCGCTACTCGATCCATGGAGAAGTGATGCGACTGGAGCCGGAGGGCAAGCTCGCCACCATCCGGCACCAGAAAATCGAAGGCTATATGGACGCCATGACCATGACCTTCCCCGTGAAGGACGCGCAGGAATTCGGCGGACTGCAAATCGGCAACTGCATCGACGGCACCGTGTTTGTGCAGGGCGACAACCTGTGGGTGGGCGAGATCAAGCACACCAACATCCCTTCGGATATGTGCGTGGCTCCTCCGCATTAGTCGGGCGCATTAGCCGGGCGCATTAACCGAGTTGATCTCGCCGCCGGTGATACCATGAGAGTTCCCCTCATGGTTCGCGCAATTCCCGACGTTTTGGCCCGTATCGTGGACTCCAAGCGAGCCGCGATGCCGCGTATTGCCGCGAATCGCGACGCGCTGGAGCGGAAAGCCTCGGAGCGCACCAGCTTCCGCGATTTCCTCGCCGGGCTTGTTGCCACTCGCCCAGCCGTCATTGCCGAGGTCAAGAAAGCCTCGCCCAGCAAAGGAGTTTTCGCGGATCGCTTCGATCCCGCGGCCATTGCGCGCGCCTATGCGTCGGGCGGCGCGGCGGCGCTCAGCGTGCTGACCGACGAGGAGTTTTTTCAAGGCTCGCTCAACGATCTGGAATCGGCGCGCGCGGCCGTCTCGATTCCCGTGCTGCGCAAGGATTTTACGCTGGATGAGATTCACGTGGTGGAGGCCACGGCGCACGGCGCCGACGCGATTCTTCTGATCGCCGCGCTTCTCGATGAGACCGAGCTGCGTAAGCTGCGCGAGCTCGCCGCACGCTACCGGATGGCCGCTTTGGTGGAGGTTCACGATGAGGCGGATCTGGATGCCGCGATCGGTTCGGGAGCGGAGATCGTCGGCGTCAACAATCGCAACCTGCATACGTTCGAAGTGACGCTCGAAACCTCGCTGCGACTTGCCGCGAGGATTCCGTCAAGCGTCGTCAAAGTAAGCGAAAGCGGAATCGATTCCAGCGCGTCGATAGCCGCTCTAAGAGCCGCCGGCTTCGATGCCTTCCTGGTCGGGGAACATCTCATGAAAGCCGCGGACCCCGTCGCGGCGTTACGGGCTCTTTTGTCATGATGGTCAAGGTTTGCGGCATTACCCGGAGGGAAGACGCGGAAGCGGCAGTCGGGGCCGGCGCGTCGGCTCTGGGCTTCGTGTTTGTTCCCTCCAGCCCGCGCCGCGTCACTCCGGAACGCGCCGCGGAACTTGGCCACGGACTTCCGATCCTGAAAGTGGGCGTGTTTGAGAGCGGAGGAAGCGGTCTGTCGCTTAAGGAGATCATGCGCGTGGCGCAATTGGATGTGGTCCAGATCTACGGCGGCGGTGCACCCGAGGGCGTGCGAGTTTGGAAAGCGTTCCGCGTCAGCGGCGCGTTCGATCCCGCGCTTGCGAATGGCGCGGAGGCAGTGTTACTCGACGGTCCCGCGAACGGAATCGCGTTCGATTGGTCGCTGGCTCGCGCGAACGGAGCGAAGATCATAGTCGCAGGCGGCCTCGACGGCTCGAACGTCGCCGAAGCCATCCGCACCGTCAAACCCTGGGGCGTGGACGCAAGCTCGCGGCTGGAATCCTCGCCCGGCGTCAAGGACCACGAAAAGGTCCGCCGATTTGTGGAGGCTGCCCTGAACGCATGACGATCACATCGCAACCGGATGCCACCGGACACTTCGGACCCTACGGAGGGCGCTTCGTTCCCGAGGTTTTGATGGCGCCGCTCGAAGAGCTGGAACAAGCCTACGCCCGAGCCTGCGCGGACCCTCAGTTTCAGGCCGAGCTCGCCGATCTGCAAACGCATTACGCCGGCCGGCCCACGCCGCTCTATTACGCCAAGCGCTTGAGCGAAACGCTGGGCGGCGCGAAGATTTATCTGAAGCGCGAAGACCTCCTGCACACCGGCGCACACAAGATCAACAACTGTCTGGGGCAGGCGTTGCTCGCGCGGCGCATGGGCAAGCAGCGCATTATCGCCGAAACCGGCGCGGGGCAGCACGGAGTCGCCACCGCCACCGTGTGCGCGCTGTTCGGACTGACGTGCGTGGTTTACATGGGCGAAGAGGATATGCGGCGGCAGCGGCTGAATGTGTTCCGCATGCGCCTGCTGGGCGCGACCGTCGTGCCCGTGACCAACGGTAGCCGCACGCTCAAGGATGCGATAAGCGAAGCCATGCGGGATTGGGTCACCAACGTGGATACGACGCATTATTTGCTCGGCTCCGTGCTGGGCGCGCATCCCTATCCGCTCATGGTGCGCGATTTTCATCGCGTCATCGGCGAGGAGGCGCGCGCCGAAATCCTCCGGCGCGAAGGCCGGCTGCCGGAAGTGCTGCTGGCCTGCGTCGGCGGAGGCTCGAACGCCATCGGCCTGTTCCACGCCTTCATCGGCGATGAGCAGGTGAAGCTGGTGGGCGTCGAAGCCGGAGGGCGCGGCACGGCGCTGGGGGAGCATGCCGCGCGTTTTGCGGGCGGAGCGCCTGGCGTGCTCCACGGCTCGCAAAGCTACGTTTTGCAGGATTGCGACGGCCAGGTTGCGTTGACGCACTCCATTTCCGCCGGCCTCGACTACGCCTCGATCGGGCCGGAGCACGCCTGGCTGCACGACCGTCATCGCGCCGAATACACATCCATGGACGATAAGGAAGCGCTGTCCGCGGCGGTGAGGCTGGCCCGCACCGAGGGCATCATTCCGGCGCTCGAATCCGCGCACGCCGTTGCCGAAGCCATTCGCCGCGCCCCCGGCGATCCGGGCAAAATCTACATCGTCAACCTGTCCGGCCGCGGCGACAAGGACACCGACATCTATCGCGAGAATCTCCCGGAGCTCGATGCAGCCGACCCGAATCCAGTCACTGTTTGAGCGTCTCCGGCGCCAACCGCGCACCGCCCTTATTGCTTATGTCACGGCGGGCGACCCGACGCCGGAGCGCACGCCCGGGATCGTCGCGGCTCTCGAGCGCGGAGGCGTGGATCTGGTCGAGCTGGGCGTGCCCTTCTCCGATCCTATCGCCGATGGCCCTGTGATTCAGCGCGGCGCGGAGCGCGCTCTGCGCGCGGGAACCAACGTTCCGAAAGTTCTGGAGATGGCCCGCAAGATTCGCGAACATTCGCAGATTCCCCTGCTGCTGTTCACTTATATGAATCCCGTGTTGCGGTATGGATTGGAGCGGCTGGCCGCCGACGCCAAGGCTGCCGGGATCGACGGCTGCCTGCTCACCGACCTGAGCGTCGAGGAAGCCGGTGGTTATATGGGAGCGATGCGGGCGGCCGGCCTCGATACGGTTTTTCTGGCCGCGCCGACGTCCACGGGCGCGCGCTTGAAACTGGCCGCCCAATACTCCACCGGCTTCATCTATTTGGTTTCGAGGACCGGCGTAACCGGCGAGCGCGCGGCATTGTCGGATGCGCTTGAGCCGCTGATCGCGCGAACCCGCGCCGTGACGAATCTGCCGCTGGCGGCGGGGTTCGGGATCTCGACGCCCCAACAGGCCGGCGTGGTCGCTAAGATGGCCGATGGCGTAGTTGTCGGAAGCGCCATTGTCCGCATGATCGAGAAAAACGCGAGCGATGCCGAACTGGAAGCCTTCGCACGGTCCCTGCGCGACGAAATGAGTTGGCGGGCATGAGCGGCACACGGCGGGAGCGGCCCTCCCCTAGCAGCCGGCGGCAAGAATGGCAGGTCACAGACCTGCCCCACAACAGCCAGTGGGGCAGGTCTGTGACCCGCCTGCTACTTCTGCAACGGCCTGTTAGCCCAGAAACGGGCGGCGGTCCCGCCGCGACAGGCTCCGTTGTGCCGCTCGGGTTTCTGGAAAGTTGGATAAGGAGATGACCAGAGACGAAGCGGTGCGGCTGCTGGCCGAAAGCAGGGCCAAAATCGACGAGCTGGACCGTCAACTGGTGGAATTGCTGAATCGCCGAACGCGCATCGTCGAAGATATTGGACGAGCGAAAGAAGTCTCCGGCCTCCCCATCTACGAACCCAATCGCGAGGACGACGTGTATCGTAACGTGCAATCTCACAATCAGGGACCGCTGACCGCCGAAGCCCTCCGCGGCATCTACGAGCGCATCATCGATGAGATGCGCAGCCTGCAACGCATCCGGCTGGCGGCCAAGAAATCGCAGGGAGACGCTTGATGCTGGTGGTAATGCAGGAAGGCGCGCCCGAGGAGTTGATCCGCGCGGTAATTGATCGCATGGTGACGATG
>Ga0210394_10006401_pt1 | contig 12771 bp, 11 predicted proteins | sample IncBWC12MmetaG_FD_160121 | JGI IMG/M metagenome (GOLD analysis project Ga0210394, IMG submission 160121) | Forest soil microbial communities from Barre Woods Harvard Forest LTER site, Petersham, Massachusetts, United States - Inc-BW-C-12-M | ecosystem: Environmental > Terrestrial > Soil >... | reverse complement strand
TTTGCTCAAATGCATAAGCCAGGCGGATGAGCGTGGGTTCGCTCCAGGCACGCCCAAAAAAAGAAATTCCTACCGGCAAGCCAGAAATAAGACCCGCGGTCACGTTGATGTTGGGATAACCCGCAACAGCCGCGGCATTTGAGCTTCCGCCCGCTACGTGATCGCCGTTCACCAGGTCAGTAAGCCACGCCGGACTGCCGGTGGGCGCGACAATCGCGTCGAGGCGATACTTATCCATGGTGGCATCGATGCCTTCGGTCCGAGCTAGTCGATGGTTCTTATCGATTGCGTCAAGATACGCCTTCTCGCTGAGCGGGCCCTTCGCTTCCGATTTCAGAAATAAGTCCTGACCAAAGTACGGCATTTCTTTCTCTCGATTGCGATCATTAAACTCGATAATGTCCTTCAAGGTATGAACGGAAGCACTCGGGCCTAGATTCGAGAGATAGGCATTGAGGTCAGCTTTCATTTCATACATAAAGACTAATAGCTCAGTTTCATCGAACTTACCCAGGGTGTCGATATCGGCGGGATCGACCAATGTCGCGCCTTGCTTCTTCATAGCGTCGAGAGCCTGCTCCATCAGGGCGTCGACGGCATCGCTGAATCCGAAATACTTTCTGGCGACGCCGATGCGAGCGCCTTTTAGCCCGTTAGGGTCGCAGAACTTCGTGTAGTCGGTGAACGACTTGCCCTGACTGGCAGCTGTGGCTGAATCCAGCGGATCGACGCCGGTAAGTGCGCTCAACAAAATGGCGGCATCGCGGATGGTCCGGCACATGGGGCCAGCGCTATCCTGCGAGTGAGAAATTGGAATGATTCCGCTGCGGCTAACCAGCCCGACGGTTGGCTTGATGCCGGCAAGGCCATTCGAGGACGAAGGACAAACGATGGACCCGTCTGTTTCTGTGCCGATGCCGATAGCGCCTAGATTTGCTGATATGCCTGCTCCCGTGCCGGAACTCGAGCCGCAAGGGTTGCGGTCCAGGGCATAGGGGTTTTTGGTGAGGCCGCCGCGACCGCTCCATCCGCTGGTCGAATGGCTCGATCGATTGTTGGCCCACTCGCTGAGATTTGTTTTGCCAAGAATTACAGCTCCGGCGCTACGCAGTTGCTGCGCTACGAAAGAATCTTTTTTTGGCTTTGACCCAACTAGTGCGAGCGAGCCAGCCGTTGTCATCATGCGATCTGCGGTGTCGATGTTGTCTTTAATAAGGACGGGCACACCGTGTAGCGGACCGCGAGGGCCTTTTGCCTTGCGCTCCTCGTCGAGGGATTTTGCAATCGAGAGTGCGTCGGGATTCAGTTCGAGGACGCTGTTAACGGAAGGGCCACGTTTATCGATCTCGTCGATTCGTGCGGAATACATTTCCACCAGCGAGCGGGCGCTGTACTTGCCGGATTTCATTCCATCTTGCAGGTCGGCGATTGTAATCTCATCGAGTTCGAAAGGCTTGACCTCTGCAGGGGGCGCAGCGGGGGCACTGCCCCTAGAAGGCGCAGCTTCGGCGGGCGCGACCTCACGTGCGGCTGCCAGCGCCGGATAAAGCGGGGCCAAGGTTGCGGCGGCACCGCCGATCAAAGTTGTTTTGAGAAACGAGCGGCGGCCGCCAGCAGGTTTTGCGTCACGTAGTTTTCGGGCCATGATTTGCCATGTCCTCTAATCGATGTCAGCGAATCGACTAAGTGGATCGAAGGTCGAAAAATTGTAACGAGACATACTAATTCATAAAGTCTTAATCTGCAGCATTGCGAGCCTTGGGTGGTGTCTGAAATGTGCGTTGAAGGCTATCAGAGGAATTTTCGTGCCGTGGGTCCAAAAAGCGCAAGGCCACTCGAAGGCTTCTTGCGCCATTCAGAAATAAACGCTCGAACGGCTGCCCGGATGGAGCGAATTAAGCGGTTCATGCCTAGGTGGTTTGCTGAACGACGATCCATGCACTGTGACAAGGAGGGAGTTTGCGGCCCTTCATCACAGTTCGTTTCGCATCACAGCCAACACAGCGATAGATGCCGGAGGCCGGAGCTTTTGAGCCGGATGAGTATTCCTTCGGCTTCGGCTTTGATTCGGTTGCGGTTTTGACAAGTTTTACAGCAGCAGCGGCAGCAGCAAGTACAGGTAGCATAGGACAGCACTCCTTCATTGCATCTTCGCAGGAGTGGGAAATTGGAAAAGATGACGGAGGTAATGCAGGAAAGGAGAAAGCCCAACGCAGATTTCAGACACTGACCTAGCCCTAGCTACTGGGGACCCAGCCAACTATGACCGGCTACTAGGCATGTATGCGTGTACCATTTGGAATATGAACGCAATATATCTAAACTTCAGCCCTTATCCTGATCTTTCTTCTGATCCTCCCGACTACCGATTGTCTCGAGATGCCGGTCTTCGACAAGAGTCAGACGACGAGGATGATGAGGAAGATGACGAGAAGGACAAAGATGATGACGATGACGAAGATGAGGATGACGGGAACAATAGGAACGACGGCTACTCGGAATAAGAGCGTCCTGGGCATGCTTTGTTCAGAGCGCCGAACCGGCCCGAGATTCTGGGAAGTGTGAGAAAGCGGAAGATTTTGCGTGATTTCTGGGATTTTCTGTGTATAATGGTTTCAGCTAAGTTTGACTCACACGCAACTGAAGGTCGGTATCGCCAACCAGCGTCACCCCCTCACTCGCAGCGAATCTTCTCAGCACAATTCAAGAAACAAGAAAAGAATAGGACTATCAATGGCAGAACAAGGAACAGTGAAGTGGTTTAACGACGCCAAAGGCTATGGCTTCATCAGCCGTCAAAATGGCGAGGACGTTTTCGTGCATTTTTCCGCTATTCAAGCAGGCGGCTTCCGCAGCCTGCAAGAAGGACAAACCGTGCAGTTCGACGTGACCAAGGGCCCGAAGGGCTGGCAAGCGGAGAACGTCCAGGCTGTCTAAGAGACACGCTGGTTACAACGAATGCCCGTGATCTTGGATCACGGGCATTTTTGTTTTCTCTTTCTTTCAATCTGCCGATTAAACGATTAGACCTTTGATCGCGCCTGCTCCACCATCTCCACCAGGATTTTTCTAGCTTGTCCCGGATCGCGCACTTCCCGCAGGAACGCAATGCGTGCACCTTTCATCCCCTCTAAGGTTTTCAAGCGCACGTGGAAGCCAAGTCGATCGACGGCAGTCATCGCTGCCTCCTGCGAATCGATCCCGGCAAACACGCGGGCAATGAGGACGAGCGCATCGCGGTGATCGGTGTTCATGTGTTCGATAATCCCGGCTGCGGCATCGGCCAGCGGATCGGGCATTGTCTGGCCGTATTCTGGAGCGGCAACCCAGCCCATCACTCCGAAGCCGCCTACGAAGTAAACATCCACGACGTCCATCCGGTAAAAAGAAAAGTCCTCAAAGTTCACCCAGTACTTGCTGTTGGCGTAGCGATCGACATAGAGGCGGCGCGCGCTTGCCACTTCGGGCTCAGGGATGGTGAGAACGTTGCCGATCAAGGTGACCCGCGACGCGCCTAGCGGATCGCCGCCCGCATCACCCTGAGTTGAACTCTGATTTACCAGCAAGCTGGCGCGCGGATCGGCCTGCAGGTTCTGCGTGTGCATGGCCATTGTGCTGATCAGGAAAATGGGCCGACCGCGCTCATCCAGTCCGTAAGGCATTACCGAGCCGAAAGGAAACCCCGGCTGCTTGCGGGAAAGAGTGGAAAGGCTGCCAATGCGGCCCAGATACACCAAAGTACGCGCGCGCTCCGAGAAGGAAGGCTCGGGAACCGGAGGCTGATCACTCGCCGGGCCGGGGCCAGCGTGTTTTCCGGAAGTAGATGACACAGATGTTTCTCCAAAGGCAGTGTAGCAGGATGCGGAACGAAGGCCGGAAACCGCGTCGAGCGCCTCGTGAGGGATTCTCATCCGCACAGAATCGAACTTGACAGAGGTTCCTTGACCATACAGAATACGTGCCCAAGGCCGCGCCTAGAGCCTGAGTCATAAGTTTCGCTCTGTCCTGCACGCTGTTTCAGGCGCTGCGCTGGTCTTTGCCAGCTGCCACGAGAGGAGTTGAACATGAAGCGATCGAAAACTCTTTTATTTTTCGTCTGCCTGGCTTGTTCCCTTAGTGCGGCGGCTCAATCGTGGCAGGCGCTCCATAATCAGCCTAGCTTCAGCGCGAGTATTCCGCTTCTACTCACCGATGGAACCGTCATGGTGCAGGATGTTGGCGCGCAGGATTGGTGGCGGCTGACGCCGGATCAGACCGGTAGCTACGTAAATGGCACGTGGACTGAGCTGGCTTCGTTGCCATCGGGATATGCTCCTTATGCTTTTGCGTCGGCAGTTTTGCCCGATGGCAGAGTCATTGTCGAAGGTGGCGAATACAATTTTTTTCAAAACGACTGGACGAACCTGGGCGCCATCTACGACCCGAAGATCAATGTTTGGACAGCAGTTGCCCCTCCGGGCGGGTGGAACATCATGGGCGATGCGGAGAGCGTCGTTCTCAGAGACGGAACGTTTATGGTCGCCAACTGCTGCTCGTTTCCTTTTCTTGCGGCGTTGTTGGATGCCAACACTCTCACCTGGATTCCCACCGGGACGAACAAGCAGGATTCCTATGATGAGGAAGGGTGGACTTTGCTGCCCGATGGAACGGTGCTCACGGTCGACACCGAAAACTCAGCGGATCCAACCCACGCCGAAAAATATATTCCAGGCATAGGCCGCTGGGTGAGCGCGGGAAGCACAGTCGTACTGCTGTCAGACCCATCTTCGGCAGAAATTGGGCCGGCAGTATTGCGGCCCGATGGAACTGTCTTTGCCACGGGCGCGAATTCCAGTGGCGCGGGGCACACATCGATTTATCATCCAACGTCGAATCCGTTGGCACCGGGATATTGGGTGCCAGGGCCGGATATTCCGGGCGGAAACGATATGGCCGATGCCCCCGCTGCACTGTTACCGGATGGCAATGTGCTCTGCGATACCAATCCCGGCGTCGCCAACCCTCCCAGCAAGTTTTACGAGTTCGATGGCGTGAAGTTCATCAAGGTTCCTGCGCCGCCGCATGGGGCTCACGAATCGACCGAAGGTGGGAGTATGCTCGTGCTTCCAACCGGTCAGATTCTCTTTACCGACGGCTCTTCCGATGTTGAGGTCTATTCGTCGAACGGTCAGCCGAATCCATCGTGGGCGCCGAGCATTAATTCGGTTCCGACCGATCTGTATATTGGCCAGACCTATGTCGTGTTTGGCAAACAGTTCAACGGACTTTCGCAGGGTGCGATGTACGGTGATGACGCGCAGATGGCGACTAACTACCCGTTGGTGCGAATCACCAATCTCGCGAGCGGAAATGTTTCTTACGCTAAAACTCATGACCATAGCACCATGGCGGTAGCGACTGGCAATCAAGAAGTGTTCACTTACTTCGACGTGCCGCTAAGCGCAGAGGCTGGCGATGCCAGTATTGTGGTGGTTGCAAACGGCATTGCATCCCAGCCAGTGTCGGTGAGAATACATTAACGGCGTGATTCGTGGAATCGCATTCGCGCGCGGAAGTTTCGCACGTCGCTATGAAGCGTGCTCTGAATTAAGGAGGAGATGTATGGTGAGCATTTGGCCGGGTTCGGCATCGATTTCTAAAATTCAAATGCGGACTGTCTTCGTTCTGGTGGCATTTGCTGTTGCCCTTGTGCCGGCGGCCGGTGCGCAAGCCAAGCCCGCGGGCACGTTCACACTCCTCTACTCATTTACTGGGACGAGCGGCGCATACCCTCTGGCTGGGCTGGTCATCGATTCGAACGGCAATCTCTATGGCACCACGTCGGAGGGCGGCGCATACGGCGAAGGCACGGTTTTCAAAGTATCGGCAAGCGGCACTGAGACGGTGCTGCACAGTTTCAAGGGTGGATTTTCGGACGGACAATTTCCTATCGCGAGCCTGGTTCGCGATGACGCGGGGGTACTTTACGGGACTACGACTCGCGGCGGCCTTTACGGTTACGGAACGGTTTTCAAGGTTGCGGAAAACGGCGAAGAGAATCTTCTGCACAACTTTGGTAAAGCCGCGAGTGATGGAAGATATCCCAGCGCGGGCTTGGTGTTCGGTCTCGACGGCGACCTTTATAGTACGACTCAGGAGGGCGGCGCATCCGGCTTCGGAACGATTTTCAAGCTGACGACAAACGGCGACGAAAGCGTGGTCCATAGCTTTGCAGGAAACCCTAGCGACGGACAATATCCGGTGCAGGGTTTGGTGGCAGACGTGCATGGCAACTTCTACGGAGCGACCGAACTCGGAGGCACCTTCAACGACGGGGCGGTTTTCAAACTCGACGATGAAGGGAATGAAACTGTTCTACTCAGCCTGTCAGGCGGGCCCAAGGGGGCGTATCCGTATGGCGGCGTCATCGTAGACTCGGCAGGCAATGTGTATAGCACGACTGCTTATGGAGGAAACGGGATTGGTTTGGTGTTCGTGCTCGACCCATCAGGCGTAGAGACTGTTCTTTATACTTTCAGCGGACCCGATGGATCCTTTCCTTCCGCTGGTTTGATTCGCGATGCGAAGGGCCATCTTTACGGCACGACCGAATTCGGTGGTGCGGACGGCGCAGGGGTCGTATTCGCCGTCAACAACACCGGCAAAGAGGTTGTGCTGCATAGCTTTGACGGCACCGATGGCGCGGACCTGTTCTCGACACTGGTGAGCGACGCCGCCGGGAACCTTTACGGCACAGCCACCGAGGGCGGGGCGGGCAACAAGGGAACGGTCTTCAAGCTAATCCCTTAGCGTGATAATATGCGCTTACGAACCGAGTGAGCGGGAGTAGTTCAGCGGTAGAACGCCAGCTTCCCAAGCTGGATGTCGCCGGTTCGATCCCGGTCTCCCGCTCCATAATTATTTAAGCGCAATCTCGAGGCTTAGGTTTCAGGTCTAGTCCGTTGTGTCACGCCCGTAGGGGCTGTGCAAAAATATTGATGCCAAGAATCGAAAATATTCATCAATAGGATTGTAGTATTGATTGACCGGTCCGATGGACTCAATTAGAATGCAAGGCAGCATGACCAGTTTCAGCAATTCCCGTCAGATGTGCGTGTGTGCATGTTGTTGTTGTGCATGCGTGTGCTCTGGCGCAGGGGAGTTGCTGACGTAAAAGTTTAATAAGACAGCACTTATACCCACCGCCAGAAAGCTTCTGGCGGTGGGTTTTTCTTTTGGGGCAAATTTAAAGGTCTTGTGCGGGGTTCATCGATGAGCGAAGCCGTTAAAGAGACGAAAGCGCAAAAAGTCGAGCGCCTGAAGCGAGCCATGAATCCATGGGAGGGGCTGGCGGAAATTCGACGCTTTTCGCGCGAAGGCTTTGACGCCATTCCGCCGGAATGGATTGGAACTTATTTTCGCTGGTGGGGCGTTTATACCCAGGGCGACGGCGTGGGAGTTGTCGGAGGTAAAGACGGCCAAGGACGGGCGCTGCCCTTTTTCATGTTGCGGATTCGCATTCCCAACGGATTGTTGCGCTCAGACCAGTTGCGGGCCATTGCCGACCTCACTCGCCGTTACGCCCGCGGCACCGCCGATCTTACTGTCCGGCAAAACATTCAGCTCCACTGGATCACCATTCAGGATCTGCCGGAAGTGCTCGATCAGCTGTGGCGCGTCGATCTCAACACCATGGGGGCCTGCGGTGACGTTACGCGCAATATTACTGGCTGCCCGGTAGCTGGCGTGGATGCCGATGAGATTTGCGATGCTTCTCCGCTGGCGCTCGAAGTGGATCGCATGCTGGCGGGTAACGCCGAGTTCTATAACCTGCCGCGCAAGTTCAAGATTTCAATCACGGGATGCCGCGTGTGGTGCCCCTATCCGGAGATAAACGATATCGGATTGACCGCGGTCGAGCGGACGGTTCGTGGCAAACCTAAAATTGGATTTGGTTTGCGCGTTGGCGGTGGACTTTCCACCGAGCCGTATTTGGGCGCGCCGCTGAACGCCTTCGTGCGCTGGAACCAGGTTCTGCCGGTGGTCAAAGGAATCGCCGAGCTGTTTCGCGATTCCGATCAGCTGCGTGAACACCGTGAGCGAGCGCGCTTGAAATTTCTCTTCATCCGTCACGGTTGGACGGCGCAGGACTTTCAAAATGAATTGGAGCGGCGCATCGGATTTCGGTTGGACGCAGCCGAGCCCGAGCGTCCGCCGGCAGATGTCTATCGCGACCACATCGGCATCCATCCGCAAAAGCAGCGCGGTTATTGCTATGTCGGGTCCGCGGTTCTCCGCGGCCGGATTACGCCAGAGCAAATGGAATCCGCTGCCGATCTTGCCGATCGATTCGCGAGCGGCGAGTTGCGCACAACGAACATGCAGAACCTGCTGATCGTGAACGTGCCGCAGATTCAGGCGGATGATCTGGCAAAAGAGTTGGACGCGATCGGGCTCCGGGTCGGCGGTTCGCCGTTTTGGCGCGGGGCGGTCGCGTGCAGCGGAACGGAATTCTGCAAGCTCGCGATTACCGAGACGAAGAGCTTTTCCCGGTGGCTGGTGGAAGAACTGGAGGAGCGCCTTCCCGGTTTCGATCAGCACCTGAAGCTGCACGTCACCGGTTGCCCCAACAGTTGCGGACAGCACTGGATCGCCGACATTGGAATTGAGGGCAAGAAAATTAAAGTCGATGGCCGCATGGTGGACGCGTACTACTTCTGTCTCGGCGGCGCGCTCGGTTTGAATCAAAGCATTGCGAGGCCGGTAGGTTATCGTTGCCCGGCAACTGAGGTTCCTGAAGCGATCGAGCGTTTGCTGCGCGCCTACCTTACAGAGAACGCGGCGGGCGAGAATCTGCGGCATTTTTTCTCACGGCACAGCAACACCGAGTTGCGCAACTTTCTGGCGGGAGAGTTGGTAGAGGCAGTCCCGCGCGACTTGCCTGAGGGCCGCGTGCCCAGCGGGGTGGAAGGTTGACCATGAGCGCCCTGTTCCCAATGTTCATGAAGCTGGAAAACAAACGCTGCCTGGTGGTAGGCGCGGGCAAAGTTGGCGAACCAAAAATCGCCAGCCTGCTCGATACCGGAGCGCTTATCCACGTGGTTGCTTTTGGAGCGAGCGATATGGTGCGGAAGTGGGCGCGGGAAGGCAAGATCAAGCTCGAACTTCGCGCCTTTACCGCTGCGGATCTCGATGGAATATTTTTGGCGGTGGTGGCCACCGCGTCGCGCCAACTCAACGCTTCGATTTACAACGAGGCACAGCGCCGCGGAGTGCTTTGCAACGTGGTCGACGACCCGGCGTACTGCGACTTTTACTATCCAGCCGTAGTGCGCCGGGGTGACTTACAAATCGCCATCTCCACCAACGGACAGAGTCCCGCGCTGTCGCAAAAACTCAGACAACAACTGGAGCGGCAGTTTGGACCGGGATACGCGCAGTGGGTTGCGCAGCTGGGCGAGACCCGAAAGCTGGTGCTGGCGAGCGACCTTCATCCGCAGAAAAAGCGTGAGCTATTGCTTTCCCTGGCCAGCCGTGAAGCGGTGCAGGCGGCGTTGGGGGCTGATCGGGCGAAGAAGGAATCTGCGAAGGAAAAACCCGCGAACCGCGAGTTTGCGAAAACGGAATGGAGGGTAACCGTTTGAACGGCAAAGTGTATCTGGTGGGCGCGGGTCCGGGTGATCCCGACTTGCTCACGGTGAAAGCGCTGCGGTTACTTCGAACCGCCGACGCGGTATTGCACGATGACTTGGTCGCGCCCGAGATTGTGAAACTGATTTCGCCGGCTGCGCAAGTCCGCAATGTGGGCAAGCGCTGCGGTACGAAGACCATGCGTCAGGAAGAGATCAATTTTCTGATGGTGACGCTGGCGGCTTCCGGACTGCAAGTGGTGCGATTGAAAAGTGGAGATCCGTTGATCTTCGGCCGCGCTGGAGAAGAAATGGAAGCGCTGCGGCGAGCCGGTATCGATTATGAAATCGTTCCGGGCATCACTTCGGCCTTGGGTGCGGCAGCTGCGGCTGGAATTCCTCTGACCGATCGCGACACTTCTTCCACGCTTGTGCTGACCGCCGGCCACCGTGCTGGTGAGAGTCCGGATTGGAAGCAGGTCGCGGCGGCGAAATCGACGCTGGTGGTGTACATGCCGGGGCACAGCTACCGGGAGATTGCAGGCAATCTGATTGACGCCGGATTCGCGAAAGAAACTCCTTGCGCGATTATTTCTCGAGCCACAACTCCGGCGCAGCAGACGTATCGCACCACTATTTTGGATCTTCCGCGCGCGCCAAGGCTTACGGCCCCGACGCTATTGGTGATAGGCGACGTGGTTCGCTTTGCTAATGGCGATGTCCTTGGAGAAACGCTGAGTTCTTCGGAGTTGCAGCAAGAGTGGGGAGTGTTGACGGGGAGCGGTCTTTTGACGGCTGCGCTCTCAAGTTCAGATGAGGAGCCTTTGGCATGAAAGAGCAGGTGAAAGAACTGCAGATTGCGGCCGAAGGCTGGAAGCCCGGACGGGTTCTTACGTGGGCATTCGAGACTTTCGGGGATGCAGTGGCGATTTCTTCCGCGTTCGGTGCCGAGGGGATGGTGCTTATCGACATCGCATCGAGGCTGCACCGGAAGTTTCGGCTCTTCACGCTGGATACTGAATTCCTGTTTCCTGAGACCTACAACCTCATGGACCAGGTGGAGCAGAGGTACGGCGTGACGATCGAGAGGGTTTTTCCTCTACTTTCACCAGAGAAACAAGAAGAGGTTCATGGGCCAGAATTGTGGAAATACGCTCCCGATCAATGCTGCAATCTGCGCAAAGTGGAACCGCTCCAGCGCAAGCTCAGTGAACTGCGCGCTTGGATTACAAGCATAAGGCGCGATCAGACTGCCACTCGCGCGAGCGCGGGGAAGATTGAATGGGACGAAAAATTTGGACTGGTGAAGATCAATCCCATTGCCGACTGGAGTTCAGAACAGGTGTGGCAATACATACGCCAGCACGACGTTCCTTTCAACGTATTGCACGAGCGGAGCTTCCCCAGCATCGGCTGCACGCACTGCACCCGAGCTGTGCTGCCCGGAGAAGACCCCAGGGCGGGGCGTTGGGCGGGATCTTCGAAGACGGAGTGCGGACTGCACATTATTCAGCCGCTGGCCAGCACTCCAGTTGCGGACGTATAGGCTGAGTCCGTCGAACTGTGGCATCGAGAGGGTGAGAAAAGTTAAATGTTTCGGGCTTAGGCTGGTTCAGCCGAATCTAAGAGTGCCCGTCCTTCTTCAGATATTCGGAGAGCTGCCGCACCACGCCCAGAAAGGTTTTGGTGGCGACGGATAAGGTGCGGTCACGGCGATAAGCAACTCCGAGTTCGCGCCATAATTCCGCGCCTTCCAGTTCAACGAGCTTTACGCGGCCTGCTGCCACTTCGTCGCGAGCAAAAGATCCGCTGATCAGCGAAATACCCAGATCGGCCGCCACAAAACTCTTGATCATTCCGATGCTGGGCAACTCCATTCTTACCTTCAGCTCAGTGTTGTATTCGCGGAACAGCTTGTCGAGCAGTCTTCGGGTGTGGCCCGTCTTTGGCAGCAATAGAGGGTATTTCACGACTTCGCTTACATGCGCGGCCTTCATCTTCGCCAAAGGATTCTTCGGGCTCACCATCAGCATCAGTCGATCGCGGTAAATCGCCTGAACCTTCAAGCTGGGCGATTGCACCGGCAGACTGAGGACGCCGATGTCCAATGATCCGTTCTCCAGTTTCTCAACAATCTTGTAGGTGAAGTTGCGATAGATGCTGATTTGGACATCAGGAAAACGCCTGCAGTACTCGCCAAAAACTTCAGGTAGAACGTAAAGACAAGTCGCTTCGTTGGCGCCGACCAGCAGAGTTCCGCGAGGTGTGTGTCCGTGGTCGGCTACGGCGACCAGAGATTCGTCACGCAGCTTTTTCATCTTCACCGCATAGTCGTGGAAGACTTGACCGGCGGGAGTGAGCTTAACCGTTTTGCCGGAGCGGTCGAGCAGGCGATCGCCATACTCCTGCTCCAATTGGCGAATCTGTGCGCTGACCGCCGATTGCGAGCGAAAAACTTTTTCTCCCGCCCGGGAGAAGCTACCCTGCCGGGCAACTTCGAGAAATGTAACGAGCTGATCGAAATCCATAGTTTTTTAGGAGCCGTAGGGTAGTCGCATATTATAACGAACTTCGTGACCTAAAGCCTTCGTAACCTAAAGCCGCGTTCGCTCGTGGAGACGGGAATCAAGCTAATCCTTAAGTGTGCCGATTTATCAATGAGTAATGTCGAATGTCACGAGTTCGAGTGTGTTTAATTGTTTGGTGCGAAGAAGGGACTGAGCCAATGCCATCTGTTGGTCTGGCAATGATCGTCAAGAATGGTGCGAAGACGCTGCGGGAATGCATTCAAAGCGTTGCCGGCGTGGCGGACCAGATTGTGATCGCCGATACGGGTTCCACCGATGAAACGCATCAACTAGCCCGCGAGTTAGGGGCCGAGGTCTTCGACTTCCCGTGGCAGGATGATTTTGCCCAGGCCCGGAATGCGGCGGCAAGAGCCTTAACTACCGATTGGGTGCTGGTGTTGGACGATGACGAAGAACTGGATCCGCAGGCCCGCGATCGAATCCCGCCATTGCTGAACAATTCCGTGATGGGCGCTTATTCCGCAATTCAAAGAAATTACATTCCATTCAAGTTTTTATTCGGCGGATACGCTTCGTTTGTGAAGCCCGTCGGGTCCGCGATTCCGCGAGCCGAACGAGCCCAGTCCTATGCCGAT
>Ga0210394_10006399_pt1 | contig 12772 bp, 9 predicted proteins | sample IncBWC12MmetaG_FD_160121 | JGI IMG/M metagenome (GOLD analysis project Ga0210394, IMG submission 160121) | Forest soil microbial communities from Barre Woods Harvard Forest LTER site, Petersham, Massachusetts, United States - Inc-BW-C-12-M | ecosystem: Environmental > Terrestrial > Soil >... | reverse complement strand
GGCTTTTGCGGAATCGGGCAGACTCCGGTTCGCCTCTCCCAGCGCGTTGAGGATTTCGGCGTCGTTGTTACTTCCCTTCACATCCCGCTCAAGCGCCAGCGCCTGATTGTAATAGCCGATCGCTTTCCGCTGCTGCCCGAGACTCGCGTACGTGAGCCCAATGTCTTTCAAAGTAATGACTTGAAAACCGCGATCATTGATTTCCCCGAGGATTGACAGTGCTTGTTCATCGGACTGAAGCGCTTTCTGATAGTCATTAAGGTCTCGATAGGCTCCGGCCAGGTCGGTCAACGTGACGGCCTCGCGGCCGCGGTCCTTGATTTCTCTCTGAACGCTAAGCGTCTGTTCGAGAAAAGCCACGGCCCGGTCGAATTGTCCCAGGTCCTCATTGAGGCGGCCAATATTGGCCAGGACAGCAGCCTCGCCTCGCCGATCCTTTACCTCCCGCAGAATTTGAAGGGCCTCCTGGTAATAGTGGAGTGCATCATCGAATCGGCTGGTTTCGTGGTAGACGATTCCCAGGTTGTGCAGCGTCATACCTTCCGTCTTACGATCTTTGACCTCTCGCAGTACCGGGAGAGCTTGTTCATCGTAGTCAACGGCTTTGTCGTAGTTGCCAAGGCTGAAGTGATTCCATCCGAGGCCGGCCAGGCTGTGCGCCTCAAGAAACCGATTCCGCTGCTCGCGCGCAGCGGAAAGCGCTCGCGCGTAATACCCGATGGCTTCGTCGTAACGTCCTAATCTTTCGTAGCAAATTGCCAAGTTAACCGAGATGGCCAACTCCCGCTGCCGGTCTCCAGAAGAGTGGAAAAGCTTCGCGGACTGTTGATAGTAACTGATTGCCATCTCCTGCTGGTCAAGATTCGCATACGCAACGCCTACATTGGCTAGAATGCGCCCTTGGCCGCGTAGATCCTTGAGTTGCCGCGCTACTTTAAGCGCCTGCTGGTAAGCCAACAAAGCGCGATCCTCGTCATCTGAATCGTTATAGGAAAGGGCGAGATGATGCAACGCCGCTTCCAAACCGGCCGGGGTTTTCGTCTCCCGGAAAAGAACAGATGCCCTCGCGTATCGCTCCACCGCTCCCTTGAAGTCGTATTTGCCGGTCTCCGCCGCCGCTTGCGAGAAGAGCCGCTCGGCTTCGGCGCGCTTTCGTTCCTGGACGCCCGCAGGGTGCAGTTTTTTGGGCTTGATTTCGTAGCGACTCGGGCTTGCAGAGGGCCGCACTTCCAACAAATGATTCCCTGGAACTTCGGCAACCCAGAAAATCGGAATTGTCTTTTTCGGGAAGTCCGCGGTGCCAGCCTCGATGAGCGCTTCGCCGTTGGGGGAGTGCAGGATAACAATCGTGTCTGCGTCGATCGAGCGTAGCTCCACGTATAAGAATTGGCCCGGTTTAAGTGAGACTACATAAGAACGCGCCTGTTTGGAATCGGCCGAATCGCGGAGGACTTTACCGGGTTCTAGCACCCGCGGCGAGCCGGTTTGCGCGCAGAGCGCCGCCGTTAGTACGAAAACTAGAAAGCGCGCAGCTTTCGCCAGCGCGCTTGCCAAGCCATTCAGGATTTCCATGGCCCAATGCCGTTTTTCGATTGTACATCCAATGGAGAGCTTCTAGTGAGTTGGAGTCACTGAACGCTGGCCCGTGCGGCCAACTCGGTTCCGACCGGGGGTTGTTTACCGAACTCGTACTCGGAATACTCGATCGTCAGGTCCGCCAGGCCGAACAGGCGGGCATCGGTGAGCGAGTGATTGGATTTCGGCATCCACCACTCACCGTTCTTCTCGGAAGTCTGCACGAAGTTGACGTCTTTGGTCCAGAAGGAAACTTTGTGCGCCGGCGCGCCTTCCACTCGCATCACGGCGAAATCGCAGGCGTCCACCCAGATACGGCCGCGCGTCAGATATTTGTTCTGAGTCTTTGGCTCGAGCTCGATCACAAAGGCGTTGTGCCCATCGATCTTTTCCGTGCCGGCCAGTTGAAATGAATAATTGTCGGGCGTGATCCGCGTGTGGGCCTGCTGCTCCGGCCGTGATGCTTCCACTTCAGCTTCGAGCAGCCGATGGAACACGTGGTTGCGAACTCCACCGTCGCCTTGCTCGGAGACAATGACGAACTCCTTCACGCCGTCGGCCTGGCGCGTCCACCGGACCACCATTTCGGCGTGCCGGTTCTTGTTTTGAAGGACATATTTGGAAGTGACGGAATAAGCACCAAGGCTCGCTTGGCGCGCCTGATCCCGCTCCATCACGTTGGCGATTACTTCGTCCGCGGTTGGCAAGTCGGCGGCCAGTGCCGCGACTGCTGAAAAAATAAAAGCTGCGATGGTTTTCATGGCGTGAGCCCCTTTCACTCAGGCATGCGCCGTTCTCGAACGGAAGGGGCAAACATTCCCCACATTTTTCGAAGTGCATGGATGCGCGCTTCCTTTACCCTTTGTTGCTTTCGAATGCGCATGTCCGGGTGGGAGCGAGAACATGAAAAAACAAAACGTCGTGATCATCGTTATCGGCCTGGCGCTGTTTAGCTTTGTGGCCGCCAAAATGGGCTGGAGGGACATCGTTCAGCAGCTCCGAGCGGTAGTTACAGCGGTACCTATACTCCTGGCTTTGAGCGCTCTACGGATGGCGCTTCAGACCGCAGCCTGGTCCATTGCGCTCAGAACCCACGGTATCGCAGCCAACACTACGAACTTGATCGGCGCTCGGCTGGCTTCTAAGGGGATGGGCTACCTATCGGGCCTTGGTCCGGTGGTTGCCGAGCCGATGCGCATCAGCCTCCTTGAAGACCGCTCCCGCGAGGCGACCGCCGCTACCTTGATCGACACCAGCGTCTATTGGGTAAGCTCCTGGTTTTTCATGATTTTTGGAACGGTCTGCGCGGTCCAGTTCATGAGCGGCGGAAAGCGGCTGTGGTCGTTGATCACTCTGGTGCCTTTGGTGATTGGCGCCGCCTTTCTAATGTTTCGCCGGAAACCAGCGCTGCCGGGCCTGGTTCGCGTGTTGGGAATTCACTGCCCAGCTTGGCTGCGAGAGGGCGAAAAGGTGGAGGCCGCTATCCGTGATTTTCAAAGCCGGCATCCCGCTTGTATCCGCCGGATGTTCGGACTGGGTATAGCCTGCCAGATCTTGATGAGCGCGGAACTGATCGCAATTTTCCTGGCGTTGAGGATTCCATGCCATCCCGGCACGATTCTCGGTCTCGAAACCGCCAGTCATGTTGTGGAGACGGCGGGTGGGTGGCTTCCCGCCCGAGTAGGCGCCGATGAGAGCGGTATGGCTGCCGCGTCCCTGACCTTCGGGCTTTCCTCCCTGACTGGGCTGGCGATAGCACTAGCCCGGCGGGTCCGCGATTTGGCCGAGACGGTTGCTGGACTTGGCTGGCTGGCATGGCGGTCGCGATCTGCCCGGCAGAGAGTCAAAGGCCCTGGTCAATTGGTCCCCAACGCCTGCGCATAAAACTCGTTCGGTTCTCCTTCCGCAGCCCCGGCCACGTCGCCGGGGCTTTTTTTGTTCCAGGCCATCTTTTTTTCGAATTTGTTTGCCCCTTAGGCAACGTAGCTGCGCATGTATGGTCGAGAGCGGGAAACGCTCTTCAAGAGAAGGAGATACGGCCATGAAAAAGACAATCTTTTTGCTGTTTGCACTTGCGGCGGTCCCGTCGTTTGCGCAAATCTGCGGACACAATTGCACAAGTAGACCGGCGGAGCCTGGGCGTTTCCAGTTTGAACAGCGCCGCCCGCAACCCGAGTTTCAACAGCGGCATCGCGAGCCCGAGAACAGGCCCGCGTACCGCCAACACAACAATGTGCAACCAGACAGCAGGAATGTGATCCGGAACGCCAGGACTTACAACAGCCGTCCGGGTGGCGTGCATATCAATCCCGACTACTTCGCGACCCACTTTGGGCGTTCCCACGGATTCCATTTCGACAAATACGCCGGAGGACCCTGCGTCGGAGACTGCGGCCTGAGGGTGTTCCGCGGGGAGGCGTACTTCACCGTGAACGGCGGATGGTTCGGAATCGTGGGTCCAATGCCTGAAAACTGGGGATTCCAGACCGACTATCTCTACATCGATATAGGCGACGACGGGAACTACTACTTGTACGACGCGCAGTTTCCCGACCTGTCAGTACAGCTTACCTATGTGGACAACGTAGGCGACGATCAAGTAGGCGCTGACGAAGACCAGGACGACGAGGATCAGGGCGACCAATGAATTTAGCCGCAGCAGCAGTTACTCGATACATCGGGCCTTCCGACTTGGTCGGAGGGCCTTTTTGTAGTTCCACGCTGACGGTTTTTCCGTTGCCCCTTTAGCAATGTGGCTGGCCTCTGTAGTCGGAATCGGTGAGGCCAAAGAGCTTACGCTTTGGGTTACTGGAGTGGGTACTGCGCAAGAAAGCGACCGGGCCTCAGCCGTTAGCGAGGCCACCGACTCCGCAACCCAGCAGGCCAACGCGCTTTGCATCGGCGAAGTATTGACGGTGGAAACGACCGGAACCTCCTGCCTTGGAGGCGACGGCGACAACCCGTACACCTGTATGGTTTTCGTGAAAGCGGAATGCCGGATACACACTGCCCGCTAGCGAGCAACAACTTGAAGCACGGCGGGGCTCGTCAGAAATGCCGGGCCCATTTTTGTTGTTACTGGTCGATGCCGATTTGGCAGATGCCATGTTGACACTTGTATGTTGCGGTATCGAACGAAGCCGTGACTTGGCCCGGATGTTCGCAAGGTGGTACAGCTACCATTTTGGGTGTTTGGTTGGCAGCGTTGTGGATGGAGCAGCCACTATCGTAATACTGCACCGCTTGCAACTTCGCCGAATCGTATACGCTATCGTAAAGGTTGAGAGTGCCTCCCTTCTGACTACTGCCTTCGATCAGCAGCACGATGTAACTTAGGTTGTTCGTGTAGGATGTGACTGAGGGCGACGAGTCCACGTCACAAGTCGGTGCTTTAGGTGGCGTTGCAGTTGAAGGCGCGGTGCCGGTCGTACACATCTTGACCCCACCCGTGTTACCGTCGGGCCTTGCGAGAATGTCGATTTTCCACGGTTTCGTAAGTTTAGTCCAGCCTAGCGTTCCGGGAGCACCTTGAGGAACCAAGTTATCCCAGGCTACTGTCGACATGTAGACGGTGTCTTGAGTCATGCACCAGGTGTGAAGGCTTCCGGCGGGTGTATCACAGGTCCAGCTGGACCCGGCGGCGCGAAAGGTCATCGAGCCTCCAGATGCCATGATTGGCGAATTGCCGATCTTTGAAAGTCGCTCAAGTGCGGCTACCGCCCGGCTTATAGCAGCTACGGTGCCTAGATATGCGGCTGCGCCAATCACGCCCAGAGCGACAACAGATAGTCCCACTTGTGTTGCTATTTTCACCGTGCTACCTCCGCTATTTCGCTAAACGAACAAATTCAGCGTGTATATCCCTCACGTCGGGACGACCCAAGTAGGTCTTGTACTGCTGAGCAGAATAAGTATGCTCGAAGCCGGAAAGGATGTCCATTCCTTGTTGTGCGAATCGCTTCGAAGTACTGGGATCTTTGGCAGCACTGGATATTTTTGCGAGGCATAGTAAGCTGAGATACTCAGATTCCAGTTGCCTCGCGGCAGCAAAGGAATCATGTGCACCTTGTGCTAGCGGCAAAGCCTGACCGGCGGAGCCTCCGGCTAGATATGCGTTCGCGAGAGCGAGGTCGGCCGCCGCAATGGCGGACCGGTCCGATTCCTTCTCCGCCTGATCCAGCGCCTTTTGGCACCAGCTTTGGGCACGCTCGGGTGAACCGGAAGCCGTTTCGATCTGCCCCATGAGGCGGTAGAAGAAACCGGGATCGTCGTTCGACTTATCTGCCAAGGCGGCGCGGACAATCTCCTTCGCCTCCGCAAAGTGCTTCTGGCTCAGGAGCATGCCCGCATTGGTTTCGCTCAGGCGCAGCGCGATTTCGGGCCGCACCTTGTCGGCGGCGGGAATGCTTGCCAGGTTCCGCCCGGCCCCACCATAATCGCCCAGGCGCCATAGCGCGTCGGCATAGTCGAGCAGATGATATTCGATTTGTTGGTTCAGCTCGCGGCTGGCCGCCAAAGCTTTTTGGAAGTGATCCAGCGCTTCGGGGTACCTCTCCAGATCGGCAAGAACGCTGCCAACAGCTTCCTCTGCTCGCATCTTCGCTACAGGCTCATTCAGTTCCGCAGCCAAGGCCAACAATTCCTGGCCTGATTGCAATGCGGCTTGATTATCGGCGCTTCCCCGCTGGGCGCGCAAGACCAGGGTGAGGCAGTCCGCCGCTTCACTTTTGAACCCGTTAGCGCGATAGTAATCGAGCGCGGATCTCGCAAGCAGCAGCGCTTCTCCCGGTTTAGCCTGCGATATCCGGACCTGCGCCAGGCTCAACTTGGCGAGCGCCATCAAGCGTGTCCACTTGCCGCGTTCGGCCAGGCTTAAAGCCTGCTCAAACTTAGGGCCGGCATTCGCGTAATCTCCGCGTGAGATATAGGCGTTGCCGAGCCGGATTAGAGCATCGATCGCCCAATAGTCCAGGCCGTTCGATTGGGCCAATTGGATTGCCTGATTTGCAAGCCGGAGTGACTTATCGGTATTGTTCGCGAGATACTCAGTAACGCTCAAACGAGTTAGACAACGGACTTCGAGTTGCACGCTCGGTATGGCCATGGCTGTTTGGAGGGATCTCCCCAGATCGGCGCGAGCCGCGTCAAGGCGCAATTGGGTATTAGCGTTGATGCCACGCTGGAGATCGATTTCCGCGAGCCCCTCCAAATTGCTCGCAGCGTGGTACAGACTCTCGGCCTTGGCGTATGCGACATCTGCCGCCGTAGTATGCTTGCGGCGGTCCTCCAAAACCGCTAGTCGAACGAATGAGGCGGGATATTCGGGAGCCAGTTTGGCGGCAAGGGAGTAGTTTGTGATCGCCTGGTCGATGTTTCCGGCTTTCTCGTATGCTCTCCCCAAATCGACGTAGCCATCGGCCTTCCTGTCGCTCGGCAGGTCGTTGAGAATCGACTGGTAGTCGTGAAGGGCCGGTGGAAAGTCGCGGACGATCGTGTGGCGCACTGCTTCGACGTACGCTTTTTCGAGATTAGTGAGTCTTCCGCTCGATTCAAGCTCCGATGCCTCCAGCATCTCATCCTTCGCCTTGCCGGAATAATCGAGTTCATTCCAAGCGTCTGCCAGGCGGACGTGCGCAAGCACGAACTTCTTGTCCAGATCGACGGCCCTTTCGAGCGCGTTGGTTGCTTTCAGGTAGGTGCCCTCGCGCAACGCAGCTGTTCCTTGGTCGTACCAGCGCCGCGCTTCGGCCGAACCGCCGCCGGAGCCAGGATGGGCGCGATATTTAAGGACGAAAATAGCTAGTAGGACTGCCAGAAGACCAGCCGTCATCAGAAGAGCCATCCGCCAGAGCCACTGCCCGGTTCCCATGGAAAGCAACCGCCGTGTGGCGCTTTCAGCCGTCCCTGCACGAAGCGCCTTCGCCACCTCTTCTGTCGACGCAAAACGGTCGCCCGGCTCGAACTGTAGGCACTTTTCAATAACTCCATCCAACAGGCGCGGCAACCCTGGCTGGAGGGAGGATACTCGGGGCGGCAGTTTGGCACGCTTCACCGCCGCTGCTAATGGGGTTGACGCTTCGAACGGCCGCTTGCCGGTGGTCATCTCGTAGAGCACCAGCCCCAGCGCGTAGATATCGGTGGCCGCGCTGACCTTCGATCCTTCGAACTGCTCCGGCGCCATATACCCGGGCGTGCCAACAATGCCGCCCGTCAGCGTAAGCTTGGGTTGACCCTGTAGAGATTCCTCGGGGCGCAGGGCCAGTCCGAGATCCATCACTACCGCTTGCGTCAGGTTGCCGCGCTTGGCCAGCATCGCGTTGGCCGGCTTGAAGTCGCGATGCACCAAACCAACCGAGTGAAGCGCTTCCAGGCCTTGGCACAACTCGATCGCGATGGGTTCGGCTTCAGTCCACGGCAGCGGCCCCTGCTCAATTCGCTTGGCGAGCGTCGTGCCGTCGAGCAACTCCATGGTCAGAAAGGCTGCGACGCTGTGTTTCCCGCCGTCGGGGAGCATGAATAGCTCGTGAATCCGGCAAATGTATGGGCTGGTCACCTGCCTTGCCAGTTGCACTTCCTGCTTGAACCGGCGCAACACGCCGCGATCGCCCAACAGGTCGCGTCGAATTGTTTTCAACGCCACTGGCCCGAGTTCCTGATCCAAGGCCTCGTAGACTTCGCCCATCCCGCCGCGTCCCAAAACGCGTACGATCCGAAATCGACCCAGAATCAATTCTCCTGCGCGGAAAGCGGTTGTCTCCCGGGGGAGTTGCACCAGCGGTTGCAAGATAGTGTCAGTTGGCGTCTCTGTTGGCTTGTCACCAGCCTCCAGGAGGCGCGCGAGCTCGTCTGCCATCTCGTCGCCCTCATCCCGGCGGACCCGCTCAATCAAGGCTTCCCGAGCAGGCAGCGGCAAATCCACGGCCACATCAAACCATTGGCCGAGGCGTGCAAACTGTTGGGGAGTGAATTCCATCACGGTCGGCCCGGTGCCACTGCTGTTATCTACCGTTGCGGCTGGACTCGCACGCGGCAAGCGCACGCTGCCAAGCCGCGTGGTCCGGCCTCTGTTTGACCGCGGCGCCGAATTCACTGCAGGCCTCCGCGACCAACCCGAGCCGAAGATCCACTCCGGCGAGTAACGCCAAGGTGGCAGGATCGTTGTCGGCGGCGCCCAAGGCGCTAGCGAATTCGGCGCGTTGCAGGGCGTTCCAAGCCGACAGGGTGGTCAACTCGGCCGTCCCAACAGCGATCTCGCTGCCGGAGCTGAAGGCGCGAACGCGCCAGGAGTAGTGTTCGCCAGCTGCTATGGTTCCCGCTGGCACGGCAACTTCCGTGGATTCGGTTGTAACGTTCAACAGGATATCGCCTCCATCGTTTTCAAGCGTGACGCGATACGATGTGGCGTTCGGGACGGCTTTAAATCGGAGTGACACCTTGTCGGGGAGTGCAACCATACCTGCCCTCGGGTAGAGAGAATCGCTGATGGCCTCCCCGCCGCGAACGCGCACCGCGCCGGAGGTTGGAGCCGAGTCCGCCACGACGGCGACCGGTTTCGGGATGGGAGGCAGGGCAGGCAGCTCCCGGACGACGCCTGTTATCTTCGGCGCCGCATTCGCCATGAGCGTCGCCTTCGCGCCCTGGCCCAATTCAAAGCGACGGCCGTTCGAAAGAATCAAGACGACCCGGGACCCTGTTCCCACCTCAAGGGTCGCACCGTCGGAAAGCCAGTCCAGGCCGGAGACGGCGACCTTTGTGGGGTTGCCGGGTAAACGCACCGTTGCGCTGCCCGAGAGCGAGAACACGACCGCCGCTGAATTCTTGCAGCAGTCCGCCGCGTAGTTTGGCGCCAGCGCTAGCGCCATTGCCATCCATCGAATTGTCGGATCGAGCATTCGCATACCACACCTCCGGAATCAGGGCTCGGTCACCGGGTAGTCGCTTAAGACGGATTTCAGACTCCAGGCGGCCAGGATACTGAACAGGATCGCAAGCTCCGGGCCCACCACGGCGATCATGGTCCGGCTGGAGCGAAATATCCAAAACGCTAATCCGGCACAACCGCACAGCAGAGTGACCGAAGCGATTAGAGACCAAACGTAGTGTTGGGGGAAGCAAAGCGCGGCGGCAGTGAAGGTCAGGCACGCCAGCCCTGCAGCGGCGAGACACCTTGACAAGTGGATTTCGTGAATCGGATTGCCCGCCAGGATAGTGTTGGCTATTAAGGCCTGCACGAATTGTCCCGGTACTAGCTTGTCACTGGTGACGCGAGGCACGCGGTGTTCGTCACTCGAAGCAGCGAAAGTCGCGCCCGCGATGACCAGCCGGTTGCGAAATAGTTCGGGGTTGGCGCTGAGTCGCTCTGGCAGGTCCTTCCAGGAAATCGGCGTCAGTTGGCGCAGACGTACGGAGTAGTCGATCCAGATCGGTGCGGAAGTGGAAACCGTACTGGGCGGCCCTGGGAACGCGGCCTGCACTGCCCGGCCGGCAAAGGACTGTCGGCGGCGGCCGGCTTTATCCACGTAGAACAGCCGCGCGCGCCGAACGGTGCGGTCCTCGTCTTCTTCCAGGTTCACCAGCCCGAACAGAGCCGCGTATTTTTGGGGGCCGATCAAATACGCGGTTACCCGATTCACGGACTCGGTCCCAATGACATCGCCCGAGGGCGGGGAGAAAAGCGCTAAGACCAGCCGGTCGGCGTGAGACGCCACGGCCTTGGCGAACTCTTGTGACTCGCTCCACCGGGACGGAAGCAGCAAGTCAACGGCAACCGCCCTCGCGCCGGAGGCGAAGATGCCGTCGAGCATAGCCGCGAATTCATCGGCCCGGTCGGACAAGGGGCGCTGGTCTGCGTCGACCGTGGCATCATCGATCGACACCAGCGCCAGGCTAGGATCCGGAGCAGTTGATGGCGCCAGCGCAAAACGCTGGTCGGCGATCCGGCCCTCCAGCACCCGAGCCACGCGCAGTTGGGAAAGCCCCGCGGCGATCAAAGCGGCAAGGGTGGTGACGCCGGCAGCCAGCATTACACGCTTCGGCCATTCGCTCGCTCGCCATTTTCGCTGCTTCGCACGGAGCCAGGCCTGGGCTACCGCGGAAACCGCCGCGGACGCACTGGCCGGACGATCCGCCGCATCTGGACTAAGCAATGCCAGGACCGGCGCATCGATATCCAGGGGCAGCGCCGGGTTGCGTAAGGAAGGCGGCACGGGCGGCTTGGTGTTGCTCGCACCGAATAGATCACCCAACTGCCTGCCGAAGGGCACACGCCCAGTGAGCAGCTCATACATCAGCGCTCCAAACGCGAATCTATCACTCGCCGGCGACGCCTGTTCGCCGCGCAGAAGTTCGGGAGCCATGTATGCGGGCGTCCCGCGAATGTTACCGGGCTCGCCCTTCTGACTGCTGTCGTCCTGTTCGGCAGTTGGCGGAGGATTTGCCAGGCGAGCAAGACCAAAGTCAACCACTTTCAAGCAGGGTTGCTTGGAATTGGGTTCCTCGGCGAGAAACAGATTGGATGGCTTCAGATCGCCATGGACAATGTTCTGACGGTGCGCTGCATCCACGGCCTCCGCTGTGGCGCGGAGCAGACCGATCGCCTCTTCAAACGGCAAGGCCTTGCGGTCCTTCAATACGTCGCCGAGCGTTTTGCCCACCAGGTATTCCATCACCAGATAGGGGACACCTCCGCCGCGCGAGTCAACGCCGTAGTCGGTCACGTTGACAATGTTGCGGTGGCTCAGGCGCCCGAGGGCCCTAGCTTCGTTCTCGAAACTCTCACGATAGACCGGCGAAAGCGCGCCCTCCTGCAAAATGAGCTTCAAAGCGAATCGCTTTTCGAGTCCGATGTGCTGGGCGAGATACACCGCGCCCATGCCGCCGCGGCCCAGTTGTTGTTCCACGAGGTACTTGCCATCGATCAGTTGTGGTCCCGGAAAAGCAAGCTGCAAAATTGCGCCGTCACGAGGACAAGCAAGCTGAGGGCGTTCGTAGCATCGCCGGCATTTCGGGCATTCCATGACGGCGGGCCCGGCCCGGGCAGGAGCAGCCGGGATTGGGCCGGCCATAGAGGCCGTTTCATCATCGGCGTTGAGGAGCTGGATCAAACGATCCCGCAGATCAGGATCGCCCGCGCAAGCCTGGTCCAAATATGATGACCGCTGCGGCTCAGCGAGGTTGATGGCTACCTCGAAAATCTCCTGGAGCCGGGAATGGCGTTGGGGAGTCATCCGCTGGGGTCTCCGATTTCGGTCTTGAGCCAGGCTTTGGCGAAACGCCAGTCATTCTTGACGGTTTTCACGGAGACATCCAGGACCTCCGCTGCTTCCTCCTCGGTCAATCCGGCGAACGAGTGCAGTTCGACCACCTGAGCCTGCCGGGGATTGAGCTGGGCCAGCCGGTCCAGCGCTTCCCCCAGCGCTAGAAAACCGGGGAGATCGCGGAAAATCGCAGGACCCTGATCGTCCAGGGCGATCTTTTGGAAGGCGCCGCCGTGACGCTCCGCTCCCCGTTTTCGGGCATGGTCCATCAGCACGCGCCGCATGCTTCTGGCGACCGTACAAAACAGGTGCTTGCGATTTTCCCACTGAAACGGCTGGCCGTCGAACAGGCGCAGATAAGCTTCGTTGACAAGGGCTGTGGCCTGCAAGGTATGGTCAGGGCGCTCCCTTCGCATGTAAGCTCGCGCCACCTGCCGCAACTCGTTGTAAACCAAGCCGAACAGCTCTTCCGGGGATTCCGGCCGCCCTTGATAGGTGGCGACTAGAGACTCTTCGGCATCCGGTATTTCCGGGGTCATAGGTAAACCTCTTGAGATTATAGCCGGGCCTCTGTTACAAAAGGCGGCCCAATTCGGCCAATACGCCTGTCATGGCGCGCACCAAGAGCGCCACCACCAATAGTTGCGATAGCGTTACAGTTGTCAGCAAGGCGATGGCGAACCCTGAAACCAATGCCGGAATCGCTATCTGTTTCATAACGTACCTCCCTGGAGGACGCCAGAAGGGCGTTCTCATAGGGATATGCGCAGAAAAGCACCTTTGCGGGTAATAGTACTTTTTTCGATGGACTCTCACGCGAGGCGGGTCGTTTTTGAGGCGACCCATGATATACTCCGCGAATACGGAGGATAAAGTGACGCTAAGAAGCTCTTGCCTTTTCATCGGTCTGATGGTCGGTTTGTCGGCGGTCGCAAGCGCAA
>Ga0210394_10006398_pt1 | contig 12773 bp, 14 predicted proteins | sample IncBWC12MmetaG_FD_160121 | JGI IMG/M metagenome (GOLD analysis project Ga0210394, IMG submission 160121) | Forest soil microbial communities from Barre Woods Harvard Forest LTER site, Petersham, Massachusetts, United States - Inc-BW-C-12-M | ecosystem: Environmental > Terrestrial > Soil >... | reverse complement strand
GCGCGCCTGGCGCCTCGAAGAAGCCCGCCGCCAGGAGCTGCCGCCCTATGTGATCTTCCACGATACCACCCTCATCGAGGTGGCCCGGCGCCGCCCGGCCTCACTCGGGGCGTTGGCCGACATCCCCGGAATCGGCCGCAGCAAGCTCGATCGCTACGGCGCCGCCCTCCTTAAGATTGCCGCAAACCCGACCTAGCCGACCACTCAGCACTGCATCAGTTCGATGCTGACGCCATCCGGGGCCGCGACGTAACACAAATAATTGCCTCCTACCCCTTTCTTCAATTCGACCGGGAAACTGACGCCTTTGGCGCGCAACTCGTCGCAGAAGGCTGCGAGGTCACCCTGGTAGAGGAAGCCGAAATGGTCGGTGCCCAACGCATCATGACTGGAAAAGTCCGCGTATTGCCGGATCGGCCTGGCAGCGACCGGGGCTTCGCCCGGGCGTTGGCCGCGGATCAGGATCGTCATGCCGCCGATCTCGACAAAGATCTGCGGGGCGCCGCGGGCGACCGTATCGGCGGCAATCGTCGCCCCGAACATCTCGACGTACCAATTGGCCGATTCGTGCGGATTTTTGCTGATGATGTGGACGTGGTCGAATTTGAACGCCGGGTTGCTCATAATTGCTTCTCATCCCTTCGATAGAGCATCATTCCCCTCAGCCGACCTTGGCGAGCATCTCGGTGTTGAGAAACCGCTCGATCAAGAGCATGAAGGCGATCGAGGGCACCAGGAGGATCAGCGCGGTAATCGCCGCGATCTGGTAATTCCCGGCGATGCTCGCGGTAAACATGATCAAGGGCAAGGTGATGACGTCGGGCACCCCGACGAAATAGGTGCCGGTGAACTCGTCGAGCGATTCGAGAAAGACGAAAATCGCCGCCGCCATGAGGCCCGGCGCGGCCAATGGCAATGTCACCGTCAGCGCGGTGCGTACCGCCGACGCGCCCAGATTGCGGGCGGCGAGCTCGAGTTCGCCGTCGACCGCGGCAAAGGCCGCCGCCGCGATCCACACCGCGATTACGAGGCCGTGCACCGCGTGCACGAGCACCACGCCGGCAATCGTGCCGTTGAGCCCGACCCGATAAAACACCCGGGCGATGTTGAGATAGACCGCGACGCTCGGAAATGCCTGCGGCAACAGTAAGATCAACAGGATGACGCCGCGTCCCGGCAGCAGCCGCCGGCCCAGCGCATAGCCCGCCGGAACGGCGAGCACGAGACAGACAGCGACGGTGAACGTGGCGATGACGACGCTCGTGCCGAGCGAGGCAACAGCATCGCTCGTCGGCTTGAACACCTCGCCCCAATAGCGCAAGCCATAGGTCAGCGGCAATTTGTGCGGGAAATACCATTGGATCGCCACCGCCCACAGCGCGAGGTTGGCGAGCGGGCCGAAAATCGCGAAAGCGAGGATGCCGAGGACGCCGCCGCGCCACAGCCAGCCGAAGGCCGCCCTCATCGCGCGCCGTCGCCCGTCACGCTGCGCCGGAGGTAAACCCAGGCCGCGAGCCCGGCGATCAGGTAGGAGACAAAGCCGAGCGCGTTGGCAACCCCGTAATCGCTGTAGGAGTTGACGCGGAACGCCATGTCGACGGTGATCATCGTCGGCGAACCGCCGCTGATCATGATCGGCACCGACAACACCGACAACATCGTGACGAAGGCGAGGACGAGGCCGACCGTCATGGTTCCCGCGACCTGCGGCATGAGGATCTCGACGAGGATGCGCAGACCGCCGGCGCCCAGGTTGCGCGCCGCCTCGATGCCCGCCCGGTCGAGCGCCGCCATCGCCCCCGAAACGAGGAGCGCGACGAACGGAGTCTCCTTCCAAACGAAGGTGACGATGATGCCGCGCCAGTCGAGCAGCCCGGAGAGGTCCGCGACATCAACGAGGCCGAGCGTGTCGAGCGAATTATTGAGGATGCCGTTCTTGGCGAGAAACGTGCGCATGCATTGCGCGGCGACGATGAACGGGATGAACAGCGGCCAGCGATAGAGCCACCTGAGAAGCCTGACCGCGGCGGGGTGCGCGCCGAGCACGAGATAACCGCCGATCGCCGCCGCCAACAGGCCGGTCAGCACGGTCGAGGCGGTGACGATGACCAGCGTGAAGAGGATGTCGGTGCCATAGAGCTCGAAGGTCTTGGCGAAATTGGCAAGGCTCGGCTGCCCGCCCCGGTCGGTAAAGGCGGAGGCCAGCGAAAACCCGAGCGGATAGACGAACAGCACCAGCACCATCGCCAGTGCCGGCGCGACCAGGAGGAGGAGTGCGGGGCGCCTATCTTGCATCAGAACCAGCCCCCACCCTCCCGCGCTGCGCGCGGGCCCCTCCCTCCCCCGCAAGCGAGGGAGGGGTGCCTCGGCGCCACGGGCCTCTCCCTTCCCTGCTTGCGGGGGAGGGTTGGGGTGGGGGCTGACAGCGCATCCTTCGAGGAGCCGAAAGCGAGCCCCTACTGCACCTTGCGCTCGTAGCTTTCCAGTATGTCGTTGAAATAAGGCGCGATCGGAAAGGGCTTCCCTTTCGAGGCGAGATCTGCGGGCGTGACATCGACGAAGAGCTTCTGCCAGGTCGCGTCGTCGAGTTGCGATTTGACCGCCGCGGCGTCGATGCCGGGGTACCAGTTGAAGCGCTTGACGATCCCGTCGGCCTGCACCTTGGGGCTCGTCGCCAGCGCGACAAACTCTTCGGCGAGCTTGGCGTTCGCCGCCTTCGCCGGCACCACGTAATACATCGGCTGCCCCGGCATTCCTGGTCCGATCAGCTTCAGCTTCACGGTCGGCGGGATTTTGCCGTCGGCCTGCCAGGTATAGAACATGTCGACCCAAACCGGCCCCATCGCGATCTCTCCGCGATTGAGCATGTCGAGCGTCCCGGCATTGCCCGGCGTCAACACCACATTCTTGTTGAACGCCGCCAGCATGGCGAAGGCCTGATCCCAGCTCTTCTTGGTCTCGGGATCATAGGGTCCGTTCATCAGTCGTTCGGCATTAGGCGCCATCGAATAGATCCAGCCGACGACAAAAGCGACCCCGGACATGCCGCCCTTGATGCCGTTGTAGCCGAATTTCTTGGGGTTGGCGGCGACCCATTTTTCGAGCGCGGCGTATGTCGCCGGTGGATCCTTGACCATCGCGGTGTTGTAGGCGATCACGGTCTGGCTGTTGAACATCGGCATCACAAAGCCGTCGACATTGGCGCCGAGCGCTAGCTTTGCCGCCGGCGTGGTGACGAGCTTGTCGGTCGGGACGGCGGGCGCGTAACGGGCCAAGAGGCCCTTGGGCACCATCTCGCCGGCTGCCTTCTGATGGATGACCGCGACGTCGATGTCCCAGCTGGCGTTGTCTTTCTCGGCTTCGAGTTTTTCGTAGATCTTCTGTGATCCGGCATCGCCCGGCCCGGTGCTGACCGCCCTCACGGTGACACCGGGGTGCTCCTTCTCGAACATCGGGCCCAGATAGTCCTTGACGTAGTCGACCATGTTCTGATCGCCCGCGGTGACGAGGTTGAGCGTCACTGGCTGCTGCGCGGCGGCTGGCTGGCTGATGGCGAGCGCCGTCGCCATGACCGCGATGCCCAATAACTTGATGCCCGATAACATCATGATCGTGCTGGATCGTCGCATTTCCGCCCCCCTTTTATTGTGTGTGTTCGGATTTAGTTGCCGCATAGAGATGCAATACCGCCGCCGGGAGCGCGATCCCGATCGCCTCGCCGACCGCAATGCGGCGCACATCGTCCACCAGGTATTGGTGCGGCCCGACGCGCACCGCGTAGCGGTAAAACCCGCCGGGATAGGAGCACTGGACGATCTCGCCGCGCAACACCAGAACGCCGTCGATGGCCTCATTGGGCGGGCAGAGGCGCGCATCCTCGCTGCGGAAATGCGCGTCGACCGGCGCGTCGGCAGAGCACCCGGCGATGCCGCTGGCGGCGAAGAGCGCGGCGTCGACCGCGATGGCGTCGCTGAACGGTCCGGCGGCGATTCCCACGCGCTCGCCCGCGGCCTGGAGCCGGAGGGGCACGATATTGCCGGCGCCCATGAAGCTCGCGACAAACGGCGAGTTCGGACGATTGTAGATTTCCTCGGGGGTGCCGGTCTGCGCGGCCTGGCCGGCGTCGAGGATGAGAATGCGGTCGGCCATCACCATCGCCTCCTGCCGGTCATGGGTGACATGCACGGTGGTGATGCCGAGTTTCTGCTGGAGCGTCTTGATCTCGTGGCGCACTTCCTCGCGGACCCGCGCGTCGAGATTGGACAACGGCTCGTCGAGCAGCAGGATCTGCGGGTTGATGGCGAGGGCACGGCCGAGCGCGACGCGCTGGCGCTGGCCGCCGGAGAGCGCGGTCACCTTGCGCTCGCCGAGCCCATCGAGGCGCAGCATGGCGAGTAGCGCCGCGACGCGCTCGGCGATCTGTGCCCGGCCGACGCCGCGCAGTTTAAGGCCATAACCCATGTTCTGAGCCACCGTCATGTGCGGCCACAGGGCGTAAGATTGGAATACCATCGCAATGTTACGCTTGTCGGGCGGCAGCCGGGTGATGTCGCGCCCGCCGACTGCGATCCTGCCGCCGGTCAACTCGACAAAGCCGCAGATGGCGCGCAGCAACGTGGTCTTGCCGCACCCCGAGGCCCCCAGGAGCGCGATGAACTCGCCGCCGGCCGCACCAAGCGACACCTGGTCGAGCACAAGATGCGCGCCGTAGCTGACGCTTGCCTCATGGACGTCGAGCGACACAGCGGATGAATTCATGCGCGTGATGTGAGGCGGGGCGCCAGGCTAAAGCAGCCCGAGGGCGACGAGCTCTGCCCGTAATTCCGTCGGAGTCGTGAAATGGATCGCGTGAAAGCCAAAGGGGCGCGCGGCTGCTGTGTTGGCGTCCACATCGTCGATGTAGACGGTTCTCAGGGGATCGATGGCGAAACGCTCGATCAATAATTCAAAGATGCGCGGATCGGGCTTGATCACTTTGACATCGCCGGAGATCAGAATTCCCTCGAACCCCTGGAGAAACTCGAAGCGCTTGAGCGCTGGCGGATAGGTTTCGCTCGACCAGTTGCTGAGGCCGAAAAGCCGCGTGCCGCGATCCTTGAGTTCTGAAAGGATTTCGACCGAGCCGGCGATCGGGCCAGCCATCATCTCGTCAAACCGCGCGCCGTAGGCGTCGATCAGCGCCGCCTTGTCCGGATGCAAGTCTTTGAGGATCCGCGCGCCCTCGGCAAAGCTGCGGCCGGCGTCCTGGCCACGGTTCCAATCATGGGTGCACACATTCAGGAGAAAATCTTCCATCGCCGCCTCATCGCCGGCAAACAGCTTGCGATAGAGATGCCGCGGGTCCCAATCAATCAAGACGCCGCCGAGGTCGAACACCACGATGTTGCGGCCCGCGCCTGCCATCGCACTCATCTCACCCTGTTTTGCCAGGCACGATAACAACCGGCGCTTCCCCGTCGCAATCCCGCATTCCCGGAAGTAAGCTTGCCGGATGACACAGGGCGGGTGCGATGCTGGCCTCGATATGGCTGGAGGTGGTCGGTGAACAGCGCGCGATGCTGCAGAGCTTGATCGGCTCTCTGGCGGCGCAGCACGGGACCGTGCCGTTCCAGCCGCATCTGACGGTATGCGGCGCTCCCGATCTGGACCCGGCTCGTTGGGACGCCGTCGCCGATTATGTGCGGCAGAGCGGCCTCTTGCCCCTCAGGGTGACGAAGACCGGCATTTCCCATTCGACCACGGTGTGGTCGAGGGCCGTAGTGATCGACGTCGAAGACGCTCCCGCGATCGGAGCCTATCGGGAAGAAATGAGCCGCATCGCCGGCGCGGCCATCCTGGCGGCGCCGCATATCAGCCTCCTCTATACGGTGGATGACCGCGGCCAGCAGCCGAGCTGGGCCGCGAGCGAGACCCGGCTCAGGAGAACCGCCGAGGAATGCGCGGCGCGGATCGAGACGAGCGAATTCGTGCTCGGCGATCCGGTTGTCGTTGCCCCCGATGGCGATTGGACGAATATCAGGAGTTGGAAGGTGGTGCGCAGCCTTTAAGGGAGGAAGCGATGATAGAGACCAGCGGCATCGACCACATTGTGCTGCATGTCGACGACCCACAAAAATCCAAGAAATTCTACACCGAAATTCTCGGTATGACGGTTTACCGGGATTCAGAGAGACAGGTATTCATGCATGCCGGTCATCAAGGCGTTGCCCTATTCAAGAAGGATGGCGCGGCCGCGCCGGCGGGGGGCGACCTCAACCATCTGGCGCTCAATGTTACGGCAGGCACGTACGAGTCGCTCAAAGCCGAGCTCGAAGGGCGCGGCGTCGCGGTCAGCGGGCGCCCGGGCGATGATCACTGCATTTATTTCAGCGATCCCGATGGCCACCGCTTGCAGCTGATCTTCCGCCGGTGAGCTGCCTCTAGCCGCCGTCGCCGGCGGCTTTCCCCGGTCGGAGACAGAGAATGTCGCGCGCCGAATCGAGCAATAGTGACACCGTCGTGGCGCCGACCGCGCCGTTGATTGTCGTCGACGGGTTTCTGCCGCCGAACCTCGCGTTGGAGATGCGGCGCGACATCGAAACCCATTTCGCCAAACCGGAAGAGCACCGCTCCGAAACCCACCAGGTGTGGAACTACTGGTTCGTTCCGGAGTCGTATACCTACTTGCGGACCGCCCCCGAAAAAATCATCGAGCGCGCTCGCATCGTTGCCTTCCACGATGCGCTGCGGAACTGGTCGATCGCGATGCTGGGCATGGCGAAGGTGACCTGGCCCTATCTCAGCCTTTATGTAACCGGATGCCGCCAGAACTGGCACAATGATTCGGTGAACGGACGTTTCGGCTTCGTCTATTCGCTGACGCGGGACGAACGCCGAACGATCGGCGGCGAAACCCTGGTCCGGAAGGAAATCGACCCGTTTCGCGCGCATCTCTCGAAGGCGGGAGCGGGCCGCGAATTCTACCAGGTGATCGAGCCGCGGTTTAACCGCCTCGTCATCTTCGACGACCGGCTGCCGCACAGCGTCGAGCGGGTCGACGGGTCGATGGATCCAGTCGAAGGCCGGTTTGTCCTCCATGGGCATTTGAGCGAAGGGGGAACAATCGTCGCGGGCGCGCTTTCGGAAGACACGATTGCCGGGCCGTTATTGGAGGTCCTGGGGCAGATCAGGAAGGAATTGTCGGCCGAGGTTGCGCTCTACAATGGGCCCTTGATCCTGCGCTTGACCATCGCCGCCGGCGGCTCCGTTGCCGCATGTCAGGTGATGGTCGACCGGGTTCTTCACCCGGACCCCGGGCACGTCGAGTGGGATTCGCTGCGCGCGAAGCTGGTCGGGCGGTTCGCGGGGTTGAGGTTTCCGCCCTCCGGCGGCGAGAGTGTGCTGATCCAGCCGCTGCTGTTCGGCGGCCCGGTCCCCGGACCCTGAGCGCTCGTCTACGGTTTGTCCGGGAAACCTTTCGGGCGCAGCTTGGTGCGGTGATCGGGCGGCGTGGTGCCGAAGCGCGCTCTGCCCCGGAAATAATCCTTCTGCCATTTCGCAGCCTGCGCCTCGGATCCCGGTATTTTGAGGCGTTCGTTGAACACTCGCCTGCTTTCGGCCCATTCCGCATAGGCTTCGCTCACCTCCGGATCGGAATCCATTGCACGGATTTCGGGTTCGACCTGTTCGACCAGACCGCGCTTCACCGGAAAGATCATGCAGAACGGCTCGTCCCGGGCAAAGGCGATGGGGGTGTTCTTGCGGGTGAATTTCCAATTCATCGTGAAGGTGAATGGCGACCAATCGGTCTCGATGATCCCGGTGAGCGGCTGAATAGCGTCCTTGGGCTGGTTGAACGGCCCGGTTGCCGCGAGATCGTAGCCCGGGTCGGTGCGGAACAGTGCGTTGACGTTAAAGGTCAAGACGCCAGAGCCGAAATGACTGCTCGCGACGAGCGAGGCTCCCGGATCGGTCGGCCTCACCCCAACCGCATCGATCCCCGCCTCGCCATTCCACCACGCGACGAACGGCGCCGGGTTCAAGATCAGCCAGCCATGGGCATTGGCGATGTTGAGCGGCAGGCAGCGATAGGCAAAGCCGCTGTTGGTGCGATCCATCCATTCGCGCTCCATCGGCGCGGGGATCAGCTTCGGCGGTTCACCCGAGGTGGGATAGCAGATCAGTCGCATCTCGCACCGCCTCGATTCGCCCGTTGAATTCGCTCATTTTTTCGCCCTTATTGTCAAACTTGTCGGCCGGGGTTTGACAATTTTGTTCCCCTGCCGTGCTACCCGATCGTCGCCAGCGCCGCTTTTGCGAGTCCCTCTTGCCCGGCTGCCGCCGTGTAGTTGGCCACTTCGCTAAGGCTCTTGTGGCCGGTCACGGCCATGATTTGATGCACGGTGCAGCCGGCTTCCGCGAGGCGGCGGGCGGCGGCTTTCCGCAACCCATGTGGTGCGCAGTTTTCCGGCAAGCCGGCTGCCTGGACGCGGGCGCGAAACCAATTAGTGAAGCCGGCCGGCGAGAAGGGTTTTCCGTAAGCCGTAACCAGAAAGGTCATATTCGCGGACGGGTCTGCGTTGAGCGCTCGTTGCAGCTCGGCATGAATCGGGATCGACAGCCGGGTTCCGGTTTTCTGCTGTTTGACCTGAATCGACCCGCTGCGAATATGTTGGCGCCCCATCGTCACCACATCGGAACGCCGTTGCGCGGTGTAGAGCAACAGCGCGAACGCCAGCCGCTCACGTGAGCCGATCGGGTATTTCGCCTCGAATGCGGCAATCTCGGATTCGGTCCAGCTATGAAATCCGGTGGTGCGGAAATTGAGTTTGCGCACCGTGAGGGTGGGATTGTCACGCCGCCAATTGCGCTCGACGGCGAAGTTCAGCAGCATCCGCAAGATGCGGCGAAGGTTGTTCGCGGCGGCCGGGGTTTCGGCTTTGGCGTCCAGCATCGCGCGAATATGGCGAGCTTCAATCGCGGCAACCGGCTTGTCGCCATGCTCGCGGCGAAACGGTTCCATGATGTTGCGGTAGGTTTTCTGTGAGATCGCAGACAGCATTTTGAATTCGGCCGATCTGTAGTAGGCGACGATCAGCGCGGAGAATGTGCCGGCGCGGGTCCGGTCGGCGCCTACCTCAAGAGCATTTTCACCGGCGAACGCCGCCTGATATCCGGCCATGAATTCGGCCGAACCGGGCAAGCCCGGAAGCATCAAGCGCTTGACACCCGGCCGGCGAAAATAATAGCGCCATTTCCCGTGACGATCCCTGAACGCTTGAACGTAGCGCAACGACAGCTTGGTCATAATACCGAATCCCATGGATTATCGAGCGTCTCACCGTCATCCGGCAGGGAATCGAACGCGGCATCGATTGCCAGCCTATCCCAAATTTTGCGCCCATCGACTCGCTTCGGCGGCGGCATCCGGCCATCCGCAACGAGCTGGTCGAATTTACCCGGTGAAAGGTTAAGGTAATACGCGGCCATGACGCGCGACAGTCCGCGCGGCGGCAAGCTCAGCGGGAGGGGAGCTACCTTGGCCATCGGGGATCACTGGCAGACGTGCCCTAGGAGCCCCTACGCTGCCCGCTGGTAGGGGTAAGGCGAGTCCGGGGTGTCATCACCGGCCAAGTAGACGATGATCGCCTCCACCGGCTTCAGGCGGCCCGTGCGGACAATGATCCGGCCATCCCGGATGACGACGACAATACGGCCATCTTTCACGAAGAAGGCGCCGGGGCAACCGCGCCAATCTCGCCAGTGAATCCACTGGTCACGCGGTGACGAATGCTCTATAGTTGACATGGGTTCGCCTTTCTTTTCCCGAAGCGGGGCGTTACTCGCGCAAATGGAGCCGGTGGGGCTAACTAGATCCTCGCCGGCTCTTTTCGTTATTCGGGGCTCAGCCGGACATTGACGGTCGGACTCGGATTGGCGGCAGCGCTGAACGCGATGCCGATTGAGAGGTTGCTGGTGGCCACGTTCGTCACCAGCATCGCCGTGTTGTCCCAAAAGAGGGCGTCCCCGATGGCGAACGCCTCCGCGCTGACCTTGGGGAGCGTCCAGACTCCCGTCACGCACAGCGTCACCGGGCCGCCGGCCACGGCATCCGATACCGACACGCCGAACAGAAGGGCGCCGACTTGCACCCCACTGCCGCCGGGAGCAGTGACGGGCGAGCTGGCCAAGTCGATAGCGTGACCGCGCTGAACATAGTTTTGGGCCATGGTTGGATTCTCCTAATAGCCGTACCAGCCGAAGCGCCTATCCAAGTGCCCCAGCCCTTTTGACGTGCGAAAACGAATCGTGGTCACGGGCGCCCCGGCTGTCATCGCGACAATCATTTCGGTGACCGAGGTAATGGCCCGTTCCATTTCGACATCGTCTTTGTAAATAACGGTGCTGCGGAAGGCGTCGCGAATCTCCTTGACGCCACCGATGCGCTCCTGAATCAGCCGGTCGCGCAGGTCGATCAGTTGCGCGAGCGTGATGCCGGTCGGGATGGTGGGCGCGGCCATGGCTTACGCCCCTGCGTTGGTGTAGCAGCCTCGGAAGTCCAATGCCCCGCAGCCGAAATCGAGGATGACGCGGAACTCAAGCCCGAGATGTTCCCAGCCGGCCCGGCTGAGCATCTGAGGGCCAGGGGCGCCCGCCAGGAACGCGTATTCGAGAACGGGCATGATGGCCGGGTCCGCGAAGAGGTACCATCTCAGGCCGCTCAGGCGAGACTCTACGGCCACTTCAAAGGCGCCGGCCAGGGTGTTGACCGCTGCCGCGCTCGGCGGGTAGTAGCTGGCGACACCCTGCCGGGCCAGCGTTTCGAGGGCGGCCGGCACAAGCAAGGTTTTCGGCACCACATTGATCGGCGTCACGCCGTCGATGCCCTTCTGCGAGCGCATGGCGAGAACGCCAGCGGCGAGCGTCGTCAAGGCAATCGCCCCGGCGGCGCTGCTGACATTGCCGTGCGCGGCATTGAAGAGGCGCACGCTGTCGGTTTGGAGAGTCGGGCCAAGCCCGGCGCCCTGCGTGAGGAGCTGGACAATCAGGTTGTTCTGAGTCTCGGCAGCGGCCCGGCCTTGGGCGGCACTCATGGAGCTGAACGCCCCAAGGTCATCGTTGATCAGGGCTGCCCTTGTAATTGAAAATATTTTTCCATAGGTGGCAAGGCTGTAGGCTTCCGCTGCCTCGCCGACTCCACCATGAGTGACTTCGCCGCCTTCTCCGACGACTTCAAGCAACTCAAGCTCGCCAAGCCGGATATTCGTTTTCTTGCGGAAATCGTTGTTCGTGCTTTCTCGGGCCAATTTGAACACCGGCGACAACGCGAGCTGATACTGGTTGAGCAAGATGCGCTGCCCGGTCGATTCCAGCAGCGCCGGCAAATCCGTTATCGAGATGGCACGAGTGATCAGCGCCTCGGTTGAGAGCCCAAGGACTCCCGCCTCGCCGCGAGCGGCCAACAGGTTCCGGGCCATGTCGTGCAAGCCCATCGGGCGGAACTGCCGAGCGTCTTCCGGCAGCTCGCCGGGCACCCCCAGGCGATGGCTCAATGCGGCACTCATCCGAGTGAGGAGCGTCGCCGGGTCATCGCCGCTGGCGCCAATCTGCACGGCCGGGATGCGCACGCCGCGCCGCACAATCTCATCAAACGCGGCGGCGCGGGTTTGCTCGATTGTCGAGTTGCGATCGATCAGCGAGTCGGCGAATTCGGCGGGCAAGCCGGCGGTGCGGCAGACATTGCGGATTTGCCCGTTGATCTCAGCGCGATTATCTGGCGCCGGGTCGGGCGTCGGCGCGTTCCGGACGTGCGCCCCCGGATCGGCGGGAATGGCGACGAAACTGATTTCCCGCGGTTCCCAATCAACAGCCGTGCGCACGCGCCCGCCATTCGGGCCGGTGCTGTCCTGCCACTTGTTGACCTTGTAGCCGATTGAAAGGTGGCGGATCACGCCGTCGCGGATATCGCCGACGATATCGGCAACATCGGGCCGGCTGCTGAGGCGGATTGTAGCATGGCCGGCGTGCCCATCGGTTGACGGGTCGCTGACGGTGCCGACGATATCGCGGACTCCGCTCTGTTTGTGAGTGTCGAGAACGGAAGCGCCATTCAGCCTGTCGAGGTGCACATGGCCCGGCGCAAGGCTCAGGATTTCGCTGAAATTGCCGCCGGCATCGCGCCGCTGAACCGCAGCGCCGGTTGACCAGATGACGCGAACCGTGTGGTTCGTCGGGTCAAACGAATTCGGCTCGACAGCAGCACGAATCGACAGCAAGTCGTCAACCGGCGCATCGCGGGTCAAAAGTAAGTTATCGGTCATTCTGTCCGCCTTTCAAATTCGAGAATTCGGCCATCCGCGTCATGCTTGAGAACCTTGGTACGAACCACCGTTCCCGGTGGCGTCACCGGCGGCGCCACGCTGAAATTCAGCCCGAGCGCTTTCTCGCGGGCATGGTCTGCGGCGATCTCGGCATCGAGCTGCACCACGTCGTAGCCGCGCTCGGCGACGCTCTGTTTCCGGCTCTTCAGGCCGGCCGCGATCAGCGCCACCTCGGCTTCCGCGTCTTTGAGTGGATCAACCCATGGGAATCCGGGCGGGTACCAATCGACAGACAGCCACGCCTCGGGGTCGTCTTCGAAGCCGGGCGCGTCAATCCGGCCGGCGAGGATTTCCAGGGTGAGCCAGCGACGCCAAACCGGGCGAAGGAGCTGCGGTATGAGTTGATGGTACTGGATTTGCTCGATGCGGCGGCGGAACTCGACAAGGGCAGCTCGAAGGCTTGAATAATTGGCC
>Ga0210394_10006397_pt1 | contig 12775 bp, 7 predicted proteins | sample IncBWC12MmetaG_FD_160121 | JGI IMG/M metagenome (GOLD analysis project Ga0210394, IMG submission 160121) | Forest soil microbial communities from Barre Woods Harvard Forest LTER site, Petersham, Massachusetts, United States - Inc-BW-C-12-M | ecosystem: Environmental > Terrestrial > Soil >... | reverse complement strand
GGGGCGTGGCGTAACGTCGAGTCCAATCTTGCGGAAAACCCGCAAGGCGCGGAACATGTGCCGGTCGCTGGTGAGGAGAACCTTCTTCCCGGGCCAACCGGCGATGAGTTCCCCGGTGAACAAAGCGTTCTCGCGGGTGCTGTGCGAGCGGTCCTCGAGAAAGATGTTCTCCTTGGGAACGCCGCTTGAAACCAGGAAATCGCGCATGGTGGAGGCGATGGTATAAGGAGAGCCTTCGATGGGACCGCCGCTGACGACAATGCGTTGAAAATGCCCTTGGCGCCAGGCGCGCACGGCATAGATGCAGCGCCAGTAGGAGGCGGCTCCCACCAGACCGTCGGGTTCGCCGTCGGCGCCCAGGACGATCAGAACATCGCCATCGGAATCGGTCCAGTTGCCCGCCAGGATGCGGGCATACCAGGGGGCGATGGGAGTGAACGCCACGACGGCGCTGTAAGAAGTGAATGCGAGGGCGATCCAGACGCAGAGGCGCGCGACCGCTCCCTTTGGTCGCGGCTCAGTCATACGGAAGCAGGCAGGTCACAGACCTGCCCACTGGGCTGCAGGGCATCGGGCGTGGAAAGTGGGGCAGGTCTGTGACCTGCCTTTTCGGGAGTCAGCACAAGGCGGGAGTGGGCCGGGGCGACACGGGCCTGGCCTTGTGCCGCAACCAATTCTCGAAAACTACCAGGTACCAGAGTTGCACCGGGGCGCGCCGATGGGCGAGGCTGGAGCGGATCAGCGGCTCCAAGGCTCCGGGGCGAATCCAGCCTTCGCGCTGAAGCAGGGGCGCATCCAGCATATTCTCCAACTGAGCTCGCCAACGGGTGGCCAGCCAGCGCTCGACCGGCACCGTAAACCCGCGCTTGGGACGCGAGGCCACCTCAGGACTCACCTGGCGGCGCACGATTTCGCGCAGCACCGCTTTGAGCTCGCCGCCGTGGAGACGCACGGAGAAGGGCAGGCGGGCGGCGAAATCCCACAGCGTCTGATCGAGCAGCGGGGAGCGGGCTTCAAGCGCGTAGTGCATGGCGCCGCCATCCACCTTGGTCATAAATTCGCCGACGAACACGGTGTCCTGCTGGTAGGCCAGGACCTCCGGCAAGAGATTACGCGCCGAGTCGAAAGACAGAGGGATGCCGCGCTGATCGAGCGAGATGCCGGCGATGCGGTCGCCGAGAAGGCTCGATTGCGTGAAATACGGCAGACCGTCGTGAACACGCGTAACTGCGCCCAGGCCTCCCGTGGCGTAATCCAGAAAGTGCTTGGGGCGGCGCAGGCCGGGCAGGTGGTCGACGATGGGACGCAGGGCGCGCCACAGGCTCGCGGCAGGACGCGGAAGAGCGCGGGCGGCGCGCTGCGCCATCCACATGTGCCGCTGAAACGGGTAGCCGAGGAACACGTCATCGCCTCCGTCGCCGGTGAGAAGGACCGTGACTGCGGGCTTGACGGCCTTGGACACGCTGAGCATGCCCAGCGCCGAGGAGCAGGCAAACGGCTCGGCGTAAGCGCTGGTCAGATCGTCGAGTGAGGGAGGCTGATCCGCCGGAAGCTGGATGACCTCATGTGGGATGCCCAACTGGCGGGCCGTGGCCGCGGCTTGGACGCTTTCATCGGCGGGGTCGCCGGGCGCGCCGACGGTGTAGGATTTAATGTCGGCGTTCAGCTTCGACATGGCCCAGCAGATCAGCGTGGAATCGATGCCTCCGCTGAGCAGAGCGCCCACGGGTACATCGGCGAAGAGACGCACCTTGACGGAATCGAGCAGCAGGCGCTGGGTCTCCTCGACGGCTTCTTCAAAGGCGATGGCCGGGTTTTCTTCGACCTGAGGTAACGACCAGTAGGCGCGCACGCGGGACACGCCATTGCGCCATTCGAGCAGGTGACCGGCGGCAAGCTTGCTCGCGCCACGAAAGATAGCGCGCTGGTCGGTGACGAATCCGAACTCCAGAAACTCGACCACGGCTTGATCGTCAAGCTGGTCCACGCATCCGGAAGCGCGCAAGGCGGCGGCGGTGGAAGCGAAGACGAGAGCGTTGCCGTCGTCAAAATAGAGCAGCGGCTTCACGCCCAAACGATCGCGGACCAGGAACAAACTCGCGCTGCGATTGTCCCACAGCGCGAACGCGAACATGCCGCGCAGGCGCGCGACCAAGTGGTCGATGCCCCAGGCGAGATAGCCTTCGACCAGAACCTCCGTGTCGGTTTGGGAGTGGAAGCGGTGGCCGCGCTGCTCGAGTTCGGCGCGCAGCTCGGGGAAATTATAAATGGCGCCGTTGAAAACCACTCCCACCTGGGCGTTGGAGGAAAGCATGGGCTGGCGCCCGGCGTCGCTGAGATCGAAGATGGCCAGGCGGCGATGGCCGAAAATGGCGTTGGGCCAGGCGTGAATGCCCTCGGCGTCGGGGCCTCGGCGAGCCATCGAATCCGTCATGGCTCGCACGGATTCCAGTGCGGTCTCCGGCAGGGTCCGGGCGGCAAATCCGGCGATCCCACACATACTTCTTTATTATGTTCCTTCGGGGAGCTGAAAAGCGGGGACACCATAAGCCTGGGGCGTGCGACATGAAAGTGGAACCTGCGTTTAAGTGACTGAAATCGCAAGAGCGCCTGAGCGTACGGCTACTCAGAGCGCAGCGATGGTTGTCGCAAACACTCATGTTCGCCGCGTCCGCACTCATGCGGACGCCAGCCGAGCGTCGACACGATTGTCGACGCGGCACGCAAAGTGCGTGCGCCACAACATGGTGCATGAGCTTTGTTCCTCTCCACTTATGTGTCGTGGACGCCATAGCCTGTCCCGCCCCGCGTTTCGTTGACAACACGGGCGTTTTTCGGCTCAGGCGAAGATGGCGCGGAGCGCGGGATAAAGCGCCCGGTAGATTGGATGGGCCTCGGCGTACAGCGCGGATTCGCGGGGGCGGGGCGCGAGAGACTCGCGCTCGCGGATTACGGCGCGGCAGATTTCGGGAACGCTTGAGTATTCGCCGGTTCCGACGGCGGCCAGCAGCGCCGCGCCATAGGCGGAACCTTCCTGCGATTCGAGACTGGCGACGCGCTTGCCGAAAACATCGGCTAGGATCTGGCGCCAGAAAAGACTGCGCGCGCCTCCGCCGGAAGCTCGCACCGACGACACTGTCACGCCCAACTCCTCGATGATGTCGAGGCAATCCTTCTGGCTGTAAGAGACGCCTTCGATGACGGCGCGAATCAGATCGGCGCGGGTATGACGGGCGGTGAGACCGATCCATCCTCCTCGCGCGCGTGCGTCGAGATGCGGAGTGCGCTCCCCCATCAAATATGGGAGCCAGAACAGGCCCTGCGATCCGGCGGGCGCGGTGGCGGCTTCGGCGGTGAGCTCGTCGTAGCTCGCGCCCGGCGCGAGTTGATTGCGCATCCATTGAAGGCTGAGGCCCGCGCCCTGCGTGACGCCCATCACGTGCCACTTATCGCGCACGGCATGGCAGAAGGTGTGGACGCGGCCCCGCGGATCGTACGCGACGTTGTCCATATGCGCGAAGACCACGCCGGAGGTGCCCAAAGTGCAGGAGACGATGCCGTGCTCGACGATGCCGTTGCCGACCGCGCTGGCGGCTTGGTCGCCGCCTCCGCCCACTACGTGCGTGCCTGCGGCGAGTCCGGTTAGCGCGGCCGCGGCGGGGGAGATCGCGCCGGTGATCTCGCTCGATTCGTAGACGCGTGGAAGGATTTCGCGATCGAGGCCCAGGCCATCGATCATCGTCGTGGACCAGCAGCGGTGCAGCACGTCGAGCAGAGCCGTGCCGGACGCGTCGGAAACGTCGGTGGCGAATTCGCCGGTCAACTGGAAGCGGATGTAATCCTTCGGCAGAAGCAGCTTGCGGACGCGCTCGTAATTTTGAGGCTCATGATCGCGGACCCAGAGAAGCTTTGGGAGCGTGAGGCCGGTGAGAACCGGATTGGCGATGGCGGCGACCACGTTTTCGCGGCCGATTTTCGCGTGAATAAAATCGACTTGAGCCTGCGAGCGCTGATCGCACCAAATGAGCGACGGGCGGATGACTGCGTTGGCGCTATCGAGGATCACCAGGCCGTGCATTTGACCGGAGAGGCCGACGCCGCGGACCTGCTTGCCGGTCACGTTCGCTTCGGCGAGGACGCCTCGAATTGCCAGGATAGAAGCGTCCCACCAGTTTTCGGGGCGCTGCTCGGCCCACATGGGATGCTCCATGCGCATGTCTTCGTGCGGAGCGGTGATCGCGGCGATCTGCTTGCCTGCCGCGTCGATCAACAGGGCGCGCGATCCGCCGGTGCCTATGTCTAGACCTAGCCAATACATTCAATCGGCCACAGATGAACGCAGATAAAAACAGATAAAAACTTTGGTCTCCATCTAGTGAGGCAAGACGATCTCGACGTAATCGAGCGCGGCGGATTCGCGGCCATCGGGTGAGCCTTCGATGCGGATGCGGTCGCCGGGGCGGAGAGCCACTCCGTGGATCAGGCGGCGCGTGGACGAAGTCGAATCCAGGCGGGCGGAGGGCAGGCGCAGCTCCGCGAACCAGTCTGCGATAAGCCGGTCCCCCACAAACGCTCTGTAATGCGACGTGCCGGTATTTTGATCGAAATACTCAACGCGAAGATCGTACGTGCCTGCGGGTCCGTCGTATTGGAAACTCGCAGAGCAGGTTTTCGAGGGGCAGGATACGGCTTTGCCGCCGGAGGCATCTTCGGCGGGCGTGACCGCGGCTACGGTGTAGCCGTCGAGCGTCATCGCTTCGGCTTCGGTGCGGCCGGGATAGCGGCCCACGCGGCCCTTCGCGTCGGGAATGTTCGAGGCCTTCAGGAACCAGTTGGAGACGGCGTCGCGCCAGACTTCGGCTTGGCCGGCCTGGTACTCGAGCTGAGCAAGAACTTCCGTATAGCGGTCCCGGTCGACCCTGCCGTTGAGCGATTTCCAATCGCGGACATACTGCTCGACCGCGTCCGCGCCGTCGTAGTGCAGGTCGTAAATCGTTTGGATCACGGTCTTGCCGGAGTGCAGAACGTAAGTATAGGGAACGTGATGGAAAAATAAAATTAGATCGTCAGGGACCGATGCGAGCGATTCGTACATGCGGGCGATTTCAGGCCGGTATTGGCCGGTGTAGCCGGTGCCCGTGGCCACGGTGCGATCCATGCCGACGCCCTTATCGTCGGCGCGATGCCACTGACCCCAACCGTTGCGCTCCGACGCTTCGACGTTCACTCCATAATGATTGCCGGTGATGTCGGTCAGAGTTTGCAGGCCCAGCGGGCCGGTGTAGTTTTCGTAAGTCCGCCAGGAGCTGAGCTGGATTTGCGAGACGACTTGCAGCACCTTGGGATCGCGGCCGAAGGTGAGCTTGGTCCACTCGTCGTCGATCTCCTTCGAGGGCAGGTCTGGATTCCACGCGAGCCTTCCATAGCCGTAGAGGTTCGCCTGCGAGAGCTGGTTGCCGGTCCAATCCGCATCGAAGCCGATGTTGACGACGCCGACAAATCCACCCGTGGGCCGCTGAAATACCTTGCCCGAGACCAGCGCCTTCACTGGCGTCGGGCTCCCCGGCTTCGCATGCATGTCGAAATCGAGCGTCTCTTTCCACATGGGCACCAGAAACACGGTGTGGCGCGCCTGGCCGAAATATTCCTGCGTGACTTGCAGCTCGATGGCTTGATTGGTGTGTTCCAGCGCGCCGAACAAGGGCGAGGCAGGCTCGCGCACCTGGAAATCGATGGGGCCGTTCTTAATTTGCACGATCACGTTGTCGTCGAACTTGCCGTCCAGCACCTTGAAATTGTCGTAGGCGGCGCGGGCGCGGTCGTTCTTGGGATTGTTCCAATCCATGTGATGGTCGTAGACGAAACCGCGATAAAAAATGAGACCGCCGTGCGGCTTGAGCGCGCGCGCGACAACGTTGGCGGCGTCGGCGTGAGTGCGTCCGTAGGTGGAGGGGCCAACGCGGCCCTCGGAATCGGCCTTCAGAACGAAGCCGCCGAAATCGGGGATGGCGCGATAGATTTCATCGGTGCGTGCTTTCCACCACGCGGCCACGCGAGGGTCGGCGGGATCGAACGTATCGAGGCCGCCCACGCTTTGCGGACTGCCGAAGTCGATGGAGAGGGAGATCTGCACGCCCCAGGGGCGCATGGCATCGGCGATGCGGGCGACGTCGGGAATCAGGTCGGGCGAGAGTAGTTTTGGATTAGCGTTGACATTATTAATGGAGCAGCCGTTGATGCCGATCGACGCGAGCAGGCGGGCGTAATCGCCGGCGCGGGTGAGATCGGCGCGGGCGTGCATGTTGTCCCAGAAAATGGAACGCCCGCCGTAGCCGCGCTCAATGGAGCCGTCGAGATTGTCCCACTGATCCACCCAGCGGACGGGAGCGTAGGGGGCTTCGCGCTGGTCAAGGTTGTCGATGGGTTCGGCGAGTTGGATTTTGCGAAGGAGGGCGAAGGCGCCGTAGAGCACTCCGCGATCGTTGCTTGAGGTGACGACGGTATAGCGCAGGCCGTTGGAGGAAACGGTTTTGAGCCAATAGCCGTCGGGGGCGATGGTGGCCGTCAAGCGCCACTCCGGAGCGGCTTTGCGGATGGCATCGAGCGTGCCGAGGACAATCGCGCCGTCCTTAGGAATGCCAGATTCGGCGCGCAGCGTCTTGCCGGCCATGCCCTGCACGCCGCGAACGATCTCCCGGCGCGCGCTGGCGAGCATTGTGGGCGTTGTCCCGGCGATGGCGGGAGCATCGCCCAGGACTGTAACCACATCCGGAATTCCGGCGGAATTGGTGCGCGTATATCGCAGCCATCCCTCGGAGCCGGTTTCGGCCCACAACGCCGCGGGCAGCATCATAAGGACGGCGAGCTTCATCATGAATTAACCCCGGAGGCGAGGAAGCCTCCGTCAACCACGATACACTGCCCGGTGATGAAACTGGCGCCGTCGGAAGCAAGCAGCAGGGCCGCGCCGGCGACCTCCTCGGGCTTGCCGAAACGATGCATGGGAGTGCGCAGAAGCAGCTCCTGGCCTCTGGGTGTGCCCTCGACGATGTGCCGCGTCATCTCCGTCGGAAAAATGCCGGGCGCGAGGGCGTTGACCATAATACCGTCGCGCGCCCATTCGACGGCGAGACTGCGCGTGAGCGAAAGCAGCGCGCTCTTGGAGGCGCAATAAGCGGCGACTTCGTGGAAGCCGAGATACGATCCCAGTGAGGCGATGTTGATCACGCGCCCGCGTCCGCTCGATTTCAGGGGTTCATAAAATGCCTGGCAGGCCCGCAGAGCGCCGTTTAGATTCGTGTCCATTACGCCGGTCCATTGCTCTTCGGTGACCTCGATGGTCGGCTTGCGGAAGGTGAATCCGGCGGCGTTGACCAGGATATCGACGCGGCCGAAATGCGCGAGAACGGCGTCACGCAAAACATCGATGGAACCGCGATGGGCCACATTCGACGTGTGCTCGAGAGTCCGGCGGCCGAGGGCGTCGATTTCGCGGCAGGCGCTTTCGACGCCGTCCTTTCTGCGCCCGGTGGGGATGACATCGGCGCCATGTTCGGCGAGTGCGATGGCGATGGCCCGGCCGATACCGGAGGTCGCACCGATGACCACGGCGACGCGGCCGGTTAGATCAAAGAGATTCGTCATGCTTTCTTAGCCACAGATAAACACAGATCAAAAGGGAATCGACGGTGCGCGTGCGTCTTTAGGATCGGCCCAGCGGTCGTTGGGAACGATCGGGGTCCAGCCGGGTCGCGCCGGATCCTGATCATAAGGATAGCCGCCCAGGCGCTGGTAGAGCTCGCGGTACTCGGCCAGCTTTTCGCGATTGAGCTTCACCCCAAGACCAGGGCCCTTCGGAACTAAAATGGTCCCGCCCTCATACTTCATCAGGCCGCCTTCAATGATGTCGCCGGTCAGATGATGATAGTGCGCATCGGCGGCGAAGGAGAGATTCGGCAGAACCGCGCCCAGGTGCAGCATGGTGGCGAGCTGAATGCCGAGCTCGCCCGAGGAATGCACCGCCACGCCGAGCTGGAACGTTTCGCAAACCCCGGCGGCTTTGAGGCACTGTCGAATGCCTCCCCAGAAAGTGGTGTCGAGAAGAATCACGTCCACCGCGGTGTTCAGGACGTTGGCGGCGAGCTGCTCAAAGTTCACCACCACGGTATTGGTCGCCAGGGGGATGCGCACCATCTGGCGCGTGCGGCGCATGCCGTTCAAGCCGAAGACGGGGTCCTCGAAATAATCGTTGCGTAGAGGCTCGATGGCCTGGCCGAAGCGAATCGCCTGCTCGGTGGACCAGACCGCGTTGGGATCGAAACGAAGAGAATCTTCGGGAAAAGCAGCGGCCAGCGCGCGGTACGCTTCAAGCTCATGGTCGGGAGGAAAGACTCCGCCCTTGAGCTTGTGAGTGGTGAAGCCAAAGCGGCTCTTCATGGCTCGGGTGGTCTCCACCAGTTGATCGATGGTGCGTACCTCGCCTGCACCGCTGCTGGGATTGGCGTAGCGGAAGAAGCAGTAGGTGGCGAAGGGGACGCGATCGCGCAGACGGCCGCCCAGGATGTCGCACACGGGCACGCCCCAGGCTTGGCCGAGGATATCGAGACACGCGAATTCGAGCGCGGCCAGCACCTGCGTGCGATTGTTGTAGAGCGACGCGGTGGGGTTGGCGATAAGGAAGCGCATCTCCTCAAGACGAGCCGGATCGTGGCCGACCAAGTATGCCTTCATGGCGCGAAACACAGCTTCGGCGGATTCGCCGCCGCCGCCCATTTCGCCCAGTCCGATCAAGCCGGTGTCGGTTTCGACTTCGACGATAGTGCGCACAAATCGGCCCCAATGACAGCCGTTGGCGTGGCGGAGCGGGGCTTCGAGCGGCACCGTGACGGTGGTGGCCCGGATGTCCCGGATTTGCATGATTGCTCCAATCGTACAACAATGAACATCGGGGCTAAAATAATGAGCGCGAAATCCCTGATGCTGATTGGCGCCATTGCATCGCCGCTGGTTGTGGGACAGTGGCTGCACTATCCCACGGCGGGAATTCCCCGCACCAAGGACGGCAAACCCGACCTTTCCGCGCCGGCGCCGCGCACTCCGGACGGCAAGCCTGACCTTTCCGGAATATGGGAAGTGTTGCACAACCGGCCCTGCCCTCCGGAAGGCTGTGCGGATATGGTGGTCCCGGAAGAATTCTTCGACATCGGCTTCAGCCTCAAAGGCGGTTTGCCGTATCAGCCCTGGGCGGCTGCCATCGCCAAGCAGCGAACCGAGGACCTCCGAAGGAACGATCCACAGTCCCGGTGCTTGCCGGTGGGAATCGTGCGAATGTACACGACGCCGCTGTTCCGCAAGATCGTCCAGACTCCCGGACTGGTTGTCATTCTCAACGAGGCCAACGCGGCCTACCGGCAGATCTTCACGGATGCGCGCCCGCTTCCCTCCGATCCGCAGCCATCCTGGAACGGGTATTCTTCGGGCCAATGGGAAGGCGGCGCCTTGGTGGTGCAGAGCCTCGGTTTTCGAGACGGCTTGTGGCTGGATGCCAATGGCAGTCCGCTGACCGAGGCCGGCAAAATCACAGAGCGCATCCGCCGCGTGAATTTCGGAACGCTTGAAATTGAGATCATGGTGGACGACGCGAAAGCCTACACCAAGCCCTGGACGGTCAAGCTGACTCAGCTCCTTGCGCCGGATACGGACTTGTTGGATTACTATTGCTCGGAAAACGAAAAGGACGTTCCGCACCTTGTGGGGAAGTAAAATCATGGCGTCACAAGCGACTGTTGCTCCGCTCCCTTACGGTCGCGGTTCAGAAACATCGAGGTTGGCAGGTCGGAGACCTGCCCCACTGGCACCGATCCTGCTCGCGTGTTCATTTGCGGCTTGGGCGCAGACTCCGGCTTATAAAAATCCGGATCTGCCGGCTGAGCAACGGGCGGCGGATATCGTGTCGCGCATGACGCTCGACGAGAAAGTCCTGCAAATGCAGGACGGATTCAGCGGGCGGGGCGAGCCGGGGTCGCCGGCGATTCCGCGTTTGGATATTCCCGCCTACGACTTTTGGAACGAAGCGCTGCACGGCGTGGCTCGCGCGGGCGAGGCGACGGTGTTTCCGCAAGCTATCGGCCTGGCGGCGAGCTGGGACACGGAGATGATGCATCGCGTGGCGGACACGATTTCCACGGAGGCTCGCGCGAAGTACAACCAGGCGATGCGCGACAACGACCACAGCCGCTATCACGGGCTGACGTTCTGGTCGCCGAACATCAATATTTTTCGTGATCCGCGCTGGGGCCGCGGGCAGGAAACTTACGGCGAAGATCCGTTTCTCACCGGGCGCATGGCTGTCGCATTCATCACAGGGATGCAGGGCGACGATGCGCACTACTTCAAGACGATCGCGACCGCCAAGCATTTCGCGGTGCACAGCGGTCCGGAATCCACCAGGCATCAAGTCGACGTCAAGGTCAGCACTCGCGATTTGGAGGAGACGTATCTGCCCGCGTTCCGCGCCGCTGTCGTGGAAGGTAAAGTGGATTCGGTCATGTGCGCCTATAACAGCATCGATGGCGCGCCGGCTTGCGCGAACTCGGATCTGCTCAAGAATTACCTGCGCGGCAAGTGGGGATTTCAAGGTTATGTGGTCAGCGATTGCGGCGCGATCGGGGATATTTTCCGCGGCCATGCATATAAGCCGGACGCCGCGTCGGCAGCAGCCACGGCGGTGAAGACGGGCACCGATTTTGCGTGCGACACCCAGTACTCCGCGCTGGTGGACGCCGTGAAGATGGGACTGATTACGGAAGCCGAGATTGACACGTCACTCAAACGGTTATTTGTCGCGCGGTTCAAGCTGGGCATGTTCGATCCGCCGGAGCGAGTTCCCTTCTCGAAGATCCCGTATTCGGAGAACGATTCCGCCGAGCATCGCAAGCTGGCGCTGGAGGCTGCCCGCAAGTCGATCGTCCTGCTGAAGAATCAGAATCAGACGCTGCCGGTGAAGGCTTCGGTGAAGAGGATCGCGGTGATCGGGCCCTCGGCGGACGATGTGGACGCGCTGCGGGGAAATTACAACGGATTCTCGTCCAGGGAGGTCACGCCGCTGGAAGGAATCGAGAAACAATTCAAGGCACAGGCGCTGATTCGTTACGCGCTGGGCGCTACCTATACGGCGCAATCGCCGGCGATGGTTCCGGAGGATGCGTTGAAGGGAATCATTGCCGAGTATTTCGACAACCCGGATTTGCAAGGACAACCCAAGCTGCGGCGGCCGGAGCCGCGGCCTTACTTCCAGCCGGGGGCTGTCGACGCGGCGCTCACGGCAGCGATTCCTGCGCGGGGGTTTTCAGTTCGCTGGACGGGAACGCTAATGCCGCCGGTGACGGGCGACTATAGGTTCCCCCTCACCGGCAACGAAACGATATTTCTCGATGACCGGCCATTCCCGCCTAAGATGAACGAAACGGGTCCCCCACCGCTTATCCCCGAAAGGCTGGAGGCAGGGCATTCCTACAAGCTTCGCGTTGAGTATCGGGCGCTGTATGGTGCCGCGGCGGTGCGGCTTCAGTGGATTCCTCCGGAAGCGCCGCTGCTGGCCGAAGCCGTTGATGCAGTGAAGAGCGCCGATCTGGCGATCGCCTTCGTCGGGCTGAATCCGAATCTGGAAGGCGAGGAGATGAACGTGAACATTCCCGGCTTCTCCGGCGGAGATCGGACGGATCTCAACTTGCCCGCGCAGCAGGAGCACTTGATTGAAGCGGCCATCGCGACAGGCAAACCCGTTGTGGTGGTGCTCACCAGCGGCAGTGCGCTGGCGGCGAACTACGCGGCCGAGCACGCCTCGGCGCTGCTGGAGGCCTGGTACAACGGCGAGGAAGCGGGCACGGCGATCGCGGAGACGCTGGCAGGCGTGAATAATCCGGCGGGCCGTCTGCCAGTGACCTTTTATAAGAGCGTCGAGCAGTTGCCCAAATTCGAAGATTACGCCATGAAGGGCCGGACCTATCGATACTTCAAGGGCGATGCGTTGTACGGGTTCGGCTTCGGGTTGAGCTATTCGAAGTTCACGTACTCCGGGCTGCGCACCCAGCGGGATGCGTCGGGCGCGAAGGTGAGCGTGCGCGTGAAAAACGATTCCACGCGCGACGGCGACGAAGTGGTGCAACTGTACGTGAGCGGAGCCGGCGGCGCCGACGATCCCGTCCGCAACTTGCGCGGGTTTGAGCGCATTCATCTTCGGGCCGGAGAGGCTCGCGACATCGAGTTCACGCTCGGCCCGGCGGACGTTCCGAAAGAGAAGGTCAAGATCAGCGTCGGCGGAGGCCAGCCGGTGGGGCTGATCGCGCACGTCGATGGGACGCTGTAGACTTTGTATGATGCAGCGATCAGGCATACCGCTTGCTAGCCGTGGCGCACGCACTTCTGCGTGCCGTGTCGAGACTCTTCTCGACACGCTGGCGGGGTGCATCGGGGTTGGGCGTCGCCAGGAGTGGCGACGCGGCACGCAGGTGTGCGTGCGCCACATCCCCTTGCTAGCGGCGGCATTATTCGGCGCAACCGCCTTCGCACAGCCGTGCGACGGGCTGAAGTCGCTGAACCTTCCGGAGACCACCATCAACCTAGCGGAGGCATACGCGGCGGGAGCCTTTGCGCCCGCTGCAGGCGGCGCGGCGGCGCAGGGGAAGCAGGCTCCCCCGTCCTACAAAGATCTGCCCGCGTTTTGCCGCGTCACCGCGACCATCAAGCCCACCAGCGATTCCGACATTCAAACGGA
>Ga0210394_10006395_pt1 | contig 12780 bp, 8 predicted proteins | sample IncBWC12MmetaG_FD_160121 | JGI IMG/M metagenome (GOLD analysis project Ga0210394, IMG submission 160121) | Forest soil microbial communities from Barre Woods Harvard Forest LTER site, Petersham, Massachusetts, United States - Inc-BW-C-12-M | ecosystem: Environmental > Terrestrial > Soil >... | reverse complement strand
CATTGATGCATGCTCGGCGACCACAGCGGCGGTACGATGCGGTGGGCGCGCTCAACGCGCCGGACAATGGGTATTCGATATGAGCCGATATTCTGTAGCCTCTGAGGCAACTGAGGCGACTGAGGCAACTGAGGCGACTGAGGCAACCGGCCGCATCGCTTATCAAAGCGGATTCGGCAATACGTTCTGGAGCGAAGCGCTGCCTGGTGCGCTGCCGGTCGGCCAGAATTCCCCGCAGCGCTGTCCGTATGGTCTGTATGCGGAGCAGTTGTCCGGAACGGGTTTCACAGCGCCGCGCGCCTCCAACCGCCGCTCGTGGCTGTACCGGATCCTTCCCAGTACGCTGCAGGGCTCGTTCAACCGGACCGACTCGCGCCGCTGGAGCAGCCGCTTTGAAGCCGGCGAGACTCCCCCGGATCCGATGCGGTGGGATCCGCTGCCCGAGCCGTCGGCCCCGACCGATTTCGTCGAAGGTCTGATTACGATGGCCGGCACCGGGGGGCCGGCGCTTCAAAGCGGGTGCGGCATACACCTGTACGCCGTCAATCGCTCGATGACCAACCGCGCGCTGTACGACGCCGACGGCGAGCTGCTGGTCGCGCTGCAACAGGGCGCGCTGCGCTTCTGCACCGAGTTCGGCATCATCGAGGCCGAACCGCATGAAGTCGTCGTGATACCCCGCGGCGTGCGCTTCCGCGTGGAGCTGATACAGGCCAGCGCGCGCGGCTACGTGTGCGAGAACTTCGGCGCCGCCTTCCGGCTCCCGGACCTCGGACCGATCGGCTCCAACGGCCTGGCCAACGCGCGCGACTTCCTGACACCGGTGGCGTGGTATGAAGACAAGGCCGGGCCGGTCGAGTTGCTGGCCCGGTTCCAGGGCCGGCTGTGGGCTGCGCAGCTGGACCGCTCGCCGCTCGATGTGGTTGCCTGGCACGGCAATTACGTCCCCTACAAGTACGACCTGCGCCGCTTCAACACGATCGGTTCGATCAGCTTCGATCATCCGGATCCGTCGATCTTCGTCGTGCTGGCGTCGCCGAGCGACACACCCGGGATCAGCGCGGTGGAGTTCGTGATCTTTCCTCCGCGCGTCCTGGTGATGGAGCACACGTTCCGGCCGCCCTGGTACCACCGCAACGTGGCCTCCGAGTTCATGGGACTGGTGAGCGGGGTCTACGACGCCAAGGTCCAGGGTTTCGTGCCGGGCGGCGCGAGCTTGCACAACTGCATGTCCGGTCACGGCCCCGACGCCAATGCGTTCGAGCGGGCCAGCCAGGCCGACACCTCGAAGCCCGAGTCGATCCGCGACACGATGGCGCTGATGTTCGAGACCCGGCATCCGCTGCAGGCGACCGAGTACGCGCTGAACGCGCCGCACCGTCAGTCCGGCTACGCGGGCTGCTGGAAGGGACTGCGGCGTCATTTCGATCCGGATCGCCCTTGACGCGGCCGCCGCCGGGGATCGGATGTCGCTGAACGAAACGCATGATCCGCGGCTGCGCAGCTGGCTGCCATCGGCCAATGCGCCGGATGCCGATTTCCCGATCCAGAATCTTCCGCTCGCGGCGTTCCGCACGCAGGGGCAGGCCGCGTTCCGGATCGGGGCAGCGATCGGCGAGGCGATCGTCGATCTGTCGCACCCGGATGTTGCGGCGCTGTTGGACCCACCGGTGGCGCAGGCGTGTCGAGCCAGCGCGCTGAACGAGCTGATGGCGCTGGGGCCGGCGGCGTGGTCGCAGTTGCGGCTGACCCTGTCACGAGCGCTGAAGGTCGGAAGCCCGCAGCAGGAGCGGCTGCGAACCGCGCTGGTCCCGCAGAACGAGGTCCAGTACGGGCTGCCGGCCCGGATCGGCGACTTCAGCGACTTCTACACGTCGATCCACCATGCGACCGCGGTGGGACGGTTGTTGCGACCCGAGCAGCCGCTGCTGCCGAATTACAAATGGATTCCGATCGCGTACCACGGACGGGCCTCGTCGGTCCGCGTGTCCGGCAGCCAGGTCAGGCGCCCCGTCGGGCAGATCAGGCTGTCGGGGGTCGAAACGCCGGTGGTCACGGCCACCGGTAAGCTCGACTACGAAGTCGAGCTCGGCGTGCTCATCGGGGTCGGCAACCCGCCCGCGCAACCGATCCCGATCAGGGACGCGTGGAACCACGTGTTCGGGGTCGTGCTGCTGAACGATTGGTCCGCGCGCGACATTCAGGCCTGGGAGTACCAGCCGCTGGGGCCGTTCCTTTCGAAGAGCTTTGCCACCACGATTTCGCCCTGGGTCGTCAGCGCCGAGGCACTGCACCCGTTCCGCAGTGCGTGGACCCGGCCCGCGACCGATCCGCAGCCGCTGCCTTATCTGCAGGATCCGCAGGATCAGGCCACCGGGGCCGTCGAGATCGTGCTGGAGGCCTCGATCCAGAGCGCCGCGATGCGTGCAGCTGGGCAGCCGGCGGCGGTTCTGTCCCGATCCAGCTGCCGCCACGCTTACTGGACGGTCGCCCAGATGGTGGCGCACCACACGGTCAACGGCTGCAACCTGGTCGCCGGCGATCTGCTGGGAACCGGTACTCAGTCCGGCCCGGGCGCGGCGGAGGCGGGTTCGCTGATCGAATTGACCGCCGGTGGCCGCCAGGCCTTGACGCTTCCGAGCGGGGAGGCTCGTGCATTTCTGGAAGATGGGGACGAAGTCTGCTTGCGCGGGTTTTGCGAGCGGGAGGGCTTCGTCCGGATCGGTCTGGGAAGCGCAACGGGTCGGGTAGGTCCACCCGGGCCCGCGTAAAGCCGGTGCGCTTGATCGGGCGTTCCCGGCTTCAGGCGGCTTTACAATATCAACATTCGTGCGAGGGTCAAGCATTGAGAAAAGTGTTGTGCTGTTCGCGTGGGAGGCGGCTGAGCCGGCGAATGCGATGAACATATCCTCCACCCGGATCGCTTCCTGGAGCGTCGTGGCGGTCGTCACGTTGTTGCTGGCCGGTATCGGCGTCATCGTCGGTCGGCACATCGACAGCGCGGTCGAGAATGCGACGCGGTTGGCGCGTCCGCACGAGGTGCAGACGACGCTCCAGTACATCGGAGCGGCGATAGACGCTCTTGATGATTCGGTGCAGGACTACATCATCGAGAGTACCGAAGGCATACGTATTCGGTTCCAGTACGAGGATGCCGCCCGCGCGCTGCGCGCGCGGACCGCCGAGTGGGGGGCGGTTGGCAACCCCGCCATATCGGGAGGCGACCTGGCAGAAATCGATCACCGCGTCGGGGAGGTACTGAATGCCAGCAGGGCGGTGATCGATGCGACGAACCGCGTGGAAACGCTTCGACGGCTGGCCGAAGAGGGCCGGGCCACCAACGCGGCAAATCGCAAGGTCGACGCGTTGATCGCGGACCAGCAGCAATTGCTTCGAACCAGTGAGTGGTCTTTGCGCCGAGACGTGTCCGAGATTTCCGGGGGTTTGATAGCCACGGCTGCGATCGTGCTGTGCGTGCTGGCTGGCACGATCGTGCTGGTCGAGTACGATCAGCGGCGTCAGGCCGCGGTCCGGGACCATCTTCGCTCCGAGAACGAACGGCTGGAAAATGCCGTCCGGGAGCGATCCGAGACGCTGGCCCAGGCCAATCGCGAACTGACCTGGTTTTCCAAGCGAGCCCTTCAGATCCAGGAGCGGGAGCGCCGCAATCTGGCGCTGGAATTGCACGACCAGATCGGTCAGGAACTGGCCTCGTTGGTCCTGTCCCTGACCCGCTGCGATCGCGAGATGGCCGACACGGGCCAGTCAGGCATACGCAACATCGTGCTACAGAGCATCGAGATCGCGCGCGCCGCCTACGGAGACGTTCACAACCTGGCGCTGGACTTGCGGCCTGCGATGCTGGACCGCCTGGGCTTGATTCCGACCTTGCAGTGGTTTGCGCGTCAGCAGGCCAAGTATTCCGCCTGCGAGATCCTGGTCGAGGCAGATACTTTTCCCGTCGTTCTTCCGTCCGACCTCCTGATCGCCGCATTCCGGATCGTGCAAGAAGCCGTCAGCAACGCAGTGCGTCACGCCAGTCCACACCGGATCCAGATCGAGGCGCGCTACCGCCCCGGTCGCATCGAGCTGCAGATCCGGGACGACGGGGTCGGTTTCGATCCATCGGCGGCCACCGTGCAGGACGAATCGCGCGGCGGCCTTGGGTTGATCGGGATCCGCCAGCGCGCCGCGGACATGGGCGGTCACGTATCGATCCGTTCCCAAAAGGGATCCGGCACCGAGGTCGTCGCTTTTCTATCGGTCCCGGAAACGCCGGACGGGCGCAGTCTGCAATAGTTTGAAATATGGATCCCTTCTTCGGAAATACCATTTCAGAAGCGTGTTGTACTTGGTTGATGGAAGGCGATGAAGCGTGATTGGATGAACGTACCCTCCGCCCGGATTGCCTCGTGGGGCGTTGTTGCAGTTGTCACGGCCTTACTGGCCGCCATCGGCATCTTCGTCGGCTGGCACATCGACAACGCGATCGACACCGCGACACGGATCGCGCGCCCGCACGAGGTACAAACCGCGCTCGAGCACACGAAGGGCACGCTGGACGCCCTTCAGGATTCCGTTCAGGACTACCTGATCGATGGCGCCGACGGCATGCGCTACCAGTACGAGGACGCCGTGCGATCGCTCGGCTCGCAGGTCGCCGAGTTGTCGTCAGGCAGCGGCGTCGCGCTGGCGCCGAACGGTCTGGAGCAGGTCGACCGGTACATCAAGGACGTGCTGAGCACGAGCCGGGTGGTGGTCGAGTCACGCAATAGCGTACGTCCGGAGACGCTCAAGCCGCTGGCTGACGCGGCCATGGCAGCGGTCAACGGCGCGCGACGCCATCTGGATACTTTGATCGCGGCACAGCAGGAATCGCTTCGTGAGCGCGAGCGGGCGCTGCGCCAGGATGTGGCTGAGATGTACGGCGGGCTGGTGGCAGCGGCTGTGATCGCCGTGTGCGTCGTGGCGGGCGCCGTAATTGTGGTGGACTACGACCGCCGACGCAGCGTCGCGATGCAGGGCTTTCTTCGCTCCGAAAACGAGCGCCTGGAAGGGGCGGTGCGCGAGCGCTCCGCCACGCTGGCCGAGGCCAATCGCGAACTCACCTGGTTTTCGAAGCGGGCCCTTCAGATCCAGGAACAGGAGCGCCGCAATCTGGCGCTGGAACTGCACGACCAGATCGGTCAGGAGCTGGCGTCGCTGGTTCTGTCCCTGTCCCGCTGCGAGCGCGAGATGGCGACGACGGGCCTGCCCGGCATGCGCGATGCCGTCAAAGAGAGCATCGAGATCGCGCGCGCGGCTTACGGTGACGTTCACAATCTGGCGCTGGACCTGCGCCCGGCGATGCTGGACCGGCTGGGATTGATCCCGACGCTGCAGTGGTTCGCTCGCCAGCAGGCGAAGCACTCCGGCTGCGAGATCGCGGTGGAGGCCGACGCTTTTCCCGTCATTCTTCCGTCCGACATCCTGATCGCCGCATTCCGGATCGTGCAGGAAGCCGTCAGCAACGCAGTGCGTCACGCCGCCCCGCGCCGCATCGAGATCCAGGCCCATTATCGACCCACGCGCATTGAATTGCAGGTCCGCGACGACGGGGCAGGCTTCGATCTGGGGCAGGGCGGCGAGCAGCAGGAGCCGCGTGTGGGTTTGGGTTTGATCGGGATGCGTCAGCGCGCGCAGGACGTGGGCGGAGATGTGTCGATTCGCTCCGCGCCCGGTTCGGGCACGCAAGTCATCGCGCTGCTGCCGCTGCCTGAAACGGCCTGACGGAGCACGGCGCGCCGCGCCGGGCTGCGTGCGCGGCAATCACGGCACCAACCAGCCGCTGTCGGCGACCACGCGAGCTTTGCTCGCATCGGCAAAGTGAGCGATGTAACCACCCTTGGACGCAAAATGCTGATGCCTCGTGAGGGTCAGGCGACATCACGTTCCCGTTCATGAACTGGCTGGTCGTCGAGACCGACACCACGCGCTACAAGTCGACCGGCACGCACGTTCCAACCGCGAAGAGCTTCGGGACGCACCAGGCCGGCAGGGGCCGAGCGCTTACGGCACGGTCCAGCCGCCGTCAGCGACGATCTTCGGGCCCTGGGGAGCTTCGAAGTGGACCAGGTAGCCGCCCTTCGATGCGAAGTGCTGGTTCTGTGCCAGCGTCAGGTGCGGATAAAAGCCGGTCATGATCCGATGGTCGAGGATCCGCTGCAGGCGTTCGATCAGGTACGGGCGCACAAAGGCGTCGGTCATGTGGCTCAGAGTCTCCGCAACCAGGCCGCACGCCAGGTATGTATCCACCTGCACCTGCTCGGCCACGATCGGAATATGCCGCACCGTGAACCATCCGAGCGGGTAGTCGACGCGCACACGGCGCCGCTCGGGCAGGTCGAACGGGTAGGCCAGCAACGTCCGGGCGCGCCAACTCGACGGCAACGGCGAACTTTCCATCCCACCCATCAGGCCGGACATGTACACGGCGGCCGGCTCCGGGGGCGGGCTGGCGAGCGCAGCCACGTCGAGCGGGCGCAGCCACAGTACCAGCGCCTGCACGTTCGACGCCCCGCTCAGTGCTTCGGCCAGGCCCTTGCCAGGCGCGCCCGCCGGCAGCACATGGTCGTGCACGGCGATGCCGTGGCGCTTCAGCGCCGCGCTCAGCGCTGCCGCTGCCTGCTCGCCGCTGTCGCCGGCCCGGTAGATCTGGTGCACCGCCTTGACCGGCGCCCCGGCAACCGTTGCCAGGGCTTTCTTGGCGATCAGCTCCGCCTCCAGCAGCACGCCCCTGGAAAAATACAGCGAATAGAAATCGTCCGCGGCGTCGATCGGCACCTCCACATTGGGAAACAAGCACGGCAGGGCGCTTTTCTCGCAGAACTCGTGCACCGGCGCCCAGGTCTCGCCCCCCAGCCCCGAGATCACGGCGAACACCGGCTCCTGCGCCAGATGCCGCTCGAGCTGCGCCTGCCAGGTGGCGGCCGCGCCGGTCAGCTCCCACACATGCAACTCCCAGCGCCGGTTTACCATGAACATCGATTTGCTGTACATCGACCGGCCCGGGGCTTCCATCTGCGGGCTGGGAATCATCTGGCGCGTGTTGCGGTCGGCGAAGTATTGCCGCATCACGGCCAGCATCCCGCGCCGCTTCACCGGGTCCGCATCGGGCGTGATGATCGTGGCGAAGTGCAGCACCGACTCGGTCACGCCGGGCGCGCGCTGCGCGTCGAGCGTCTTCAGGTAGGCGATCAGCGCGGCCATGTCCGCGTCTTCCAGCGCGAAGCGGGGCATCAGGTAGCCGAGCGTTTTGCCGTCGACGTCGATCCCCTCGCGAATCGCTCGCGCCAGCGTGGCTTCGGTATACGGTTCGCGATTGGCGCGCATCCCCTCCACGTACGGCAGGTTCGAATGATCGGTGCCCCTGGCCCGCGGGTGGAACAGGTACCGGCTGGCGATCGGCGGCACGAGGCTGCGCCCTTCGTTGGCGCCCAGGCCGCTGCGCTGGTGGCAGTTCACGCAGGCCGCCTCCGCGCCCTTGGCGCGCAGCTCACCGGCCTGCCGCTCGCCCTCGAGCGGGGCGCCCGAGCCCAGCACGCCGCGCAGGTAGATGGCCTGTCCCACCGCCGCGGCCGGCGCGGCCACCGGCGCGCCGGCCGACCAGCCGGCCTGCGCCAGGAATCCAAGCAATGCGAAGCCGGCAACGACCGCCCGCCCGCTGGGCGGCGGGCCCCGGCAATCGGGGAGGTCGCGACTCAACAGCAGTTCCTTCCGGTGAACCGTGCAGCGCGGGCGGGGCCCGAGGACCATCCCGGCTGCTTATTCTGGCACGGGCCCGGCTGCAGGACCGGCAGACGGCGCTGCCGGCGGGCGCATCTGCGTGCCCCCCGCGGCCGATGCAGGGGGTTCGATCGTGACCGAGTGGCGCCGGCTCGGACGGCCGGGTCGGGCGAACACCCGGTCGTCCAACGGCGGATTCAGCGCGATCTTCTCGATGACCATCTTGTCGGGGGCTTTGCCCGACCCCGTACCGATTTCGAGTACCGACGGGATCTGCAGCCCGTCGATCGACTTGTAGTCCCTGTAGAACACCGACACGGTCCCCGGCACCCCGGCGGGGTTGTAGGACGTGCGGTCGTACCGGATCTCCAGGAAGGTCTGCGCATCGACCCAGACGCTGTGCCGCTCCCCGGAGGCAAGCCGCAGGCGCAGCCGATAGGCCTCGCGCCCTTCGACCTCCTCGACGCCCTCCAGTGCCACCGAAGTGCCCTTGGCCTGGTAGTCGATCAGCGGGCCGTCGATCACCGACTCGTCCCGCGCGAACTTCGCCTCCTGCGGCGTGTACTGCTGCACATCGGGGCTGCCGTCGGCGGCCGGCCGCACCTTCCAGCCGTTTGCCCCGTTGAACACGCGCACGGATCTCTCCCCGATCGCATTGACCTCGAAGCGTGTCTTGTTCGGACGCTTCTGCTGCAGCACGAACTGCACGCTGGCCATCGGACCGCCCGCTTGTTCCATGTGACCGGCCCAGACCATCGTCTCGATCTTGCGCCAGGGTTCCAATCCGCCGCGGGCGGCTACGTTCTTCTCGATGATCTGCTCCGCGGTCAGCTCCGGCGCGGGGACAGATTTGGCAGCGGGCGCGGGCACTGCTCCAAAGGCGCGGACCGCAATACAGCTTGCGAACGCCGCAACGATGAACCAACGCATAAGGGGCACCTATCGATCTACGGGATGGACTCCCCTCTCTCGCAACGCGGGAGAGGGGCTGGGGGTGAGGGCGGCAGCGAGGGAAAAGCCTGCGCTCAGCGCCCCCGACGCCGCGACTTTACGCGTTGGGCTTGGCGAAGCGGGCGTCGTTCAGCTTCGGGTTCACCGCGACCTTCTCGATCAGCATCTTGTGCGTACCGGGGTAACCGTCGACCGCAGTTTCCAGCACGAAGGGCATCATCAGGCCATCGACCTGGCGGAAGTCGCGCTGGTAGACCCAGACGTTGCGCATCTTGCCGTCCATCCGACGCGGTATGCCGTCGATCTTGACGTCCAGAAAGCTCTGCGTGTCGATCCAGATGTGCTGCACTTTGCCGCTTTTCATCGTCAGCTTCAGCTTGTAGGCATCGCGGCCTTCCACCGCCTCGACCTTCTCGAGCTCCACCTTGGTTCCCTTGGCCGCATAGTCGACCAGCGGGCCTTCGATGCCGTCTTTTTCGGTTTCGGACTTGGCTTCCTCGGCCGTGAAGGGTTCCACATCGTCCCGATTCAGGAACGGACGCTGCTTCCACCCGTGCGTGCCGTCATACACCTGCACCGCCGTCTTGCCCGCGAATTCGATCTCGACGCGCGACTTGCCCGGGCGCTTCATTTCCATCACGAACGGCAGCTGGACCTGCTTGTCGGCCTCCCCCTTGACGGAGTCCGAGGTCTCGATCGCCCCCAGCTTGGCGGGAGCCTTCCGGCTGCGGGAGACTTTGACGGAGCGAGCGACCGAATCACCCGTGCCGGCTTCCATTTTGCCGCTCACGGACAGTGCCTGAAGCCCCCGCCACGCCTCCAGTCCGCCGCGGGCCGCGACATGCTTTTCGACGATCTGCGCGGCGCTGAGCTGCGGGTGAGTCGCCGTTTTGCTGTCGGCCGCAAGCAGGGCCGCAGAGCTGCACAGGCCGGCCAGGGCACCCAGGATCACAGTCGCCCGGCCAGCGAGGGCCCGGCGCGGTTGCGTGAACGAACAAAGCGTTGTCATGATCGACCTCTCTTTACTGCGGTGAATGTCCTTGCGCCATGGTGGCGGCCGGTAGGCCGCCGCCAACGGAGAAAAAAGGGGCTAATCCACGACCAGTCCATCGGCTTGAAACGGCCCGATTTGCACGATCACGTGATCACCGTGCTTGACCGGGCGGCCCTTGTTGGAGAACGCCATCCAATACATGCGGCCCGCCTCGGGCGCGCTGCTCTGGCGCAGTTGCCCGACCTTCTCCATTGACGGCACCACCAGTTTGACCCCCGCTTCGGGGGCGATCAAAACCGGCTCGTTTTTCTTGTCGTTCAACGCCATGGCCTTGCTCGGGTCCAGCACCCGGTACGTGAATCGAAGCACTTCACCCGACTCGACCGATTTCACACGCAGCGTGTCCACGCCCCAGATCAGCCGGTAATAGCTGCCGGCCCGCCCGGCGAACCGGTCCGGCTGGTAGCGCGATCGAGTGTGGGGCGCCGGCGCAGAAGGGGCTCGCGCAGCAGGAGCCTGCGGAGCAGGGGTCTGTGCCAAAGCGACCGAGCCCGCTAAAAGGCCCACAACGAGAGGCGCGAGCGCCAGTAGGGCGATGAGAACTGTCCGCTTTCTGAAGAGTCGTTCCACGTTCGATCCCGGATGACTGCCTGCCAGCTTTACTGAGAGCTCGAATGCCACTGTCTTGGATCCCTGAAAGGCCGATGCTGCTCGCGAGTTTTGCTCGCGAAGCAGCATCGGTTTCAGCTTCTAGCTAGAACGGCGCCCGGTCAGTTCGCATTGATCGTCCTGGTGATGAGCGTCGTTGTGCCGGCAGTCCCGTACCCCGTCACGGAGAGCCTTGCCGACCCGGCGCAGGTACCGGTCGCCGTCGCGGTGCAGGTCGCAGGTGGCGTGTACGCGGCCGTGATCGTGCAAGTCCCGTAGGGGACCGCCGGAGACGCCGGCGTACCGTCGGCCGCATTCGCCGGGATCGCGGCGACTCCCGGGTTGATCGCCGTGCCGACCGCGCACGTGCCACCGACCGCCCAGGTCCCCGTGCCGCTGAGCGGGGCCAGCGTGATCGCTGCCGGGATGATCGGCCCGGCATCGACACTCGGCGCCGGCTTCGGCGTACCCGCCGGGAACCCTGCCGGCAGCGGCGGCTCCTGCGCAGCCGTGCATGGTGCCGCGGGGCAGAACGTGGACATGTTGGCCAGGGTTACGGTGCCGGTCACCGCGACGACGTTGGCCGGAGTCGCCGTCAACAACGGAGTGGTTTGCGTGGTCGGCGAGGTCGCGAGGACTGCAATCGAGTCGTGGCCGGTGAGCAACACCGTCTGACTGAGGCCGCCCGCGGTCACGACCAGATTGGCGTTCCTCGCTGCCTGCGACGAGCTGGTGGGGTTGAAGACCACCGTGACCGTGCAGCTCGCTCCCGCCCCGAGTATCGCGTTGGTGCAGTTGTCGGATTGCGGTTGGATGCCGAAGCTTGCCAGATTGCAGTTCCCCACACCCGCGCACGAGAAGCTGACGTTGATGCCGCTCAGCGGAACGACGTCCGAGTTGATGACCACGACGTCCTGATCCACGGTTGTGGGACTGTTATGCGGCACGAAACCAAAGTCGACCACCGGCGGTGAGACAGTGAACTGGCTGTGGCCGGGAGTGCCGGTCAGCCTGACCGCGCCTGCGTCAGTCGTGCCACCGGGTTTCCTCGGATTATCGAAGAAGTCGTATTCCGGAGCGTCCACGAAGTTTGGTCCAACGACCCGACCTGCCGCCGCGGATCCCGTCGTGATGCTGTAGTTGCCCAGTGGCAGGCCGCCGCCGTAATTCGCGTTCGTTCCGCCCACGGCCGTGGCATTCGACATCGACAACGGACCCCAGGCCATGTTGACCCAGTTGTTGCCCTCGTCCACCGTAGCGGCCGGAGTCAGGTTGAAGAGCGGGTTGGGCACGGTCGCGTCCGAAATCCCAGGAGGCACCTGCCAGCCCGACGCCCCGAATTCCGGCGGCGTGCGCGAACCGTCGCAGTAGAGGCTGACGAAGTTCGGGTTGCCGGTAAAGGTGTTGCCTGTGCCGGTATACCCGGTTCCTGACGACAGCACCGAGTCGGTCGGGTTGAGCGTGAACGTGGAACCATGGTTGGTCGGTCCCGTGTCGCCGCGTACGCCGATGTCCCAGTAACTGGTGCCCGTAGCAGCGCACGCGCCGGTTGTCGTCTGGTTCGCCACCGCCGTGCCGTGGCCAGTGCCGGTAAAGACGGCGTTATACAGCGTGACCACGTTCTGCTGATTCAGCGTGCCGTTACCGAGAGCACCCACGCCGATCTGGTACGAGCTGTTGTGATAGATGATGTTGTTTTCCAGCCTCGCATACGAGATCAACCTGCATTGGCCGTTGGTGGCGGCGTTTGGACCGGTACCCGAGAAATGACCCGGTGGGCAGACGACGGGCGTCGCAGCAAGATTCGCCCTCAAAACCGCGCTGTTCTGCTGCGCTGCCACTCCGGCGATTTGCGCGTGAGACGCTGTGCCGCAGTTTGCCGTGCAGGTGGGCCCTTGCTGGCTGGCAAGGGGAGCACCCAGGGTGTTGAAAAGCACCCCTGACGAGGCCGTGCTGGCGTTCAAAGCGATCGTGTTGTTGATGATGTTCACGTTAGGCGAATCCACCAGCGAGATCCCCGCGCCATCCCACCCCGCGACGTTGTCGACGATGATGTTGTTGGTGACGGTCGCCACGTTCCACTGCCCCGGATCGTCGGGGAAAGCGACCATGTCCGATCCGTTGACGGCCTGGAAGGCGATGCCGCCCCCGGTGCCACTTTCGGCTCCGTTCCCCATGATCAGGTTGGCGTTGATCACGAGCCCCGGACCGACGCCGTCGCTCGGCGAGATCGAGGCCGGGTCAGGCACGCAGTCCTGGTCGGTCTGAGCGCCGCAGGTCGGGTCGGCGTCGGGAGTGCCCATGATGATCATGCCGCCGCCGTTGGCCGGGATCGTCGGGTTGATGCTCTGATTGAACAGGATCGAGTTGTGCTCGACATCGCCGTTGTAGCTGAACCCAAGGTGGCCGAACCCGCCGCCATC
>Ga0210394_10006390_pt1 | contig 12785 bp, 10 predicted proteins | sample IncBWC12MmetaG_FD_160121 | JGI IMG/M metagenome (GOLD analysis project Ga0210394, IMG submission 160121) | Forest soil microbial communities from Barre Woods Harvard Forest LTER site, Petersham, Massachusetts, United States - Inc-BW-C-12-M | ecosystem: Environmental > Terrestrial > Soil >... | reverse complement strand
AACAGGGCAATGGTCTTGGGGCCCATGCCGGGCAGCTTCATCAGTTCCAGAATGCTGCTCCCGTACTTGGCGATGAGCTCTTCACGGACTGGCATGGTGCCGGTGGAGGCGATGGCCTGAATATTAGCCGCCATGCTTTTGCCGATGCCGGGGATTGCCAGCAGGCGTGCCGCGTCACCGCTGGCTTCGACCAGGTCGACGGTAGTCTGCGCCACAGCTTCTGCGGCGCCGCGGTAGCTGCGGATGCGGAAACTGTCTCTGCCGTCGATCTCCATCAGGTCAGCGGTCTGCTCCAGCAGGCGTGCCATGGTGCTGTTTTCCATGAAGTGCGCTCCGCGTCCAGTATAGGCAACGAAAGTGGCGTGGCGGGCAGCTGGAGTTGCCAGGGTTTGTTGCCATAGTAATCCCTGCCCGGATGTGACAATATGTAACCAAAGGGACGCCAACTCGTGTACCGAGTGCGAGTTGTGACCGGTTACTTTATTTGAAACTTTCGTTCCTAGGATTTGCACAAGTTCTCGTCTAGAGTGATCCTTATAGTGGCAGGAACACTACTAAATGAATGAAGAAATTAAAACCGGACTGACGGTGGTGCCGGCAGGCTCGGCATCGGAAAAGACCGCGGAAGTGCGCTGTGCGGTACGGTTTCCGCTAACGCTTCCAGTGGTGGTCTCCTCGGGGACCGCCGAACACACGGCGCTTACCAGAAACGTCTCGGCGAGCGGGGTCTTGTTTGAGATGAGCAGCCAGCTTAAAGTGGGGGAAAGCATCCATTTTTCGTTACGAATGCCGGGAGATGTGCTGGGAACTCCGCACGATGTACTGGTAGATTGCCACGGACGTGTGGTACGCTGCTCCATGAGCCAATCTCAGTCTCATGTTGCCGCCACTATTGATGAATATCAATTTGTGGAGCAGTAGCAAATTAGTGCTGGGCGCTCTTTAAGCGGGTTATGGATACATTGGATGACTCCCCAAACGTAGAATCGATCGACGCGCATGGCAAGCCCGGCGCGGTCCGCATCATCCTTGCGGACTCTCAAGCTATTTATCGAGTAGGAATCCGCAAGATCTTTGCGCTGGAAGACGATCTGCGGGTAGTGGCACAGGCGGATTCGCTCGAGAATCTTCGCGCCGCCATCGAGCGCTACCCGACGGATATTGTTTTGCTGGAGGGGACCCTGCTGGCGGGTTCAGCGAATGCGATTCCGGACCTTTTGCGCGTCGCTCCGGATGTGAAGCTGATCATCCAGGCGGTAGCGGCCGACGAAAATCACACCGTGGAGCTCTACAGGCGCGGAGTTCGCGGCATCATCTCGCGTTCGATTTCGCCTGATCTGCTGGTGCGGTGCGTGCGCCGGATTGCGGCCGGAGAGACCTGGATCGACAATCAGTCGGTTACGTGGGTAATCGAGGCGTATCGCGCCCAGGCGGCAGCTCTGGTGAGCCCCCGCACGCAGCCTCGCCTGTCACCCAAGGAAATGTCGATCATCACCTGCATTACCCAGGGAAAACGGAACAAGGAAATCGCGTTTCAGCTGGGCACCACCGAGCAAGTGATCAAGAATTATCTGCGCAAGATCTACGACAAGCTGGGCGTAAGCGATCGGCTGGAACTGGCGCTCTACTGCCTGCACAACAAGATCATCCAGTCGGATGCCGATGAAGAAGTGGTTGCGCGCGCGGTTCGATAACCCATGGCTGGCCGGCAACCGGCAGGCCATTTTTCTTGAAAGCTTTAAACCGCATTCGCGCCCTCGTCGCACGAAATCCCATTTCCATTGCTGTTCCCGTCGCACGTCACCGCCGAAGCTGGTTCCAAGCAGGGCGTGCGCGCGAGTTCGAGCAGGCGGATGAATTCGGCGAGTTCGGTGTTGTCGAGATGGCCAAGCATTTCCGAAGGCAGTCGCTGGACCAACGGATCCATCTCTGCCAGCAGTTCAAGGCCGGTGGAGGAGATGTGCGTCCACACCACGCGGCGATCACGCTTGTCGCGCTGCTGGCGGACGAGTTTGCTGGTCTTGAGCCGGGCCAGGAGGCGGGTGATGTCCGGGTCGGCTGTGATCATGCGATCACCGATTGCCGAGCACGTGAGCCCCTCAGGATAGGCCCCTCGCAAGATCCGCAAAACGTTGTACTGGGTGGAGGTGATACCCCATGGCCGCGTGGCGCGCTGCATGGAACGGATCAGGCAGTCCGCAGTGCGCATGAGGTTCAGCAGCGCTTCTTCCGCGAGGCTGGAGAAGGGGCGCTTCTGGGCGATTTCCTGCTTCAAGTCTGGCACAGCGACTCCAAATAAGCGGGTTCACGCGGCCACGAGTGCGGGCGGCGCCGATCAGCGTTGGCGGCCGCCCGGGGCCGCGCGCGACGCGTTACTGCTTGACGACTTCCAAGTCAATGGCGAGCTTGATGTCGTCGCTGACGGCGGCGTTGGGGAAGTTGGGGCCCACGCCGAAATCCTTGCGCTTGATGGTGGTGGTGGCGGAGTAGCCGGAGTGCGGTTTGTGGTCCATTCCGGGCACAGTCGGACTGGGCCCCTCGACGTCGAGTTCAACGGGACGCGTTATGCCGTGGAGGGTGAGATTGCCATCTACCTTCATGTGACTTCCAGCCACAGTGACGGTGGTGCTGGCGAAGCTGGCGGTGGGGAACTGGGTGACGTCGAACCAACCGGAGCTCTTGAGGTCAGTGTCACGCGGCGATACACCGGTGTCGACGGTCGTGGTATCGATGATGACGGAGACGGTGGACTTTGTGGAATCGCCGTCGTTGACGACGATATTGCCCTTGATGCCGCCGAAGCGTCCGTGGATATTCGAGACGCCCATGTGACGCACCGCGAAGTCGATTTCGCTGTGAGCCGGATCGATGGCCCAGGTGCTGGTTTGCGCTCCGGCGACGGGAACGGCAAGGCCGACAAGCCCGAGGGCGAGAATGAGACGTTTCTTCATGTTTATTCCTTTCAGAATGCGGGTTGAATGGGCCACCCGGCGGACGGGCCGCGGGGGGCATAGGACACCTGCGAGAGGAAACAGCCGAGGCTTTTCCGGCTCTAGGTAAAGAATGCATGAGCGTGGTAGTTGTTGCAACAATCATTATTCCGATGGAGGCCGACTCCTGGGTCAAGAGGATGGGTATAAGATTGGGGTACTTACTCTTAGCGACGCCAGAGGAGACCAGCGGATACGCAATAGTCACCCCCGGTAACCGGTGTCTTTGCGGATACCTTTAGTGCTTGCTTTAGCACGAACGGGCCATTGTGCCGGTTTGTGGGCAATCCTATGATCAAGCCATATTCAACGAGGAGTTTGCGCTCCGCGCGAGGCTGGGGAATCGGCCAGGGGGATAGGGCTTAGCAGGGGAATCGAAACTCCGCTTCTTCTGTTCAGGCCTTATACGGGGGGCGCAGCACTTATCAAAAGCAACTCGATGCATTCATCCGGCAAGACTGAGATGGAGCATCATAAGTTAAACGGAATGTGAGGCGTACGTCGTGAGATCGATGCGCATTGACACTATTGTTGCCCCGGATAATCCGTTCTTCGATTGGGGTTCGATCGGTGAGCGGGAGGTTCTACACGAGAAAGGCTTCAAGCGAATGATCGCTCTGGAGCGCAAGCGGAGCGAGCGTTCGAAGGAGCCGTTCCTGCTAATGCTTGTGGACGCAGGAGACAATCCGGAGTCCAACGACGGTCAGCATGTGCTGGAAAGCATGATTTCAGTGCTGATGGAGTGCAGCCGTGACACCGACGTGATCGGCTGGTACAGGGAGCGCGGCATCCTGGGTGTGATGTTCACCGCTTTGATGGTGAACGACAAGAACCTGATCCTGACGACAATCCTGAATCGCATCAGTTCCATGCTTCGCGATCAACTGACGTTCGATCAGTTCAACCGGGTCAATCTTTCGTTCCACTTTTTCCCCGACGATTGGGACCATTCCAGCCCCAAGGGGCCGACCAATGAGACGCTCTATCCGGATTTGATGAACCCCGGCAGCCGCAAGCGTTCGCTTCTGCTGGTGAAACGGAGCCTGGACATGGCGGTGAGCGCCGTGGGTCTGGCGCTGCTCTCGCCGGTTTTTCTGGCCATTGCCGCAGCGATCAAGCTCACATCCAAGGGTCCGGTTTTCTTTCGCCAAGACCGGGTGGGCCAGTACGGGCGCCTGTTCACGGTGCTGAAGTTTCGTTCGATGTACGTGCAGAACGATTGCAGCGTGCACAAAGACTTCGTGATGAAGCTGATCAGGAACCAGGCGCAGCCTACAAACAACGAAGGCGCCGGCGTTTACAAGCTAACCAACGATCGCAGGATCACTCCGCTGGGAAAGTTCTTGCGGCGGGTGAGCCTGGACGAGTTGCCACAAATCATCAATGTGCTGATCGGCGATATGTCTCTGGTTGGACCCCGGCCGCCGATTCCGTATGAACTGGCGGCGTACCAGACCTGGCATAGGCGGCGAATCCTGGAAGCGAAGCCAGGGATCACGGGACTGTGGCAGGTGACGGGCCGGAGCCAGGTCAAGTTCGATGAAATGGTCCGGCTCGACCTGCGGTACGCGACCTCATGGTCGTTATGGCTCGATTTGAAGATCTTGTTGATGACACCGATGGCGGTGATCAAGGGCTCTGGTGCTTATTAGGCTTGAACGGCCGTGCTGTCAAGCGCGCGGCCGAATGTACTGCTGACAATCTGCCGCGGCCTGGCTGTACCCCTTCAAGGCACTCCGCGACACATGTACTGGTTCACCCAACTAAAGAAATGGTCGCTTCAAGTGAATTTTGGTGTAATCGGTTACGGCTACTGGGGCCCGAACGTCGTAAGGAATCTTACGAATCTGGAAGGCTCCCGAGTGATCTCCATTGCGGACTTGGACGCCTGTGCGAGGCAGCGCGCACAGCGGTCATACCCGTCGATCCATGTGACCGCAAATCCTGCCGAGGTGGTCAAGTCGACCAAGATTGACGCAGTGGCTATTGTCTCGCCGGTATGGACGCATTACGAGCTAGCCAAGGCTGCGCTGATGAACGGCAAGCACGTGTTTGTCGAGAAGCCGTTCACCATCCAATCCGCGCAAGGCGAGGAGCTGGTGGAACTGGCCGAGAAGAGGAACCTGAAGATCATGGTTGACCACACGTTCCTTTTCACCGGAGCGGTGCGCAAGATGAAGGAAATGATCGACGATGGTTCGCTCGGCAATCTCTACTATTACGATTCGACCCGCGTGAACCTGGGGTTGTTGCAGCACGATGTGAACGTGCTGTGGGACCTTGCCCCGCACGATCTCGCCATCATGGATCACCTGATTCAAGGAAATCCGGAAGGCGTTGCCGCCACAGGTGAAAAGCATCTGAACGAGCACGAAGACGTGGCCTACATGACACTCTATTTCCCCAACAAGGTGATTGCTCATATCAACGTGAACTGGCTCTCGCCGGTGAAGGTGCGCATGACGTTGATCGGCGGCGAAAAGAAGATGGTGGTGTGGAATGACCTGGTGGCGGATGAAAAAGTGCGCGTGTACGACCGCGGCGTGAAGACGACGACCCAGGAAGGGATACACAAGCTCCTGGTGAACTACCGGTCGGGCGATATGTGGGCTCCGCGGCTGGAACCGGTGGAAGCGCTCGAGCAGGAGATGAAGTATTTTGTGGAATGCATCGAGACTGGGAACGATCCGTTCAACGATGGTCGCGCGGGATTGCGCGTTGTAAGGATGCTGGAAGCGGCGACTGAATCGCTGGCGAAGAGGGGCGCCCTGGTCTACCTATGAACACCTACAACTGCATTGCGGACGATGTGCGGCTGGGCAATGACGTAAAGCTTTCGAAGTTTATCAACCTTTATGGCTGTTCGATCGGCGACGGAACGAAGATCGGCGCGTTTGTTGAGATCCAGAAGAACGCTACGGTGGGCCGGAACTGCAAGATCTCCAGCCACAGCTTTTTGTGCGAGGGCGTGGAACTTGAGGACAGTGTCTTCATCGGCCATGGCGTGATGTTCATAAACGATCGATATCCGCGGGCGACCAACACGGATGGCAGCATACAGACCGAAGCGGATTGGAAGGTCGAGCGCACGGTAATCGGCAAGGGCGCCTCGGTCGGTTCGGGTGCAACGATTCTTTCCAATGTGAGGGTGGGCGAGAACGCGATTGTAGGCGCGGGCAGCGTGGTGACAAAGGACGTTCCGGCGCATGCGGTAGTGGCTGGGAATCCGGCGCGCGTGATCCGGATGATGCAGCCGGAGAAGGCTGCGGAATCTGCGCCGGTTCCGTTTCTCGATCTCGTAACTCCCCACGTGGAGATGGAGCAGGAACTGGTGAGCGCGTTTCGCGCCTGCCTGCGCACGGCGAGCTTTGTGGGCGGATCTCCGGTGGAGGGATTTGAGAACGCGTTTGCGGAATTCTGTCACACCGATCACGCTGTTGCGGTGAACAGCGGTACGGACGCGTTGCGGTTTGCGCTGATGGCGTGTGGCATTGGATCAGGCGATGTGGTTCTGACAGTGCCCAACACGTTCATTGCTACATGCGAAGCGATTTCGCAGGCGGGCGCGTTCCCCGAGTTTGTAGATATAGACGAAGGCACTTTCAACATGTCGGTTGAGGCGCTCGATAGCTATCTGCAATTGCACTCGACGCGCGACGCGGGGGGGAATCTGATCAGCCTGCGCAGCGGACGGCACGTGACGGCGGTGGTGCCGGTGCACCTCTACGGACAGATGGCAGACATGGATGGGATTCTGCGGCTGGCTGAGATTTATGGGCTGACGGTGGTCGAAGATGCTTGCCAGGCGCACGGAGCGGAGTATTTCTCCAGCCGGCAGAACCGGTGGCTGCGCGCGGGGTCAATGGGGCGCGCGGCGGCGTTCAGTTTCTATCCGGGAAAGAACCTGGGGGCGCTGGGCGAGGGCGGAGCGGCGACTACGAATGACGCCGCGGTTGCGGGCAAGATGAAGTTGTTGCGCGATCACGGGCAGGCGAAGAAATATTACCACGACATCGAGGGGTACAACGGGCGGTTGGATACGATTCAGGCGGCATTTCTCCACGCCAAGTTGCCCCACCTGGAAGGCTGGAATGTGCGGCGCAGGGAGCTCGCGGCGGACTACAGCCGGCTGTTCGCAGCAGAGACGAAGGTCCTGACTCCGACGGAACCATCGTGGTCGCGCGGCGTGCATCACCTCTACGTGGTCCGTGTGGCAGATCGCGAACGGATGATGGAGCACCTGAAGAGTGCGGGGATCGGCACAGGCATTCATTATCCGATTCCTCTGCACATGCAGAAGGCATACGCGGGCATGGAATACGGCGCAGACGCGTTTCCCGTGACGGAGCGCGTGGCGACAGAGATTGTTTCGCTGCCGATGTTCCCGCAGCTTTCCTCCGAACAGCAATCGCGGGTGGTTGAAGCGGTGCGGTCGTTTCGCGTCTGTGCGGCATTGCGAAAATCGGAAGTCGCGGAATCTTCGCTGTCTGTAAAGGTGCGCTGATGCGGTTGCAGGCTACGGTTGAGGACAAGACGACGATGCAGGCGATCGCACCCAGGCTCGCGTTGCTTCCGCCCTACGCGCTCGTAACACCGGCGCGGAACGAGGCGCGTCTGATCGAGTCTACAATCCGCGCAGTGGCGGCTCAGACGGTCCATCCGCTGCGATGGATCATCGTGAGCGACGGTTCTACGGATGGAACGGATGAGATTGTAAGCCTCTACGCAGCGGTGCATGACTGGATCGAACTGGTGCGTATGGCTGAGCGCAAGGAGCGCCACTTCGGTGGAAAGGCCCTGGCGATTCGCGCGGGAATTGAGCGGCTGATCGGCGTGCCTTACGAGGTGATCGCCTGCCTCGATGCGGATATCACGTTCGAGAGCGACTATTTTGAGTACCTGCTGGAGAAGCTTGCGCTCCACCCCGAGTTAGGCATCGTGGGAACGCCCTACAAGGACACGACGAGCGAAATATACGACTACCGCTACGTCAGCGTCGATCATGTTTCCGGCGCCTGCCAGGTGTTCCGGCGCACATGCTATGAGGAGATTGGCGGATACGTGCCCGCCAAGGGAGGCGCGATTGACACCATCGCTGCGTTGACCGCGCGGATGAAGGGCTGGACGACGCGCACGTTTACCGACAAGATCTGCCTGCATCATCGCGCAGTCGGGACAGCGCAGAGCGGGCCGATTGAGGCACGGTTCACCTTGGGTAAGCGAGATTACGCGATCGGCAACCACCCCCTGTGGGAGATTCTGCGGGGCATGTACCAGATGACAAAGAAGCCCCTTGTAGTGCGCGGGCTGGCACTGATTGCGGGATACCTGTGGGCTGCGATTGAGCGGGCAGAGCGGCCGGTATCGCCGGAGCTCAGGGCATTTCGCCGCAAGGAACAAATGGGTCATCTGGCGAGCGTATTTAGGCAAAGGGCATTAGGACAAACCAGCCGGAAGCAAGCGGCTCAAGTTTCGGCAAAAGTGCAACATTAAGGATCTGAACGATATTGAGGATGCTTGACGAGTATGCAGCTTGAGGTTGACAACCTGCGAGAGATACACCACGCGCCGTTTTCATCGATAACGGCGGTGTGCGATTCTGCTGAGGTGGACGATTTGCGGCAAGGCGCGATCGTAATCTTGAATGCGGATGACTGGGGCTGGAACGTCGAGGCCACCAATCGCATCCTCGACTGTATCCGGCGAGATGCCGTCTCTTCGGTCAGCGCCATGGTTTTCATGGAGGCCTCAGAACGCGGGGCGGCCATGGCCCGCGAATTCAATGTCGACGCGGGACTGCATTTGAACTTCACTACCCCGTTCACGGGCAGGCTGGTTCCGCCGGTTCTCTTGGAACATCAGAATCGAATTGCGCACTTCCTTCGTTCTCACCGCTATTCTCCGATATTGTTTGAGCCGACGCTGGTGAATTCATTTGACTACGTTGTGCGGCGCCAATATGAGGAGTACGAACGGAATTACGATGCCGCGCCCCACCGCATTGACGGACACCACCATATGCACCTTTGCACGAACGTCCTGCTTCAGAGGCTTTTGACGCCGGGAGCGATCGTGCGGAGGAATCTGTCGTTTGCACAAGGACAAAAGCGCCGCGTGAATCGCTGGTTCCGAAGCGCGGAAGATGTTTTGCTGGCCAGGCGTCATCGGACAACGGACTATTTCTTCGACCTGCTTCCCCTGGAGGTCACGCGAATGAAGGGAATCTGTGAACTTGCGAGGCATCACAACGTAGAGATTGAAACACACCCCGCAAGGGCAGATGAGCACAGATTCCTTGTCAATGGAGGGCTTACGAAGTTCGCGCCGGAGTTGACCGTCGCGCGCGGGTACCTGCTGCGCGGCTCGAGCAGGTTTGCCGACCAGCGGCGGGCCAGCGAGCCCGGGCCAGCGGTTCAATCGGAAACGCCGGCGGAGGGGGGCGTGAAGGCGATACCGCACATTTGCGTGTGCATCTGCACTTACAAAAGGGCGGAGCCGTTGCGGCGGCTGCTGAAGGATATCGACAGACAGGACACGGGAGGATTGTTCACATTCTCCATCGTGGTGGCGGATAACGATCCCGACGGGTCGGCAAAATCCACCGTGGAAGATGTGGCAGGCAGCATTGGAACTCGGGTGAAGTATTGCGCAGAGCCCAGGCGCGGCATTGCGCGGGCGCGCAACACGGTGGTTGCAAACGCGGAAGGAGACTACCTGGCACTGATCGATGACGATGAGTTTCCGATCTCCGATTGGCTCAAAATCTTGCTCACCACGTGCAGGCGGTACAACGTGGACGGAGTTTTAGGGCCGGTAAAGAGACACTTCGATGAGGAGCCTCCGGGCTGGCTGAAGAAGAGCAGTCTCTATGATCGGGGTGTGAATCCGACCGGGATGCAGGTGGATTGGAAGGAATCGCGCACCGGGAATGTATTAATGAAACGCGACGTGGTGGAGAACGATCCCGCCCCGTTTCGACCCGAATTTCGAGCCGGGGAAGACCAGGATTTTTTCCGTCGGAAGATCGAAGAAGGGCGTCGGTTTGTGTGGTCCGGAGAAGCTGCCGTGTACGAAGTGATTCCGCCCTCGCGATGGACCCGGTTGTATTACATTCGCAAGGCGCTTTTGCAAGGTTCAACGGCGGCCCTTCAACCCGACTGCGGCCCCGGCAAGACTGCAAAGTCGCTGATCGCTGTCCCACTGTACACCCTCATGCTGCCATTCGCTTTGCTGGCCGGTCAAAGCCTTTTCATGACCCTGCTGGTGAAACTTTGCGATCACGCAGGCCAGTTGCTGCAGACGATGAAGATTAATCCGATTCGCGAAGAGTACGTGAGCGAGTGAAGCAGAGAGCAAAAGACCAGGGTTAAGCAATAGAAGGAACATTAGTTGGCGGAGTGAGAAGAGATGCGGGTTTGCAACAAAGAGATCAGGGTTTCAGGCGGGCTGGTCCGAATTGCACGGCTGGATGCCGACATGTACGACTTTCTGACGGAGCCCGAATCGATGATCGAGGCGCTGCGTGCCTCGAGGGCGCGCGTCGACCTGTTCACATTCACGCAGACAATCGTTGAAACGGCACCGAAGCATTCTTACCCGATGGAGTGGGAGAACCTGGCGGTTTTGCCGGTTTCGACCTTCGAGCAATGGTGGGAGAAGCAAATCGGTTTCAAGGCGCGAAACAAGGCCAAGCAGGCGGAGAAGAAGGGGGTCGTACTTCGCGAAACCCCGTTCGGCGATGAACTGGTGCGGGGGATCTGGGAGATTTATAACGAGACTCCCATCCGGCAGGGTCGTCGCTATCCGCATTTTGGAAAAGACCTGGAAACCGTGTTTCGGGAGGAGGCGACCTATCTCGACACCAGCACATTTATTGGCGCGTACGCCGGCGACGAATTGATTGGGTTTATCAAGATGGTGGCGGACCAGGCGGGCGTGCAGGCAGGGTTGATGAACATCGTTTCAAAGATCTGCCATAGGGACAAGGCGCCAACGAACGCTCTGGTGGCGCATGCGGTGCGCTCGTGCGCGAACCGCGGCATTCGAAACCTGGTCTATTCTCATTTCGCGTATGGCAAGCGGGACCGGGACAACCTGACCGACTTCAAGGAGCGCAACGGATTCGTGCGCGTGGATCTGCCGCGATACTACGTCCCGATTACGGCATGGGGACAAGCGGCGTTGCGGCTGGGACTGCATCATCGGATCGTGGACCGGCTGCCCGAGGACATGGGAGAGAAGTTGCGCGAACTGCGGAGCAAGTGGTTAAGCCGCTCCAGTCAATCAGCAAAGGCCAGTACTTAACAGACCCGTACCTAGAGATCGAGACACGATGCCAGGAATCGTAGGAATCATCACGAGAATGCCGCAGGCGCGAGCAGTGGCGGAGTTGTGGCGCATGCTGGAGTCGATGCGTCATGAGTCCTTCTACGTGAGTGGCACATGGATCGACAAGGAACTGGGGCTCTACGCAGGCTTTGTGGAGCGCGAGGAAGCGTTCGACTCGGAGATGCCGCACCGCAACGAAGGCGGCGACAAGGTCTTGTTGTTTTCAGGCGACGAGTTTGCGAAGCCGGGGATCGTGCAGGAGCTGAGGCACCGCGGCCACGTAGTGAAGCCCGGCGTGTGTTCGCACCTGATCCACCAGGCTGAGGAAGACCCGCACTTTCCCATAACGCTGAACGGACAGTTCCAGGGGCTGCTGGCGGATCGTGCCCGGGGAACTGTCAAGCTGTTTAACGATCGCTTTGGGATGCGCCGGGTGTATTACCACGAGGCGAAGGACGGATTTTATTTCGCGGCCGAAGCGAAGGCGCTGCTGGCCGTGAAGCCGGAGCTGCGGAGCATCGATGAGCAGAGCCTGGGGGAATTGGTAGGATGCGGCTGCACGCTCGAAGATCGCACCCTATTCAAAGATGTATTTGTATTGCCGTGCGCCTCGGCATGGGTATTCCGGCGTGGCGAACTCGAAAGCAAGGGCAGGTATTTTGATCCCCAGGATTGGGAAAACCAGTCCACCATGGACGAGGAATCCTACTACCGCAAAGTGCGTGAAACATTCGGCAACAATCTGCCGCGGTTCTTTTCCAACCCGGAGCGGGTGGGGCTTTCGCTGACAGGCGGGCTGGACACGCGGATGATTCTGGCATGGCAAAAGCCGGAACCGGAGAGCCTGCCTTGCTACACATTTGGGAGTGCGAACCAGGAATGCCGCGACGTGCGGATTGCGAGACGCGTGGCGGCTATGTGCGGGCAGTCGCACCAGGTGATTTCGGTTGGCGATGATTTTCTGGGCAAGTTTCCGCATTATGCGGAGCGATCGGTGTACCTGGGGGACGGCTGCGCGGGCGTGCAACACGCAGCGGACTTGTATGTGAACGAGCTTGTGCGCCAGGTGGCTCCAATTCGTATGTCGGGCAACTGCGGAGACCAGGTTCTGCGTCACAAGACGGTATTCAGGCCTGTAGCGCCGGCCCCAGGGTTGTTCAGCCCCGAGTTTCTGACACACATTTTGGCAACCGAGGAAACATTCACGCGCAGCATGCAGGGCCACGCGCTAACCGCAGCCACCACCAAGCAAACTGCGTGGTACTTTCATGGTCTGATGGCGGTGGAGCTATCGCAGGTCACGCTGCGGACTCCGTATATCGACAACGATCTGATTCGGGCGCTCTATTGCGCTCCGGCCTCCACACTGGCCAACAACGACCTGCGCGTTCAGCTGATTGAAGACGGCGATCCGAAGCTCCGCCGCATTCGATCGGATCTCGGTTTTGCCGGAAGGCCGGGTAAGAT
>Ga0210394_10006389_pt1 | contig 12786 bp, 12 predicted proteins | sample IncBWC12MmetaG_FD_160121 | JGI IMG/M metagenome (GOLD analysis project Ga0210394, IMG submission 160121) | Forest soil microbial communities from Barre Woods Harvard Forest LTER site, Petersham, Massachusetts, United States - Inc-BW-C-12-M | ecosystem: Environmental > Terrestrial > Soil >... | reverse complement strand
GGAGGAGCAGTCATGCTTCAAAGAGAAGATCCAGACGTTAAGGGCGGTGTAAGGCGTGACGCCGTTGTATTTCGCACAGTTTCAAGTAAACATTTAGGGGAAGACAGATGGATGGCTCCCGCAGTCCCCGGCATCCATGCTTTTGAGCAAGCTGAAAGATGGGCTAATGACCAATGGAATGCCATTGTAAAACAAATGGATGACCAATTCAATAAAGTTCTGGGGTAGATTTTATCCCCTAATATTGTATATTAAAGGTAGTACTAAATGGGCGCTCTTCCTACAGATATTCTAATCCGAACCGCACTAGAAGCCGCAATTCAGGATATGCGCCGTAACGCATATTTGCTTAATGATTGTTTTGGTGGTCTGGCCAATGACTTGGTATCAAAAGCCGAGTATGGTCCTAAAGAGCCAGCCAAAGCTTTAGAATTTATCACAAAAAATAACATACCAGTTTTTTTACCTTTTCGGCCAGATGGAATCACTGTACCTTGTGTATTAATTAATCAAATTGCTGCAAGTGAAGCATCTAACCGTGCTTCTTTAGCCGATGATGGTGAAGACAATTCGTTTGATCCTGTTTTGGCTGGTCGACCAGTTCATAGAATCCTTCCAGAAATGAATCCTACTTACGATATCACTAATGGTCAATTAACTATTCCAACAGACCATAACACATATCAAATTGCTCCAGGCATGTTTTTGGTAACGGCTACCGGCAATAAATATCAAATTCAATCTACAATCGATGATCAAACCATACAACTTCAAACGGGAATTACCGAGGATCTTCGAAATTCATATGTTACCCCAGCTCCAAATAATTGGTTAGCTCATAGAGAGCAATTATTTTTTACAGAAAGTTGGAGTATAACGGTTATTGGAGCAGAACCAGTTCAGGCAGGATGGTTGAGACAGTTCATTTCATATTGCTTAGGAAGATATCGCGAAGCATACTTAGAGGGTCGCGGTTTTGCGATCAGTTCATTTCAGTCAGGACCAGTAGTGACTAGCTCGGTACCTAATTGTTACGAAGCAAAATTTACATTAAGTGGAGATGTTGAACAAAGTTGGATTAAATATGTTGCTCCTAAATTTACTCGTGTAGAAGGCGGCATAAAAATCCTAGATATGCCTAAGACTCCCATTGTATATGAGGATGAGGCCGCTAAACAGGGATGGTCATCGGTTAATGATACATTTGTAAATACTTCAAGCAATGAAGCGGACATAGATACATTTGGTGATGCCACGCACGATGCTCTTGGAATAAATTCAGATGATATTGATTTGTTGGGGGAGGACTAAATGAGACCTCCTATGCGCGAAGGCGATACAGAAACTATGAATAATGGCGAAACATATGCTGCCATAAATCATCCTGATCTCGGCTTAGTTTGGGATTTACATCCACAGCATCATGAAGAGAAAAAACAAAAGTTTTTGGTTCAAGCTAAACAATGGCTTCAACACCAACCGCCAGAACATCATGAAGTGATCCGATCATTTGTAAATAAGATTTTAAAAGATCCCAACAAGCATTTACGCGTAGGCCAAGATACTCGAACTGGCCCAACGGTACCTCGTTTCCGTCACATTAATCAAATGGTAAATGATCATCCTGACACAAAACTGACAGTACATTCACCAAATTCATTGACATTGCAGGTTAAGCGTCATAGCCATGATACAAATAATGAAGGTTTATCCAATTTTCACTATGATATGACGAATGATGTTGTAAAATCAGAAGATTTATGGTATAATGGAGTATATGGACTCTATAAAGACGAATTCGGGAATAACTATCGAGTCTCTCATGAAGCTGGGGCCTGCTCTATCTTCAGACGAAAGAGTGGCGATTTGGGAAAAAGCGAATTTGGGTATGATCAGCTCGATGAACCAAGTACTAAACTTATCCTTGGAAGAATTCAGCCTCTTCTTAAATCTTTACGATACGGGAGCCATTCTGGAATTTCTGACCCCATCTCAGATGAAAGCGATAATGATCCATTTCAAGGTGACGGGTCATCGATACTAGAAAAAGGTGAAAAAGTGCATTCTGGAATTATGGTCGCAATACCAATTCCTACTGATATTGGCGAAAAGATTGCCGTTAAGAACGGCGAATCGCCAGATAAAATGCATGCAACGCTTCTATATGTTCCTAAAGTTGGAGACAATGAAGAAGTATTTTATAAGATTGTTGCTATAGTGTCGGAAGCAGCCAAGACTTTTGCGCCATTGAAATCAAAAATTGCTGGGATCGGTCGTTTTAGTGCTAGTAAGTCAAGCGACGGCAAAGATGTCTTTTATGCTGGCTATGATGCCCCTGCATTACCCGAATTACGTCAATATATTTTTGATAAAGTAAAAGAATCTGGAATTGATTGGGAAAGTAAATTCGGATTCACTCCCCATATAACTTTAAAATATATTGGTACTGAAGACGAACTTCCACAAAATCGTCTTGAAGGCGAGGAATTCATTTGTGACAAAATCATCATCAAGTCTCAAAGCTTCAAAGAAGAAGAAACATTTACGGGAGATCGAGTTGCAAAATCGGATCAACTGTCAGCTCATTTTAGTTCCCTTCTTAAATCTGGTGATGGTGGGGGTAAATTTATTCGAAGATTGCCCGATCAGCATAGCAATAGATTTGGGTCCGAGTGGTACAAAAAATCTAAAAAAGATAAACGATTAGAAATTCAAAAACCTGATCCGCATGATAAGATACCCTTAAAAACTTCCATTGCCGATGCCGTTGCTTCGGTTCTTGGCCCAAAAATTAAAAAAGAAGAGCTTGATAAGGGGGCGGCACAACGTCTTTTTCCCGTAGAATCCCCTAAACCGCTACCCACTTCTTCTAAATATAATTTAAAGGTTCCAGGAAGAGAAAAAGAAGAACAATGGCAATCTGGCATGAATGGTAGAGATTTGCTTCCTGTGCAGTCTAACAATGAAAGAGCAAGAGGTTTATTAAAATTAACTGGTCAAACTAATCATAGAAAAAATTCTAAAACCGGCGAAAATGAATTTTTATTGCATCGCGCTCACCATCCATCTGAAGTTTTTGGTGAATCCCATAAAAGTAGATCTTCATCTTGGACACCACGTAAATGGGTAGCAGAAGAAGAAGCTAAAGTTCATCAAAAAGAACATCCCTCTAAAATAACATCGGCATGGTTTCCAGAATCTGATATAAAACATTATACTTTTCAGACTCCAGGCGCATTTCAATCCGAAGATGGTAAACCATACCCAGAATTTGGATTTGAAAAAGAAGTGGTTATTAAGCCAGGACACAAAGGCATTATACACAGTCAAAATGATATTGTTAAAAAATCAGAATATTTAAGTAAAGCTGACGACTGGAAATCAAGTTACGAACAGCATTTATCGCAGCCCAACAAATTAATCCATTATTCTAAAAAGGCGGGATTAACATCTTTGGATCCAACTTTCCAAGGAACCGGCGCGCCGTCTGAAGAATACAAGCACGGATTACCTTCAATCCCCCGTACATATTTTTATCAACATGGCACCGAACCAGAAGATATTGTGAAACAAGGTGCAGTTGCAAAATATACGGCTACTTTAAAACCGGAACATAAAATTTATGACTTGGCCCACGATAAGGACAATATTCACCATAAATTAAAAGTAGCTTCTATGGGTAAACAAGTTAACCCAGGAGTAGTAAGTTCAGATGATTATTTGCATGCTATTAAAGCCGCAGGTTACCACGGCTTCAAAAATTCGGCGTCGACCCAGCTTCCTAATGTTATAGCACTTTTTCACGCCCATCCGATAGATTACGAGGAGACTGTCCATGAAAAAACGTAACATGGATTGGAAATTGGATCAATGCAAATTTGCAGCAGTTCAATATAAATCAAAAATTGAGTGGAAAATGAAAGATCATAAATCTTACGAAGCAGCGCGTAAAAATAAATGGATAAAAGAATGTTCTGAACACATGGTAAGACCTCAAGTGCATAATAAAAAATGGGATTTCGAATCCTGTAAAATAGAATCTTTAAAACACAAGACTAGGGGTAAATGGCAAGCACATCACGCTTCTTCTTATCAGATCGCACAAAGGAACGGATGGCTAGAAGAATGCTGTTCGCATATGTCTAACGCAAGAAATCTCAACAACACTTGGACGTTGGATAGATGTAAGTTAGAGGCATTAAAATACACAACTAGATCCGAATGGTGGAGAACAGATGGGAAATCATATGACGCTGCCAGAAGTAAAAATTTTTTAGAGGATTGCTGCGCTCATATGCCAAAGCGTAGTCATTCTTCTATGCAAGAAAATATAATTTTATCTATAGTAAAAAATAAATTTCCACTCGCGTGCTCTCGTAAATTCGGTAAAAATAAAAAATTTCAATCCGGGAATAGATTCGAGCTTGATATTTATATTCCAGAATTGAATAAGGGTATTGAATTCAATGGAGAATATTGGCACAGAGAAGGGTTGTTGCGTAAAGGTAAAGACCCCGCAAAATACCATAGTTTGAAGCGAGATTTTTTTAAGAAACTATCCATAGATTATATAGAAATTTGGGAAAATGAATGGGCAAAAAATAAAGATTTATGCCTCTTAAAAATTAATGATTTTTTAGGAGTTAGCTTATGAAAAATCCATTTGATGACCATCACATTATTTTTAGTGCCGAAGGTGCTATGCATCCGACAAAACATCAAGTTGTTCCTTCTCATGAGGAAGTTTTAGATTATCTAAGATCGCAGGGAGAAAATGCTGTTGGGGTTCAAGGTCATTATGGCTCTCCAGAAAGATCCATTCTAGTTAATTCCCCTAAAAATCCAAAAGGCCTTCATCAGCTTGCTACCGATCTAGGTCAAGATTCTATTCTTGAATCCAAAAATGGTCAACATGCATTAACTTACTTAAACGGTGCCCAAAAAGGAAAAGTAATCACTGGAGAAGGAACTACATTCCATCCATTGAAGCCGGAAGACCTTTATACGACTATTAAAACCCCTAAAGGTGATGTGCATTTTAGTCATAATTTAAATTTTAGTCAATCTGCAGTAAATAAATCAGAATCTGGAATGGGTGATCTATCTACTGACGAAGATACGAATGATTTGATGAATCGAGAAGAAAATAAATATTTCGTCAGTAGGGATCAATTGGATCTTCTTACCCAAACGGCCAAAGAAAATCTTAAAGAGGGTGATATTGATACGGAAAGTCGCTATAATACCAATAGAACTTTTTACATGGATAATAAAGATTTAGACTCCATGAAAGATGGATTAGATGGCATTAAGCCACGACTAAAAATCAGAGTAAGACAATATGCTCCGAATCATAAAGATTGGGAAAATATTGCTTATGTCGAAATCAAGGCAAAGAAGAAAGACGGGATGACGAATAAATGTCGCGTGCGTATTTATGCTGACGACATCGAACCTTTCCTCGAAGGAAAGCCTTTAGAAAATAGCAAAGATTTAATTAATCTTAATAAAGATATAACAAAAAAACTTTTGGATAAAAGAATTTTAGCGGTAAACAATATTGTTTCCACGTATGGATTTAAAAAACAAATTGAAGTTAGATATGAACGCAGAGCTTATACTGGCAAAAAAGTCAGGATTACTATTGACGATAATTTGAAATATTTGGATGCCACAGAAATTTCTCCAGAAAATAAAGAAGCTATTAAAAATACAGATGGCTGGAAGCGTATGGACAAGCATACAGATAAACTTCGCCGTAAAGACTATTTAATAGTAGAAGTCAAACATCAAGGTGATGCGCCAAGATGGGTAAAAGATCTTTTGGATAAAACTGATGCAAAGGAAGTAAAATTTTCCAAATATTGCGCCGCCGTAGCCTCGTATATTAAATCTGGCAAAAAAGAAAATAATATTAGTAGACTTAGTTTCGACTTTTCTGATAATCTGGATAAGACAGAAAGTTTAACTAAGATGCCAAAAGTTTTTACCGGAACACCAAAAAAGCCACATACTACTGTATATCGCATGCAAGATAAACATGGAGAAGGTCCGTATATGGCCGGAATTCCAGCCCTAGACAATCATGGTTCCTCTTCCTCGGCGCGAGGACTATCTACTCCTGATCCAAAATATGATCAAGGATTCAATGCCACTGATTTAAAAGTATTACACGATTCTCCTGCTGTTAAATTTGGGTTTGAAAAACCTGAACATGCGCATGAATGGTTTAGTCCAGATGAAATTGAAGAATTGGGGAATCACGGGTTTACACTTCAGCCCGTTAAAGCTGCGCACGTCTGGTCATCAGGTAAACAGGCATTTTATAAGAAGTATGTAAAGCCTAAAAAGCCTTAAGTTCAGGGAATAGAGTCAATACTAAATCACCATATTTATAAACTCTGTAGGCGTCTAATGTTGGCTCGTACTCAAAGGTTGCCTCACGATAGTTGCATTGATATTTTTTCCCAAAAATCACGCATAGAGCTATCCAGTAAGTAGTCTTAATATCAATTGTTTGTCGCCCGCGAGTTTTTCTGTAGGAATGGCTGAGAATATAATCAAGTATACGATTTTTAAGGTCTTTTTTTATCATGCAGCGCCTTAAGTTCTTTAAGAGATTGTCGCATTCCGTCATGAAATTTCTTAGTTTTGACTATACCGATCAATAAACGCTGTCTTACGCGTTCTCTGGTAACTCCAAAGTCTTTGGCTATGTTATTAATCGGCTCTCCCATAGCGTAAAGCTTCATAGTCCATAATATTTCGATATTATATGGATTTCGTTGAAATAATGGTATGTAATGCAATACCTCTGATTTGGTAGGTATACCATCATTAAACCTACGCATAAATCTAAAAAACATATTTCTAAGCATTATATAAATAATAGCATATTTGTCGGGATTTGTCAATCCTAATATTTTCATTGTGAAGCGTGATTATTTTAGACAATTACAGAAATCTAGCGGTTGGTCTGGGAGACAAAAATCTACTCCTCAAGCCGCCGATTCTATACATTTTTCACATCCAGAGCACGGCACTGTATCTATCATAAAAGACAACAACCAATATCATGTTAAACACAATGGAGCCTTGGCTGGTATTCGCGGACAAAAAGGTGTATTTGATCATCCTAAATCTGCAGTAGAGCACGCAAAGGCCTACATCGGTCATCTCAACGCTGGTCAGCCCGGCAAAACTATTTTTAATACTCCTTCGGCCCCGCATTTAGGTAAGGCCGATCCTTCGCCATCTCCAAGCCCTAATTGGGACGTTAATAAACAAGCTGCACAAAAATTTCAAGATGGATTTAATCAAGGCCCCGATATCAGCGGGGCTTGGAACAGCATTAAATCTGGCTTAGGCTTGGGGAAATCTTTCGGTACTACTGAAAAGATGCACCCTACCGGTAAAAATACTGAGATGGGTCAAATTGCTAGAAAGCAATCTTTACAAAAACTAAGAGCATTAAAAAAGCCAAATCTAGGGAAATCAGAGAATATTATGTCAAAATCAGCAATCGAACAAGCCAAAGACCTTATCAAAGCATTGAAAGAAAATCCATCTGGATTAGAAGAACTTTCCAAAGCTGCAGTTCAACACATTAAAGGTGTGCATATGCCAATCGGCGCGGGCGCTCCTGGTATGTCTGAAATGGGAAAAATCAATTCTCTTAAAACTGGTGGAAAAGAATTCGCGAATTCTGCTGCCAAGCATCAAGTAAAGCAAATTTCTCAGGCAGCTAAGACTCTTCCGAAGCCTAAGTTGGGTAAAGAAGAAATTAAAGAAATACCGCAAGAAGATAAAAAAGGCGACCAACCCTCTGGAACAGTTGGCGTAGAAAATCCTAAAAATGTTGATCCTTTAATGGATAAAACTGGCGCAAATCCAGATTATAAAGCACCGAGTGAAAAAGAATGCAAAGAAATGGTGAATAAAGCTTCTATGTCTGAAAAGGGTGTTCATAAGCCAGCATTTATGCATTCCAAGAAAAGCGGAACATCTGATGTTGGCGCTCGTATGGCACCGGGCGGAGCCAGTAAAGAGACCAATGCATATGCCAAAGAAGAACATAAAAAAGTACTAGCTGAATCTAAGGCTATGCCAAAACCTAATCTTGGTAAAGAAGAAATGGGCAAGTCAGCTTTCAAAACCCTTCAGCATAAGATTGAACGCAAAGAAGGTTATTCGCCTGATCGTGCTGCAGCAATTACTGCTTCCATCGGTCGTAAAGAGCTTGGCCAAGCTGAAATGACTCGCCGCTCCAAAGCCGGTATGCATAAAAAAGCAGAAGGCAACCCAGATATGAAACAGGATGCTCAGCTTGGAGAACAAGTCGAACATGCTGTTGAAAGCCATATGATGGCTAATGCCGGAGCTGAAGCCAAAGAAGGACATCCAATGGCTAAGGCCTATTTCAGGAATAAATTGGCTAAATGCGGAGTTAGATAATGAGCCGTAAGAAAAACCAAAATCAAGCAGAACTACAAATTGTAGGACAGCCTGAATTGGCAGCAAAAAAGATTGAAGTGGCTCCCATTAAGCCAGATATTACCTTTGAATCATGGTTTATGCAAACCGGACTCAAAGTAGAACTAAAAAAGGTATTAATGAAGCATTTTAAGGCAAGAGGATTTTTAGATAGTAAAGAATTTGATAAAGGTTTATCTGATTTTGGTATTTAGTCAGAAGACCTAATATTAACCATAAGTTTTAAGGAGATTATAAATGGCACAGTCAACAGTAACACAAGATGGGATTCAATTAGTAGTTCCCGGCACTTACGTAAGCACTAATGTACAGTCAGGCGCTTCCGGTGCTGCAACTGCAGGAATCGTGACAATTGTCGGAGAAGCAGACCAAGGTCCAGCTTTTATTGATGAAACAGATTTAAACAATTCTGTTTTCACCCCTTCCCAATATAATCAAGTAGTTCAAAAATATGTTTCTGGTAATATTGTAGACGCTTTCCGCGCCCTCATCACCGCTGCTAATGATCCAGCTATTGTTGGCGCGGTTAATCAAGTTCGTATTGTTAAAACAAATCCATCGACTGCCGCAGACGCAACTATTACTTCTAATGGACTTTCATTTGCAACATTGACCGCAGATACTTTCGGAGCTGCTGGTAATTTGATCAAATACCGTTCACAGGTTGCAACAGCTGAACTAGCTCCAAGCACTGGTTCCATGTCTTATACCCCCGATTATGCGAGCCATGCTGCTAATTTTATCGTTAACGGCACTGCGACAGAATCTGTATCAATCCCTTCAAAAACATCTTTAGCGGCATTGGCATCAGCCATTGAAAGTATTGCTGATGGTATTTTAGTATCAGGCCAATCAGAAATTCTTCCTGTAGCAGCTCTTGTTGGGATTACATTGTCGGCTTCTACTGCCAATGCATCCACTCTTACCCTTTCGTTACCTGCAGGTCAAGTATTTGCAGGAAGTCCAGCCGTAGGTGATTCTATTGTTATTCCAGCTACTGGGGATTTTGGCGCAACTGCAAATTCTGTTATCAGTAATTCCGGTGCTTCCAACATCGGAACGTATATTATTTCTGCTGTAGTCAATTCTCCAGCATCAGCTTCTCTAACATTAGCTCTTGCAAACGCTCCCGTAGGAATGACTCTTTCTGCGCAATCTGGAACCATCGTCGCTTCTCAACGTGATGTTATCCTTTATAAACCATTTGCAGTGAACAATTATACTGGCGAAGATCGCCATGCTATGGATGGTCTTGCCGGAACCTTTACTACTGTAATTTCTGGTCCAAATGTAACCGTCACCCCTCCAGCAAGCTGGACAGTTTCTCCACGTACTGGAGATATTGTTAAATTATCATCTTCATTCGCAGGAATTAATCCAGGTTTCTATTTGGTTTCATCGGCTTCTGCTAATAGTTTAGTGATGGTTAGACAATCGATTGGAGCAGCCGGTACTTCTGGTTCAGCTACTGTTGGTACGATCAACTCAGGTAATGCGCCATTTATTGTTCTCAAACCAGCTATCGATGGCCTCGGTAAATCATTAGAAATGACCGGCGACCTGCAAAATCTTTTCAAGGATCCCGCACTTCGTAGTGCTGCCGCAACTATTAATACTGTAATGTTTTCTGCTGCTGAACTACGTAATACCATGACGGTTAGCCGTAATGCTGTTTCAGAATCGTTTACTTCTGGCGGAAATATCGTAATTAAGGTTGGATCAAGCCTTCCTTCGCCGCCATTGACTGTTGGAACCAGCAGCATTACTCTTAGCTCAAATGCAACTGTAATTCTTACTGCTGCATTTAGCCAATTTCCTACTTTGCAAAACATGGTTGATTTGATTAATTCTCAAACAGGATTTTCAGCAAGTTTAGGTTCTGCTAAATACGCGAATATTTCTCCATCTGCTTTAGATGAAGGAACTTACGGATTGGCTACCAACTTAAGCGCTCAACCTGCTCGCATTAAAAATGATGCAGCTTCATGGTTAGCAGCTATCAATGGATCAACCCTTGTGTCAGCTACTTTGATTGCAACCGGTGGATTACCTGAAACAGTTACTCCTGATCAATTTTTGACTGGTGGGACTAAAGCCGGTACTACTGCCGCGCAAGTGGTTGCCGCTATCGACGCTTGCCAATCATTGGACACTAATTTCATCGTGCCACTCTTTTCTCGTGATGCGAGTTTAGATATTGCAGATGGATTAACCGATTCTTCATCTACTTATACTGTAGATGCGATCAACGCTTATACCCAAGCTCACGTACTTTTAATGTCTCAAGTTAAAATGCGTAAGAATCGTATTGCAATTGTGTCTAAACAAGATACTTATGTAAACGTAAAAGAAGCTGCTGGAGAACTAGTATCTTTCCGCGTAGCATTAGCATTCCAAAGCTTTAAAAATGTATCAGCTGCCGGAGTAATTACCACTTATCAACCTTGGATGTCCGCAATTATCGCTGCTGGCATGCAAGCTGCTGCTGGCTATAAAGGTATCGTAAAGAAATTTGCAAATATTTCAGGTGTAGTTGCTCAACCTGATTTTGATGCAAGTAATCCTGGCGATTTAGAAGATGGATTAGAAGCCGGTTTGTTGATCATGGAAAGAGTTAATACTGGCGGTTTCCGCTGGGTATCTGACCAAACTACATATTCAGTTGATAATAACTTTGTGTACAATTCTTTACAAGCGGTTTATCTTGCAGATCTTATGACTTATAGCTTGATCGCTACTTTTGATCTTCAATTGGTGGGTAAATCTGTAGCGGAAATTTCTGCTCAAGCAGCTTTGGCGATTTTGGAAGCAGCAATGTTTAACTTCTTACGTCAAAAATGGATTGCACCGTCAGACGATGGTGCTCCAAAAGGATTTAAGAATGCTTCGGTACAAATTACCGGAGGCGTTTGTTCCATCGCTGTAGAAGCAAAACTTGCGGGTATTTTATACTTTGCTCCAATTGCTTTCACTCTGAGTGAAGTACAACAATCGGCATCTAGTTCTTAAGGTATAGACAATGGAAAAGCTTTCTAAAACTTCTTTACCCCCTAAGATTAAGTATCGTATCCGTAAATGGATCGAAACCATGAGACATGCAAAACCAAATATGTCTAATAAAGATCTTGCAGGTAATATTGTGAAGAAATTTGAAGAAGCGTTGGCCATTAAAGAACTTAAAAAGAATCAGGTGATGGCTTCCATGTACAAATCAGGTGGAATGCGCTTAGATTTTGGAATGAATGTCTCAGAAAAAGCTAAAAAAGCAGCTTTGGAATGGGCTAAGAAAAAAGGTTTACAGATTGAAACCAGTGAATTGGCTAAATCAGTAGCAAAGTCAAATAAGCTTGAATTCGGCGATTGCCGGACAGATGAATGCATCAAACGCGTTATCTGGGAATGTTAACAAAGGGGAACGAAAATGGCACAAAGTCAAATTTTTACAGGAGCGAGAGCCAAGCTTCTAATCAACGGTAAAGCAGTAGGATTATTTGCCAACTGTAATTGGAGTGTTCGTCAAGAGAAAGTACCAGCTTTCATCTTGGGTGCTTATGCCCCGGTAGAAATTACTCAAACTACACAAGAAGCAATTACCATGGATCTTCGTGGTTATCGCGTAGTCGACAGCGGTCCATATGCTGTAGCAAATGTTACAATGCTTAAAAACTTACTCACCGAAGAAGATTTCTCTGTAGCGATCACTGATCGTCAAACAGGTAAAATGATTCTTCTAGTGCAAGGATGTAAGGCAACTGGATTTAGTTCCGGTGCAGCTTCTAAATCTGTTTCAGATATTAGCGTAAGTATTCTCGGCCTTCGTGCGGACGATGAATATACATTGTCACAAGGTGGCGATGGCGAACCGGGCGCATCTACCCTCACTGATGGCAGTTAATTAATCACCAATATTGTCTCAATAATATTGAAAGGCTCATCCTAAAGGGTGGGCCTTTTATTTTACGATGGGATAAAATTCGGCCATAAAATGTTTAACTAATTTTCCGTTTTTGCCTTTATTAAATTTTGGTCTAGCATTCGCAAGATCATTGAAAAATTTGTTATACCAGCACCCTTTAGGCCCACGGGCTCTAGGTGCCAAAAATGCTAGTAGCCTAGCTTCAAACTCAGTTATCGTTGTATATGAAGGGTATGGATTGAATTTAAAACGTTTCGCCATCATGTTTCCAATAAATAGATTTTAGCTTAAAAATTTCAAAACGATCTAATTCGAAATATTCGTCATATTGTTCGATTCTAGCTTCCAATTTAAGTCTCTTTTTAAGAGACAGCCTC
>Ga0210394_10006388_pt1 | contig 12786 bp, 15 predicted proteins | sample IncBWC12MmetaG_FD_160121 | JGI IMG/M metagenome (GOLD analysis project Ga0210394, IMG submission 160121) | Forest soil microbial communities from Barre Woods Harvard Forest LTER site, Petersham, Massachusetts, United States - Inc-BW-C-12-M | ecosystem: Environmental > Terrestrial > Soil >... | reverse complement strand
GAACGCGCCGTATCGCGCTACGCCGCCAAGGTCGCCGAGCTCTTCGGCGAGCTCGGCGCGGTGCTCAGCGTGACCGAACAGGCGCGCCTCGGTGCGCAGCGCTCGCAACTCATCGAGCAGCACGTGCCGGAACAGCTGGCGTCGAGAATCGCATCGTTGGAAGCGCTGCACTGCGCGCTGGACCTGGTCGAGGCCGCCATGGCCGCACGCGTCGCGATCGGCTATGCCGCGAAGGCGTATTTCGATCTCGGCGAGCGCATCGGCCTCACCTGGATCAAGCAGCAGATCGAGAGCCTGGCCGCGGATGGACACTGGCAGGCCGTGGCGCGGGGAACCCTGCGCGACAACCTGTACGAGCTGCAGCGCAAGATCACCGGAGCGGTCCTGGCGTGCAAGGGGCGCGAGGCAAGCGCCCGGGTCGATCAATGGATGGCGCGCCACTCGGCGCCGGTCGATGCCTTGAAACGGGTGGTGGTCGACCTGCGCACGGGTTTGCCGCCCGATTTCGCGACTCTCTCGGTGGCCTTGCAAGCCGTCCGGCGCCTCGCGCAGGATTGAGCGATGACGCCGCACACCGGTTTCGGTCGCGATTACCTGCAAAATCGCATCGTGGGCGAATTCTCCCTGGCGCAACACATCGGCATCGTGGTCGAATCGGCCGACGACGACGCCGTGGTTCTGAGCGCGCCGCTTGCGCCCAATGCCAACTACAAGGGTACCGCCTTCGGCGGCAGCTTGTATTCGGTGGCGGTGCTGACGGGCTGGGCCTGGGTCACCCGCTATCTCGCGGCGCGAGGCGTCACCGCGGATGCCGTGATCCAGGAATCGAGCACCCGGTTCCTGGCGCCGGTTCAAGGAGAATTACGCGCGAGCGCGGTGGCGCCTCCCGTCGCCCAGATCGATAAATTTCGCAAAATGCTGCAGCGGGCCGGCCGCGGCAGAATTCGCGTCCGGGTCGAGATATATTACGGGTCTACTTTGGCAACTCTCTTCGACGGCGTGTTCGCCGCCGCCATGCGTTAAGACTACGGAGGAACCGTGCCTGGAAAGCTGATCTTGGTTCGTCACGGGCAAAGCGTTTGGAACGTCGAGAATCTCTTTACCGGCTGGCATGACGTCGACCTGAGCGAACAGGGGCGCGCGGAGGCGATCCAGGCGGGCCGCGAGTTGCAGCGCGAGAATCTCGAACCGCAAATCGCCTTCACCTCCGTCTTGAAGCGCGCGATCCGCACGTTGTGGCTGATACTCGATACCACCGATCGGATGTGGATCCCGGTGGAGCGCAGCTGGCGCCTGAACGAGCGCCACTACGGCGCCCTGCAGGGACTCGACAAGGCACAGACGGTCGCGAAGCACGGCGAGGCGCAGGTCAAGATCTGGCGCCGCAGCTACGACATTCCGCCGCCGCCGCTCGCTTACGACGACCCGCGGCATCCGCGTTTCGATCCTCGCTATGCCGGCGTGGACCCGGCCTCGCTGCCCGCGGCGGAGTCGCTCAAGGACACGCTCTCGCGCGTGTTGCCGTATTGGGAATCGCGCATCGTTCCGGAGCTGCGCGCCGGCAAGAACGTGCTCATTGCCGCACACGGCAACTCGCTGCGCGCGCTGGTCAAAATGCTCGACATGATGGGTGAAAGCGACATCGTCGAATTCAACATTCCGACCGGCGTCCCGATCCTCTACGAGCTCGACGAGCAGCTGCAGTCTCTCGGCCGCCGCTTTCTCGGCGACCCGCAAGCCGTCGCCGCGGCTCAAGAGGCGGTTCGCCGGCAAACCGACAAGAAGTGACCCGCGAGGTTCTTGGACTTTGGGCCCCTCAGGTATCCGGGGCGATCGCCACCTTGAGACCCGACAGTGCTTCGGTGAAATCGACCTGGCAAGACAACCGGGAGGTGGCAGCACGGACATCGGGCAATTCATTGAGCAATTCCAGCTCATCGCTCTGCGGCTTCGGCAGGCGGGGAGCCCAACTCTCATCCACATACACGTGACACGTGGCGCAGGAGCACAGCCCTCCGCAAATCGCCGCGACGCCGTAGTCGAGCTCGCGCAGAATCTCCATCACCTTCAAGCCGGGCTTTGCCTCGATCTCATGCTCTTTGCCGTCCCGGTCCACCACGATCATCCGCGCCATTGAGCTCTCCGTTAAGTTTCCCGCCGCCTGAGTTTCCCGTCGCCAGTGTGCCGGAACTTATCCGACTCGACTACGCCGGCGTTGAGGCGTGCCTCCAGGCGTACCGCTCGGGCCGATACGTCCGCCCGGGGGTCGGCGCCTTCGGCAGCGCCGCCCCGCGGTTCCACGGGCAGGTTTAGGTAACATTCGCTCCATAACAGACAGACGAAGTCATACAACCAGACCAAGAGATGCAGGCGCGCGAATTCGTGAGCCGCCGGCGTTCGGCCGAGATAGACGCGGAGAAGCTCGAGCGTGAGTTCCTCGCCAAAGTCGTTGTTGGCGCTCCAACCGGCCAGATCCCAGAACGGGTCCGCGGCATGCGCATATTCCCAGTCGAGCAGCAGCAAAGAGCCGCCGCGATCAATCAGATTCTGGGTGTGCAGGTCGCTGTGACACAGCACGGGCGCGACGCGCGGCAGCGCCTCGAGCAGGGCCAATTGCCGGTCGGCGGCCTGCCGCAAGGTCCCGGCGGCGCGCACCGGCGCCCCTGCGGCGTAGAAGTCGATCCAACCGCCCGGAGTCACGACACGGACCGGTTGGGGGCACTCGAGCGCATGGATCCGGTGCAGCAGATCGGCGATTCTCGACAAGTTGCCGGCCTGCCGCACGTCCGAGGCGCTCCACGCCCGCCCGTCGACCCAACTCGAGATGAGAATGGCGCGGCCCGGATCGCAGTACAGCAGACTCGGCGCGAGATCCGCCGCGGCGGCCCGCGTCAGTACCCGCGCTTCCCAGCCACGATCGACGCCGAGGTGGTGCGGATTCGCCGCCGCCACCCGCACGGCATAGGCGGCCCCGTCGCGCAGCACGCGATAGGTCTCGTTGACCAAACCGCGTTCGGGCCCTTGAATCTCGAGGACCCCCTTGCCCGGCACGTGGCGGGCGGCGAGGCGTTCGAGCTCAGCCAACCGCATAAGCCGCGGGTGTCAGGGTGCGGCGCCACTGTCGCATTCCGATCACGATCAATACCAGGTACAAGCCGAACAGCAGCACCGTGAGATACAGATGCCGGGTGAAATACAGGCACAAGCTCACCGAGTCGATGACCAACCACCAATACCAGTTCTCATAGACCTTGCGAGCCACCAAGAAAGTGGCAAAGACGCTGGACCACGTCACCATCGAATCCATGAAGGGCCACGCTGCCGGGGTGAAACGCCGCAGGAAGTAGGAACTGACCGTCGATAGGCAGATGACGCCCAGCAATCCCGCCACGTGCCGCGGCATGGGCCAGCGGCACACCGCGATGGGCCCACCGCCTCGCCCCTGCCGCCACTGCCAAAATCCGTACACCGCCATCGCGCCATAGAAGGCGTTCAGCACGGACTCCATGTACAGACGAGCCCCGAACATCACCCAGACGTACAGGCAGGAACTGAGGAATGCCGCAACCCAACACTCGAGCCGCTGCTGGATCGCCAGCAGCAGATACGCCACGGCGAGTACCGCTGCGATGATTTCAGTCCCACTCGTGTCGCGCCAGACGCTCACGAGTTGCACCGACAGATCGCCGATCACCGGAGAGCGCTGGAGCGGGGCGCTGCCGCCGGCTGCACGGGGTCCGGCGGACTCAAGCCGGGAAGCACCTTCATGACGAACACCAGTTGCGGGGCACCGGCGATGCCCGCGGAACGGGTTATCTCCTCCGCCAGAACCGCCATCACCCGATCGAGTGGACCCCAAAGCTGAGTCGACAGCGCATTGGTTTGCACCGTCAGACCGGAATGAGTGTTGAGACGATCGATGAAGTCTTGAATCGGCGGACGATAGTCGCCCACCAACGGGTACATGCTGATCTCTACGGCGGCACGCATCGAGTCACCTACTCCCTACGCCGGCATTAACCGGGTCAGGTTCAACGGGTTCGCAGGTCAATCGAGTATTCGATGTCCCGCGTCTCAGGCCTCTCAAAAGACCACCCCTTCGGTTCCAAGGAAGTGTAGCCTGCGGCGCCGAGGCGTGCAAAACTCGTGTTTGGCCCGGGAGGGATTTTTTGCGCATATTTCAGGTGGATGCATTTGCAGCCGCACGCTTTGCCGGCAACCCGGCGACCGTGGTGCTCGATGCGGACGGTCAAAGCGACGCCACCCTGCTCGCAGTGGCGCGCGAGTTCTCCCACGCCGAAGTGGCCTACGTGCTCGCGGCGGCCGGGCCGGATCACGACGTGCGGCTGCGTTTCTTCAACGCGCGCCGGGAAATGCCCTTCGTAGGACACGCGACGATTGCCGCGCACGCCGTGCTGCTGGCTCTGGGCCGCCGCAGCATCGGGATGTGCCGTCAATCGTCGGGCAGCGGCATCATCGAGGTCACGGCACAAGCCGCGCCGCTCGCGGCCGGTCCCTCCCTGATCGAATTTCGCCAGAGCGCGCCGGAGCTGGATGCCCCGCTGCCGTTCAAGACCACGCTGCGCGTGGCCGAAGCCCTGCGCTTACCGGCAACGCACCTGCATGAAATCATGCCGGCGCGCATGGCCCGCAAGGGCAGCACGCGGCTGCTCGTGCCGATCGCCGAATCCCGCCAGCTCGATGCATTGGCGCCGAATTTCGACACCTTGTTGTCGCTCGGCGCCGAGCTGGGCGCCGAGGGATTCTTCGTCTTCGCCCTGAAGCGCACCGCGGAGGACTGGTCGACGGAATCGCGGATGTTCTGCCCGGCGCTCGGCATCCCGGAGGATCCGGTCAGCGGCAATGCCCATGCAATGCTCGCCGCCTACCTGTGGGATCTCGGCCAATTCGGCAAGGGCTCGACGGCCTTCATCGGCCACCAGGGCCGGCAGATGCAGCGGCCGGGACAGGTCAACGTGAGGCTCGAGGTCGATCACGGCACGCTCACCGCCGCGCACATCGGCGGAACCGCGGTGATCGTCAGCGAAGGCACGCTGGCTATCTAAACTGCGGCCCTCGCGCCCGCACGCGAAGCCCGTGCTAGGCCGCAGCGGCGGCGCCCGAGGCAGCCGCGGTCGCCGGCAGATCCAGCTTCAAAGTCGCGGCCACTGCCGCGAACTTCGCTTTCACATCCCTGGCCGTAGTCACCGCCTCATCCATGTTGCCGGCCGCAAATGCAGCCTGAGCTTTGGACCACAGCGAGGTCGCGTCGCCGAAGGCCGCCTTCGCTCCGTCCAAATCGATGCCGGCCGCCATTTTCTTGCTGGATTTCTTGCTCAACAGATCCATGCGGCTCTGAATCGCAGTGACGTCGGCGGGCAGCTCCGCGGCAAGACCGGTCCAGGCATCGTTGAGGGCCTTGAGGACTTGGTCCTTCTTGGCGGCCGCGGCCGTCGCCAGTTCCTGCGCCGCACCGAGCACCGCGGGCGCGCCCGTCACCACCGCGGCATAGTCCTGCTTGTCGTAAGAGGCCTTGAGCGCGGCGAGCTTCGATTCAACGTCAGCCAGTTGATCGGGTACGTACTTGGCCGCTTCGGCGGACGCGGCGTTCACCGCCGCCTCGACGTCGCCGATGAGTTTCTGCGCGGGTTCCTTTTGACCGGCGCACGCCGCCAAGATGATGGCCGCCAGGGAAATCACGGCGTAGTGCCTGGCTCGTTTGATCAGCAGCATGGGAAACTCCTCACCGGATTTGCGGGTACAGGCGGCGAATTCTAGCTCAATTCCCGTCTCGCGCGCTCCAACCACTCGGCCTGCGCCCTGCGGTAGTGCACGGGGCCCAGGCGCGCGCCGTCCAACAAATCCTGCAGCACCCGATTCGCCTCCGCGAGTTTGCCGCGCCGCTTGAGCAGCAGGCCGTAACGCAGCCGCGCCTCCGCGCCCGGATATCCCGGAGCGACCGCCGCATAGGCTCGTTCCGCCTCATCGAGCAAGTCCTGTGCCTCCAGAGCGCGTGCGTACAGCAGCTCTGCGTCGGGCGATTTGAATTGCGGATCGTGTTGCATCAGGCGCTCGAGCGAGGCGCGCGCCGCGGCGAACTCCCGCTTGGCGAATTGCGCTTTGGCCAGCCCCGCGAGCAGGGTCGGATCGTGTTCGAAGATGCCCTTGAGGCCCCCCTGGTACACCTCGATGGCCGCATCGTATTGGCCGCGCTCGAATAGCTCCTCGGCGAGCCGACGCCGTGCGTCCACGTTGCCGGAGATTTCCACCTCGGCCCTGGCGCGTCGCAGATCGCGATCGGGATCGATCATACGCCGCATTCCGGATTGGGCACGGCGCGCGGTTCTACCGCCCAGAAGCTCCGGCAGTACCTCCACCGCTGCGTAGGCGATGGAACCCACCAGCGGCAGCAAGGCGATGGCCCAGATCCACAGCATGTTTCGTCCGGTCTTGATCACATGCACGATCAGACCGGCCTGGATGGCAATCGACAGAATCGGGATGAGATACAACGGCTGCAATCTCCGGGTGGGCGGCATCATCACCGCCGGACCCGGTATTGTAGCGAGAAGCGGGGCTCGGGAGCCGGTTCTAGGAGCTCCTAGCGCTCCGCCACGCGAATCCGGCGCTCCACATCACGGCAGTTGGCCCAGCCGATGTTGGACAGCGAATATCCGAGCACGTGCTGCGAGCGCGCGTCGACGGTGACTTCCATTTCGCAGCCGTGGAATCCGACCGGCGCGCCCGCCGGCTTCTGCTCGAGGAACCAGACGTACACCCACTTCGTGGCGGACTGGTCGATCTTGCGCGGCTCGCCGAACGCCTCTTGCATCCGGCTGACCGGTTTGCCGACGTTGTCCGCGGCGATGCTCGGCACGGTGCGGACGGCATACCCCGAGTGGCCGCAGCCGCCCAAGCTCAAGATTGCAACGCTGATTGCCACAGCCGTGATACGCGACATATTCCGATCCTGCGTGTGAGTTTCCAGAGGCCGAAGTCTTACGCAACCCGCGGCTCGTGGGCAGACTCAGGTCGCAGAATAAGAATCTATCGGCGACGCGCGCCGATTATGTAAATGCAAGCCGTGCGTCATGCCGCGCGGCAGGTCCTCGGTGTGATGCACGGCAATGACCAACGTCACGCGTGCCATCAGCCGCTGCAGCAATCGCTTCATGATGCGTCGCTGCCCGGGATCGAGACCGGTCAGCGGTTCATCGAGCAACAGCACTCGCGGATCGGCCGCCATGGCGCGCGCGAGCAGTGCGCGCCGCAACTGCCCATACGAGAGCTCGCGCGGCAGGCGCTTGGCGACGGAGGACAATCCGAAGAAACGCAGCCACCGCGCCGCCACGCCGCGATCGCGCGCCGTCGCCGCATCGACGAGGCCGATGCTGGCGTGCCGCCCGCTCGCCACCAGATCGAGCACCGTCACATTGACCGCATAGTCGCTTTGCAACTCCGGCGAGACGTAGCCGGTGCGGCGCTTCCATTGCGCGATGGGCGTGCCCTTGGGCAGACCCTTGCGTTCTATCCGGCCGCCCAGTGCCGGCGCCAGATCCCCGTACAGCAGTTTCAAGAAACTCGATTTTCCGGAGCCGTTGGCGCCGAACACCGCCCAGTGCTCGCCCTCGCGCAGTTGCCAATCGACGCCGCGCAGTACCGTGCGATAGGCAACGCACAAATTGACCCGAGACAGACGCACGAGCACGGCGCCGCTCGAGGGCACCTGCAAGCGGCGGCGTTGCAGCCGCAGCGGCCGCCGCTCGCCCGCCTGCACGCGCAGACGCTCGAGGTCCGCCGGCCGAATGCGTCTGGCGGCGATGACCCGCCCCTCCCTGAGCTCGAGCAAGCAACGGGTGCCGCGAGGCACGTCGGCGGCGCGATGCGCGGTCGCAACCCAGGACTGACCGTGCAGGCGCGCGCGCGCGAGCACGGCATCGATGCGCCGCCGGAAACTTGAGTCGAGGCCGTTGTAGAACTCGTCCAGCAACAGCCAGTCCGGATTCTGCACCAGGGCGCGAGCCAGCAGCGCGAGCCGCTTCTGCCCGTACGACAGCGACAGAAATTCGCGCGCTGCGTACCGCTGCAAACCGCACACCCGCAGGACGGCGGCGACCTGCTTCGCCTGCGCCGGCTCGATGGGCAGCAGCAGCAGGTCCGTGCGATGCAATCCGGTCGCCACCAGGTCGCGCACGCTGAGATTCCAGCCGTAGCGCGCGTACTTGTCCTGCTGCTCGGCACCGACATAGGCGACTCGATGCTTGGCTTCCGTGAGGTCAACCTGCCTGCGGCCCGCGCGATAGCTGCGTTCGCCCGCAGGGGCCGGCGCATCGCGCGGTCCCGCCACGCCACGCGGCGTCGGCCAGACATCGCCGCTCAATAACTTGAGCAGCTGGGTCTTGCCGGCGCCGTTGTCCCCGAGCAGTGCCCAGCGCCCGCCGGGACGCAGCCGCCAGCCGATGTCCCGCAAGACCCATTTGTTCCCGCGCCGCACGTTCACCGCGTGCAGCGCGATCCCGAGGCGCACCCTCATGGTTGGGACGGAGCCGGTCCGAGCGGCCGCCAGAGGCCGTCGCGATGCGCGGCGAGGTTGTCGCGCGCAAGCTTGATCAGGTGGGCTTCCAGCGTCAGGCGCGCCCAGCGGTGTCGCTCCACGGCCACATCATCGTAGACGACCGGCGTGAGATCCTCGAGTGTGGCGGCGCCCAAGCGCCGCAGGCTGCGCAAAACCTTGTCCTCCCGCGCCAGACGGTGGGCACGCAGCCCGGCCAGAGCTTCCCTGCCATGCTCGATCACACGCCCGTGCCCCGGTGCGATTCGCTCGAAGCGCCCGGACTCGAGTTTGCCGATCGAGTCGAGGTAGGCCGACATGTCGCCGTCGGGCGGCAGAATCACGGGCGTCACCCCCTCGAGCACATGGTCGCCCGTGAACAGCAGCCCTTCATCTTCCTTGAGGTAGCACACGCAATTGGAGGCGTGCCCCGGGGTATGGATGGCGCGCAGCCGGCAGTCACCGAGCAACAATTGCTCGCCGTCCGCGGGCAACCGGTCGGGGGTGAAGGTGGCGTCTTGCCGGCCGTCATTCGGTCCCGGCAATCCGATGACGGCGGCGCCGGTGCGCGCCGCGAGCTGCCGCGCCAGCGGCGAATGATCGGGATGCGTGTGCGTCACGAGAATCCATCGAATCCGGGAGGCCGCCGCCAGAATGACCTCCAGGTGCAGCACATCATCCGGTCCCGGATCGAGGACTGCCACCTCGCCGCGGCCGATCAGGTAGGTGTTCGTACCAGGTCCGGTCATAAGTCCTGCGTTGCGGGCGACGATCCGGCGCGCGCCCGGGCTCAACGCCGTGCAAGTGCCGGGAGTGAGATCGGTTTCGAGTTCCATAGAAATTTAATTTATCGGGCGGATCTGTAATGAACGCCAATGCGAGCGTTTTGCGGACTATTCGGCGCGTCAGTGACGCTGGTCGCATATTGACATAGTTGCCATGCGCGGCGGAGCAGCTACACTGGGAGCATGTCGAAGTCGCCGAACGCCCGACGTATTGGTGGTCCGCTGCTCTGGGAACAATTGTCACGCCCGGATACGGAACAGAGTCATCGATTCTTGGCCGAGTCGTTGTCGTTATTGCTGGCCGACCTGCTGCGCTCGGTGCTGTCCGACGCCAGCCCGGCATTGCCGGCGGACGAATCCGCGGTCGAACGCTATCGCAATCTGGCGGACTCGCTGGCGGACGGCGAATCGCGGCGCCGCACCGGCATGGGCATCACGCGCGCCGGGTTGGCCAAGCGCTGCGTGACGTGGCTCAAACTGCTCCTGACCCCGCCGCCCAACGCCCCCTGCACCGCACCCATGCGCGAATTCGTCGATGCCCTGGGGTTGTTTCCGGCGCTGTTCGACAGCGAGCCCTCGGCCCGGTCCCGGCGCGCGCGCCTGACCTGGCTGTTGACCCATGACCGGCGGTTGGACGCGAGCACTCGCGAGGCGGCCACGGCCCTGATCGAAGCTTGCGAGCACCTAGGGGTTCTCCTCTGGCCGGACGCCGAGACCGCCTGAGCCTCGAAGTCAAACGCAATTCCGTGTGCAAGGCCTGAACAGGCGTATAATAGGAGGTCGACCTGTTGCTGGACGGGCTCCTCAATGCAAACGATCCCCACACCCAAGACCGAGTCCGATGCGGCGTTGCCGCCCGACAAGTCGCGCTTCAAGTTTCAGAAGTTGCTGCAACCCTTCACGATCGAACGCAACATCGCGACGCCGATTATCTGGTTCTTTCTCGATTGGCTGGTGCTCGGCGTGTCGATCGGCACGCTGCTGGTCGTCGAAACGTGGTGGGTGAAGATCTTTGCTTCGCTGGTCGCGGCGCTCTGGATCGCGCGCCTGTTTGTGATCGGACATGACGCCTGTCATGGCTCCTATACACCCAACAAGACGCTCAACAAGTGGATCGGCAGGATCGCCTTTCTGCCGTCGCTGACGCCGTTCAGTCTGTGGGAGATCGGCCACAACCTCGCGCATCATGGTTTCACCAACTTGAAGGGCCGCGATTACGTCTGGACGCCCTACTCGCCCTCGGAATTTGCGAGCCTGCCCTGGATACGGCGCGGGCTCGAGCGCGTCTACCGCAGCGGGGTCGGCCAGGGCGTGTACTACATGATCGAGATGTGGTGGAAGAAGCTGTTCTTTCCGGGCCGCAAGCACGTGACCACCCGGCGCATCAGCTACACCTGGGACAGCCTGCTGGTCAGCGCCTTCGGCGTGCTCTGGGTCGGCGGACTGATCGTGTGGGGGGTGCACAGCGGCCGGTCGATCGGGTCGCTGCTGGTATTCGGCTTTCTGGTGCCGTTCTTCCTGTGGAATTGCCTGATGGGCTTCGTCATCTATGTGCAGCACACCCATCCGCGGGTCGCCTGGTACGAGCGGCGCGACGAGTGGTCGGCCAACGCGGGCTATGCCACGACCACCGTGCACGTGAAGCTCATGCGGCCGCTCGACGGCCTGATCCACTACATCCTCGAGCATGGCGCGCATCACGTGAACATGGGTATTCCGCTGTATCGCCTCAAGGAAGCTCAGTCGCGTCTCACCGCCACCCTCGATGAGCGCCTGAATTCGGAAGTCTTCACGTGGCGCTACTACTGGAACACCGTGCGCCGCTGCAAGCTGTATGACTTCGCCCAGCACGTGTGGACCGATTTCGACGGCCGCATCACCTCGGAGCCCCTGGTCCTGGTCCGCTAAGCCGTCTTACGGCGCGGGCGGCTCGAGTGACGGCCGCCACAGGCGCACACCCTGCTGGTCGACGATGTTGACGCGCGTGCGAAACGCGGCCGACAGCCAATCCCCGAGCAAGGCATCACCAACCGTACCATGGCCGATCAGACCGCGCTCGCCGAGCACGATGAGCCGGTCCGCGGCGAGCGCGAGCGACAGATCGTGGATGGCACTCACGACGCAGACGCCGCCGCGTGCCTGCTCGCGCAGCAGCCGTGCCACCTCCTCTTGATGCGGCGGGTCGAGGTGCGTGGTCGGTTCATCGAGCAACATTACCGCCGCCTCGACCGCCAGCACGCGCGCAAGATGCACCCGCTGTTGCTCGCCGCCCGAGAGCGTCGATAATCGCCGCCGCGCCCAGGGGAGCGAACCCGTCGCCAGCATGGCGCGGTGAATGGCGGCATCGTCCACGGCTTGCCGATGGGCGAGCCATCCGCCGTGAGCGAAGCGGCCAAGGCCCACGACCTCGGCGGCCGTGAGGTCCGTGGCGCCTGAAGCTTGTGCGAGCCAGGCGAGGCGCCGCGCACGCTCCCGCCGCGGCCACGTGGACAGCGCCCGGCCCTGCAGCGCGATCCGACCGCTCCGAGGTTCCCGCAGGCCCGCCAGCGTGCGCAGCAAGGTCGACTTGCCGGAACCATTGGGCCCGACAACCGCCGTCCAACATCCCGCGCTCAAGTCGAGCGATACGCCGGCGAATACCTGGCGCGACCCATAGGCAGCCGCCAAGTCCCGGCACGAGATGGCGGGCGACTCAGGCATCCCGGCTTCTCCGCCACATCAGATACACGAGGTAGGCGCCCCCGACGCAGGCGGTCACGGCGCCGACCGGGAGCTCCGCGGGCCGGATGATGGTTCGCGACAAGAGGTCCGCCGCCTGCAGCAAGGCGCCGCCGCACAGCGAAGCGCCGATCAGCAGCTGGCGATGGTTGACCGACAGGGTCTCGCGCACGAGGTGCGGTGCGACGAGTCCCACGAATCCGACGATGCCGATCTGGCCGACCGCGGCCGCGGTGCCGAGCGACACCACGCCGAGCAGCGAGAGGCGCAGCATCGACAGCGAGAGGCCGAGCGATTGCGCCGTATCCTCGCCGAGCGTCAGCGCATCGAGACCGCGCGCCAGCAGGACGGCTGGAAGCAGGCAGAGGCCGAACACCGTGGCGAGCAAGGCCGTCGACGACCAGCTGAGGAAGCCGGTGCTGCCGAAGAGAAAAATCTGCAGGGTGCGCCAGATCTCGGGCTTCGACAGCAGCAGCAGCGTCATCACGGCACTCAACAGGAATCCGACCACGATGCCGGCGAGCAACAGGCTCGCGGTCTCGATGACTCCGCGCGACAGCGTGATCGTGAGCGCGATGGCGGCGCATGCGCCGACGCAGGCCGCACCGGTCACGCCGAGCTCACCGATCCACGCGAGCGCGCCGACGGAGGCATCCGCCGCAATCAAGCTGATGGTGACGCCGAGCGCCGCGCCCGAGGCGGTGCCGAGCAGGTAGGGCTCGGCCAAGGGAT
>Ga0210394_10006387_pt1 | contig 12786 bp, 9 predicted proteins | sample IncBWC12MmetaG_FD_160121 | JGI IMG/M metagenome (GOLD analysis project Ga0210394, IMG submission 160121) | Forest soil microbial communities from Barre Woods Harvard Forest LTER site, Petersham, Massachusetts, United States - Inc-BW-C-12-M | ecosystem: Environmental > Terrestrial > Soil >... | reverse complement strand
ATGGGTTTTTCCGAAGCGCCGTAAATATCCAGGACGAAGACGCTATCGGCTTGATGAAAGGCGCGCGCGAAATCGTCCAGCAGCGTCTGGGTGCGAGTGTAACGATGCGGCTGGAACAGAACGTGAACGCGCCGGAAGCGGCAGGCGCGGGCTGCCGCCAGGGTGGCTAGGATTTCGGTAGGATGGTGGCCGTAATCGTCGATCACCGTGATTCCGCCCTCGGCTCCGAGTACCTGAAAACGGCGTTCGACGCCCGTGAATTTCTCCAAGGCCTGGCGAATTTCCTCGACGGGGACTTCCAGCTCGAGACCAACGGCGGCCGCGGCAGCCGCATTGAGGGCGTTGTGCGCGCCCGGCACATGCAAACGGAAACAACCCAGATCGCGGCCGCGAAAGGCGAGTTGAAACTGGCTGGCCATGTGTCCGGCCGCGGAATGAGTGACGCGCAGGTCCGCCTGCGCCGAGGTCCCGTAGGTGATCGTGCGGCGATTCACCGAGGGCAGGATGCGCTGGATGTTCTCGTCGTCCAGGCACAGGACCGCCGCTCCGTAAAAGGGGATCTTGCCCACGAAGGCGGCAAAGGCCTGGCGAATCTCCTCCAAGCCGGCGTAGTGATCCAGGTGTTCACGGTCGATGTTGGTGACCACGGCGATAATCGGCGCCAGCTTGAGGAAGGAGCCGTCGCTCTCATCGCTTTCGACCACCAGGTAATCGCTCTTGCCCAGGCGCGCGTTGGCGCCGCCCATCATGCCCACGCGGCCGCCGACAACCACCGTGGGATCGAGCCCGGCATGGGTCATGATCGCGGCGACCATGGACGTAGTGGTGGTTTTGCCGTGGCTGCCGGCCACGGCGATGCCGAACTTCAGGCGCATCAGCTCGGCCAGCAGCTCGCCGCGAGGAATGACGGGGATGCCGAGACGGCGCGCCTCGGCGATTTCGGGGTTGTCCTCGGCGACCGCCGAGCTCACCACCACGGCGCGCGCATCTCCCAGGTTGGCGGCCTGGTGGCCCTGGTACACGGCCGCGCCGCGCTCGGCGAGCCCCTCGGTGACGGAGGAGGAGCGCAGGTCCGAGCCGCTGACGCGATAGCCCATCCCCAGCAGGATTTCGGCGAGACCGCTCATGCCGATGCCGCCGATGCCGACGAAGTGGACGGGTTGCAACTTAAAAAACATTTAATTAACTTATTGTTTCGGCTTTCGCCGCCCCTGTCAATCCCATGTTCATCCTGTTCGCCCTACCGCCAGGGACTCGAGAATCTCCGCCACACGCCGGGCGGCTCCGGGCCGCGCGAAAGTCCGCGCGGCGCGCGCCATCGCCTCTAGCCGTTCCGGTTCGGCCGCCAGCCGTGTAATCTCTTGGGCCAGCCGGGCGCCGGTCAGCTCCCGGTCCGGAATCAGCAGTGCCGCGCCGGCGCGTTCGAGCGCCTGGGCGTTGCGCAACTGATGCTGGTCGCTGGCGGTGGGCAAAGGAACCAGAATCGACGGCTTGCCCGCCGCGGCGATCTCGCTGACCGCGCCCATCCCGGCGCGGCTCACCACCAGGTGGGCGCAGGCGAACGCGGCCGGCATGTCGTTGAGGAATGCATGAATCTCGCCGGAGACGCCGGACGCTCGAAATCGCGGAGCTAATTCCTCGAACGCCGCCGCTCCGGTCTGATGGATCATGCGCACGGCGTGCCGGTCCGGATTCCTGCTTAAAAGCGGCCAACTCCCCTCGGCCGCGCGATTGAGCGTGCGGGAGCCCTGGCTTCCGCCGGTGATCAGAATGGTGAACGGCTGGCGTGGAGACGCCGGGGGTGGCGTCTGCGCGACGGCGAAGAATTCCTCGCGTACCGGCAGCCCGGCCACTTCCACGCGCTCCTTGGGGAACCAGCGCGCGGTCTCGGGAAAGCTCACGAACGCGCGCGCGGCGAAGCGGGCCAGGCGGCGGTGCGTGAATCCCGGAACGGCGTTGGGCTCCATCACGATCACGGGAATGCGGTTGCGGATCGCCGCCACCAGCACCGGCCCTGCCACGTAGCCGCCGGTGGAGAACACCGCGGCGGGAGCGGCGCGGCGGAGCATGCGCGAGGCCTGCCACACGCTCCAGGGAAGCTGCGCCAGCGTCTCGATCAACTTGCGTGGTCCCACGCGCTTCAGTCCGCCGATCTCGATCCACTCGATGGGGAATCCCGCCGGCGGGACAAGTTTGGCTTCCATGCCTCGGCGCGTGCCGATAAAGCGCACCGAGTGCCCGCGCGCGCGCAGCTCGCGGGCCACGGCCAGAGCCGGGATCACATGACCTCCGCTGCCGCCGCCAGCCATGACAAAAGTGCTCACTTGCCCTCATTGGTCCTGTGGCGCACGCACTCCTGCGTGCAGTGTCGAGACTCATCTCTACACCATCGTCGGCCGGGAACACCGCGCCGGAGCCCAGCGTCGGCAAAAGTGCCGACGCGGCACGCAGGAGTGCGTGCGCCACAAAACTGCGCCCTATCCTTCATGTTCGCTTACGCTCAACAACATTCCCAGCGACGCGAGCGTACTCAGCAGAGAGCTTCCGCCGTAGCTGATCATCGGCAGAGGAAATCCTTTGGTCGGCGCCATGTCCAGCACCACAGTGATGTTCATCAAGGCCTGGAGCAGGATGGACACCGTCACGCCCAGCGCGAGATACTTGCCGAAATCGTCGCGGGCCAGCAGGAACAGCCTGGCCCCGCGCCACAGCAGGACGACGAAGCCGAGCAGCACGGCGGTGCAGCCCCACAGGCCCAGCTCCTCGCCGACGGTGGCGTAAATGAAATCGGTATGGGCCTCGGGGAGGAACATCAGTTTCTGCCGGCTATAGGTCAGGCCCACGCCGAAGATTCCGCCTGTGCCGACGGCGATCTTGGATTGCCGGGGCTGATAGCCGGCGTCGCGGATCGAGGTGGAACTGGTCACATAATCCCGGACCCAGTGGTGTGCGTCGATCGTCTCGATCTTGGAATAATCCGGATCGATGTAGGCGATCACGCGGCCGAGACGGTATCCGACCGAAACCACGGCGACCACGCACAACAGCAGGCCCAGAGCCGCCACGCGCCGCATGTACCTCCATTCCAGCCCGGCCACCCAGAAGACGATCACGGCCGTGATGACGGGCACCATAGCCGTGCCCAGATCGGCCACCACCACCAACATCGCCAGCATGGCCACGGCGACAAACGCCTGCTGGAGCGTTTTGCGGTGATTGATGGACTGGGAGCGGCGCGAAATGAAGTACGCGAGAAACAGAATCAGCGCGGGCTTGGCGAACTCGGACGGCTGCAGGGTCCCCACGCCGGGAACGCGAAACCAGCGGTGCGCTTTGTGGTCGGCGAAGTACACCACGATCAGCAGGGTGAGCACGATTCCCAGGCCCGAAAACGCCCACGCGGAGGTGTTCATGGCCCGGTAGTCCAGGCGCTTGAAATACATCAGCACGATGAAGGAGACCAAAGCGAAGCCGATTTGATGCGCCACGAAATAATAGGGCTCATGGTTGTAAAAGGGCTTGGCGGCGGCGCTGGAAGCGCTGTACACCATGACGATGCCGAAGCCGGTCATCGCAAGGATGGTTAGAAATAAAATCCAATCGGTCCTGAGGCGGGCCATGGTTTATTCCTTTAACTCCGCGGCGCCTAACTCTTGAATCTGGCGCTTGAATTCGCGCCCGCGATGCTCGAAATTTTCGAACTGATCGAAGCTGGCGCAAGCCGGCGCGAGCAAAACCGTATCGCCGCTCCGGGCGCGCGCATGAGCCTCGCGGACGGCGGCTTCGAGAGTGCCGCAGCGGATCAGCGGCACGGAGCCCTGTAGCTGGCTCGCGATCTTTTCCGCCGCCGCGCCGATCAGCAGCGCACCGTGCGCTTTTTCCTGGAGAGGCGCGGCCAAAGCAGCATAATCGGCATCCTTATCTTTGCCGCCGAGGATCACCCAGAGTCCTCCGGGAAACGCGGCGACGGCTTTGAGCGTAGCGTCCACATTGGTGGCTTTGGAATCGTTGTACCAAGCCACGCCGGCCAATTCGCGCACGAATTCCAGACGATGCTCGACGCCGGGGAAGCTCATGACGGCTTCGCGGATCTGCGCATGCGTGGCCCCGCAGAGGTGCGCGGCGATGGCCGCGGCCATGGTGTTTTCCAGATTGTGAACGCCCCGGAGCGGAACTTCGCGCGTTTCCATGAGCGCTTCGTCATCGAGCAAAATCTGTTCACCGCTCAGGTAAGCTCCCGGCGAAACCGGGTGGGTGGAGCTGAATCGAAGTGGGGCCCGACCTGCCATCCCGCGCGTGATCGGGTCATCCGCGTTGAGCACGGCGAAGTCGCCGGCCTGTTGATTTTCGAATACGCGAGCCTTGGCGGCCGCGTAGCGTTCCAATGTGTAATGCCGGTCCAGATGGTCGGGCGTGACGTTCAAGACCATGCCGATGTGGGCGCGGAATGTATCGATGGTTTCCAATTGGAAGCTGGAAAGCTCCAGCACGTTCCACTGCCCCGGCTTCGATGTGGCTACCAGCGAGCACGGAGGCGTGCCGATGTTCCCGCCGGTTTGCGCGGCGATGCCGGTGGATTTGAGAGTATGCCCGGTCATCGCGGTGGTCGTGGTCTTGCCGTTGGAGCCGGTGATGCCGATGGTGTCGCCTTGGAGGAACCAGCTCGCCAGTTCCAGATCGCCGATCACCGAAACGCCGCGGCGGCGGGCCGTCTCCACCGCCGGAGCATCCGCAGGCACGCCGGGCGAGAGCACGATCAGATCGGCTGCGGCGAAGGCGGCTTCGGTCTGCGGCTGGACCTGGACGCCCCACTGGAGCAGGCGTTGGTCGTGCACCGGATTGACATCCACCGCGATCACCGTCGCTCCTTTCCCGATCAGTAATTCCACCGCCGCCACTCCGCTGCGAGCCATGCCCACCACCACCACCTTCGCGCCGTCCAGCTTCATCGAACAGCGGCCGTACCGCAGGTCCGCTCCCTGCGGTCGCGAAAAGGCAGGTCACAGACCTGCCCCACTCCTGCCCTGTGGGGCAGGTCTGCGACCTGCCATCCATCCGGCTGCGCCAGGGGCCCGGCTGAGCCGCGACCGAAGGGAGCGGTTATCCTAAGCGTCTTCTTCATCTGAGCTTCAAAGTGGTCAGCGCGAACAGCGCCAGCACCAGTCCCGCGATCCAGAAGCGCGCGATCACCTTCGATTCGTCCCAGCTGAGCTGTTCGAAGTGATGATGCAGCGGCGCCATCTTGAAGATTCGCTTCCCGCGAATTTTGAAGCTGGCCACTTGCAGCACCACCGACAGCGCCTCGATCACGAACACCCCGCCGATGAACAACAGCAGGATTTCCTGTTTGAGCAGAACGGCCACGGTTCCCAGGCCTCCGCCCAGGCCCAGCGCCCCGACGTCGCCCATGAACACCTCGGCCGGATGCGCGTTGTACCAAAGAAAGCCCAGCGACGCCCCGAACATTGCGCCGCAAAAAATGGTCAATTCCGAGGCGCCGGGAGTGCGCAACAGATCCAGATAGCGCGCGAAGTCGGCATGCCCCGAGAGAAACGCCAGGCTGGTCATTGCCGCGGAAGCGATGGCCATCAGGCCGATGGCCAGGCCGTCGAGACCGTCCGTCAGGTTGACCGCGTTCGAGCAGCCCACCAGCACCAGAATCAGGAATCCGAAGAAGAAGACGAACGCCAGCGGATACGTCCAGGGATTCCTGAGCCAGGAATCGATCAGTAAATCCGGCTGGAATTTCTTGAGGAACGGCACATTCATGCTGGTGGAATACAGGCCCTTGGCGTTCATTGCCAGAAGCATCACGCCGACCAGCAGCGCGGCTCCGATCTCCAGCGTCAGCTTTTGCAGCACCGTCAAGCCGAGATTGCGCTTGCGCTTAACCTTCATGTAATCGTCCAGGAAGCCGACCGCGCCGAAGCTCAGCAGTCCGGCCAGCGACACCCACACGGCCGGCGTCCTCAAATTGGCCCACAACAGCACGGGGAAGAGGATCGACGCGCCGATGAGCAGCCCGCCCATGGTTGGCGTGCCGGCCTTCTTGTGGTGCGATTTGGGACCGTCCTCGCGAATGTGCTGGCCGATCTGGAATTCCCTCAAACGGGCGATCAGCCACGGCCCCATCAGAATCGACAGCAGCATCGCGGTGAAAAAAGCCATGCCGGTCCGAAAGGTGGTGTATTGAAACACGCGAAACGGCGTGTAGAGATGGTACAGCTTTTCGTACCCCAGCCAATACAACATGGGTCAGCGGATGCCTCCCGGTGCGGAGGCGTCGTCTTGGGCATCGTCTTCCGCCGGAGGCGCAAGGAATTCCTCCAGCGCCAGTTCCACGTGAACGCCGCGGGAGCCTTTGAAGAGGACCGCGTCGCCGGGGGCCGCGAGCGAGCGCACCAGGCGCCCGGCTTCCCTGGGGTCCTCGAAAAAAAACGCGGCGTCGGCCCGAAGGCCGGAACGCGTGGCCGCATCCAACATGTAACAGGCCGCGCCGCGTATTCCAACGAGCACATTTAAACCGCTCCGCGCGGCGTAGCTTCCCACGTCGCGATGAAGCGGCTCGGCCCAGGGGCCGAGTTCGAGCATCTCCCCCAGAACCGCGATGCGCTTTTGCGCCGGGGCCTCGCGCAGGACATCCAGCATGGCGCGCACGGCGTCGGGATTGGAGTTGTAGCAATCGTTATAAATCAAAATACCGCGGTGATGGAGGCGTTCGCCTCGCATTCTGCCAGGAGTGAGACGCTGAACAGTCGCGGGCAGCCGTTCGGGCGCGATGCCATAGACTCCGGCCACGGCAATGCCGGCCAGAAGATTGGAAACGGCATGGCGGCCGGGAAGCGGACTGGCGAAGCGGACGCCGCTCACGCGAAACTCGACTCCATCGGGCAACACTCGAACATCCTCGGCGCGAACGTCAGCCTCGGGAGACATGCCGTATAGAACGGAGCGGCCGGAGTAAGGGTCGCGGAATCTTGCCACGCGAGGATCGTCGGCGTTGAGCACGGCGACGCCGTTCGGCGGCGCCGCGGCGCTCGACGGCAGAGCCTCGATGAGTTCGCGCTTGGCGGCCGCGATGGCGTCGACGGAAGCGAAGTTTTCGATGTGCGCGGGACCTACATTGGTTACCACCCCTGTGTCCGGGCGAGCGATTTCGGCCAGACGGCGGATCTCGCCCGCGTGATTCATCCCCATCTCGATCACCGCGACCTCGGCTGTCTCCTCAAGGCGCAGCAGCGACAAAGGCATGCCGACGTGGTTGTTGAGGTTCCCCTCGTTCTTCGCCGTCCTGTATCCCTGCGCCAGCATTTCCGCGATGATGTCCTTGGTGGTGGTCTTTCCAGCGCTGCCGGTCACCGCCACCAGGCGCCCACCCCAGAGTTGGCGCGCGCTCGCGGCCAGTTGCTGGAGTGCTTGAAGCGAGTCCTCCACCCGCAGAACTCGGCCTTCCGGCGGCGGGCTTCCAGGAATCTCGCGATCCACGACCACCGCCGCCGCGCCGGCTTGTAAAACGTCCCGGACGTACGTATGCCCATCATGGTTTGGCCCCCTTAACGCGAAAAATAAATCGCCCGCCCGAAGCGAGCGGGAATCGATACTCCATCCAGTAACGGTTACGGCGGATTCTGTCGCGAGGTCCAACCATTCCGCCAACTGGCGCAAAGGCAGCTTCATCTAGGTTTACGTTACCCTTTATACCCAAAGGATCTCAGAGCCTCCCGCGCCGTTTCCCGATCGTCAAAATGAATGGTCCGGTCCTTGAATATCTGATACGTCTCATGCCCCTTGCCAGCCAGCAGCACCACATCGCCATCGGACGCCTGTTGGAGGGCGATGCGGATGGCGCGGGCGCGATCCGGCTCAACCGAGTGCGGCGTATCGAAGCGCCGCAGCCCCACCAGAGCATCGTTCATGATGGCGAGCGGATCCTCGGATCGCGGATTGTCGGACGTCAGCACAACGTAATCGCTGAGTTCCGCGGCCGCCATCCCCATCAGCGGACGCTTGGAGCGGTCGCGATCGCCGCCGCATCCGAATAGAGTAATCACGCGGGCGCCCGTTTTGAATGACGCCAGTTCGCGGGCGATGTGGATCAGGTTGCGCAGCGCGTCGTCGGTATGGGCATAGTCGACGATCACCAGAAAAGGTTGGCCGGCGTCGACGCGCTCAAAGCGGCCGGGCACGGCTCGGCACGCCGCGACGCCACGCGCGATGGTCTCGAGCGATATTCCATAGCTCAGAGCCGCGCCGGCGGCTGCCAATATGTTCAGCACGTTGATCCGTCCCGCCAATGCGGATTCAATGGGTTGACTCGCGCCCTCCCAACGCAGATCGAAGCGCAAGCCGTCGAAGCCGGAGCGGATGTTTTCGGCGCGCAATGCGGCTTCGCCGCCGATGCCGTAGAGCAGCCTCTCGACGGCGGGCCGTACCGAAGCAGTGAAGGGATCGTCGGCGTTCAGCACAACCCAATCCGGAGCCGGGCCCTCGTCGGGATTGAACAGGAGACGCTTGGCCGCGGCATACTCCGCCATGGAACCGTGAAAATCCAGGTGATCGCGCGTGAGATTGGTGAAGACGGCGGTGTGAAAGTGGAACCCGTGCACCCGCCCCAGCGCCAGCGCGTGCGAGGAAACCTCGGAGATCAGATGCGTGCCTCCCAGCCGCTCCAACTTGGCGGCAAAACGCATCACGTCCAGCGACTCCGGCGTGGTATTGGCCGCGGGCCGGATCTCTCCGGCGATGCGATATTCGATGGTCCCGATCAATCCCGTAACGTGGCCAGCCTCGCGCAGGATGGCTTCCAGAACATACGATGTGGTGGTCTTGCCGTTGGTCCCGGTGATGCCCGTGAAGTGAATGCGTTCATCGGGGTGGTGGTAGAAATTACGCGCGGCCGTGGCCAGAGCTCGCCGGCCGTGCTCGACTTCGATCCAAGGCGCATCGAAATCCTGGGGGCGCGGCTCCTCGCTCACCACGGCGCAAGCGCCTTGTTCGAGCGCCTGAAGCGCGAAGCGCCGTCCATCCACGCGTGCTCCCACGAACGCAAAAAACACAAACCCCTTCTCCACGCGGCGGGAATCGTAGTCCAATCCCGTCACGGACAGCTCGGCGGCGGCGGAAAGCAATTCTTTACGAATCGCGACGCCTTCCAGCAGCTCGCCCAGCGTCATCTTGCCAGGGGAACGCCAACCCGCACGGCCTGATCGGCTCCGGGCGGCTCGGCCGGCGACTCCCCCAAAACCGCGCCCAAAGCGTCACTTCCACGGAACTCGCGCAAAACGGTGCGCGGACCCTTTGCGCTTCCACGGAAAAAAGGCCGCCGGTCCAAGCTGCCCTCTGTCGAAGGGACGGATGATCCGGGGAAAGCCAGAGCATCCACCTGGACCGGCGGCGGAGTGACGGAGGATACAGATCGAATGGACGCCAATCGCTGAAACGCACTGGACGGTTCAAGCGAAGAAGTCAGCGGAGCGTCCGGTAAATCCTTGGGAACATCCAGCATTCGTAACGCCGCCATGGCCACCTCGCGAAACACGGGCGCGGCCACCGGAGCGCCGAATCCGGCGGTTCCGCCGGTGGTGCCCTCCAGCGTCACGATGATCACAATCTGCGGGTTTTCGAGCGGCGCGAACCCCAGAAAGCTGGCGTTGTAGCGATGCGTGTAAACGTGCGCCTTGAGGTCGAAAATCTGGGCTGTGCCGGTCTTGCCGCCGGAGGTGTAGCCCCGCAAATTGGCGTAGCCCTTGGCGGTCCCGCGCAGGACCACTCCTTCCATCATCTGGCGCATTTGAATGGTAGTGCCGGGATCGATGATGCGCTCGCCTTTTTCCGGAGCGGCGCGTTCCTCCGGTCGACCCGGCATCTGCCGCGCCAGCACCAGCCGCGGCTTCACCAGCACGCCTCCGTTGGCAATGGCCGCGCCGGCCAGCGCCAATTGCAGCGAGGTCACGGCGACCTCATGACCAATGGACATGAAGCTCCCCGATGTGGCGCTCCAATCCTCCACATGCTTCAGAAGTCCGGCCGACTCCCCCGGCAGATCGACCCCGGTTTTCTCTCCGAACCCGAATTTGCGTTGGTATTTGTACAACGCCCGGTCGCCCACTTTTTGGCCGATCATGATGGCGCCGACATTGCTCGAATGCGCCAGGACGTCGGCCATGCTCATGGCTCCGTGCGCGTGCTCGTCGTGGATGGTCCGGTCGTACACCTTGATGCTGGCGCCGCAGGGAATGACCGTATCCGGCCGAAGCTGGGTGGTCTCGAGCGCGGCCGACAGCGTGATCACCTTGAACACGCTTCCCGGCTCAAACGGCGTCGTGATCGCCAGGTTGCTGCGCGCATTGGGCGGCTCGTTCGGCGTGGGCGCAACACTCGGGTCGAAACGCGGATAGTTGGCCATGGCCAGCACGTCGCCCGTATACGGATTCAGAGCCACGATCGAGCCGGTTTTGGCTCCGCTCGAATCGATGGCTTTGTCCAATTCGCGCTCGGCCACGAATTGAAGATTGGAATCGATGCTGAGGGTGATGTTCTCGCCCGGCTCGGGTTTGCGGGCCACCACGGAGTCGTACGCATTCTGCTTGACGTCCCGGTACACGCGCGACAAGCCCGGCCGGCCCGCGAGTTCCTCGTCAAACTGAGCCTCGACGCCGGCGTTGCCGCGCTCGGTGACCTCGTCTTCCACGATGCCGGTCGATCCCACGACATGGGAGGCCAGCTCGCCGCGCGTGTAAAAGCGGCGCATTTCGGGCTGGAAGTCTACCCAATCCAGCTTCTGGTTGCGGACCCGCTCGGCTTCGCTCGAATCCACCTTACGCTTGATCCACAGAAATCCGGCGCCGCGGAGCTTGGCATTCGCGATGCGGTCGAAAAGCTGGGCGCGATCCAGGTCGAGCAGGCGCGAAAGCAAATCCGCGGCCACGCCCGCGTCCGGAATCCGCTGCGGATTGACGCTGATCGATTCCGCGGGCAGGCTCTTCGCCAGCGGCCGGCCGTTGCGGTCGAAAATCGAGCCGCGCAGGGCCGGGATCTCCACCATCTTCTGCTGTTGTTGCTGCGCCAGCCTCAGCAGATCGTCGTGACGAATTACCTGAAGCCAGATCAAGCGCGCGAAGATGACCGCGACCCAGACCAGCAGCACCCGCAGCAGCCATCTCAAACGGCGATTGGCTTGGGTTTCCGGCACGGCGCTCCTTCTGTGTTCAAGAACCTGCTTCGGTGTCCCGGACGCCGCTCGCTAACGCGCGCGGTTCGGCAAGCCCAGACTCTCCTCCGAAACCGCCCCTCGTGAATGCCCGAAAATGGCAGGTCACAGACCTGCCCCACTTGCAGCCCGGTGGGGCAGGTCTGTGACCTGCCATAGCTGCTCCGATGCGCTCCGCCGCAGGCGCGCTGAACCGCGACCGTGAGGGAGCGGTTGCCGGGTCTCACGCGGGACGCCACCTTACCTCCCGTTCATGGCCAGCGCACTTTGCGCGCCGTCCAGATACAGCACCTTGGCAGGCGCCGGATCGATGAATTCCTGCTGGCGCGCCAGTTCCTGGATGCGCGCCGGCGAGAGCAATAGCGCCTCGCGTAGTTCCAGGGAAGCCTGGTCGGTGGCCAGCCGCTGCCCCTCCCGACGCAGCGACTGGATCTGGTAGCCTGCCATGAGTCCATAGGCGCTCGGTAGCAGCACCCCGATCAGAAGCACCGCCGCCCCCACCACCGACCCGATCAGCTTCCAGCACCGGCCTCGCGCGGCGGGGTCTGCCGCCCGCACCACGGTCCGGTTGTCATGCCGCTTCACGTAAAAAAGAATGTCTTCGTTGGCAAACGCGCGGAGCCGCGCGGAAGAGTTCCCTCCCCGCGCCGCTTCGGCGGCCCGTTCCATGCCTTGCGCGAACATTCTGCTCCAAACATCTGCGAGCGTCGCCATCGTTTGATTCCTCTGCTTCCTCGAATTCCCTACAGCATTTCCAGCGCGGAGCTTGGCGCTGCGCGGTGGGGCAGGTCTGTGACCTGCCGTCATCAATCCCTACAACATTTCCAGTGCGCGAAGCTTGGCGCTGCGCGAGGGCGGATTTTGCTGGATCTCCGCTTCCGTGGGCCTCACGACGTGCCGGGTGAGCAGCCTCACCAGCCCCTGTTTCGCCATGGCTTGAAAACCATGCTTCACTTTTCGATCCTCAAGCGACATGAAAGTGAGAATCACCGCTCTTCCGCCCGTCCGCAGCAATCGCGGAATCGCTTCAAGCAGCGCGTCCAGTTCTTCCATTTCGCGATTCACGGCCAGTCGCAGCGCCATGAACGTCTGCGTGGCCGGATGCAGTTTGCCCGTGCGGGGCGCGACTCCCTCGATCAGCTTGGCCAACTGACCGGTGGTTCGAACAGGCCGCGCCCGCACGATTGCTCTGGCTATCTTCCGGCTCCTCCTTTCCTCGCCCAGGCTGAAGATCAGCCCGGCGAGCTCGTGTTCGGATTCGTAGTTGACGATGTCGGCGGCGGTCGCCTGGGACCCCAGGCGCCCCATGCGCATGTCCAAAGGACCATCCGCCATCAGCGAGAACCCCCTCTCGCCGTCCGTTAACTGGTACTTCGATGCCCCTAAATCCGCCAGCAGCCCGTCCAGTTGTGTGATTCCTTCGGCTGCCAGCACTGCGTCCAATTGCGAGAACAAAGCTTGATGAAAACGGATGCGATCCGCGCAGTCCGCCGTATTCTGCCGGGCCAGATCCAGGCTCTCCGAGTCGCGGTCGCAGGCCAGAACTTTTCCCGTGCGGAGCGCCCGGGCAAGAGCGC
>Ga0210394_10006386_pt1 | contig 12787 bp, 9 predicted proteins | sample IncBWC12MmetaG_FD_160121 | JGI IMG/M metagenome (GOLD analysis project Ga0210394, IMG submission 160121) | Forest soil microbial communities from Barre Woods Harvard Forest LTER site, Petersham, Massachusetts, United States - Inc-BW-C-12-M | ecosystem: Environmental > Terrestrial > Soil >... | reverse complement strand
ACGGTATGACCGTTTCGGTAAGACCGTGCGGGGATGCGGAACGCGCTAAAGAAATCTTCGGCAAGGCAAGCCCGCTGCCGGTCGGCATCCTGCCGGTCGAGGTTTTCCTTCATAACGAAACTTTACAGCCCATTCGGGTCGATATCAGCACCATCCAGCTTTCCGTCAACTTCCCGAACGGCAAGCACCAGGACATCGACTGGCTTTCAGCCAAGGAAGTATCGTCGGCCGTCGCGCATCCCAATGGGCCGCCGGCCCCCCAATCGCGGCGTTTCCCGGTGGGGATCGGCTCGATCAGCGACAAAAAAACCGACAAAATGTTGGAAACAATCGGACCGCTGTCGCTCGATGCCGATGTCGTGCCGCCCATGGCGACGATCCACGGTTACCTGTTTTTCGATCTGGACCGCGATCTTTCCCTCGCCGCCGACGCGAGCCTGTACGTTCCCGATGTGACGGCCGTCCCGGCGAACAAGCCTCTGATGTTCTTCGAAGTCCCTCTAAACAAATCGAGCCACAATGACCGCAAATCCGACCAATGACCGCCCTTTGCGCCCGCGGTTTGCCTACCGCTTTCCCGGCGCGTATCATGGTCACCTGATGGCTCAGCCCTGGCGTAGGATCGGTTTGACGTTGCTGGTGGTGTTTGCGCTGGCCGGTGTGCGGCCCGCGCGCGCCGCCGATACCCCTTCGGTCTCCACCGCCACCTTTCCGCTCAGCGATATCAGGCCCGGCATGAAGGGCGTGGTTTACACGATCTTTGAAGGGGACCAGGTCGAAAAAATCGATCTCGAAGTGATTGGCGTGCTGCACAACGCCGTCGGCCCGAAGCTCGACGTCATCCTGGTGCGGCTGCTCGGCGACAGAGTGCAGCAGTCAGGCGTCGTCGCCGGGATGAGCGGCAGCCCGGTCTATTTCGACGGCAAGCTCGCAGGAGCTCTGGCGTTGAAACTCGGCACCTTCACCCGCGAGGCGATCGGCGGCGTCACACCCATCGAGGACATGCTGGAGATCGAGAAATCGCCGGCCGCTCCGACTACAGAAAGCGCCGCGATGCCCGCTCGCGTCGATGTGCCCGGCGAATTCGCGGCCCGCGCGTCGGTCGGCGCCGGTCAATTTCTCGTCCCCATCGAAACGCCGCTGGTCACTTCCGGCCTGTTTCCGGAAACCCTCGCACGCTTTGGGAAGGATTTTTCGGCCTGGGGCATGACCGCGATGGCCGGAGGTAGCGCGCCGGCCTCGCCCGATGACGCGAAACTCCAGCCCGGCGACATGGTCGGCATCGACCTGATTGAAGGTGACCTGTCCATCAGCTCCGGCTGCACGGTCACTACCGTTATAGGCGACCGCATCCTCGCCTGTGGCCACCCGCTCTTCGGTTTCGGATCGGTGCAAATGCCGATGTCGCGTGCCCACGTGATCATGACGCTTTCTTCCGCTGCGAATTCGACGAAAATCATCAGCACGGGCGGTACCATCGGCACGCTCACCGAGGACCGCCAGACAGCCGTCATGGGTACGCTGGGCGGCGGACCCGCGATGATTCCGCTCGACCTGACCCTCGACACCCCGACGGAGCAAAAGAAATATCATTTCCAGGTCATCGAAAGCCCGCAGCTGACTCCCACTCTCGTCGCGACCGCCGCCTACAACGGCATCGTCGGCAGTCCCGCCTACGGCGAAGGCACCACGCTGCAGATGGACGGCGCGATCACCCTTAAGGGCCATACGCCCGTGCGGCTCGAGGACCTGTTCGCGCCCACCGACCAGACCACGCCCGCGGCCTTCTACGTCGCCACGGAAGTGATGTCCGATTTCGCGCGTATCTATTCGAACCCCTACGAGCTGCCGCAAATCGATCACATCGATCTGCGCGTGAAATCGCTCACTGAAAAGCGCTGGGCCACCATCGACAACGCCTGGGTCGACCACAGGGAAGTTCGTCCGGGAGAATCGCTCAGCGTGAAGGTACTGCTGCGGCCCTATCGGGGCGCGACGTTCATTCAGGAAATCCCGGTCACGATTCCGGCGCAGACCACGCGCGGCTCGCTGCAGCTCGTTGTCAGCGGCGCCGATTTTCTGAATCGCAACGTGCAGTCTCTGGCCGCCACTTCCCAGGGACAGCTTCCGGGCCTGGAAGAACTGATTCAGCTGACCAACCGCGAGCGCCACAACGACCGCGTCTACGCCACGTTGCTCCAGGCCACTCCCACGATGCTCGTCGAGGACAAGGAGCTCCCCAACGTCCCCATCTCCGCGATCAACGTTCTCGACCAGAGGCAGAATTCAGGGAACGCGCGGTTGCTGTTTCAATCGACGGCCGGGGAGTGGTCGGTTGAAATGCATCAGGTGATCGCCGGCCAACACATGTTGACGCTTACCGTGAAGTGAGTCCCCGTCCCCCAAAGGAGCTTCCGTTGATGATTTGGCGAAAGAATATCGTGTGCTTGCTGGCGCTCGCGGTGCTGCTGCCGCTGGCGGCACGTGCCGAGCACACACGCTACTGGCGGCAAACCGATTTCGCCGAATTCCAGAAGGGCACTCCCAAGGGAGTCTCCGTACGCAGCGATGGCAAGCTTCGCCCCGCTCCCCAATTCGGCTCCTTCGCCGATCCGAACCTGGCCTATATATGGGCCATGCGTCTCAATTCGAAAGGCCAACTCTACGCCGCAGGCGGTTCCGACGCGAAAGTCCTGCGCTTCGATGACGCAGGCAAGCCCGCCACCATCTTTGAATCCTCCGAGCTGGCCGCGCAGTCGATCGCTTTCGATGCCGCGGACAATCTATACGTCGGGACCTCTCCCGACGGCAAAGTGTATCAGGTCACGCCGGACGGCAAGAAAAGCGTGTTCTTTGAGCCCCGAACAAAATACATCTGGGCGCTGGCCGTCGATGCGCAAGGTGCGCTGTTCGTGGCCACCGGCGATGCCGGCCAGGTCTTCGTCGTCACTCCGGACGGCAAAGGTCAGCTTTTCTATCAGAGCCGGGAGCGGCACGCGCGTTCGCTAGCGTTCGATTCCAAAGGCAATCTCCTGATCGGGACCGAGCCGGACGGCCTCATCGTCCGCGTCGAAATCGCTCGCCACACGCCCAAGGCGGCGCCCGAGGCCGGCGCGTCCTTTGTCGTCTACGAAACAAATAAATCCGAAGTCACCTCGCTGGTGACCGATCCGGAAGGCAATATCTACGCCGCGTCGATCGGCGAAAAGTCGCGTGTACCTGTCGTCCCACATATTCCGCCGGCCGCCGTCGCTCCACCGCCGGTTACGGCCGTAACTCCCGCAGGAACGGTCGTCCTGCAACAGGCCCAACCTTCTCCCGCACAGACGAATAGCATCTTCCCCTTCCCCAGCATCGCAACCGCGGGCGGCGCGGAAGTCGTTCGCATCGCGCCGGACGGCTCTCCCCAGACTCTCTGGAACTCGCGCGACGACCTGGTCCTCTCCATGGGCCTTTCGCCCGCGGGCAAACTCCTGCTCGGCACCGGCGACAGCGGTACCGTGATCGAACTGGAAGGCGACGACGTCTACTCGAGCGTAGCCGCCACCGCTTCGGAGCAGGTGACCAGCCTGGCGGCCGGCCCCGCCGGAAAAATGTTCGTCGCCACCGCCAATCCCGGCAAGATTTTCACGCTCGGTCCCGGTTCGGAGCCCAACGGCAGCTTCGAATCCGAAGCCTTCGACGCAAAGATCTTCTCGCGCTGGGGCCGGTTGACTTGGTGGGGCGACAACGGCGCTACCGATGGCAAAGTGGCCTTCTACGTCCGCTCCGGCAATACGTCCACACCGGAAGACAATTGGAGCCCCTGGGCCGGCCCCTATAAGAAGGCCTCCGGCGAGTCTATCAACTGCCCGTCGGCGCGGTTCGTACAGTGGAAAGTCGTCTTCCTCGATAGCGACCAGGGACTCGCGCCGGATATTTCCTGGGTCAGCCTCGCCTATCAGCCGAAAAACGTCGCGCCCCTGGTGGATGAGGTCGCCATGCAAGAGCCGGGTGTCCGCGCCATCGGATTCCCCATGCCGCCGGCTGGTGCGGGCAGCGCCACACCGGCTCAGCTGAAATTTCCGCGCGTCCTCGGAACGAATTCTCCCATGCCAATGCAGGGCGCCGATAATTCAGGCGCTATGTCGAAGAACGAGCCCCCTCCGCAGGGGTTTCAGGAGAAGGGTTACCAAAGCGTGCTCTGGAGCGCCCACGACGATAACGACGACGATCTCACCTTCACAATTTACTTTCGGGGCGAATCGGAAAAGGAATGGCACGTGCTGAAGGACAAGCTCACGCAGCACTATTATTCGTGGAACACCGCTTCGATGCCCGACGGCGCCTACTACCTGAAGATCGTCGCGTCGGATTCACCCTCCAATCCCTCGGACCAGGCGCTTTGGGGCACCCGCGAATCCGACCGCTGGGTCGTGGCGAATACTCCGCCGCGTATCGAGAACCTGCGTGCCGGCTCGGGCCTGCTGAATACCAAGGCTTCGTTCGACGCCGTCGCCGCATCGGGCGCAGTTGCGCGCGCCGAATACAGCATCGACGCCGGGGAATGGCAGCTCATCTTCCCCACCGATGCCCTTTCCGACGCGCCCAAAGAGAGTTATTTCGTCCAGCTCCCGGGGCTTCCTCCCGGTGAACATACGCTGGCCGTGCAGGTCACAGACGACTTCAACAACACGGCCACCGCCAAGACCACTTTTAGGGTACAGGCGCACAACGGCAGCAAGTAGGAACTACAGGTCTTCGGGTCGCGCGTCCGAAGGCGGAAAGTGAATCTTCCAGAATCCGGGCGCCGGCGCGCTGAATTCGATCGGAGTGTGAAACCCTTCAGATGTCTCCCGCGGAGGGCGAGCAACCTTGCAATCCACACGCTGCCCAGTGCCGCTGTGCTCCAGCACCAGATGAGTTTCGGCCGGCAGGTTCTGCTTCATCACCACCACCGCTCCCTGCGGAGTCACGCTCAGCGTCGCGGCATCCAGCACGGCGTTCTTACCCTGGAGGGCGACATGAATGCTCGCGCGGATGCGCAGCAGCACGCGCTGGTTTCGCCGGCGCTCAGCATTGGCAATGGCGGCTTTGACGGGTGTCGCGGTGGCGATGGGGATTGCATTCGGTGTGGCTAGGGTTGCTGTTTTGACGCTTGGCTTTGACGCAGGCGCGGACGATTTTCTTCCGGTTACGTTCAACGAGGTGATTTTCAAAGGTCAACCCCCCAGAAATTGAGATCGGCTGCCAGCAGCTCCACTCCCACGTCCCAGCCGTCGGACCGTTCCGTTCCCTTCCACACGACCACTCCATGTGCCGTCTCTCGCGTGGCCAGGTTCGTTACCTTCACTCGTTCGCGAAGCCCGATTTCCCGCGGGCTTACCAGCAGGCATCCGTAGGTGTTCACCACCCGGGTGAAACCGGCTTCGAATCGCAATGGACCTCCGTTGTTTCTCCACTCAATCGTCACCGGTACGCGCGAATTCATGCGCGGGCCGCGGCGATTGCTTCGGCTCCTCATGTCTCGAGGTATGTCTTGGGCTAGAGGCATACTCGTGAAATCTCCTACGAGGATTCGGCGAAATACCGGAGTTGCCGCCTTCGGCACTTCGAAAAGTCGCGCTCAGTCACGCAAGTCGATGCTAGGCAGGAGGTTTCACGCGGTCAATGGTACGTGGATACAGGAGAGAGATAGGACGTATACGCTGGCCCGAGGTACAAGCGAAAGCCTTCGCTCGAGCGGCGCGACGATGTTCAGTCTGCGGAAGCAGGTCCGCCGGCAAGATGCGGCTTGCTGACGCCGGCGATTCTCCCAAAATGCCGCTCCAGCCAGCTCTGGAACGTGTCCATGTAGGTGTAAAACACCGGAGTCAGGTAAAGCGTCACCAGCTGCGAGAAAATTAGTCCGCCGCACACGGCGATTCCCAGCGGCCGGCGTGAATCCGCGCCCGAGCCGCTGCCCACTGCGATGGGCAGGGTTCCCATCAGCGCAGCCATCGTGGTCATCATGATCGGGCGGAAGCGCACCAGACATCCTTGATAAACTGCCTCGGCCGCCGTGGTATTTCCTTCGCGCTCCCGCGCAATGGCGAAGTCCACCATCATGATCGCGTTTTTCTTTACGATCCCGATCAGCATGATCACGCCGACGAACCCATAGAGATCCAGACCCATTCCGAACAGGCGCAGCGACAGCAGCGCGCCGAACGCCGCCGATGGCAAGCCAGAAAGAATCGTCAGTGGATGAATGAAGCTTTCGTACAGAATTCCCAGCACGAGATAAATCACAAGGATGGCGATCAACAGAAGAATGCCGAGACCGGACACCGAAGCCGCAAATGCTTGCGCGTTACCCTGAAACTGCGTGCTGATCGACGCCGGGAGCGACCTCGCAAGGTCATTCACCTCGCTGACGGCCTCGCCAATCTCTTTTCCAGGTTTCAAGTTGAATGAAACCGTGACTGCGGGCAGCTGGCCCAGGTGATTCACGCTGAGCGGACCCAATCCTGTAGTCAGCGAGGCGACGGCATTCAGCGGAACGAGCGTTCCGGTGCTCGAACGCACGTACAATAATGAGAGCGCCGTAGGATCCTTCTGATACCGGTCCTCGAGCTCCATAATCACCCAGAATTCATCGTTCGGTGCGTAGATCGTCGAAATCTGCCGCTCGCCGTACGCGGTGTAGAGCGCGTCTTCCACCTGCGACGCGGTTACTCCGAGCGCGGACGCTTTATCGCGGTCGATATTGACGTTGACCTGTGGATTCTTGATCTGCAGATCGCTGGTCACGTCCTGCAGTACCGGGAGCGTCTCCATTTTCAATTCGAAATCGGTAGCCACGCGGTACAACTCATCCGTATCCGGACTTTGCAGCGTGAATTGATACGGACTGTTGGTCACCTGCCCGCCGATTTGAATCGGCGGCGGGTTCCGCAGATAAACCGAGATTCCGGGAATCGTCGTGAACTTCCCGCGCAGCTCCTGAATCACTTCATTGACGCTCGGATGGTGCCAGAACAGCGGCGAAAGCCCGCGCAACGTGCTTCCGACCACTGGCGTATCTCTATATTTGCGTTGAAGCGCCGCCATCGCCGGGCTCGGAACTTTCGGGCGCTGTTCCGGCGGCAGTAGGTGCATGAAGATGAATCCCGAATTGGCGCTGCCGCCAACCGTTCCGAGGCTGGAGAAAAATCCCTTCCGGTTCGGATCGGCCATCAGGATCTTATTGATCTCCAGCTGCTTCACCTTCATCTCATCGAAAGACGTTCCCTGCGCCGCCAGCGTGTAGCCATTCATGCTGCTGGCGTCCACCTCCGGCAAAAACCCGTACGGGATAACGTAAAACTCCCACGCCGTGATCGCCAGGATGATGAACGACGTCATCATTACGAATACGCGGTGACGCAGCGCCCATTGCAGCGAGATGTCGTATCTCCCCAACAGTCGCTCGAAGAAGTGTTCGAGCGACATGTAAGTCTTGCTGTGCTTCTGGTTGTGTTGGGGCTTGATGAACCGGCTGCACAGCATCGGCGTGAGGGTCAGTGACACGAAGCCGGACACTAGCACCGCCATCATGATCACGACCGAAAACTCGTGCAGCAACCGCCCGATGATTCCGCCCATGAACAGAACCGGAATGAACACGGCCGCGAGCGAAAGCGTCATCGAAACGATCGTGAACCCGATCTCCTTTGACCCTTTCAGCGCCGCTTCCATCACCCCCTCGCCCATCTCCATGTGGCGCACGATGTTTTCCAGCATCACGATCGCGTCGTCGACCACGAAACCAACCGAAAGTGTCAGCGCCATCAGCGACAGGTTGTCCACCGTATAATTCAGCAGGTACATCGCGGCAAAGGTGCCTACGATCGACATCGGCAGGGCGATGCTGGGAATAACCGTGGCCGAGAGATTACGCAGGAAAATAAAAATCACCAGGACCACGAGGCAGACCGCCAGAAACAGCGTGAATTTAACATCGGCGACGGATTCCTGGATCAGTGCGGAGCGGTCGTAAATTTCCGTCATCTGCACGGAAGGTGGCAGGATCGACTGGAACTGCGGCAGAATTTTCCGTACGCCGTTCACAACCTCCACCGTGTTTGTTCCCGGTTGCCGCTGGATCGCCAGGATCACGGCGTGGTCGTCGTTGTAATAATTCGAAATCTTGCTGCTCTGCACGCTGTCGAGCACGTTCCCTAACTCGTCCAGCCGCACCGGATTGCCGTTGCGGTACGCCACGATCAGCGGTCGGTACAGCGAAGCCCGCGTCAACTGGCCGTTCGCCTGTACCGCAAACGCTTGATGCGTCCCGTACAGCGTGCCCGTCGGCAAATTCACGTTCGAGTTCTGCACGGCCGCGCTGACTTCGTCGATTCCAATCTGCCGGGCCGCCAGCGCTTGGGGGTCCAGATCGATCCGCACCGCATATTTCTGCGCACCGAACACTTGCACCTGCGCCACGCCCTTGACCATCGAGATCCGCTGTCCCAGCAGCGTCTCGGCGTACTGGTCCACTGTATACAGCGGCAGGGTATGCGAGCTCAGCGCCATGAAAAACACGGGCTGGTCCGCCGGATTTACCTTCTGAAACGTCGGCGGGCTCGGCATGTTCGGGGGCAATTGCCCCTGGACGCGCGCGATGGCCGCCTGTACGTCCTGCGCGGCGCCGTCGATGTTCCGGCTCAGGTCAAACTGCAACGTGATGTTCGTGGATCCCAGCGTGCTGGTCGAGGTCATCGAATCGATGCCTGCGATCGTCGAGAACTGCTTCTCCAGCGGCGTGGCCACGGCCGCCGCCATCGTATCGGGATTGGCGCCCGGCAAATTCGCGGATATCTGAATCGTCGGGAAATCGACGTTCGGCAGGTCGCTCACCGCCAGCGAGCGGTATCCCAGCAATCCGAACAGCAGAATTGCTGTCATGACCAGCGTGGTCATGATGGGGCGTCGTATCAATGGTTCTGCGATGGTCATTAGAAAAAAATTCTCAAGAGCCCGCTGGGCCGCTCACGACTTCCACCTTCATTCCGGGGATCAAGCGCAGCTGCCCGTCGGTCACCACTGTTTCGCCCGGCGCGATCCCGCTCGAAATCACCGCGTCTCCGCTGATTGTACGCGCCACTTTCACCGGCCTTTGCTCTGCGGTCATGTCCGATTTCACGACGTAAATAAAATCTCCGCGCACGCCCGCCTGCACCGCCTGCGACGGAACCACGGTCGCATTCTCATCCTGCGCCAGCCGCAGCAGCACCGTCGAAAACTGCCCTGGCCACAGCCGGTGATCAGCGTTCTCGAATTTCGCCTTAAGCTTGATCGTGCCCGTCGTGTTGTCGACCGTGTTGTCGACAAATGTCAGCTCCCCGATTTCCGGCGCCGTGTCGCCGTATGGAGTGGCCTCCACCCGCAAGGTGCCCTTGGCCATGAATTTCTCGATCGGCGCGAAATACTGCTCCGGCACCGCGAAATCCACAAAGATTGGGGTGATCTGGTTGATCACGATCAGCACCGGCACATCGTTCTGCTTTACAATATTTCCCGGGTACACCTGAATGGCGCCCAATCTACCGTCCGTCGGCGCGTAAATCCTGCAGTAGTCCACCTGCAGCTGCGCCGCTTGCACCGCGGCCTCATCGGCGCGAACCGCCGCTTGTTCCGCCTCGAAATTCGCTTGCATCTGATCGAGCGTTTCCTTTGCCGTCACGCCCGCCTTATAGAGCGCCGCGTACCGTTCCGCTTCCACGCGATTCAATTCCGCCTGCGCCTTGTCGTGGGCCAGCGTCCCCTGTGCCTGCGCCAAGGCCGCGTCAAACGGCCGCGCATCCAGCGTAAACAGCAGGTCGCCCTTCTTCACGAACTGCCCTTCCTTGATGTGCACTTCCTGCAGCACCGCGTTCACCTGCGCCTTGATCGACACGTTCGTGAACGCGTCCGCCGACCCGATGGCCGTCAAATCCACCGGCACGGTCTTCTGCACCGCCTTGGCCACCGTCACCCGCGCGGCAAACATCGGCGCCGTCTGGACGGTCTTCGTCGTGCAGCCGTTCAGCAGCGCCAGCCCCGCAAGCGTTACCAGCGTCCACATCACTGTGTATCGATGAGCAGGATTACTTTTCATCAGTGCTTGGTTCCCCGTTTTCCTGGTGCTGCCTCCAGCGCCCGTTCAAAGCCTACACCACCGCGCGTGCCGGCTCTGACTCTGTGGGGAATGCACGGAAATGGCGCACAACCAGCGCCGCTTCCCGACCGTCTGAAGCGCTAGTCGGCAGTTTCCCCGGGTGCTGCAAGCAACGAAGCCCTTGACTCCGTTAGACGCACGCCATAGCCGCCAAGTTTCGGCAAGTCCCCGCTTTTCAGCTCCCCGCGGCCCCTCGGGCGGCCTGGTCCAGAAACCACAGCGCGCGCCCTTCAGGGCGTATTATACCCGCTGGATAGCGGCTCGGCTTCGCCAGCGGCTCACCGCGCAGTGCCGCCACAATCTCTCGCTTGTTCGCGCCGGCCACCAGGAAAAACGTGTTCCGCCCGCGGTTCAGCACCGCCGGCGTTAAAGTCAGCCGCTCGGGGGGCTGAGCCGGAACCTCGACTGCCATCACCCACCTCTGCTTTTCTTCCAGCGCCGGCGATCCCGGAAAGAGCGACGCGACGTGCCCCTCCACTCCCAGCCCCAGCATCTGCAGGTCAAAGGCGGGCGCCGCCGCCGCGAAAAACTTCCGCAGCTCCGCCTCATAAGCGTCGGCCGCTACTTCCTGCGTCCGAAAAGCATCCGGACCGCCTATCGGATGGACGTTCGCCGCGGGAATCGGCACGTGCTCGATCAGCGCTTCCCGCGCCATGTGGTAATTCGAAAGTGGCGAATCCGCGGGCACGTACCGCTCGTCGCCCCAGAACAAATGCACTTTGTCCCATGGCGTGTTCACGCCCTGCTTCTCGGCCTCCGCCCACAACGCATACATCTTGGCCGGAGTCTTCCCGCCTGCCAGGGCAACCGCAAACCGCCCGCGCGATTGGATCGCCTCGCGCATCACGCGCAGCAATTCCTCGAGCGCGCCTCGGCTCAAAGCATCAAGATCGGCGAAAACACGTGCGTCCATGTCCATAACAGAAATGCCCGAAGCAAACTTTTGGGATGCCGTTCAGCTTACTTCGACGTGGTCTTCACCGCGTGCCCGCCAAATTCGTTGCGCATGATCGCCAGTACTTTGTTCGCAAACGGCTGGGGGTCCTGGGAACGGAATCTCGCATCCAGCGCCCCGCCCAATACCGGCAGCGGCACACCCTGCTCAATCCCCTCGATCGCCGTCCAGCGCCCCTCGCCCGAATCCGTTACATACGCCCCAATTCCCTCCAGGGTCGGATTTTTCGTCAGCGCGTCGACCGTCAAATCGAGCAGCCACGACCGCACCACGCTGCCGTACTGCCAGATCTTGGTAATCTGCAGCAGGTCCAGCCCGAATTCCTTCTTGTGCCGGAAAAGATCGAGCCCCTCGGCGTACGCCTGCATGATTCCGTACTCAATTCCGTTGTGAACCATCTTCACGAAATGTCCCGCGCCCGCCGGCCCGACCCGTCCCCATCCTTTGTCTTTCCCCGGCGCCAGCGTCTCAAAAATCGGCGCCAGCCGCTTGACCACGTCCGTGTCGCCGCCGATCATCAGGCTGTAGCCCTCGGTCAGCCCCCAGACCCCGCCACTGGTCCCTGAGTCGACGAAATTGATCTTCTTCGGCGCCAGCGCCGCCGCCCGCCGCATCGAGTCGCGATAATACGAGTTCCCGCCGTCGATGATCGTGTCGCCGGGCGCCAGATGCGGCACCAGCTGGTCGATTGTTTGGTCCACCGGCGCTCCCGCCGGCACCATCAGCCAGATCGCCCGTGGCGTCTTTAGTTGCGCGATCAGTTTTTCCAGGGTGTCCGCGCCCGCCGCGCCTCTCTCGACCACGCGGCTCACCGCTGCCGCATCCCGGTCCAGCCCCACGATGCGATGCCCGCCCTTCACCAGCCGTTCCACCATGAACCCGCCCATCTTCCCCAGCCCGATCATTCCCAGTTCCATCGCGATCGCCTCCTTGCGAGCTCATCTTCACGAGATCGAAGTAAACCGTCGTCGTCCCGAACCCTGCCGCGCGCTCTCGCGGCTGGCCTGGGGGACCGGCTTTCTGTTTGTCTCCTCAATCCGCCCTCACTCCCAATGGATCCAATTCCCCGCGCAACTGCGCCACGTCCTTGTACTGAATCGTGTGCATCCCCATCTCGCGCGCGCATTCCAGATTCAAGCCGCGATCGTCGATCAACACGCATTCCGCCGGATCGCGCTGCGTGATCTTCAGCGCCAGGCTGTAAATCCCGCGGTCGGGTTTTCGCACGCCCAGATAACACGAGCTGAAAAACGCACTGAAGCAATCCCTCAGCCCAAACGTCTTGATCCGGTAGTCGTTGATCTCCAGCGACTCGTTGTTCAGCGCCGCGAGCATTTGCCGTTTCGTCTTCGCGAGCTTTTTCAAGAAGGCGAGCGCCTCCGGCAGCGCCTGCGACTGCTCGAACATAAACTGTTTAAATTGCTCTCGTGTGAATGGCTGGTCGCGGTAAAAAACCGTCCGCCGCACGTATTCGTCCAGAGTCGCCTGGCCGCACTCGAACGCGTTCAGCAGTAGTTCGTGGCGGTCCTCGAAATCCGCCCAGTCGAGATTGAATTTCTCGACCGCCTTTTTCCGCGACCCGCGGTCCCACCCGTTGGTCAGGATGACTCCGCCGTTGTCCCAGAAAAGTGTGGTGACTTCCACGATGAGCCCTCAGAGGAGACCGACCCTGC
>Ga0210394_10006385_pt1 | contig 12790 bp, 13 predicted proteins | sample IncBWC12MmetaG_FD_160121 | JGI IMG/M metagenome (GOLD analysis project Ga0210394, IMG submission 160121) | Forest soil microbial communities from Barre Woods Harvard Forest LTER site, Petersham, Massachusetts, United States - Inc-BW-C-12-M | ecosystem: Environmental > Terrestrial > Soil >... | reverse complement strand
CGCCTCCGGGATGCCGTCGCTGAAGATCAAGAGCCAATCTCCGGAGACAAGCTGGATGCTGTTTTGAAGCGCGGGCAGAACTGGCAGCATGCCGGCCGGCGCAGTGATGCTGTCCAACCGAATGCAAGTTCCGTGGCGCAGCAGCATCGGAGGACAATGTCCGGCATTGGCGTATGTCAGCATCCGCGATGCGGGATCGTAGGCTCCATAGAAGACGGTCGCGTACCGCTCCGCCGTGGTGGTCTCGGAGAGCAGGGCGTTGGCCTGCGCTAGCACCTCGCCGCAACGGACGCCCGCACTGGGAGCATTCGCGCGTACCGCCGCATGCAGCGACGCTCGCAACAGCGCCGCGGACATTCCCTTGCCGGAAACATCCGCCAGCAGCAATCCCAGCTTGCCTTCACCGAGGGGGAGAAAATCGTAGTAATCGCCGCTGACCCCGCGAGCGGGCCGGCAGATTCCGGCATAATCCAGGCCCGCCGCTTTGGGAAGAGCCTTCGGGAACAGCTCCTGCTGGACCTACTCGGCCAGCTTGAGCTCGCTGGTCAGCGCGCGCACCCGAGCCAGCAATTCGCGCAGCGAAAACGGCTTGCTGACGTAATCGTTCGCGCCGAGGTCCAGGCCCAGCACGCGATCGCCCTCCTGCGAGCGGACCGACAACATCAGGATGGGCGCATTGAATCCCTCCCCGCGCACGCGCCGGCACAGATCGTATCCGCTCAGCTTCGGCAGCATCAGGTCCAGGATCACCAACTCGGGCGAGTTCTCGCACAGCGAGTGGTACCCGGCTTCTCCGTCGGTGGCCGTCAGGACTGGTGAGACTCGAACTCCAGGTTGTCCCTCAGCCCGCACAGGATGGCGGGATCGTCTTCGACAATGAGAATTCGGCTCATGATCTCGCCTTGTATCTCTCGCCTACCGCGCCGCCGGCGCTTTGGGAATGAAGTTCTCCAGCAGCCACCCCTCCGCGCTGAGGCCCCCGATGACGCCCTCGACGAGGATCTGGCGCCCGTCCCAACTGGGGTGAATCACTCTGCCACTCAGATCGGACCCGGGAGCGTCTCCCAGCCGCTGCGGTGCGCCTCCCTCCTCCGAGATCCGGAACAAGCCCTCCTTCCCCGACGCGTCCGTATCGAAGTAATAGACGGCTTTGGCCCAGTACATGATCTCGCGTGGGTTGGGCCGCTCTGAATGGAGGGTTACCAGGAGCTTCCAATCGCTGTCTCTGGTTGGGCGGAACTCCAAGTCGCGGTTGACCATGCGGACCAGAGTGGCGCTGAGAAGAAAACCCCCGCGCACCATTTCCAGCCCCCTCTCGCGGGCGAACGCCACTACCGTGTCTCCGGGAGAAACGGAACCCAAGCGCTCCACCTTGCCGGAATCCACCGTCACCAGGGAGACTCCCCCGTTCGTGTCAGGGCAAAGCAGCATGGGGCGCTGAGCGACCCAACGGCAATCGGTACCCGTTGCGCTGCTGAACACCTCCCGATCTTCGCCTGTCGCAGGGTTGTGTACGCGAAATGCCGAGCTTGTCTGCCCCACGTCGTCATGTCTCGATACGTATCCGATCCAGGCGTTGTCTGGAGACCATACGGTCGACCCGATCGTGGCGTTCCCGGCGGTATTGAGGTCGAGCGTCTTCCACGCCCCGAGCTGGCCGCTGGAATCGAGCTGCGCAAGAACAGCTGCCGTGGCGTCGGTGCGAATGGAACGGTAGTACATCGTTCCGTTAGGGAAGACGACCCCGTTGGAAAAGGATCCAGAGCGAACGAACACCGGATCGCCGGGCTGGCCGTCCCTTATAGGGACCAGGTACAGCGCTTCGTTGCCGGAGCGTGACATCGACGCCACCAGGAAGCGTCCGTCCGGTGTCCAGTCGTGGAAACGTGAGATGTTCGGAATCAGCCGCGGTTCACCTCCCTGAAGCGGCGTCACGAACGTTTTCCACCCCGTGCTCTCTAGTTCGGTGAAGGCCATGAAACGTCCATCCGGAGAAGGTACCGCGTGCTCTACGATGCTGCCCTCACGCCGCAGCACCTCGCGAGCCTTTCCATCCGCCAGCGAAACCACAACGACGCCGCTGCCGGAGTTGGATACAAGAGCTTGAAGGGTGGGATCGTTAATCGGCCCGGGAGGCACGCCCGCGTACACCAGATAGCGGTTGTCCCAGGAGAAGTCGGGCTGGCCCGCGCCGTACGGGTCGCCTTTAAAAAGCTCCCGGTATCCCGTGCCATCGCCCCGAATCACCACCGCGGTTGCCTTTCCGCCGGCGTCGGTCAACCGCAACGCCACCATGGAAAAATCTCTCGACACCTCTACCTGAAATTTCTCGCCCGGCTTGGGCTTATAGATCACGTGCTTGTTCGCGCCGTCCACGTCGCTGATCACCAGGGCATTGGTGGCTCCGTCTTGGTAAAAAGCGCGCCGGCCATCGGTGAAAGGAATGGGGCGTGTTCCCAGGGGAGCGACCTTGCGCTGCGTCACGGTGACCGGCTGCGCGGCGCGATTCGCTTGCCGTATCGCGGCCAGCCTGGCGCTTGCCGCCGCGGCCGGCTGAACCTGATCTTTATATTGGCGAGCCACCTGATTGTAAAGTTCGATCGCCCTATCCTGCTTGGACTGCCCCTGCAACTCGTAACAGTGCGCCGCCGCCATCAACGCCTTGGCCGCCAGCGCCCGGTCCGAGGCGAACTCCTTGGCGACGCGCTGATAGAGCTTGATAGCCTCTTCCAGATTTCCGGCGGCCGTTTCCTGCGTGACGGCCTTCTGGAACAGCTCCGGCCCGGTTTCGGCGGCGAACGCGGCCACGCCGCAAATAAGTCCGGCGATCAGTCCCGCCAGCAAGATTCTCAGCTTCATGTGAGTTCTCCTTCGCATTCCAGCTTGAGGCTTCCGGCCGCAAAAGTCGTCCGGTCATTGCAAGATGTTTGTCATGAAATTGTCTGTGGACCGATTCCCAAACCTATAACATAGTGCAAAAGGCTCAGCGTTGAATGCAATTTCAGTTCGAGTGGGACGAGATCAAAGCAGCCGCGAACGAGCGTAAGCACGGCGTCACTTTCGAGCTTGCGTCCACGGTCTTTCGCGACCCGCGGCTGCTCACCACTCCCGATCTGGAACACAGCGAAACCGAGGAACGCTGGTTTTCAATTGGCTGGTCGGCGAATGGCGCCATTCTTTCCGTCGTGTACCTATGGACGGAGTCCGATCCTGAGACTACGGAAATCCGCCTCATATCAGCTCGCGACGCGACACAGACGGAGATTCGCCGCTATGCTATAAGCTAGACGTATGAGTGATCGCTCCATCGAAGACGACGAGATGCCGGCCGAGATTGACTTCAGCGAGGGAGTTCGCGGCCTTCACCACGTGCCGCCGGACGCAAAGGTTTTCTTGCCCGCTTCGATCGAGCGAAGTGTTTGGGAATACTTCTCCCGCAAGGCCGAGCAAAAGGGAGTTCGTCTGTCGGAGCTTCTGAGCGAGGTGTTGAAGCGCGATATCGAGATCAACGAAGCGCTGAAGTAATTCAAGGTTCCTTGTAGGGAAGGCAGCCTAGTCGCCTCTCGCGACTTGACCGATGTCGCGCTGATAAATCCTGAGCGGAGTGAAGGTCGCCTAACACTTGCTCCGTCACGAATTCATATCTGTGTTGATCGTGTTCATCTGTGGCCTAATATCTGGTGCGCGCGAGACGAATCCCTTTCAAAACCGAATTGGCCACGGATAAACACAGATGAACGCCGATGGCCATCTTCAACGTGGCGGGTGACATGTCTAGCTGCTCCGCGAGATAGATGAAGTGTTGGGTCAGGTCGCGTTTGGCCGCCTCCCGCTTGAGGACCCGAGGCATTCAAGGTCAGGGAGACTTGCGGGATCTCAGAGCGGCCAGTGCGTCTCGTTCGATATCATCCCAGTCTTTGGAGGTCATCCTGGCGGGCTCGCCGCTCTGCTCGGCTTCCTCCAGGAGCATTTCAAGACGGCCCTCAAAACGCTCGTCGATCGGAAGCGGCTCGCCGATGTTCACCCGGTGCAGTGGGGCGGGGTCGTCTTCGCGCTCCTTAAAGGGCCGCATGGCAGCGTTAACAACGTCGTCCGCCGAGCTGTACTCTCCCGCCTGGACCTTCTCCTTTAGCAGCTTTTCGAATTCAGATGACAGAGTTACGTTCATGCGTTAGATCCTGTTTGAGTGGTTCCAATCCCATTCTACGCCCAGTTCTTTGCCGCCCATCATTCTCTGCGGCCCGTCATGGGACGAACTTGTATCCCACGCCGTGCACGGTCTTGATGTGCTCCGGTTGCGAAGAATCGCGCTCCAGCTTGGCGCGGAGCCCGGCCACGTGGTTGTCCACGGTGCGGCTGGAAGGATACGATTCGTATCCCCAAACCTCGTTCAACAGATCGTCGCGCGTCACCACTTCGCCCGCGCGCGACGCCAGAAAACGCAGGATGGCGAATTCCTTGCGCGTCATCTCCACCGGCGCTCCGTTGCGGCGCGCTTCGTACTTGCGGAAATCGATCTCCGTATCGCCGAAGCTGAGCTCGTCCGGCATGGGGTCGGATCCATCGGCGCGAGGCTGGCTGCGCCGCAGCAGCGCGCGAACGCGGGCCATCAGCTCGCGCACGGAAAACGGCTTGGCGACATAATCGTCCGCGCCCAGATCCAGGCCCAGGACGCGATCCGGCTCCTCGCTTCGAGCGGTCAGCATCAGAATCGGCGTTTGAATTCCCTCTCCGCGCAGCTTGCGGCAAAATTCGAATCCGCTCATGCGCGGCAGCATCAGATCGAGCACGATCAGGTCGGGCTTGCGCTCCTGCTGCAAGTGGTAGCCGGTTTCGCCGTCCGAAGCGGTGATGACCTCATAGCCCTCGAAGCGCAGATTGTCGGAGAGACCGCGCAGGATGGCCGGATCGTCCTCCACCGCAAGAATCATGGTCATACACCCTCGATGGGAAGCAAAATGGAAAACGTGCTGCCCGCTCCCGGCGCGCTTTCCACTTCCACGCGCCCGCCGTGCGCCTTGGCGATATGCGCCACCAGCGTCAATCCGAGCCCCGTGCCCGCGATCAGCCGGCTCTCATGCGATGGAGCTCGATAGAACTTCTCGAAAACGTGCTTCTGTTCGTCGGGGGTCAGACCAAGACCGCGGTCCGCAACCTCGATCACCGCGTCTCCATTGCGGGCGGCGTCCCTGACACCAATGCGCAGATTGATTTCGCGGCAATCACCGGAATACTTCATCGCGTTGGTGAGTAGATTCAGGATAGCCTGCTGGATGGCGTCCGGGTCGGCTTGAAGCTCCGGCATCTCCTCCTGAACCGCGAAGTGCAGCCGGAATCCTTCCTGGGCCAGCGGGAATTGCATGGCGCGAATGGCCGAGCCGGCCACGTCCTCCAGCCGGGTAGGCCGGAGGCGGTAGATCTTCTTGCCTTGCTCGATCTTCGAAAAGTCGAGCACGTTATCGACGAGCCTGGCCAGGCGCTCACTCTCGTTGACGATGGTCTCCAAGTATTCCAACCTCGTGCGCTCATCGCGGGAGCGGCCCAGGGACAGCGTCTCGGCGAACATGCGGATCGCGGTGAGAGGAGTCTTGAGCTCGTGCGAGACGCTGGCTATGAACTGCGCGCGCACTTCGGTCATGCGAACGTCGCGATTGACGTCGCGCAGCAGCAGATAGCCGCCGAACACGGCGATGCCCAGCACCAGCGCCAATCCCGCGATCCAGATGGCCAGCGGGACGCCTTGGCGGGATGTCTCGAGAAACCGGTTATCGGACCATTCCACGCGGAGCCCGGGGAACACGTCACCCAATGCGTCGCCTTCCGCCACGCCGTCGGCCGCATGCGCCTTGAGTTTCACGCCGGGTGGCGCGACTTTGGCGGACGACACCGCGACCACCAACCCTCGAAATGCCGGCGCGGGAGACGCCATGGCCACCAGCCATGGTTCTTCGCCATAGGGAACCCAAGCCGCTCCGGCCTCGAGCTGCGCCCGCAGATGCGGAAAATCCTTGGTCAACGCGACGCCTTGCTCGAGTTGCGCGATGGCCTGATCCAGTTTGGAGCCGCGCCCGGTAATCCCGGCATCCGCTCCTGCCAGGTCGTCGCGAATCATGTACAGTTCGGGCAGCGTGAGGCGCGTCTCGCCATCCACTTCTTTGCGGAGGAACTTCGACACGGCTTCGGGGTCGCGCTTCAGCTCCATCAGGCGCTCGGCCGCATAGAACCGGATCCCGACTCCCTGTTCGTCCCTGGCGCCGGAGGAATCGTTCAGCAGGGTTTGGTAAACGCGGGACGCTTCATCGGGGTTCCCGGCTTTGACCAGCGCTCGCGCCAGCAGCAGGCGGGCGTTGGCGCTTTCCGAAGGATGGCGAGCCGAGGACAAACCCAGGCGATACGCAGCCGCGGCGGCGGCATAGTCTTTCTTGACGAACTCCAGCGCCTCGCCCTCCTTGTGATGCTGCGCGAATTCCGCCGACTCCGGCGGGGGCGGAGTTTCCCAGGGTAAGACCAGCCGATCGCCGTCCAGAGTCGCGGAGAAGACAACCGCGGGGTTGTTGGAATCCTGCGGCTGGTTGGACCCGCGAATCACCCGATTGATCTCCTGGAGCTTGATCGCTTCCAGACTCGCGGTAAGCTCGCGCCGCGATTGGCTGACAGCCGCCAGCCTCTGGTCGGCAGCCCGCTTGGTGGAAAGTTCCCGGTCCTGGACCATGATCCGGCCGGCGAGCACGATCAAAACCGCCGCAGGTGCCAGGATAGCGACGAGAAAAAGAACGATCTGCCGTTTGTGGCGAGTGATCCGCATGGGGAACAACTGTCAATCATTTTAAGGCTTTGGCGCGGAAAGTTGTCATGGAATTGTCTGGCCGATGTCACCTTTCGCGCCGCCTAATTTTGCCTTCCACGCTGGGAACCCGTCGAGCGTCAAGACTTACTGAGAGGTTTCCTTTCCGGGTCGGTGCACACCTGGAGAGATCCTGGTAAATGATGAATCCAAAATACTTACGCGCCATTCTAGGGGTCGCATTGATCATTCTGGCGGGCGCCGCCGCCATGCAGGCCAAGACCCGCCTGGGCGAAAAGTATTACAAATTGGGCGCGGCCGCCGAGCTCATGAACGATTGGGATACCGCGGTGACGAACTATCAGAAGGCCGTGGACGAAGCCCCTGCGGAGCTAGTGTATAAAATCGCAATCCAGCGGGCCCGGTTTCAATCCGGCCAGAAGCATGTCGAGGCGGGCGTGAAGCTGCGCGGCGAAAACAAGCTGCAAGAGGCTATCCAGGAACTTCAAAAAGCGATTGTCACCGATCCATCCTCCTCCATCGCCCAACAGGAATTGAAGCGGACCCAGCAGATGCTCCTGGACGGGGCCAAGGCGGGATCGTTGGACCCAGGTGCAGCGGGCTTGACCGCCACCCAGAAACTTCGGCGCGAGGAGGACGTGCGTGTGGAGTCGATCCAAGGTCCACCCGAGCTCAGGCCGACGGTGCGCCGGCTTCCCTCGCCGATGAAGATGAATAATTCCTCGCCCTTTACGCTGTATCGCACGGTGGCCATGGTAGGAGGGCTGTATGTGCAATTCGATCCGCAATATACGCCCGCCACAACCAAGCCCTTCGATGTAAATCTCGACAATATGACGATGGAGGAGGCCTTCGACTACCTGGCGTTTGTGACGCACACCTTCTGGAAGCCGATCTCCCCTAACACCATCTTTGTCTGTGAAGACAGCACCACCAAGCGCCGCGATTTTGAAGACGAAGTGGCGAGGGTGTTCTACGTTCCCAACGCCAGCACGGTGCAGGAGTTTCAGGAAATCGCCAACGCCATCCGCACGGTGACGGAAGTCCGGCGCGTGTTCACCTACAACGCCGGCCGGGCGATGCTGGTGCGCGGCACGGCGGATCAGGTCGCGCTGGTGGAAAAGCTGCTGCATGACCTGGATAAGCCCAAGGCGGAAGTGGTGGTGGACATCATGATCATGCAGGCCAACACCACGCGCTCCAAGCAACTGGCGGCCACCATCGCCTCGGGCGGGACGGCGGGGATAAATGTTCCCATCACGTTCACGCCGAACGGCACCACCACGACCGCGTCGACCACGACGACCGGGTCGACGACCACCCCGGTAACGACGACGCCCACGACCACGACGCCCTCCACCACCACGGGCTCGGTCACGCTGAACAGTTTAGGACACATTTCGACCAGCAGCTTCTCCACCAGCAGCCTTCCGGGCGCGCTGCTCGAAGCCATGCTAACGGACACCAAGACCAAGGTGTTGAACTCGCCGCAGGTGCGCGCCTCCGACGGGATGAAGGCGGAGCTGAAGGTCGGTCTCCGGATTCCGTACGCCACCGGCAGCCTCGGATCGGCGGTTGGCGCGACCACCGTGGGCGTCAGTCCGCTGGTGCAGACGCAGTTCTCCTATGCCGACACCGGAGTCACCGTGATTATCCAGCCGCAGGTGCATTCGGCCGACGAGGTGACCATGCACGTCGAGATCACAGTATCCTCCGTACAGCAATACGAACAACTGGGAGGCGGAATTTCCCAGCCCGTGATCTCGCAGGAGGTAAATACCACCGACGTTCGGATGAGGAATAACGAAGTGAGCCTGCTCGGCGGCTTGAACCAGACCACGGACTCGAATACGCTGAACGGTATTCCTGGTCTCGCGAGTATTCCGATTCTGGGCAAGTTCCTGTTTGGCAGCACATCCACCGAAAAGGATTCCGACCAGATCATGATCGCGATGATTCCGCACATCGTGCGGACGCCGGACTATTCTCCGGAGAACCTGCGCGGCATCTACGCCGGCACGGATCAGAACATCCGGGTGAAATATTTGCAGGCGGATGAGCCGACGCCCACTCCGCCGGCCGCGAAGCCCGAGGCGACTGCACCGCCGCAGGCAGCGGCTCCGCAAGCGGCGATCCCTGCGCCGGCGTCTCCTGCATCGACGGCGGGGGCCCGGCTGAGTTTCCTCCAGGGTCCAGTGCAAGCGGCCCGGAACGGAACGTTCACGCTCACGATGCAATTGGAGGGAGGTTCCAGCGCGGTTTCCTTCGCTCCCTTGCAAATCAAGTTTGACCCGGCCCAACTGTATCTGAACAGCGCCTCCGCGGGCGATCTGCTGACTCACGACGGAGGGCTCGCGACCACCGAAAAAGATATCCGTAACGACGCGGGGGAGGCTTCCTTGACCTTCACGCGCTTGCCGGGGGCGGGCGCCTTTTCCGCATCGGGACCCGTGGCGACGCTCACTTTCAGCGCCATCGGAAAGGGCAAGGGAACGGTCTCCATCACTGGAGCGGACCTGAAGAATTCGCAATCGCAGTCGCTGCCGGTATTGTTGGGCAGCGTGCCGGTGACAGTAGAATAAGAGCATGGGCGGGCGTCGTAGACAGCGTGGAATGACGCTGGTGGAGTTGATCGTGGCGTTCACGATTCTGGCGCTGCTGTCGACAATGGCGGTGCCGCTGGCGGCCTATAAGGTTCGCCGCGACAAGGAGCGCGATCTGAACTACGCGCTGCGGACAATGCGCAAGGCCATCGATGACTATAAGGACGCGGCGCTGGCCAACAAGATCCAGACCAAGCTCGGGACGGATGGGTATCCGGAGACGCTCGAGGATCTGGTGAAGGGCGTGAATCTAACGCAGTCCGCCGACCCCAAAGTAATCAAGTTTCTGCGCCGCATTCCCAAGGACCCCATGACCGGCACCTACGATTGGGGCAAGCGGAGCACGCAGGACGACCCGTTGAGCACCAGTTGGGGCGGGCAGAATGTTTTCGAAGTGTATACCAAGAGCTTGGAGCATGCGCGCGATGGGTCCCTTTATTCGACTTGGTGAGCGGCACAGGGCCGGCAGGCTCCGTTGTGCCGCGAAAATCTTCGGTGAGCGGCAGAGGGCCGGTGCGCGGCGCGGCTATACGCTGATCGAGCTGATCGTCGTGATGGCGATCATCTCCGTTCTGCTGGCGGTTGCCGTGCCGCTGTATCAAAAATCGATCATACGCACCAAGGAAAGCCTGCTCCTGAACAACCTGATGACGTTGCGCAACGTGATCGACGAATATACCTTCGACAAGAAGAAGGCTCCGCAGACGCTGAACGATCTGGTCTCCGAAGGCTACCTGCGCAACGTGCCCATCGATCCCATCGTCGGCAACGACCAGAGCTGGCGGCTGATCATGGAAGACGCCTATTCGATGGTGGACCAGACCCAGGCCGGAATCTTCGACGTGCACAGCGGCTCGGACCTGAAGGGACTGAACGGCGTCCCGTACTCGCAGTGGTGACGGCAGCCCCGCGGCTGTTACACTAACTACGTTATCCGCCTTCCAATCCCCGGTCGTCTAATGGTAGGACAGCGGCCTTTGGAGCCGTGAATCGTGGTTCGAATCCATGCCGGGGAGCCACACCAATAAGAATCATATGTTTACAGCTAGGCTGAAACCTTTATACAAATGGTTCGTATAAAAATGCTACCCTTTCGGTCATGCCAGCACCGAGACCGCTATACCTGTACAAGTTCCAACATGCTCCAGATTGCAAAGTCCATCTTCAAAATTTGAACGCCTCGGCCAAAAAATTTTACAAGGCGTGCGATTGCTTCGTCTGGATCACAGGAACCACCACCAAGGGCGAATTCGTTCCCCGGCAGTCAACGGGCTTGCGTGATTGGGCGGCGGCTGAGGCTTACCTAGCATCGATCAATAAGCAGGTGGCAGCGGAAATCGTCCAGGGAGATCAGGGCATCACGCTAGAGAAAGCGACCCAAGAATTTTCGGACGGCCACGCAGGGAAAGTTGGAAAGAAGACGCTGGCACAGCATAAGCTCACGTTGGCTCGATTCGTGACATATGCCAAGGGCCAAGGCGTCACCTACGCTCAAGACGTGACCTATGATCTGTGTAAAAAATTCTTGACGTATGGATTCCCCGGCATCGAAGCGACAACGAAATCCACGTATCAGGCGAAGTTCAAAACTTTCCTGAAAGAAGCTGGCCCTGCTCGCAGAAAATGGATCAAAGAAGACTTTGCCAAACAGATCGAAAACGAGTACGGCCAATATGAGGAAACCGAACCGTTCAGTGATGCGGAAATCGATTGCATTTTGAAAGCGGCAGAAAACTTGGGTGGTGGGACGACCGGATACGCCACGAATGGAAAAACGTTTCGGCTGCTCATTGAATTCATGCTCGCAACGGGTCTACGTGTGTCTGATACGATCCGATACAATCCCTCGATGGCGATCAGGTCGAAAACCGGATTGTGGAAGTATGTCTACACGCCGAAGAAACAGCCGAAGAACAAACCCAAGAAAAAAACAGCGGTCACTTTCCTTTCGGACAAATTGAAAACGGCCATCGATCAGGCTGATTGGTTTTCAAAAACGCATCCGTTCGCATACGGCGTGATCTCGAAGGACGACAGCAAATACGAACAGGCCGTCTATGAACGGATGCAGGCGATAGGGACCCGATGCAGCATCACCGATTGTAGGCCGCATCGATGTAGAGATACTTTCGCCGTGACCAAGCTCCTAAAGGGCATGGCGCTAGACGACGTTTCAAAATTGCTCGCACACGGTTCAATCCGGGTGACCTCAGAGCACTACGCAAAATGGACGGTAGGCCGGGAGGACCGTTTAGAAGCGCTCTTTCTGGCGACCCTCTAACCAACCCGCACGCAATACGAACCGATTCGTTCTAGGCCGCTGTGGACGCTTCCAGCGGCCTTTTAATTTGGTCTCTGCAATTTTTTGATGATCTTGGGTGATCGGGCAAACAATACGGGTTTTGGTGCTGGCTGTGTCAATTGCCGGATGATGCGCTCGATAGCTGGCATTCGTGCTCTGAGGGTCACATAGCTACGCTTGCCCGTTCCGTCGAATGCGCCAGGGCCTACGAGGTTTTGAACGTCAGGATCATTCACCAATAGCCGATTTGCCAACAGTTGACGTGTCTTCTTTTCTGACCATCCAATGAGCACGGCTGTCTCTTGAACCGTATACCATTCCTTCTGCATCTTCGTCGCACCTACACAGCGCTCTGGCTGTGGGGTCGCAGACGAACAAATTGGAATTCTTCCGGCTCATCACGACTTTCCTTTCATCGAATTTGCAGCTTGTTCACGATGCCGGGGCGCTGCGTCTCCCGGCTCGGTTGTTCCGCAGCAGGAGGCCACGGTTGGGTTGATCTTTGCGGCGCTGGCGATCTGGAAAGGTTCCAGGTGTCAGCGAATCCGCATTCACACTTTCAATTTGGAAGATCCGAGCAAATCTGTTCAGCAATCGGCTGATGCGGCTCGGGTCACAGCGGCACTTAGGCACACAATTCCTTGTGTCAGTCTTCGTGGTCTTCTTCGTCGTCTTCTTCGTCGGAAGATCCGATTTGTGTTACCGCCGTGATTTCCAAAACCGGGTTGTCGTAGGGGTCAAAATCCCAATAGACATCTGTGTCTTCGGCTATGTCCCTTGCTTCTTCTTCGGTTTTGGCTACAACTACAGCGTAGCCGTCTTTGCTTTGGCTTTGTGTGACGTTAATTCCAAATTTGTATTTCATAGGTGTCCTTCCAATTGCCGGGGCACTTACCACGGCGTTGATCGCTCTTCCGCTAATTGGCCAGGTTGAGCGACAGGTTGACTCTCAACGGTGCTGACTGGCCTGGACGATCCAGGTGCCAGCGATCCGCATTTAATGACGGAACGCTAAAGTTCGTTCGCCGTCGCCGACAGGATGCGTTCTCGAAGGTCGTCGTGGCCCCCTGCCGTTGTTGG
>Ga0210394_10006384_pt1 | contig 12793 bp, 13 predicted proteins | sample IncBWC12MmetaG_FD_160121 | JGI IMG/M metagenome (GOLD analysis project Ga0210394, IMG submission 160121) | Forest soil microbial communities from Barre Woods Harvard Forest LTER site, Petersham, Massachusetts, United States - Inc-BW-C-12-M | ecosystem: Environmental > Terrestrial > Soil >... | reverse complement strand
CGTCGCGCACCTCAGCACCTGGCGTGAGCATGCGACCCGTACGCTCGATGCGGTGCGCCTCGGGAAACCAGTCGACGGACCAGCCAATGAGAGCGACCTTGACGGGCGCAACGCGGAGATCTACGAGGCTCATCGCGATGACTCGGCGGCCGCGGTCCGTGCTGCCGCAGCCGAGAGTTACGCGGCGCTCATCGCGGCAGTGAATGCATGCACTGACGACGATCTGCTGCGTGACCGCCCCGGTGACGGTGGCCCGGTGTGGCGTGTCGTCCCCGGCAACGGTCACGGTCACGTCGCCCAGCACCTCTCGTACTGGGCTGCCGAGCACGACGATCAAGGAGGCGCGGAGGACGCCGCGAGATGGGCATATTCGCTTGACACCGATCTCTTCCCCGACAACCAGGCAATCGCCGATTACAACTTCGGCTGTTTCTACGCGCGCAACGGCCGTGCCGACGAGGCTCTACCGCTGTTGCAGGCCGCCCTGCGGTCGCGTCCCGATCTGCGCACGTTTGCGGTCGAGGATGCGGACATCGAGCCCATCCGCGACGACCCCCGCGTCCGGAGTCTGCTCGGCCCCTGAGCGCCCTTCCTGGATGGCAGCCTCTGGACCAGAGTGGCTGACCAGATAGGTTCCGATTCAAACTTTTAGCACACCCTTCAAGTCTGATTCTTTCTGCTAATATCTATTCAAGTAGATAAATACCCTTAGCGGAAACCACCGGCCCATGATCCACTTCCGTCTGAATGCCCAATCGGGCGTGGCCACCTATGTGCAGCTGGTTCATCAGGTGCGCCATGCCCTGCGGTCTGGACTGCTCGAGCCCGGGGATCAACTCCCCACAGTGAAAGAGGTCGTTGGATCGCTCGCCATCAACCCCAACACGGTGTTGAAGGCGTACCGCGAGCTGGAGCACGCCGGCCTGGTTGAAGGGCGCCCGGGAATGGGGACCTTCGTCCTGCGCTCGTTGGAGGGTCCGCCTCCCGACAAGCAGGCTGCTCTTCGAAAATCATTGCAGCGGTGGCTGCAATCGGCACTCGAAGCGGGCCTGAGTCCCGATGCCGTCCTCGCCTTTGTCGATGCAGCCATACGCGATGTCACAGAGGACAGCGTGGCATGACCGCCATCGTCGCGACCGGGCTCGGAATGCGGTACGGCAAACGTGTGGCGCTCCGCGACTGTTCGATGGAGATTCCTTCGGGAAGTGTCACTGCACTGGTCGGCCCCAATGGGGCGGGAAAGACCACGTTGCTCCTACTCGCTGCCGGATTGCTCGCTCCAACCGCTGGAACGATCACTGTTCTTGACCGGACTCCCGATCGGGACGTGGAACTGATCTCACGAATTGGCTTCGTTGCGCAGGACGTTCCACTCTACGGGTCCTTCACCGTCGCCGAAATGCTTCGCTTCGGTCAAAAGATGAACCACCACTGGGACCAGCAACTGGCCCAGCAGCGGATGGAGAAGCTGCAAATCCCCTTGAATCAGCAGGTCCATGAACTGTCTGGCGGGCAGCGAGCGCAGGTATCGCTGGCTCTCGCCTTGGGGAAGAAGCCCGACATCCTGCTGCTCGATGAGCCCCTCGCCAGTCTTGACCCGCTGGCCCGGCGGGAGTTCATGCGCGTGGTCATGGAGACCGCCGCCGACTCGAAGATCACGATCGTCCTGTCATCCCACCTGGTCGCTGACCTCGAGCGTGTATGCGACCACCTTGTGGTGCTGTCCTCGTCGCGCACTCAGGTCGTGGGGGAGATCGGTACCCTGTTGGACGGTCACTGCGTTCTTGTGGGGCCCCATTGCGACTCCCGCGAGCCCGACATTGCTGGTGTCGCGTCTATTGTTGAGAGGACGGACTCAGAGCGCCAGACCAGCCTCCTGGTCCGCACCAATGGACCGATTCTTGATCCGAAGTGGATATCCGAACCAGTCACGTTGGAAGATCTCGTGCTTGCCTACTTGGCACGTCCGGGTGCGACCGCGCTTCCGGCCCCGCGAGCCATGTCACAGGCGTCTGCGTCGTGATGTGGTTGACGTGGCGCCAACATCGCGCACAGTTCATCGCGGGTGTGGTTCTCTGCGGTGTGCTGGTTGCCTTCCTGGTGGTCACCGGCTTGGGAATGCGCTCCACCTATGACTCCCTGGGTGTTGCCACGTGCCTGGCCGCTACGCCGGCGCGAGACTGCACCATGCTGTTCAGTCAATTCCAAAACCAATACTCTTCGTTGCAGTTCCTGGTCCCGCTCTTCCTCCTGCTGCCCGTCCTGCTCGGAGTCTTCTGGGGCGCGCCGTTGATTGCGCGCGAAGTCGAGCAGGGGACCTACCGGCTGGCCTGGACACAGTCGGTAACCCGCCGCCGCTGGACCGTCACCAAGCTCTTCATGGTCGGTTCAGTCGCTGTGATTCTTTCGGCCGCATTCTCGGCGGTATTGTGGTGGTGGGCAGACCCGCTGGTGGGGGGGCCATCCGTCCAGCGCTTCAAATACGGCATCTTTGACTTACTCGGGGTTGTACCGGTTGCTTACACACTGTTCGCGGTTGCACTTGGTGTGGCTGCTGGAGTGGTGCTGCGGCGTACGACCGTCGCCATGGTGGCAACGCTCTGCGGGTTTGCCGTTGCGCGGCTGGCTGTGGAATTGGTGCTGCGCCCGAATTATCAACACGCGGTCACGGCCGCTTACCCTCTCAGCTTCAGCTCCAAGACCGGTCCACCCGATGGTGCGTGGGTTCTCGCCGAGAACACCGTTACGGCGTCAGGGTTCGCCGTGAGTGGTGACTCCAACGGAATCAGCCTCAGCTATGTCCCGATGCAGCACATCTGTCCCTATCTCACTCCTGATTCGGCACCCGGGTCCGCTGCGATGCAGCAATGCCTCACCCAGAACGGAATTCACGTCGTCGCCACGTTTCAGCCGTACGACCGCTACTGGTTGTTCCAGGGGATCGAGTCCGCGCTGTTCATCGTCCTCGCCATCGCGCTGGCCCTGTTCTCCGTTTGGTGGGTCCGCAGACGGGTCCGATAGCCCGTCTTCACGCCTGCGGCGCTGTGACCCGGAGGCGGTCGATGAACAAGCCCTGCAGCGAACGGCCGATCGGCCCCCGCTCATCGTAGAGCCTGCTGTGCGCGACGCCGACACCGTGCCGGTCGACATCGGTGCTCGCGTCAAGGCAGATCCATTCGCCCTCGGGCTGACGGTGCAGATACACGGTCAGGTCGGTGTTGATGAACATGAACTGTTGCCACGACAGCGCCGACGAGACGCCGTTGCCGAAATCGGCCGCGGCAAGCGTGCGCTGCAGCGGCGTCGGCGTCTGACCCGCGATCAACGGGATCGCGAGCCGCATCCACACGGTCGCGGGCCCCGGCTCCATGAACGACCCACGCGCGTAGCGCATCTCGACACCGGTGCGGTGAAACGCGGGATCGTCACTCTCGGCGACGTGTGCGGTCGACTCGGCCGGCCCCGGGAACGGCACCTCGAGCGGCGGCTGCTCGCCGAGGTCGAGGTCGGCGATGCGCATACGCCACGCCGCCGCTCGGCAGAGTTCGGTGTTGCCGTCGGTGAGTGTCGAGGTCACCAGCTGGACGCGGCGGCCTTCGCGCTCCACCCGGGCGGAGACCTCAACGGGTCGGAGCGGCACCGGCCGGAAGATCTCAACGGTGATCCGTACGACCGCCATGGGCGCCTCGGTCCGAAGCGCCTCCATTGCTGCGGCCATGAGCGCTGCCGGCGGGCCGCCGTGCATGGCGCCGCGATCCCACGGCCCCCGCGCATGCTCGCTGGGCACATAGCCGCGTTTGTGGGGAGTGAACAGCGCGTCGGGCATCGGCGCATGGTGCACCAAGAAAGCCCGTGAGCGGAAGGTCACTCGGGCTGCCTGCTACGCTCGTCCTCGTGGCGGCGAGGCGCACGACGATAGCGGCGCGGGGCATGCGCTTCGACGCGCTCGCGGCAGGTCCCGCCGATGGTGCGCTCGTCCTCCTGCTCCACGGCTTTCCGCAAACCGGGACCTGCTGGCTCGACGCGCTGAACACTCTGGCCGACGCCGGATATCGAGCGGTCGCCCCGAGCCAGCGCGGCTACTCGCGCGGCGCCCGCCCCGAGGGTGTCGAGGCGTACACGGTCACCGAGCTCTGCGCGGACGTGCTTGCCATGTCGGCCGCACTCGGGAGCGAACGCTTCCACCTGGTCGGGCACGACTGGGGCGGGTCGGTCGCCTGGGCAGTGGCCGGCGAGCATCCCGAGGCGGTCGCGTCGCTGACCGCGGTTTCGACGCCGCACAGCGGGGCGCTTCGAAAGGCGCTCCGGCGACCGCAGCAGCGAATCCGGATGGCATACATCCCCGTCCTCCGCCTTCCACTGATCCCTGAATCGCTGATCGAGGCTGGGGGCGGCATCGCCGCCGAGTCACTGCTGACCGCGACCGGTCTCAGCCCAGCGCATGCGCACCGCGATGTCGCGGCGCTCCGCGAGGTAGGTGCGACCGGCGCCCTCAACTGGTACCGGGCGCTGGGCACCGAGCGGCCTCACGCCGCCCGGGTCGCTGTCCCCGTGCTGCACATCTGGGGCGATCACGACCCTGTCTTCACGCGCGAGGCGACCGAGCTGACCGCCGAGCACTGCACCGGGGACTATCACCTGCTCGAGCTCGAGGGTGGGTCGCACTGGATCCCCGACGAACACTGGGGTGACGTCGCCGACCTGTTCCTCGAACATCTCGCGGCCAACCCGCTCGCCGGCCGCTGAGCCGGCGTCGATGGCCGGCATCGAGGTCACCGGGACCGCTCAACGGCGCTCCTGGGAGTCTGTGGGGCTGCCCGAGGTCGAGCGTGTTCGTCCCGGGCTCTGGTCGGTTCCCGTCCCGCTGCCGAACAACCCGCTGCGCTACGTCCTCGTCTACCTGCTCGAGCTGGACGCCGGCGTCGCGGTCATCGACACCGGCTGGAGCACCGAGGAGGCCTGGAGCACGCTCGTGGCCGGGATGGCGGTGGCCGGGTATGCGCCCGCTGACGTCCAGGCGATCCTGGTCACGCACATCCATCCCGACCACTACGGGCTCGCCGGTCGACTGCGAGAGGCCTCGGGGGCCTGGGTCGGGCTGCATCCGGCGGACGCCGCGCTGATCCCGGCTCGCTACGGCCTCGGTATCGACGACCTGCTCGCGAACATGGATGCCCTGCTCATCGACGCCGGCGTTCCCGACGAGGTGCGGACGGAGCTCACCGTCGCTTCGATGGGGATCCGCGAGCTCGTCGCCGCCACCGAACCGGACGTGCTCCTCGAGGACCGGGTCAGGGTACCCCTGCCGGGATGGGACCTCGTCACCCTGCACACGCCCGGCCACTCGCCAGGTCATGTCTGCTTCCACGATCGCAAAGGCCGGCTGCTCTTCAGCGGCGACCACGTGCTCCCGCGGATCAGTCCGAGCGTGGCGCTGCACGTGCAGCAGCCGATCAATCCGCTCGCAGATTTTCTCGACGCACTGCGCGGCGTGCGCGACCTGGACGTCGACGAAGTGCTGCCGGCGCACCAATGGCGGTTCAGTGGCCTCGACGCGCGTGTCGACGAGCTGCTCAACCACCACCGCCACCGGCTCGACGAGACCCATCAAGCGATCAGCGACACGCCGGGGCTCACCGGGTGGGAGACCACGCTCCGACTGCGTTGGTCCCGAGACTGGTCGCAGATCGTCGGCTACATGCGGCGCGCGGCGGTGGGCGAGACGCTCGCGCACCTGGTCCTCCTCGAAAGTTCGGGACGGGCGCGCCGCGACCAGGAGCGGCCCGTGCACTGGTACCCGGCGGGTGACTCTTCAGGCGGATGAGGGGGCGCGGACGGCCGATCCCGGCCAGGTCACGCTGATCACCCCGGCGAGAAGCGCCACGGCAATCAGCAGCACGGCGACCGACGCGATCCCTCGTCCCGAGGCGATCACGAGCGATGTCAGGGCGACGCCAAGCGCAGTCCCGAGACCGCGCGCCATGTTCAGCAGTCCTCCGGCCGCACCGGCCCGCTGCAGAGGAGCCGAGAACATGGTCGCCGCGTTGTTCGCCGCGACGAACAGCCCCAGACCCGCCCCGGCGACCGCAAGCGCGACCACGGTCAGATCGTCCCGGCTCGCCGGGACGGCAAGCAGCGCCATTCCGGCGGCCGTCAGGAGCATGCCGGCGCCGGTCGGCACGCGGGATCCGATCCGGTCTCGGATCGCTCCGCCCAACGGAGCCACGACCATGAGTGCCACGGGAAGCGCGCTGAGCTCGAGTCCCGCCTTCACCGGGCCGACGCGGCCCGACCGCTCCAGGAAGATTGGCACGGAGACGAGGCAGCCGAAGAGGACCACGTACGAGAGCAGCGCCGCGATCGCCCCCGCCACGAAGGGCGGGATGCGTATCAACGCGGCGTCGACCACCGACCCGATCGCGCTCCGCTGTCGCACCACCGCGCCGACAACGAGGATGCAGGTGAGGCCGATGAGCACGGGCTCGGTCCACACCGGCGTCCCCGATTGGGCGGCGAAGGACAGGGCTGCGAGAACCGCCGCCGGGATAGCCGCGAGGAGCAAAGTGCCGTAGGGATCGATGCGGCTCTCCGGGTCGTGCTGCGTGCTCCTCGGGAGCAGAAACCATCCCAGTGCCAGGCCGATCAGACCGATCGGGATGTTGACCAGAAAGATCAGGCGCCAGCCACCGAGCGCGGTGAGCACGCCGCCGAGGGCCGGCCCGACGCTGAGGCCGGCCGCCTGCGCCGCGCCCTGAACGCCCAGCCCGGTGCCGAGCCGAGAGGGGGGAAGCACGTCGCGGATCAGCGCGAACGAGTTCGCCTGGAGCATCACGGCGCCGATCGCCTGCACGAGCCTCGCCAGCACGAGAAGACCGAGCGACGGCGCCACCGCGCAGGCGGCAGACCCGGCCACGAAGATGCCGAACCCGTATGTGTAGAGCAGCTTCCGACCGACCCGATCGGCGATCCTGCCCACCGCCGCAACCGTCCCCGCGAGGACGAGCACGTACACGAGCACCACCCATTCGACACTGGCGATGGATCCGTGTAGGTTTTTCCCGATGACCGGAAGGGCTGTGGATACGATGCTGGCGTCGAGCTGGCCCATGAAGGCGCCGACGCAGACCGTCCCCACCGCGAGCCACGGGGCGGCGTGCAAGGCCCTGATGCGCGCCGGACGTCGCGGTTCGGTGAGGATGCGCGGGGTGGCGCGGCGCGGTCCCTCGGGCTCAGACACGGGTGGTCGAGCCTCCGCGCTCAATCCGGGCCGGTGTGACAGCCATCACCCCATCATCCAGCACGGCAGCGCCCTCGACTGCGCGGTCCGGCGGCACATGTCTCCACCCGGTGACGGAACGATGGTCGCCGAGATCAGACCGCTCTGGCGCTCCGATACTGCGATGACCCACCTGTCCACGCGCCCGGGAGGCCGCAACCCTTGACCCAGCAGCGCATCCTTCTCGCTGACGACGAACCGCGCCTCCTGCACGTGGTCGGTCTGTATCTCAGCATGGAAGGATTCGAGGTGCGAGAGGCGTCGGATGGGACCGAGGCGCTGTCGATGCTCGAGACCGAAGAGTTCGACCTGGCCATCCTCGATGTGATGATGCCGGGGGTCGACGGGATCGAGGTGTGCCGGCACATCCGCTCGCAGCCGGGCACGCAGTCGATGCCGGTTCTGGTGTTCACCTCACTTTCCTCGGACAAGGATGTGGAGCGGGCCCGTCTGGCCGGCGCGAATCACCTGATCACCAAGCCGTTCAGCCTGCCGGGACTCGGGGCGGTGGTCCGCTCGTGCTTCGAGGACGCTCCAGCTCTCACCGGCTGACCGTTCCCGGACACTCGCCTCGTCAGGCGCAGTGCGGCCTCAGGCGATCGCCCTGCTGAAGCGCCGGGCGCCCACCAGAACTCCGACGACCGCCAGCGCGGCCATGATTGCGAGGCCCTTGAAGACGTCGGGGTCCGAGCCGTGCCCGTTGAAGACATCGCGAGCGGCGGTGACGGCGTAGGAGAGCGGGTTCGCCTGCGCGACGTGCTGCAGCCACTCGGGTGCGAGCTGCAGGGGGAGCAGCACGCCGCTGAGGAGCAGCAGCGGCAGCGAGAGCGTGAAGATGAGCGGCGCGTAGGAATCCTCGCTCTTCAGCGCGAGCGCGGCCGCGTAGGCGAGCGACGACATGCCGAGACCGATGAGCGCGACCAGTCCGAGCATGACGAACACGCCTGACACGGTCGGTTGCAGACCGAAGGGAATCGACAGCAGCAGCAGGATCATCGATTGCACGACCAGCGTCAGGATGTCGCGGAGCGCGCGCCCGAGGAGGAGTGCGAACCGGCTCACCGGCGTCACCCGGAAGCGCTCGATGACACCGGCACGCAGCTCCGCGATCAGTCCGAAGCCGACGCCGCTCGCGCCGAACAGCCCGAGCTGGATGAGCAGCCCGGGGACGAACACGTTGTACGCGCCCCCGGATGGGAAGCCGCGCGTTTCGGTGAGCGATTTGAGCAGCGGTGCGAAGAGCACCAGGTAGAGCACCGGCTGGAGCACGCCGATCGCCACCCATGCCGGGTTGCGCAGGAACACGAAGAGATACCGCTGGAACATCAGCCACGTGTCTTTGAGGAATTTCATGTCGATGCGCTCCTATGCCGCGTCGCGCAGCGAACGCCCGGTCTGACGTAGAAACACGTCGTCGAGGCTTGGACGGGTCAGCGACAGCGACGCGAGGGCGATGCCCTCGGCGTCAAGAGCGCGCAGGATCTGCGGCATCGCGGTCTCGCCCCGGTCGACGTAGAGGCGGACGACGCCGTCTCCCGAGGTGGCTTCGCGGACGAACGCCTGGCCGCGCAGCAGCTGGAGCACCTGGTCGCTCGCGTTGTCGGTGCCCACGATGACCACGTCCCCGGCGACCTGGCGCTTCAGCTCGTCGGGTGTGCCGAGGGCGACGATCTTGCCGTGATCGATGATCGCGATGCGGTCGCAGAGCGCGTCGGCTTCCTCGAGGTAATGGGTCGTGAGGAAGACGGTCGTGCCGGTGTCGCGCAGTGTGCGCACCTCATCCCACATCCGAGCTCTGCTCTGCGGATCTAGCCCCGTGGTGGGCTCGTCCAGGAACAGGAGTTGGGGCAGGTGCATGAGGCCGATCCCGATGTCGAGCCGGCGTTTCTGTCCGCCCGAATATGTCTTTGTTGGCCTGTCGGCGCAGTCGGCGAGCTCGAGCGCGGTGATGAGCTCGGCGGCCCGCTGCTGGGCTCGCGCCTTGGTCATGCCGTAGAGCCGGCCCTGGATGACCAGCTCAGCCCGACCCGGAATCTCGGGCGCGCTGCTCCCCTCCTGACTCACGTAGCCGATCTCGTAACGCACCTTGGCCGGGGCGTGGAGGAGGTCGAAGCCCGCGACCGTCGCCTCGCCGCTGGTCGGCGGCAGCAGCGTCGACAGCATGCGCAGCGTCGTCGTCTTGCCAGCGCCGTTGGGCCCGAGAAAGCCGAAGATCTCGCCCTTCCTGACGTCGAGGTCGACGCCGGCGACGGCTTCCACAGCTCCCTTGCGCGACTTGAAGGTCTTTCGCAGATCGTGGGTCTCAATCAATTCGCATCCCCTCTGGCGGTGCGTCCGCGTCGTGCCGGATCGAGCAATTTGGCGAGATGATGGTCGCGATGGCGATTGCGGCGCTCCGCGTCGGCGGCATGCATAGCCTCGAAATGCGCTCTGATCAGCTCCTCGTTCCACACGAGCGCGCCGGACTGCATGTCCGCGGTGATGGAGCGGATCCACTCGATCTCAGCCGCGACGAGGGCGATCGCATGCTCCAGCTCGAGCAGCACGAGCCTCGGAAGGCCAAGGTCGTCCTGGGCCATCCTGAGGGTGGCCTCGAGGCCGGCCACCCGTACTCGGAGGCTGACGATGCGGCTTGCCAGCGCAACCTCCGCGCGCTCCTGGGTGATGTAGCCGAGGAGGCCGACAGCGACGCGGAACACGGGCGTCTCATCGACAGGCGTCGAGAGCAGATCGGCAAGCCAGTTCTCGAGCTCCTCGCTGCCCTCGGGCGTGATCCGATAGACGGTGCGCTCCGGTCGCCGGCCCTCGCGGCTCGTCTCGATCGGCTCGATGTACCCCGCCGCTTCCAGCTCCTCGATCGCCCGGTAGAGGGTCCGGGTCTTGCCCACCGCGTACGCCTTGTGGCGCTCCTTGAGCAGGCGCTGGATCTCGTACGGATGGCAGGGCTGCTCGCTGAGCAGGCCGAGGGTGGTCAGGGCCACCATGTCCTTGGGTTGTGTGCGGATTTCCATATTGCGAATCGCACTATAGCACGAAGCAATGAAGCGCGATGAAGGGCGCTCAGTCCTCGGAGTGACGGGCGACCTCGTGGTGCTCCTGGAGGTATTCGCGGATCGCGATCAGTGCCGCGATGCCGTCTCCCACAGCGGATCCCAACTGCTTGGTCGAGCCACGGCGGACATCGCCTGCGGCGAACACCCCGGGAACGGAGGTGGCGAAACCGCCCTTGGTGTCGACGAACCCCCGGGCGTCGAGATCCACGCTGCCGCGGAGAAACTCGGTGTTGGGATCGAGCCCGATGAAGACGAAGGCGGCACGCGGGGTCACCACCTGCTCCTCGCCGCTGGCACGATCACGAAGGCGGACCGACTCGAGCCGGCTCTTTCCGGCAAGCTCGACGACCTCGGTGTTGCGCTGCACCACGAAGTGCGGGTCGTTGTTCACCTTGTCCTGGAGCAGGCTTGAGGCGGTGAGCTCGGGCTCGCGCTGGACGACACGGATGCGGTTGGCGAACTTCCGGAGGAAGAGGCCCTCCTCGAGTGCCGAGTTTCCGCCACCGATGACCAGAAGTTCCTCGGCGCCACGGTAGAACGGCCCGTCGCAGGTCGCGCAGAAGTGCACGCCGGCGCCGATCAGGTCGTCCTCGCCGGGAACGCCGAGGCGCCGATAAGAAGATCCGGTCGCGATCAGCACCGCGTGCGTCTCGATCTCCTGGCCGCTTGCCAGGCGGAGGCAGAGGTCACCCGCCTCCGCGCCCTCGGCGGCGACGTGCTCGACGCTCACCGCGCTGAGGAGTTCGAGCTCGTAGCGACGGGCCTGGGCAATGAAGCGCTCGGCGAGGTCCGCTCCGCCGATGCCTTCCGGGAACCCCGGGTAGTTGTCGATGCGCTCGGTGACGCCCGCCTGGCCGCCGAGGCCGCTGCGCTCGACCACCACGGCGTCGATGCCCTCGCGCGCCGCATAGATGGCGGCGGCGAGGCCCGCCGGGCCGCCGCCGACGATCGCCAGGTCGTAGCAGGTGCGCTTCGCCTCGAGGGTGAGCCCGAGCTTGTGCGCGAGCTCCTCGTTGGTCGGATCGACGAGCACGTCCTCCGCGTCGAAGACGATCGTCGGAATCGTGCGCCCGCCCTTCTGCAACTCCTCGACATGCTGCAGGCCGGCGGCGTCCTGGTCGATATCAACCCAGTCGTAGGCGACGCGCTGCTCGGCGAGGAAGCGCTTCGCTCGCTTGCAGTCGGGGCACCACGGGGCGCCATAGACGGTGACCTGGGCCATCAGGTGAGCCGGGTCAGGTCGGCGCTCACGCCGGACAGGGTCCCGAGGAATCGATCGACGATGTTGCCCTTGGCGTCGATGATGATCACCGTCGGTGGCGCCGCCACGTTGTACTCGGAGGCGATTACTTCGCTCGCGTCGTTGACGCTCGGGTAGGCGACGTTGTAGTGCCGTTCGTAGGCGGCTCCATTGGCGCTGGATTCCTGCTCGTCCACACCGAGGAACAACACGCCTTTCGGCGCCCATTGCGCCCCAAGCGTGTTGAGGTCCGGTTGCTCGGCGTTGCACGGGGCGCACCACGATCCCCAGAAGTCGATGACCACGACGTGCCCGCGCGTCGACGACCAGACGAACGGCGCCCCGGACAGGGTCGGGGCGGTGATCGGCGTCGCCGGGCCGGTCGGCCCGTTGCCCAGGCTCGGCACGGAGGAGAGCTCCTGCTGCAGCCCGCACCCGGCCACCATCACGGTGCACGCGAATGCGGTCGCGAGAATGCGCATGTTCACGGCGTGACCGCCATGTCCTCGAGCATGCTGCGTGCCAGGTTCTGGTCACCTTCGACGATAACTCGCGAGCGGGCACCGGGGTCATCGGATCGTCCGCAGGCGAGCACCGTCAGCGTCGACAGGTCGAGCCGCAGCGTCGAGGCCGGCTCCGCTGGAACGGTCGCTGCGGACCGCCCTTGCTCGCCGTCGAACGTGATCGAGCGCACGGCGCCAGCGGGACCGATGACGTCGAAGACGATCACCGTTCCGGCGGGCGGTCCGAGGCGCTCCTGGGCTCGATTGCCCACGCCCATCAGCATCCGCTCGCGGCTGTGCGCCGCGGGGAGACCGTCAAACCCACCGGGCTCATGCAGGGCGCGGCGGATATCCTGCTCGTGAGCCCAGAGATCGAACACCCGGATGGCGAGCAGCGAACGCATCCTGGCCTCACCGAAGAGTCCACGACCCATGTCATCGAGCTGCAAGTCCTCGAGGGTCGCCAGACGGGCAATCCGCTCCGCCGTGACGTCGCGATATTCGGCTAGCAGGTTCGCCAGGGGGACGCCACGCCGGGCGTCGACACCGACCTCCATGAACACCCCGGGTTTGCTTCGAATGTACGGGAGGCCGTCGGGCACCATATGTTCGGCGCGCGCCCGTCCGACCAGGATGCTTTCGAGATCGGTGATGTGGGCGACATGGTCGCGCACGGTCCAGCCGGGACACCCGGTCGCGCGCATCGCTCGCTGGTCGTCGC
>Ga0210394_10006383_pt1 | contig 12793 bp, 12 predicted proteins | sample IncBWC12MmetaG_FD_160121 | JGI IMG/M metagenome (GOLD analysis project Ga0210394, IMG submission 160121) | Forest soil microbial communities from Barre Woods Harvard Forest LTER site, Petersham, Massachusetts, United States - Inc-BW-C-12-M | ecosystem: Environmental > Terrestrial > Soil >... | reverse complement strand
CGTTTCGTTGCGCATCCAGTCGAGGTAGTAGGGCGCCACGCGCTTGTCGTCCGGCGACAGCCAGGAATATTTGGCGAGCGGCAGCGTCGTATAGGTCGCCTGCGCGGTGTCGCGTCCTTTGACGATGCGGTCAGTAATCTCCTGATCGCCGAGGCGTCGCGTACCGGTGAGCGCGATCGTCGTCAGCGGCCATGACTGAATGAAGGCGAGGCTCAGCGCGCCGCCCGAATAGGTCCAGCCGTCGTAGTAGTCCGACGCGGTGTGGCCCGGCGCGATCGCCGCCAGCGATGGCGGCTTCTTGGTCGCGGCCAACCACTGCGTCGCGCCGACGTAAGAGAAGCCGTACATGCCGACCTTGCCGGTCGAGCCGGGCAGCTTCGCCGCCCATTCGACGCTGTCGTAACCGTCCTGCGCTTCGTTTCGAAACGGATAGAACTCGCCTTGCGACTTGTACTGGCCGCGCACGTCCTGAATGACCACGATGTAGCAGTGCGAGGCATAGGTCTCCGGCTTGGCGTAGACGTTGACCTGCCCGAGATCCTTGTTGTAGGGCAAGCGCATCAGGATAACCGGGTAGCTGCCGGGCTGCTTCGGCCGCAGCACATTGGCCATGAGAATGGTACCGTCGCGCATGCGCGCGGGTACATCGTTTTCCTGCGCCACCGTGCACGGCCCCGGCGCCAGTTGTGCCGACGCGCTGCTTGCAGCGATGACACTTGCCGCGATCACACCTGCAACGACGATATGAGTTGTTTTGCTGGTCATGCGTTTCCCCGACGTTCTTGCCGCCGGTATGGTCCGGCGTGCTTGCGTGACGGGGTCGCGACCGCGGACCTGGCGTCGTCCGCGATCCCGCTGCCCACAGCCCCGGCTCAGCAATTGCAATTGTTGCCCGGTCCCGCACTTGCTGACAAGGGCTGGGGCCAATTGGAAAGTGCACGGCAGCTGCGCGATTTCTGGCCTCCAGCCCAGACTTCGATTGCTGACGTCGATGCCGTTTACACCTTCGGCATGCCGCGCCCGGGCAACCAGGAGTTCGCCGATCTGAACAATCAGCGCCCTGGTCGCGCACCTACCGGCAGGTGCATGGCAGATATAGTGGCGACCGTCGCACCCACTTCACTTGGCTTCAGACATCTCGGCCGACTCCTGCGACTCCTGCCTGCACTGGAAATCCACTTGCGCCGGCGTGGTCAGGCACGCGCTCAATCGGCAGGCAAATCGACCTCCACGCTTATCCCGCCGGGACCGCTGGCGGTCCGCATGTTTCCATGCATTGAGCATCAAGGCTCTGCGAGATGTGAGCACCTTGGCGGCTTCTATCGCGCTGAAGAAGAATTGAACGGAAAGGTCGAGCAGACAGCGCGGATGTCTCCTATCTGAGCATAAAATAAAGGAGACAATCATGAAAGCTACGACAATCGCGCTGGCAACAGCGTTCAGTCTCACAAGTACACTCGCGCTGGCGCAAATCCCCGGAACGGAAGGATACGGATCAGTCGTGCAGCCATCAGTGGGTTCGTACCCCACCACGGTGGGTTCGACAAATGTGGTCCCCACGTGGAGGAACACCGGCCCCGCAGCGGCTCTGCCTAGCAGCCCCACCTTTGCTCCAATGCCTGTCCCAACTCCGATAGTGCGGGGGTCCCGGGTTCGCAGGTAGAAGAAAACCCCGCGGCTTAGCGGGGTTGCTGCCCAAGCAGTCTTCTTTGGAATGTGACCACGTTGGAAAGGTGAAACTCTTTCGGGAGTTTCGTTTCCGTTATTCCAACACAGCCGGTCAACTCACCGGTCGGGAGCCTGATAGGAATGGCGACGTAGGCCTTCATCATGCCCTTCGGCGCATATCCGATCCGCCGCCTGATCGAGATGGGGCGGAAGGCGAAGAAGTGAGCCGCGCTCTTTTTTCAAAGTGCGGGAACCGCGATACCTACCAATAGGTTCTCTTGCTCGAGCCTCATTGCATGAGGGGTTCGAATGAAGCGTGCCCTGGTATTGCTCGCAGTGTTGCTGCTCCTATTCACGCCGCCTGCATTCGGTGGGGTTCCGGAGCTGGACGTCATGGCGGTATGCAGGTCACCCCCTGACCAGAGCACCGCGGACTGTGTGCGTGACGAGGAAGCTGCAAAGCAGCAGCTCGATACCCTCTGGACATCAACCCCGGTCTCCATACTGAATCAATGTGAAAGTGATGCTCGCTCGTTAGGTACGATGAGCTATCTCGATCTCCTCACCTGCGTACAAATAGCCGAGGATACGAAATCGGGCCCCAAAAAGAAAACCGGGAAGCAGTGATGGCGCAGCGGCCGATCGATGGCCCAATGACGTCCGCCTATCCGATCTCGAGCCGCGGTTTACCTGCCAAGCTTGATTAGCGGGGGATGAGATGGACAATCCCGAGGTTCACGTTAATTTCAACGCGCCGGCTGTGCTTCGCAAATGGCCTTCACTCGGCAACGAACGTCGTACCGAGGGAGGTAGGAGCCCCTATCTAGTCATCGACGGCACCCTTGATGAGTGCATACGGGAATTCATGGTCAAGCCGATGCCCGCGCGCCACTTGTACGAAATACACACTGCGCCGCAGCCGCCGCTAGTGAGCGCCGTCTTGTCTGGCGAGCACATCGTTGAGCTCGGGCGACTGCGGGATTTTCTCTGATCCTGATCGCCCGCCGCAGTCCCGTCCAGGCTCGGGTCTCGCGGGCGTCTTTCCGGCGTCATCTCAGCAAATTTATAAGCGAGATTGATGGTGTGTCGCGTCGTTTGGGCCGGATGTTTGGCCGCTTGCCTACAATCGTAACCTTTTTTTCCGAGGCTGAAATAGCGCCGTAGCGCAGCCCGTTCAATCTGGGTGTGCATATCAGCAACGGGAGAGCAGCCGATGACTTCAACAGATGCTTCGACGCACCAGGCGCAATCTCGGCCAAAAAGTCACGGGGCCGTGATGCGGTTGACTATCGCGGTTGCTGCTCTGGTTGTGGTCATCATGTTGCGGCCGCGGTCTTCTGGATCGAGCTATCGACCGCTGCCAAGCCGCCGTTGCAAGAACTCCACACAATAGAACTCAGCACAGCGGAGAGGGATCTTTCGCTCTTCCGGTATTTTGGCAGCTTGAGTTTCTAGTCAGCCCGCTCGGTCTCCTGTGATTCAGCGCCCCACTTCCGATCTCGGTACGCACAAGTGCGCCATTGAGGAAGCCGTCGCCGTTGGTCGCGCCTGACGCAGAATCCTTTTTGAGAGTTGGCTGGATGAAGTGCAAACGCAATCGTTACTGCGACTGGCACCGAGATCAAACATTTCTCGCGCAGAGTTTAGCGACGGACTCGTCGATCCCGGTAGCGATTTCCGGAACGGTTTTTGGCCGATCGTGATCATCGCGGCTGGCACAAGATTGTGATCATTGCGGCTGGCACAATGAGACAGGCCCGGTGTTCTCTCTCTTCGCGCGCGTGACTCATGACTCACCCATCGCGGCAGCGCCCGCAAATCTCGGACGGAGAATGTCCTTTGCAGACAGCATACATCAATCGCGTCGCGACGGCGGTGCCGCCCTACGACGTTCATGACGCCTTCCGCCGCTTCGCACAGTCGCTGTTTCGCCACGATCGGCGTAATTCGCTGCTGTTCGAGCGCATGGCCGTTAAGTCGGGGATCGAGCACCGTTACTCGTGTTTTGCGCCGAGTAATCTGCCGGAAGGCGATTGCCTCGATGCGGCAGGCTTCTACCCGCGCGGCGATTTCCCCGACACGGCCGCGCGCATGCGGCTGTTCGAACAGCACGCGCCGGCGCTGGCGCAAGCCGCGGTCGATCGCTTGCAGCTCGGAGCGGAGTGCAAGCGCATCACCCATCTGTTGATAACCTGTTGCACCGGCTTCTCCGCGCCCGGCCTCGATCTCGAACTCGTCGAGCGCTGCGGGCTTCCGACCACGATCGAACGTACCATGATCGGTTTCATGGGCTGCTATGCCGCCATGAATGCGCTCAAGCTCGCGCACCACATCGTTCGCTCTGAGGCTTCCGCGCGAGTGCTTATTGTCAACCTCGAGCTTTGCACCCTGCATTTAAAGGACACGGCCGACCTCGAGCAGATACTCTCATTCCTTCTGTTCGGCGACGGCTGCGCGGCATCTATCGTGAGTGCGGACCCGGTCGGCACCGCCCTCGACAGCTTCCGCGCGGTGCTGGTGCCCGGCACGCGCGAGTTGATCACCTGGAATATCCGCGAAGCCGGGTTCGACATGGTGTTGTCGGGAGGGGTCCCCGCGGCGATCCATGACGGCCTGCAGGAACACGGGGACGAAATTCTTGCTGGTGCGCCCGTCGCTTCGATCGATCTTTGGGCGGTGCATCCCGGCGGTCGTACCGTGCTCGATGCGGTCGAGCGCGCTCTCGACCTCCCGCCGGCAGCGCTGGCACCGTCGCGCGATATCTTGCGCCGCTATGGAAACATGTCGTCCGCGACCGTCATGTTTGTGATCGAAAAGATGCTGCGCCTGGGTGCGCGCGGTCGCACCGGCTGCGCGATGTCGTTCGGACCCGGACTGACCGCAGAGACCATGCTGTTCCACACCGCGGCCTGATGCCATGAACGTGCTCGCCGGTCCAAAGCAAGCCTCACGCGATCTATCTCGGCGCAGCGCCGAAACCGAATGGCTCGACGGCGCCGATGCAAGCCCGCAAGAGTTGGCGCTGGTGCTGCGCGATCTCGCCCGATTCAACGGGGCGATGCTTGGGCACTGGCCGGTGATCGACTGGTTGCGCCGCGCCACCAAGGACGCACCGAAGGAAGCGGCTCTCACCCTCGTCGATGTCGGCTGCGGCTATGGCGATCTGCTGCGGGCGATCCGGCGCTGGGCGCGCAAGCGCGGCTTGGCGATCAGGCTCATTGGGCTTGACCTCAACTGCGAGACCATCCGCATTGCGCAAACGGTCACCGAGGATGCCGACGAAATCCACTATTGCGTGATGGACGTTTTCGATTTCGCGCCACCCGTGGCGATCGACTTCGTGGTCAGCAGCCTGGTCACGCACCATATGTCCGACGACCTGATCGCGAAATTTCTGCGCTGGATGGAGGAGACAGCGCGCAAAGGCTGGCTGATCTACGATCTCCAACGCCACCCGGTGCCTTACTATTTCATCGCCCTCATGGGCAAGCTGACGCGGCTGCATCCGATGGTGATTCATGATGGCCGCATTTCCGTGGCGCGTTCGCTTACGCGCACGGAATGGCTTGCGCGAATAGGCGAAGCTGGCATTGAGCGCGACGCGGTGCGGTTGCGCTGGTTCCTGTTCCGCTTTGCCATTGGGCGGCTGCGATGACGCGGGCCGAGACCATCATCGTCGGCGGCGGGCCAGCCGGAAGCGCGACGGCCTGCGGTCTGGCTGCCTTGGGTCGCGACGTGATGCTGATCGAGCGCACTGCCACGCCGCATCACAAAGTGTGCGGCGAATTTCTTAGCGTCGAGACGCAGACGCAATTGCAGCGGTTAGGTGTCGATCCGTCGGCGCTCGGCGCGGTGCCGATCGAGCAGGTGGCCGTCTATTCTTCCAGCCGCGGCGTGACTTCAGCGCTGCCATTCCGCGCGCTATCGCTGTCGCGCTATCGGCTCGACGATGCGTTGCTGCGGTGCGCGCAAGACAGCGGCGCAAGATTGAAACGCAACGTGGCGGTGAAGTCGGTGACGCCGGAGGGCGCCGGATGGAATGTGCTTTGCGATGACGGCGAGACGATCTACTGCCGCCATTTCGTGTTGGCGACCGGGAAGCTGGGCCTGCGCGGCGTCGACGATGCGCGCGACGGCTCGCTGGTCGGCCTGAAGATGCATCTGCGGCTTGCGCCCGAAGCCCGCCGCGCGCTCGAGGGCCGGGTGGAGCTCTTTTTCCTCGACGGCAGCTATATCGGTCTCGAACTGATCGAAAACGGCGTCGCCAATCTTTGCTTCGTGCTGCCACGCGCCACGGTGGCCCGGCTCGGATCCGGCTGGCCGGCCCTGCGAGGTCATTTGGCGTCGGCGCTCCCCAGCCTGGCCGAGCGGCTCGCAGGCGCCGAACCGCTCTGGGACAGGCCGATGGCCGTGGTCTGTCCGACCGGCGGGCATCTTCATCGGGAACGAGGAGCCGATATCTATCGCGTCGGCGACCGGCTCGCCCATATCCCGCCCTTCACCGGCGACGGCCTCGCCATCGCGCTTGCATCCGCCGCGCTGGCGGTCGGGCACATTCGGCGCGGCCGCCCGCCCGACGCCTATCTTGCAGCGGCTCGGCAACTCACGGCCAGTCCCATCCGGTTGGCGAGCATCGTCTCCGGCCTCGCGAGGAGCAGCGGAGGACGCAACCTGATGTTGGGGGTCGCGGTCTTTGCGCCCGGCCTGATTGGGACCATCGTCCGGCGAACCCGGCTGTCGCTCGCCGCGCAGTGGGAAGAGCTGTGACGATGATGCGGACCGAATTGGCTCTCACGGCCACCAGGACATGGATCGGCTTTGGTTTGATGTGCCTTGGCATGTTCATGGCGATCCTCGACATTCAGGTCGTGGCGACGTCGCTGCCGACGATCCAGAACGCTCTTGTGATTTCTCCTGAGGCGATGAGCTGGATCCAGACGTCCTATTTGATCGCTGAGGTCATCGCCATTCCGCTGACCGGGTGGCTCACGCGAATACTTTCGATGCGCTGGCTATTCACCGCCGCCATCGCGTTTTTCACCCTGGCGTCGATCGGCTGTGCTGCAAGCGATAGTTTCGGGATGCTTGTTTCGTTTCGCGTGGTGCAGGGATTCGCGGGCGGAACGCTGATTCCGACAGTATTTGCCGCGGTATTCATTTTGTTCCGGCCGCGCACGCAGGGCATTGCAACGACGATTGCCGGAATCATGGCAGTGCTCGCGCCGACGGTCGGGCCTGTCGTCGGCGGCTGGATTACACATATGTATTCCTGGCACTGGCTGTTTCTGATCAATGTCGTTCCGGGGCTGATTGCTTGCGTCCTCACGCCGTATCTCTTGCCTCGGAGAGATACGAAATTGGAAGGCGCCAAACTCGATGGGTTGTCGCTGTTTCTGCTGGCGGCCGCGCTCACATGCCTCGAGATCGGGCTCAAGCAGTCGCCGCACGATGGATGGTTCTCCTCCGTCTGCATAAGCCTGTTTTCCCTTAGCGCTCTCACCGGCGGGATCTTTGCCTGGCGAACATTGCGGGCTACCCATCCGATAGTGCAGCTATCCACATTCAGGGATCGTTCTTTCGCAATCGGGTGCGTGTTGAGCTTTTGCCTGGGTGTCGGTCTATTCGGCTCTGTGTATCTCATACCGGTTTTTCTTGCGTTCGTTCGGGGACGCGATGCATTGCAAATCGGTTCGACCATGCTGGTTACCGGCGTCGCTCAACTTGCGATCGCGCCAATTGCGGTTGCGCTGGAGCGTCGCCTTGACGCAAGATTGCTGACCGGTGTGGGCTTTGCTCTGTTTGCACTGGGATTGGGAATGAGCACATTCGAGACGCGCGACACGGATTTCAGCGAGATGTTCTGGCCGCAAATCATTCGGGGCGTCGCAATCATGTTTTGCCTCTTGCCGCCGACCCGTTTGGCGTTGGGGACGCTGTCCGAAACGCAGGTGCCGGATGCCAGCGGTCTCTTCAATCTCATGCGCAATCTAGGTGGCGCGATTGGCATCGCGCTGATCGACACGGTTCTGTACGGACGAACCAGCATCCACGCGGATGCCCTTCGAGCCCGGCTTTTGGCGGGAGACATGAGCACCGCCAGAGCCATTGGACTGGACCCAGGATTGTTCGCGAGCGGACTATCCGGTTCGCTAACGCCAAACGCAGAGGCCTACGCGCGGCCAATGATCGAAAAGGCTGCATTTGTGTTGAGCGTCAATGAAGCATGGGCGATGTTGGCAGCATTCGCGTTGCTGGGCGTATTGGTTGTGCCATTCGCGTGGAGAACAAGCCACGCATCAGCAGTGGCGATAAAGGCGCATTGATAAGAAAGGGAATTCGCATGTGGAATGTCCGCTATTCGGATCTCGGCGACTGCTCTCGAGAGAGCTGAGGCCTCGCGATGATCATCCCGGCCAAGGAGCAGACTTCCGCCGCGGTGGCGCAGCATTACGACGACCTGGACCCATTCTATCGCGAGATCTGGGGCGATCACGTTCACCACGGCCTTTGGACCACAGGCCTGGAGAGCCCGACTCAGGCCGTCGAGAACCTGATCGCGTGCGTGGCGCGGCGCCTGGAACTCGATCCGGGGCAACACGTGTGTGACGTCGGCTGCGGCTATGGGGCGACGGCGCAGTGGCTGGCCGAGCACCACGGCGTGCAGGTAACCGGCCTCACCATCTCGGCCGTCCAGGCACAACACGCATCCGAGCGGTCCGCCGGCTCCTCGCAGCTCCGCTTCCTGTGGCGGGATTGGCTCGACAACGGCTTCGAGACCGGGAGCTTTGACCATATTGTCGCGATCGAGAGCTCCGAGCATATGGCGGACAAACAGCACTTCTTCGACGAGGCCTATAGGACGCTCCGGCCCGGCGGACGCTTGGCAGTCTGCGTCTGGCTCGCCCGGAGCGATCCGCGTCCCTGGGAAGTTCGGCACCTCTTGGAGCCGATCTGTCGCGAGGGACGCCTGCCGGGCATGGGGAACGAGGTCGAATATCGCAAGTTCGCCGAGCGGGCCGGCTTCACGGTCGAGGCATTCGAGGATCTGAGCCTTGGCGTGCGGCGGACCTGGGGCGTTTGCGCAGCGCGGCTTGCGCGCAAGCTGATCGTGGACCGGAGTTATCGCCGGTTCCTGCGCGATGCGCGGGCCGGCAATCGCATCTTTGCGCTGACGCTGCTGCGTATCTGGGCGGCCTACCAAACCGGTTCGATGCGCTACGGCCTCCTGGTCGCACGTAACTCGACCCCGGCGGTCCGTGTTCCTGTCGGAAATCAAACTCGCACATACAGATGATGAAGTCCGCCAGGAAAAGGCGCAGGCAAAATGCGACAAACGTCACCGTAGACGGCGTCGCGGTCACGAATGATGTATCGCGGCCCTACTTTCCAACCATAGGCCTCGGTGAGCTGGTGCGAAATGCCGCCAGCCGCTCAAGGACGCGCGATGAGCAACGGCTGCACGTTTTCGCCGCCCGTCATCAGGGGATTCGACGGATCGAAGCGCTCGCGCAGTTCTCGCTTTTTGACGAGCGCGCGCGCAACAACAAAGGCGTCCTTCAGGCTCCTGGCTTGCCGGAGTGCGACATTGAAAAAGGCGTTGCCGAAATACGTCCACTTGGCTTTGTCCCGGCAGCCGAACGACGGATGGTCGGCATCTGCCGCCGTGATTACCAGCGTATCGGGGTTCGCGAGACGAGGAATAAAGATCCCGGAATAGCAGGCCGAGATGACCACCACCTTATATCGCATGGCGGTCCGCGCCAGCATCTCGGCGAGATTAGACGGCGTGAGGGTTTGCGTGAGCCGCCCCGCTTTGACTGCAAGGCCGGCGCGGGAGCCGTGGGAGGTGAGAATCAAAAACAGAATGTCGTTGTCGGCGTCCATCCTGTTGGCGGCCGCGTGCAAGGACATGGCCAGACCTTCAATCGTTGCACCTCCGCCTTTCTTCGAATTGTATTGCACATTAATCGGGCCGTTCCCAAAACGGCCCGCTACGACCTGGGCTGCGCCGGTCGCCTCGCTTCTAAACACGCCTTGATCGCCGAAAAGGCCGAAGGACACCACGCTCACCTTGCGCGCATCCTCAACGGCGTGCACCGTCGAAACCGACGGCGGGACGGTCAACACAAAAGCGAGGAGCGGCGCGCCGAGCCGGCTGGTCCAACGTGGATGCACAGCTTTTTCTTTCAACAGGTCACGTGAAAGAGCCCGATCTTCCTGGCGTGCGATCGGTTGAACATCCGGATCGCCTCGGGTGTCGGCTTCAAAAGGACCACGCAACCCTTTCTTTCGAAATAGGCTTCAGCTTCCGGTGATAGGTGCACGTTGCCCATCTGACCCGAACCGATGACGACCTGGTCGCACCCCTTCTCGAAGAGAAATTTCGCCTCGTCTTTTGAAAGCACGTGCGAGGTACCATAGAGCTTCTTTGATAGCTTCTTTTTCCGCTTTAGAACTTCGCCGGATAGGCTAACGACTACGTCGTGCTGATACGTCGTTCCGTCAATCGTAATCGTGCCAAATGTGGTGCTCTCGATCTTCATCGCGACCTCCTGATCAAACTCCCGCTCCAACATGCAGCAGTGAGGCGTATCGACGCCGCATTGTCCTCGCTCAGAGCGTTCCAGTTGCGGATTGGGGCGAAGGTGCTGCAACCCTTCAAATTGCAGATCGTAGGCCCTATCATAGGTCCGTCTGAATTCGTCGAACAGGCAATTCTGGGGAATGGTGGTCTTGGAGATCGGCTGAACTTTACCGAGGGTTCTGCGTCCGGTCGGAAAGCCTATCATCCCTCCGGTGGCTCCTTGTCCGACCGAAAGCGTCCAAGCGCACGGAAGAAGTTCACGGGAGACGCCAGATGCCGCTGCCAGGCAGAGTTATCGCTGCGCCGCCGGGAGTGCACGGGTTCGATGCCAACTCGGTACTCGATCGCCGCATTTGCGAACTCGCGAAAGCAAGGGGGTTTGAATTTTGTGTTCGATACGTGTCCCGCCAGGACGTGCAGCCGGTGGGAGACCTGTCCGGGGCAGAGGCCAATGTCATCCTCGGTGCCGGGCTTGCCTTGATGCCCGTTCAGCACGTCGCTCCCGAGAATTGGTCGCCGTCGCAAGCGCTGGGGACCAGGAACGGAAAGAATGCGGCCAAGCATGTGCAGCAGATCGGCTTTCCCGAGGGCGTCAACGTCTGGCTGGATCTGGAGGGCGCCAAGACCTCAACACCGCACGAGACGATGATCGCATACTGCAACGCATGGTTCGCCGAGGTTGAGGGCGCGGGATTCGTTCCCGGAGTATATGTCGGAGCCAAGGCGATTCTGACTGGGAACGAGCTGTTCTGGCGGTTGACGACCAAACATTACTGGAAGTCAGGAAGCAGGGTTCCCGACATTCCGCAGCGCGGTTATCAGCTCGTTCAGTCGATCATCCGCAACGACAAGATCGACGGTGTTGCCATCGATCGCAATCTCACCAAGAGCGACAACTTCGGCGGCTCCGCGCTGTGGCTGTCCACGAGCTGATCGGCTCACGCGTGAATTCCTGACCGGCTCGCCGCGGGACTCACTGCGGTCTGCAATAGTTCAAAGTCTACATTTGAGGAAGGTCCGGTGTTGGGCGCAAAGCGGACGTTGGTGCTGCCAAGGGTTCGGTGACGATCAAAAGCGGCCGCTCGGTCCAGCTGGGCAGGACGAAGGAAGGCGAACAAACACAGGCTTTCGGTCGGCCTAAACTTGCCTGCCTGCCAAATAATCCACTGGCGGGCAGCGCTGAAAGGGAGCCAATAGCGGCCGATGCGATGAATCGGTCCCGATCGAAGCCGTTCAGCAAACACCCGTGGTTATGGATCCCGGCGTTCGCCGAGATGACTGGGGAGAGTTTTAGGACTATTTAACGGCGCTACCGCCGCTGCTGTCACTAAATTGAGCGATTTCAGTTCGTCCGTCTTGAAGACGAACAGTCTGTCGTGCGGCGTCTCCATGGCGTGCACCCAGACCTGCAGGCTGACGCCCATGTCACCGAGATAGCGCTGGCACTGCGCGGAGATATTTTGCGCAACGCTCATCGCATCGCGGGGAGGGCCGTTCGCGACCGAGCGCATCGCTGTCACCTGATGCACGCCGATCGTGGCCTTTTCGCCGGCGCGTCGATCGACGCCACCGGCAAACACCAGGGGACACGATGACACACAATATTTTCCCGTTTCGACTTCAGTCGCGAATCTTTTTTCGCGAATGACCCGCCCCATCGCCAGCGCGTCGATCACCGAGCCGCCGGGCGAATTCAGCACCACGGTCCTGATATATTCGCTGTGCCGTTCGGCCTCCGCCGCAAAGCTTTGCGAAACTCCCGGCGTGATGGTGCCACTTGCCATCAGTCGGCCGCCGCCGACCAGCTCGAACGTCATCGGTTTTGCCAGGGCGCCCTCCGGCTGCGGCAGCGGCACGAGGCGCTTGCCGTCGTCCGGCAACAAAGGTGCGAAGATCGACGGCACTAGCCTGGGAAGATTCAGCGCGGGTGAATCTTCTGTAAGCTCCGCCGGTGCCACCGCCGGGTCGGGATAGATGATCCATCCGTTCACGCTGGCGAGGTCGACGGCGAGCACGCCGAGCGCGGCCAGAACCGCGCTGCGGAAAATCCAGCGCAATACTGTTTCTTCCGCATGTTCCAACAGCCAGGCATGAAAGCGTTGCTGGATGGTAAAGGATTGCGACACGGCGATGCGCTATTTGGTGTGGCGCGCCGCCGGCAGCGTGGTGACGTTTTCGTCTGCCGCCGCCGGCTCGGCAACGCTTTCGCGCTGCGGCTTTACTTCGGCCCGCACTTTCGGCTGCTGCACTTCTCCGACCTCGCGCGCCATTTGCAGCGCCGCGACCAATTCGCCCGCGGTCATATCAGAGGCCGTGAACGCCGGAAGCCCTTCGCGCCTGATAGCGGCGTGCACCACGCAAAGGATCAGCACCAGCACTGCCGGCATCAGATCGATCGAGATCGCGCCGGCCCAGCTCGGGATGAAATCGCCGGCGTAACGCAACACCGCTTCGGCGGGCGACAGCGTCTGAAACCTGATCGGTTCGACCTTCGGCATTGCCAGGATCTTGTCCGCGGCGTCCGAGAGCGACGCCGCCTGT
>Ga0210394_10006382_pt1 | contig 12795 bp, 14 predicted proteins | sample IncBWC12MmetaG_FD_160121 | JGI IMG/M metagenome (GOLD analysis project Ga0210394, IMG submission 160121) | Forest soil microbial communities from Barre Woods Harvard Forest LTER site, Petersham, Massachusetts, United States - Inc-BW-C-12-M | ecosystem: Environmental > Terrestrial > Soil >... | reverse complement strand
GAATAGCCCGACAAATGCGGCGATTCCATCGTGATCTTGGTGCCGGAGACGACGAGGTTTCCCATTTCGATCGGCAGCCTTGGCAATAGCATCCGGAACGGATTGAAGACCGACACCAAGACGATGGAAGCGAACGACAGAACCACGGCGGCGGGGACCGCAATCCGCAAGATGCGCACCATCCGGCTGTGGCGCGCCGCAATCGCAAAGCGCGCCTCCATTCCGGCCTGGTAGGCGGGATTCTGAACTGAACTCACCAGAGCTCCGATTTCGAGGTTCGCAAGCCATCTCGGCGCCGCACCACGTCACACCTCGGTCAGCTTACCCGGACATCGCGGCAGCGCCCAGCCCGCGAGCATGAACTCCCTTTCATGTGTGTGTCCGAAACGGGGCGAGTTAGGCTTGATACGCAGGCCAGGATACCTAAGACCACACGCATCCCTTCAGGAATGCGCGAAAATGTCCTCGGCTTCCCAGCCCTGCAAATCGAGCCTGGCCCGCGTCGGCAGGAAGGCGAAGCAGGCTTGTGCCAGTCCCAGGCGCCCTTCGCGCGCCAGCATGATATCGAGGCGTTCGCGCAACGCATGCAGATGAAGCACGTCGGAGGCCGCATAAGCGAGCTGCGCTTCGTTGAGAATTTGCGCGCCCCAATCGCTCGACTGCTGCTGTTTCGACAGGTCGATGTTGAGAACCTCGCGCACGAGATCCTTCAAGCCATGACGGTCGGTATAGGTACGGGAAAGCCGCGAGGCGATCTTGGTGCAATAAATCGGCTCCGGCATCACACCGAAGGCGTTATAGAGCGCGGCGAGATCGAAGCGGGCGAAATGAAAGATTTTTGTGATCTTCGGGTTGGCGAGAAGCGCTTTCAGATTGGGCGCATCCGCTGCACCCCTGCCGTGATCTTTGGGAACCTGCACCACGTCGGCGCTGCCGTCGCCGTTCGACATCTGCACCACACAAAGCCGGTCGCGATGCGGATTAAGCCCCATGGTCTCGGTATCGATCGCGACCGCATCGGTATAACGGGTGAGATCGGGCAAGTCGCCGCGGTGCAGGCGTACGGTCATCAGTGCAGGGCCTCTGGTCGATTCGGAGCAGAATTTAACCTAGCGTCCAATATCGCCAGAGGCGAGCGAAAGACCACGGCTTTTCGTCGGCAAGGGGCCGCGCACGAGGTCTTCCCGCCGAGAATCAAGCCCTCTTGGAATCCGGCAACTTTGGCGGCTGAAGCTCGCGGCTGTTGGCCCAGCGGTCCAGGTTTTCGATGATTTTCCGATGGCTCGGGCGCATCGGTTTTGAGGCGTCCGGCTCCTCCGAAAGCATGCGGGGCAGCTTGATTTCGTCCGTCATGGCGGCTCTCCCTCGAGCAAATCATGCGCCCTCGACGGCCCTAAAGCAATATCTAACTTATTGTTTTTATTGAAGTATCATACTAATTTGATTTAATTGTCGGAACCGCCGCCGACTTGGCACGTTGAGTAGATTACTCAATCACCTCATTTTGAGTAATTCCATGAACGATCTGCGTGACGAGCGATTGCAGGTCATGTTTCGCCGGAGGAATTGGCGGCGGTCGGCGATTTCCGGTTCAAGCACCGGATGTTCGGAAACTAGCTGCATCGAAAAAGCGCGGCTTTTGCGGAGCTTTTGAACCATCCCGGTGACTGGTTTTGTACCGGTTTTGCAAGCTGAAAAAGCGCAAGCCGCGGCACGTGATATGATCGCGCCATGCTTGAGATGCATCACGAACCTTGCACCATGATCAAGGTCCATTCCAGGCCGGTCATCGAACCGCATCGCAAGAGCGGATGGGAGCTTGTCCTATGGACAGGCGACGCCTTCGATTATTCTACGCCATTTCGCGAAATGCTGACCGAAATCGCTGCCGTCCTGAACCGGGAAGCGCCTGCGTCCGTCGAATTGCCCGGCTATGACGCCCTGGAAGATGATGTCGAAGGCGTGTTGCGGTTCGGCGACGAGGCGATCGGTATCTATTACGAGCACTCGCTAAGCTATCTCTCTTTGATGAGCGACAGCGCGAATACGCTGCACAAGATCGCTGACCGGCTTCAGCCGCTGGTGGCGCTCGCCTAGTGCCGTCTATTTGAAGTTCCTGCACCACACGCGGCGAATTCGACCCATGAATTCAAATGGCGCCATGGTGCCCAGGAAAGGACTCGAACCTTCACGACTGTTAGGTCACTGGCACCTGAAGCCAGCGCGTCTACCAATTCCGCCACCTGGGCATGGGGCCGCTAGTTAAGGTTCGGTCGCGCGCTTGTCAAATTAGGCAAGTGGAAAGCAAATAGGCTGTACAGCCGAAAATCATTGGCGTATCGCCAAGCTGTTGAATTTGCCTTTGTTCGACCCGCACTCCGCCCGCAATGATTGACCTCAGGAATTCGCCCATGGCATCGAACCTAGAAACCCTGGTGACGGTTTTCGGCGGGTCCGGCTTTGTGGGAAGAGCCGTCGTGCGGGCGCTGTGCAAGCGCGATTACCGCATCCGTGTGGCGGTACGACGCCCGGAACTTGCCGGCCACCTCCAGCCGCTCGGCAAGGTCGGCCAGATCCATGCGGTCCAGGCCAATCTGCGTTACCCGGCTTCCGTCGAGGCCGCGATGCGCGACGCAGATGTCGCCGTCAACCTGGTCGGCATCCTCGCCCCAAGCGGCGCGCAAACCTTCGACGCGGTTCATGCGGACGGTGCCGGCATTGTCGCGAAAGCCGCGGCCGCGGCCGGCGCGCGGATGGTCCATGTTTCCTCGATCGGCGCCGATGCCAATTCCACCTCGCACTATGCGCGCTCCAAGGCCGCGGGCGAGCAGGCGGTTTTATCGGCCGTTCCATCGGCCACCATCCTGCGGCCGTCGGTCGTGTTCGGGCCGGAGGATGATTTCACCAACCGCTTCGCAAGCCTGGCGCAGATGTCGCCGGTATTGCCGCTGATCGGCGGCGGGGCGACGAAAATGCAGCCGGTCTATGTCGGCGATGTCGCCACCGCCGTTGCGGACGCCGTCGACGGCAAGACCAAGGCGGGCGCGACCTACGAACTCGGCGGCCCGGAAGTGCTCTCCATGCGCGAGATCATGGAAATCATTCTTTCGGCGACCGGACGCCATCGCATGCTGGTGTCGCTGCCATTTGGCTTGGCGAGATTGCAGGCGCTGTTTTTGCAATTCGCGCCGGCCCCGCTGCAACTGACGCCGGATCAGGTCGAACTGTTGCGCAGCGACAACGTGGTATCGGAGGCGGCGAAAGCAGCAAACCTCACGCTGGAGGGGCTCGGCATCGCGCCGGATACGCTCGAGGGCGTAGCGCCGCAATACCTCTGGCGTTTTCGAAAATCCGGCCAGTTCGCACAAAATGGCGCGTAAAACCTTTCGTTCCGGCAAAGCCCGGAGTTGCTTGGCCGGAGGAAGTCGGCTGCAACCTCACTCGTCATTGCCGGGCTTGACCCGGCAATCCATCGATCTTCGCGAGGAATCCTTTTGCAGAAAGATGGATGCGCGGGTCAAGCCCGCGCATGACGACATCGGGCTTGGTGAAAAGATCTACTAACGTCCCATCGCCAGCGCGATCAGGCCAAGCGTGCCGACGATGACGCGCCACCACGCAAACAGCGTGAAGCCGCGCCGGCTGACGTAACCGAGAAACGCTTTCACCACGATGATGGCAACGACGAACGAGACCACGAAGCCAATCGCGACGGTGCCCAAATGGTCGGACGTCATCTCGGCGCGATTCTTGTAAAAATCATAGGCGAAGGCGCCAACCATGGTCGGAATGGCCAGGAAGAACGAGAATTCCGCCGCCGCGCGCTTGTCGGCGCCCAACAGCATCGCTGCAACGATGCTGGCGCCGGAACGTGAGACGCCGGGAATCATCGCCAGACATTGCGCGAACCCGATCCACAGATAGGTCAGGAGCGGAAATTTCGTGGCGTCGTGCTCGTGCGGATCGTGGTCGAGCTGGTCGACCCAAAGCAGAATGGCGCCGCCGACGATCAGCGAGAAACACACGACCCACGGATTGAACAGAACTTCCTTGATGTATTTGCCGGCGATCAAGCCGATCACCACCGCCGGCAGAAACGCCACCAGCACACCGATGACAAAGCGGCGATCGTCGGGATTGGAAAACATGCCGAGCGCGATCCGCCACAATTTGGCGAAATAGATCACGACAATCGCCAGGATAGCGCCGAGTTGAATCAGCACCACGAAACTGTCCCAGAACGCGCCTTCGCCCAGACCGAAGAAACGCTTCACGAGCAGCATGTGGCCGGTCGAGGAAACCGGCAAAAATTCCGTAATGCCCTCGACAATGCCGAGAATTACCGCCCGCAACGAATCAGACAGCATGATTGAGCGCCTCTTTTTGGGGTTGACGATTGACACGATCGCGATCGGCTTTGCCGCCGTCACGAGCGAGAAAGGCCGAAAACAGCCTAATTCTTCCCGCTTATTCGCCTGGATGTCTTAACGGCAAAAGCGAGAAAAACTCAAGGGTTGCCTCGCTCGAAAGCTTCGGTAGTTTGGCGGCCCAACCGGTCAAAGGCTTCATGTTCACGCTGTTCCACCACCCCTTCTGTCCGCAATCACGTTTCGTACGCCTGGTGCTCGGCGAACTCGGCCTCGAGGTGCGCCTGGTGGAAGAACGGGCCTGGGAGCGGCGCGAAGCCTTTCTCGCGCTCAATCCCGCAGGCACGACGCCGGTTCTGATCACAGAAGGCGAGGGCGCGATTCCCGGTGCCGGCGTCATCGCGGAATTTATCGACGAGACCCTGGGCGCTGCGGCAGCCGAGCGAAGATTGTTGGCGTCTTCGATCGCTGAGCGCATCGAAGTGCGGCGGCTGATGGCGTGGTTCAACGATAAATTTTTCGAGGAGGCCTCCAATCCGCTGGTCACTGAGCGCATCTACAAGCGCTTCATGGCTGAGGGCGATGGCGGCGGTTCGCCATCGGCGGATGTGATTCGCGCGGCGAGGGCGAATGTGCGCTATCATCTGGCCTATATCGGCTGGCTGGCGCGAACACGGAATTATCTCGCCGGCGACCGGCTCAGCTATGCGGACCTCGCCGCCGCGGCGCATCTTTCGGCGATCGACTATCTGGGCGATGTGCCATGGATCGAGGACGATGCGGCAAAGGCCTGGTATGCGCGGATGAAATCCCGGCCGTCGTTCCGCCCGCTGCTCAGCGAATGGCTGGCGGGCGTGCCGGCGTCGCGGACCTATGTGGACCTCGACTTCTGAACAATGGTCGTCATGACCCGGGCATAGCCGTTCGAAGAACGGCGTCGCTTCCGCTCGCCTATGCCCGGCCATCCACGCCTTTGAATGACGTGGTTGTAGAAGCAAGACGTGGATGCCCGCGACAAGCGCGGGCATGACGAAGAAAGTTGCACCGTCTTTGGATCACCAGCGCTTGGACCAATCGAAAACATCCGCTGAACCGCTGCGGCTGGCGCTTACCCAGCAAGCCCGCACGCTCGGCTTCGATTGCAGCGGCGTGACCGATCCCGGCGCAATCGCGCGCGCGGGTGCGTATTTCCACGAGTTCCTCGATGCCGGCGCCCATGGCGACATGGAATGGCTCGCGGCCAATCCAAAACGCCGCAGCGATCCGCGCGAGCTATGGAGCGATGTTCGCTCGGTGATCATGCTGGGCGTCAACTACGGCCCCGAAGAAGATCCGCTCGCGATTTTAGCGCAGCGCCTGCGCGGCGCGATTTCGGTCTATGCGCAAGGCGACGATTATCACGACGTGATCAAGAAGCGGCTCAAGGCGTTGGCGCGATGGCTGGCGGCAACCGCAGCCTGCGAGGTCAAGGTCTTCGTCGATACCGCGGCCGTGATGGAAAAGCCGCTGGCGCAGGCGGCCGGCCTCGGCTGGCAGGGCAAACACACCAATCTCGTGTCGCGCGAGTTCGGCTCGTGGTTGTTTCTCGGCGCGATCTTTACCGACGCCGATCTGCCACGCGATGAGGCCGACACCGACCATTGCGGCTCGTGCCGGGCCTGCCTCGACATCTGCCCGACGTCGGCCTTTCCCGCGCCCTACAAGCTCGATGCGCGGCGCTGCATCTCCTATCTCACCATCGAAAACAAGGGGGTAATCCCGCGCGAATTCCGTAAAGCCATCGGCAACCGAATCTATGGCTGCGACGATTGCCTCGCGGTCTGCCCGTGGAACAAATTCGCGCAGGCCGGTCACGAGGCAAAATTGTCGGCGCGCGACGAATTGCGCGCGCCCGAGCTATCGTCACTGGTAAGACTCGACGATGCGGCGTTTCGGAAGCTGTTTGCGAAATCGCCGGTCAAGCGCATCGGGCGCGACCGTTTCATCCGCAACGTGCTGATCGCGATCGGCAACGCCGGCGAGGCCGGACTGGCGACCGAAGCGAAACGCCTTTTGACCGACGCAAGCCCACTGGTTCGCGGGGCCGCGGTGTGGGCCTTGTCCGAATTGCTCGAGCGCGCAGCCTTCACGGCGCTGGCGGCCAGTGCTCTCGGCCGCGAAAGCGATGAAACCGTAAGGGCGGAGTGGCGAGGCGCATAATTTTTCCGTCGTCGTTCCGGGGCGCGAGTGCAACGAGCGAACCCGGAACCTCGAGATTCCGGGTTCGCGCTAACGCGCGCCCCGGAATGACGGAGAGACTCAGCCCACCTCCGCCACCGCCGCGATGATCCGCGCGATGTCCTGCGGCCGTGACAGGCGGTGATCGCCGTCCTGAATCATCGTCAACACCACATCCTCGGCCGGCAGGCGATGCACCAGCGCAAACGCGTGTTTCCACGGCACGTCCGGATCCTGCGCGCCTTGCAGGATGCGTACCGGGCATCCGATCTCAATCGCGCCGCCGAGCAGAAGATGCTTGCGGCCCTCTTCGATCAGATTGCGGGTGATCGGATAGTGGTCGCCATAATCGGACGGCCGTAACCAAACACCGGTGGTTTCGATCTGGTGGCGGATTTCGGGCGAAAATCCCTTCCACATCAGTTCCTCGGTAAAATCGGGCGCCGGCGCGATCAGTACGAGTCCGGCGAGCGAAGCGCGCGATGCGCCGCGTCTCGCCAGTTCTCGCGCCAGGAGCAGCGCCATCCATCCGCCCATCGAGGAGCCGATCACCACCTGGGGCCCCGTGCAGAACTCCTCGAATACCGTAACGCTTTCTTCGAGCCACCGGCCGATGGTGCCGCGAACGAAATCGCCTTCGGATTCGCCGTGGCCGGAATAGTCGAACCGGACACAGGCGCGCTGGTGTTCGGCCGCCCATGCGTCCAGCGCCAACGCCTTGGTGCCGCACATGTCCGACTTGAAGCCGCCGAGCCAAAAGAGCCCGGGCGAAGCGCCGGCGCGGGCACGGACCGCGATGCGGCGCGACGCATTGTCGGGGCCGACCTCGATCATTGTGGGTTTCTCTGCGCTCGCGGCGGAACCAGTCATGGGAATGTCACTTGTCACTCCGGGACACCGGCCCTCTCTGCGTGAGCCGATGAGGTCCGTCAACCAAAGTCCGGACGAGCGTTATGATGGTGGCGGAAGACACCCTTGCGTCCTATCTCGGCGGTCGAAGCGCTGCCGTGGCCAAAATGCCTCGCATTTGATGCTTTTTGGCGCGGCCTTAAGTAAGTTCGCTTGCCCGCGAAGCCTTATTCCTTCAAACTACAACCTTCGTTCACAACTTAGGAGAGTTACCCATTCGCCGTCCCAATAGAGCCCCGCCCGCCGCCGCCAAAGACGGGCCGCGCACCAATGATGAAATCCGCAACGCAACGGTTCAGCTAATCGACCAGAACGGCACGAACCAGGGCACCGTCGAGACGATCGCCGCCATCAAGATGGCGCTCGATGCCGGAATGGACCTTGTGGAGATTTCGCCCAATACCGCCCCTCCCGTTTGCAAGATCATGGACTACGGGAAGTACAAGTACTCGGCGCAGAAAAAAGCGGCGGAAGCCCGCAAGAAACAGAAGATCGTCGAGATCAAGGAAATCAAGCTTCGGCCCATGATCGACGACCATGATTACGACGTGAAGATGCGCGCCATGCAGCGTTTCTTCGAGGAAGGCGACAAGGTCAAGGTCACCTTGCGCTATCGCGGCCGTGAAATGGCGCACCAGGAAATCGGCACCAAGCTTTTGGACAAGGTCAAAAGCGACGTCGCGGAATTCGCAAAGGTGGAGCAGGACGCCCGCTTCGAAGGCCGCCAGGTCGTCATGGTTCTGGCCCCGCGTTGAAGCCTATGGCTCAACTTGTCGTCCCCGCGCATGCGGGGACCCTCACTCACCAATGTCAGTTGCAAGTCGGCTCTGCTCGGCCTTGACGATAGGACACGGCGTTGGGTCCCTGCGTGCCGCCTTTGCTGAAGCTTCCGCTGGCCCAACTCTACCACCCCGGCGAAGCCTTGGCGGAGACGGGGCGCAGGGACGACGATGGAAACTAGGTCCGGGTCGCCTGCCAGGTGCCGCTGCACTTGTCTCCGGAAATGATCCCACTCCAGCGTCCGGCGCCTGAGTTGCCGACGAGACGGCCATTGCCGGTCGCGGCCGACGCCCCGACCGAGATCCGAACCGAAACCGCCCCGCTGGAGCTGATGCCGCCGGTCACCTTGCCGGCGCCGGCCGATGAAACCTGCGTGCCGGATACGTTAAAGGGCGCGCTATTGGTCGAACTGCAATTGCCGGCGCGCGTGGTGAACACCACGTTCCAGGTCCCGTCATAGGCACCTGGCCGCGGCCCGGCATCGGCCGGGCTGGACAAGGCGGCGGCGAAGGCGAGAACGGCGAGGGCAAACGTCCCGCGCCGCAGGTTGAAATTCGTGAGACGGGCAATCGATGAGGCTGAATCGGTCATGTGGTCCCTGCCGTTTTTGGCGATGCCGCCACTCGGCATCCCATGCTTCGTCGGCGGAGACGATTTGCCGGTTCATCGTTGCCAAAGGGGCGTTGTTCTGCCATAAGCGCGACCTTCATCGCCCGGCTTGACAAGGGCTGCCGTGGCGATGGCCATGCGGGTTTCTTTGCTATTGCGAAAACCTTAGCAATTTTAACGCTCTAACGAGCATTTAGGCCGGGAAAGCGCCGTTTCAGGCGCATTTTTTCTGCGGCGACAGGAGAGCCAAATGCCCAAGCTGAAGACCAAGTCGGGCGCCAAAAAGCGCTTCAAGGTGACTGCCACAGGCAAAGTGATGCACGCCCAGCGCGGCAAGCGCCACGGCATGATCAAGCGGACAAAGAAGCAGATCAGACAGCTGCGCGGCACCCGCGTGCTGTTCAAGACCGACGGCGACAACGTCAAGAAATACTTCCTGCCGAACACCTGATCGCACTTCCGCCGAGCCGCGCTCGCGCGGCTATCCGTCACCTATTTTTTTCGAAAGGAGACCCGTCATGTCTCGCGTCAAACGCGGTGTGACCTCTCACGCCAAGCACAAGAAAGTCTACAAGGCCGCCAAGGGCTTCTATGGCCGCCGCAAGAATACCATCCGCGCCGCCAAGCCCGCGGTCGAAAAGGCCGCCCAATACGCCTTCCGCGATCGCAAGCGCAAGAAGCGCACCTTCCGCGCCTTGTGGATTCAGCGTCTCAACGCCGCGGTTCGTCCGTTCGGCATGACCTACAGCGTGTTTATCAACGGCCTTTCCAAGTCGGGCATCACGGTCGACCGCAAGGTTTTGTCGGATCTCGCGATCCACGAGCCGGCGGCGTTCCAGGCGATCGCCGAAAAGGCCAAGGCGGCGCTCGCGGCGTAAGCCGCCAGTTGTTAGCGCACCGAAGCCGGCACGACCCTTCGCGCTTTCCGCGCGTAGCGCTGGGCGATCTCCGCCCGGCAGAAGGCCGTGAACGACCGGTACATGGTACCGGACTCGTTTTGGTATTTTCGGTCGCAGGCGCCCATCTCGCGCTGATAGGTCCGCTTTTGCGACGCCTTGAGGCGGTTGAGAAAGTCGGCCTCGCATTTCTTTTCAACGGCGGCGCCGAGATGGATGTCGCCGCTGGTGCTGAATTCGCAGTCCTTGAACAGCTTCATCGCCCGCTCGCAGCCGGGCATAGCGTCGATCACGCCGATGATCTCCTCGAGAGTCATCGATTTGCCGAGACAGACCGCTGCGCGCGCGGGAGCAGCGCCGAGGAACAAAACGACGGCCATAACGGCCAGCATGGCTCGGGCAATCATCGGATGCTCCCGTTGGGTCTGACGTTGGTGCCGGCTGGGCGCAGGGGGTTCAGGGGTTCGACCTCGCCAGGAACAAAATAGCAGGCCTTGGCCCGACCTTTCGGCCTTGACGTTTCGGCCCCAAGACGGCCACAACCGGCGGCCTTTGCAAGTGAGAGATTGATCCCGTGTCCGACCTCGCGAACCTCGAACAAAGCATTCTGAACCAGATCGCCTCAGCGTCGGATGAAGCCGCGCTTGAAGCCGTGCGTGTCGCGGCCTTGGGCAAGAAAGGCTCGATCTCGGCGCTGCTTGCAACGCTCGGCAAGATGTCGCCCGACGAACGCAAGAGCGAAGGCGCCCGGATCAATCTCGCCAAGGACAAGGTCACGGACGCGCTAAGCGCCCGGCGCGACGTGCTGAAGTCGGCAGCGCTTGATGCGCGGCTTGCCTCCGAGACCATCGATGTCACGCTTCCCGTGCGCGAGGCGCCGGCCGAGGCAGGCCGTATCCATCCGCTCAGCCAGGTCTTCGAGGAGGTCAACACGATCTTCGCCGATATGGGATTTTCGATCGCCGAAGGCCCCGACATCGAGACCGATGACTACAACTTCACCAAGCTCAATTTCCCCGAAGGCCATCCAGCGCGGGAAATGCACGACACGTTTTTCTTCAACCCGAAGGAAGATGGTTCGCGCATGCTGTTGCGCACCCACACTTCGCCGGTGCAGGTGCGCACCATGCTGACCCAAAAGCCGCCGATCCGCGTGATCTGCCCGGGGCGCACCTACCGCATCGATTCGGATGCCACCCACACGCCGCAATTCCATCAGGTCGAGGGTCTTGTCATCGACAGGCACTCGCACCTCGGTCACCTCAAATGGATCCTGCACGAGTTCTGCAAGGCGTTCTTCGAGGTCGATCACATCAACATGCGATTCCGTCCGTCGTTCTTCCCGTTCACCGAGCCTTCGCTCGAGGTCGACATCCAGTGCCGGCGTGACAAGGGCGAAATCCGTTTCGGCGAGGGCGAGGATTGGCTGGAGATTCTCGGCTGCGGCATGGTGCACGCGAACGTGCTGCGCGCCTGCGGCATCGATCCGGACCTGTATCAGGGCTTTGCCTGGGGCATGGGCATCGACCGCATCGCGATGCTGAAATACGGCATTTCGGATTTGCGGCAGCTGTTCGAGAGCGACGTGCGCTTTCTGTCCCATTACGGCTTCAAGCCGCTCGACATCCCGACGCTGGCCGGAGGGTTGAGCTCGTGATTCTTTTGAAATTCTGTTGCCGGGCGACAGCCGATCTCTCCGGAGGGAGCACAAACGCCGGAGGCTCGCAGCCATGAAATTCACCCTCTCCTGGCTGAAGGAACATCTCGACACCGACGAACCGTTGGAAAAGCTCGCCGACAAGCTCACCATGATCGGGCTTGAGGTCGAGAACATCGAGGACAAGGCGAAGCGGCTCGCACCCTTCACCATTGCGCGCGTCATCTCGGCCGAACAGCATCCCAATGCGGACCGGCTTCGCGTGTGCATGGTCGATACCGGCAATGGCGCTGCTCCCGTGCAAGTCGTCTGCGGTGCGCCGAACGCGCGTGCCGGCCTCATCGGTGTGTTCTCACCGCCCGGCACCTACATTCCCGGCAAGGACATCACGCTTGGCGTCGGGACGATCCGTGGCGTCGAGAGCCGCGGCATGCTGTGCTCGGCCGCCGAGTTGCAGATTTCCGAAGACCACGACGGCATCATGGAATTGCCGGCCGATGCGCCGCTTGGCATAGCCTATGCCCAGTGGGCCGGGCTCGGCGATCCCGTGCTTGAGATCAACCTGACGCCGAACCGGCAGGACTGCACCAGCGTCCATGGCATTGCCCGCGATCTTGCTGCCGCCGACATGGGCAAGTTCAAGGACGCCGGTATCAAGCCGATCAAGGGCGAATTCCCCTGCCCGGTGAAAGTGAAGGTCGAGGACGCCAAGCTGTGTCCGGGCTTTGCGCTGCGGCTGGTGCGCGGCGTCAAGAACGGCCCATCGCCGGAATGGCTGCAAAAACGCCTGACATCGATCGGGCTTCGGCCGATCAACGCGCTGGTCGATATCACGAACTTCATGACCTACGATCGTGGCCGCCCGCTGCATGTATTCGACGCGGCGAAGGTGAAGGGCGATCTCACCGTGCGCCACGCGCGCGACGGCGAGACGCTGCTGGCGCTCGACGGCCGCACCTACACGCTCGACAGCCATATCTGCGTGATCGCGGACGAGCATGGCGTCGAATCGCTCGCCGGCATCATGGGTGGCGAAGCTTCCGGCTGTTCGGAGGCGACTACCGACGTGCTGATCGAATCGGCGCTGTGGAACGAGATCAACATCGCCCAGACCGGCCGCAAGCTCGGCATCAACTCGGATGCGCGTTACCGGTTCGAGCGCGGCGTCGATCCTGCCTTCATGGTGCCGGGACTGGAAATGGCGACCCGGCTGGTGATGGAAATGTGCGGCGGCACGCCGTCGGAAAATGTGGTGGTGGGCAACGCCTTCGGCGACGATCGCGTCATCGATTTTCCCGTGAGCGAAGTCAAACGCCTCGCCGGCATCGATGTCGCCTTCACTGAGATGAAGCGCATCCTC
>Ga0210394_10006380_pt1 | contig 12797 bp, 13 predicted proteins | sample IncBWC12MmetaG_FD_160121 | JGI IMG/M metagenome (GOLD analysis project Ga0210394, IMG submission 160121) | Forest soil microbial communities from Barre Woods Harvard Forest LTER site, Petersham, Massachusetts, United States - Inc-BW-C-12-M | ecosystem: Environmental > Terrestrial > Soil >... | reverse complement strand
TCTCGCAGGACGTTGCCGCGCACCTTTTGCACCCTCCAACCCGGCGGAATTCTCGGCGAGGCGCTACGTCTCGATTGAGTTCACGCGAGACACCAAGCTAGCACGCCTCGTTTTCCAGTGGCGGGTACGCGCCGAGCGCAACGAGCTTTTGCTTTCCATCGAAACGGAAGGCATGGCGCCACAGTTTCGAGCCGTTCTTTTCCACCTGCAGATAGAGGCCGCCACCATCGCTCAACTTGTACGGCTTTTCGCGCGATTTGCTGGTACGGCAGGTGGTGTCCGTAAGCGGCATCGGTTCGATCCCATGGGGTCAATCTACCAACAACCGTCTGCTTCAATACCAGCAGTCATACCAACAAATGCGCCGGTCGCCAGCGGAAGGCTGCGAAAACCAACGGACGAGAAGCCCGCTAATTTCAGGCCTTTCTAGCACATTGGCGGAGGGAAGCGGAAGCCGGCGGAGGGGGTCATGGTGCCCAGGGGCGGGATCGAACCACCGACACTGCGATTTTCAGTCGCATGCTCTACCAACTGAGCTACCTGGGCGTTCCCGTGAACCCGCGAAGCGGCTTGAGGGAGCGGCGGTTTATAGTCAGGCGGGCCCGCTCTGTCCACCTCGCTACGCCTTCCAGTCCTGCGTAGCCCAGAGGGCGAATCCGAAGGGCTTCGCGTGGCGCAGCCTCGCGTCAAGCCGATGGCGAAGCGTGGCCGGCAAAGCCTGAAGGGCGGCGATGGACAGCACGTAACCTATTGAAAAATTGAAAATAAAAAAGAAAAATTAGTCCCCATCGTCGGCTTCGTCCTTGCTGCCGGGGATCGCGTAGGAGCCGGAGAGCCAGCGATTGAGGTCGACATCCCGGCAGCGCTCGGAGCAAAACGGCTTCGAAGCCTCGGTCGCGGCCTTGCCGCAAATCGGGCACGGTTTTGTGCCGGCCTTGCGGGACGGCTTAACTGGCATTCAACCAACCAAAGCGGACCGGAAATCCCTCGCCGCCGAGCAGCGTGATCGATTCGTACAAGGGCAAACCCACGATGTTGGTGTAGGAGCCGACCATCTTGACCACGAACGATCCGGCAATGCCCTGCACGGCGTAGCCGCCGGCTTTGCCGCGCCATTCGCCGGAGCCGATATAGGCCTGGATGTCGTCCTCGGAGAGCCGCTTGAAGCGCACGCGCGTCTCGATCAGACGCTGGCGAAACGCTTCCTTCGGCGTCACCAGGCAGATCGCGGTGTAGACGCGGTGGTTGCGGCCGGAGAGCTGCCGCAGGCATTGCGCGGCTTCGTCGACCAGATTGGCTTTCGGCAGGATACGGCGGCCGACGGCGACCACGGTGTCGGCGGCAAGAATGAAGGCGCCGCGCAATTCGTCATCGAGCTGCACCGACTTGAGCGCGGCATCGGCCTTGGCGCGGGCGAGCCGGTTGGCGCAGGCGCGCGGCAGCTCGCCGCGCCTGGGGGTTTCATCGACATCGGCAGGCCGCAGCGCGTCCGGCTCGATGCCCGCCTGGTTGAGCAGGCCGAGGCGTCGCGGCGAACCTGAAGCGAGAACGAGTTTGGGACGGCCAAGCATGCGGATTTTGTCGGCGGGAGAGATTCGGGAAGACTCATTTTGAGGCATGATCTTTCCCGAAAACCGGGTACGACTTTTCGGGATCATGCCTGCGCGCGCGGAACCTATCGGAAGCCTCACCCCGAGACAACCATGCTTTCATGGCCGCGCCAGCAAGCGATATTCCCGGTAACTGCCCGCTGCCGTTGAGGAAAACAGGGCATGCGCTCACTGACATCTCGCCGTCACGAAACAACAAGAGGCGCGGGGCGCGTCTTGCGCTGCTCGCTTGTTGCGCCGCGGATGCCACCGGCGCCTCAGCCGCTCGCCGCGCCGGCTATCGAAAACCGTTTGCGGATGCGCAGCAGCAAGCTGTCGCAGACCTCGCGATAGGCTTCGAGTTTCTGCTCGCGGTTACCCTCCAAGCCGGTCGGGTCGTGCGTCGGCCAGTATTCGACGTCGGCCGCGAGCGAGCGCGTCAGCTCCAGCGCCTTGTGATGCGCCTCGGGCGCAAGCGAGATGATGAGGTCGAAGTTGAGCCCCTCCCAATCGTCGAGTTCCTCGAACGTCATCGGCCTGTGCTGCGAAATGTCCTGGCCGAGTTCGGCCATCACGGCGACCGCGAAGGGATCGAGCTCACCCTTCTTGACGCCGGCGGATCTCACATAGAGCGAATGCGGAAACATCTGCTGAAGCAGGCTTGCCGCCATGGGCGAGCGCACGCTGTTGAAACCGCAGGCAAACAGCACGGCTTGCGGAGCGCGCGAGAGCGGCGCCGCCATCAGGCTTCTTTTGGTTGGCGCATGACCTCCGCGCAAACGCGCCTTGCGTTTGTCGCGCCCGAAAACCGGTACCCACTTTTCGGGGTCATGCGCTACCCCTTCCAGTGCAGCACGGAGATCAGCGTGAACAGGCGGCGGGCGGTTTCGAAATCGATCCGCACCTTGCCGTTCAGCCGTTCCTGCAAGGTGCGCGAACCCTCGTCGTGGATGCCGCGGCGGCCCATGTCGATCGCCTCGATCCGGTCCGGCGTCGCGGTGCGGATCGCCTGATAATAGCTGTCGCAAATCATGAAATAGTCTTTCACGATTCTCCGGAACGGCGTCAGCGACAACAGATGCGCCACCACGGGCGTGCCGTCCTCGCGGCGAATGTCGAACACCAGGCGGTTGCCGGTGATGCTGATGTGCAAGCTGAAGGGCCCGCCATCGACGCCTTCCGGCGCGAACAGGTTCTGCTCGATCAGGTCGTAGATCGCGATCGCACGCTCGTGCTCGATGTCAGGACCGGAGCGGCCGATCGACTCCTCATCGAGCGTGACCGCGACAATGCGGTTTTGCGAATCGTCCCCTGGTGGCGGCGTGGTCATGGCAGATTGAGGCGTATTCCGACGGAGCGTGCATGGGCATCGAGACCCTCGGCCTTGCCGAGCGTCATGGCGGCCGGGCCCAGTGCGCGCAACTGATCGGGCCCACATTTGAGCATCGAAGTCCGTTTCATGAAGTCAAGCACGCCAAGGCCCGACGAAAATCGCGCCGAGCGCGCGGTCGGCAGTACGTGGTTGGAGCCACCGACATAGTCGCCGATGGCCTCCGGCGTGTGGGGTCCGAGAAAGATCGCACCCGCATTGCGGATTCGTGACCCGAGCGCTTCGGGATCCGCCGTCATGATCTCCAGATGCTCGGCCGCGAGCGCGTCCGCAAGCGCAACCGATTCATCTATGGCGCGCACCCGAATGATGCCGCCGAAATCCTGCCACGAGGCGCGCGCGATATCGGCACGCGGCAAGCTCGCCAGTTGCGTTTCCACCGCACGCTCGACGTCGCCGGCCAAGGCCGCATCGTCGGTGATCAGGATCGATTGAGCATTGGCGTCATGCTCGGCCTGTGCCAACAGGTCGGCGGCGATCCAGGACGCATTCGCCGAGTGGTCGGCGATGATCAGAACCTCGGAGGGGCCCGCGATCATGTCGATGCCGACCTTGCCGAACACCAGCCGCTTGGCGGCCGCGACATAGGCATTGCCGGGCCCGACGATCTTGGCAACCGGCGCAATGGTCGCGGTGCCGTAGGCGAGCGCCGCCACCGCCTGCGCGCCGCCGACGCGGTAGATTTCCGAAACGCCTGCCAGGTTCGCTGCCGCCAGCACCAGCGGATTGAGCCTGCCGTCGGGCGACGGCACCACCATCACCACGCGGCCGACACCGGCGACCATCGCCGGCACCGCGTTCATCAAGACCGAGGACGGATAGGCGGCCGTGCCGCCTGGAACATAAAGACCGACCGACTCGATCGCGCTCCAGCGCCAACCCAATTCGACGCCGAGCGCGTCGGTGAAGCGTTCGTCCTTCGGCAATTGCCGGCGGTGGAAACTTTCGATCCGCTCGCGGGCAAGCTCAAGGCTTGCGATCGTCTCGCGGTCGCAGGCCTCTAGCGCATCCGCGATCTCGGCCTCGCTGACGCGCAGGCGTGAGGCATCGATATCGAGCCGGTCGAATTTTCGCGTGGCCTCCAAGAGGGCCGCATCGCCGCGGCCGGCCACGTCATCGACGATGCGCCGGCAAGCGGCTTCGACATCGGCGGCCACTTCGCGTTTCATCGCAAGGAACGCGGCGAATGCGCGTCCGAAATCGGCGCTGGTTGTGTCGAGTTGAACGGGCATCGATGGCTTTCCGAAACGTCTTCAAATCGCAAAGTAAAGGCTTCTGCTCAATGGCGCGAGGGCAAATCGCCGTCAACCCCTTGAGAGTCTCGCGGCATTCCCCAGACGGCATGCCAAGGCGGCGGCCGGCCGCCCTGCCTTCCCGGAATACGCCCGGCCTTTACGCCAAGGTGAGGAAACTAGTCGCTGATGCGCTCGATGGAGGCGCCACAGGCGGAGAGCTTCTCCTCCAGCCGCTCAAAGCCCCGGTCGAGATGATAGACGCGGTTGACCATGGTCTCGCCTTCGGCGGCAAGGCCGGCAATGACCAGCGACACCGAGGCGCGCAGGTCGGTCGCCATCACCGGCGCGCCACGCAATTCGCCGATGCCATGGACGGTGGCGGTTTCGCCATCGAGCTGGATCCGCGCACCGAATCGCGCCAGTTCCTGCACATGCATGAAGCGGTTTTCGAAGATCGTCTCGGTGATGTGGGAGGAGCCTTCGGCGCGGGTCATCAGCGCCATCAACTGGGCTTGCAGGTCGGTGGGGAAACCCGGAAACGGCGCGGTCGAGACCCTCACCGGATTGAGACCTGCGCCATTGCGGGCGACGCGAATGCCTTCATTGTTCGCGGTCACGACGGCGCCGGCCTGCGTCAGCACGTCAAGTGCCGCCTGCAAGAGTTCGGGCCGCGCGCCGCTCAGTTGAACGTCGCCCCCGGTCATCGCTACCGCCATCGCATAGGTGCCGGTTTCGATGCGGTCGGGCAGCACGGTATGCCGCGCGCCATGAAGCGCACTCACGCCTTCGACGACGATCCGCGGGGTGCCTGCGCCCGTGATGCGTGCGCCCATCTTGTTCAGGCAGTCGGCGACGTCGAGGATCTCCGGCTCGCATGCGGCGTTGGCGATGACGGTGGTACCTTTCGCAAGCGTCGCCGCCATCAGCGCGACATGGGTGCCAGAGACCGTCACCTTGGGAAAATCGATCGTTGCGCCCCTCAGGCCGCCAGGCGCCTTGGCAACCACGTAGCCGCCGTCGATCACAATCTCCGCGCCGAGCTTCTCCAGCGCCATGATCAAAAGATCGACCGGCCGGGTGCCGATGGCGCAGCCGCCGGGCAGCGATACCTTCGCCTCGTGCATCCGCGCCAGCAGCGGCGCGATGACCCAGAAGCTAGCGCGCATCCGCGATACCAGCTCATAGGGCGCGGTGGTGTCGATGATGTCAGCCGCGGAGATGTGTAGGGTCTGGCCCTGATATTCGCGATCGCCGGGCCGCTTTCCAACCGACGTGATATCGACGCCATGGTTGCCCAGAATCCGCTGCAACTGCGCGACATCGGCGAGCCGCGGCACGTTGTCGAGGATCAGCGTCTCGTCGGACAGAAGGCCCGCAATCATCAATGGCAGCGCGGCATTCTTGGCCCCCGAAATCGCAATCGTGCCGTTGAGTTGATTGCCGCCAATGATGCGAATGCGATCCATACCAAATACCTGTTTTTCCAATAGGACGAGCTATAGGGCGAATGCGCCGCCCAATGCAAACATCCAAGGCAAACATACAAGGCAAACGCCTTCAGGTTTGCGGCGAATTGATGGGAATGATGGTTAAAGGCGATTGATATCTTCGCTTTCCAGCACCGCCCTGGGATACCCCTCTCTTACCACCTTGATCATGGCGCGGCCGACCTGTTCGGTCGTGGTCATGTATTTCGGCGCCACACGATTGAGCAGCGACAATAGCGGCGCGGCACCGACATAGATCGCCTGAACCCACGCCGTCTTCGACCGGATGCCGTGCAGCGGCTGGATCCCTGCCGGACGGAACATGTAGGCTGCCTTGAACGGCAGCTTGAGCAGATCATTCTCTGTCTTGCCCTTGACCCTGGCCCACATCAGCCGGCCCTGTTCGGTCGAATCGGTGTCGCGCCCCGTGACATAGACGAACACCATCTGCGGATTCAGTCTCGAAAGGGTCTTCGCCGCGGCCAGCGTGATGTCGTAGGTCAAATGCCGGTAACGCTCTTCTTCCATCCCGACCGAAGACACACCGAGACAGAAGAAGCAGGCATCGTATCCGGTCAATTGCGGTTCGATCGCCGAATAATCGGTGAAATCTTCGTGCTCGATTTCACGCAGCTTCCCCTGTCGCTCACTGGTCGGGCTGCGCCCGACCGCGAGCACGGCTTCGATCCCGGGATCGAGCAGGCATTCGCGTAGTACCCCCTGCCCGACCATTCCGGTGGCGCCGAACAGGATGACCTTCATCGGTCGCAACCTCAGGCGGGGCGGAAACGCCGCACCGCTGCGATGATGGCGATCACGAAGAGCACGAGGACGACGCCCTGGGTGACCGCGAAGGGCGGCTCGCTCGGCGGGATGCTCGGCGCCAGCGCATGCAGCGGGCCGACCTTCATGAAGCTCTGGATCACCAGCACGAAGACGTTGAGATAGAGCGAGGCGATGGCTGTGAGCAGATAGATCGCCCGCCACGCGCCGGAAAGGTTCATGCCGTAGAGCGCGACGCAGGCGATCGCAAGCAATACCAGCGACAGGATGGCGATGATGTGCGAGGGCAACAGCTTGTCGAAGGGGAACATGAACCCGGTGGCGTTGGTCAGGATGGTGGTGATGAGGAAGATGGCGGTCATCCCCGGAATCGATTGCGACTTGAACAGCCCAAACAAGACGACGAGACCCGAAACGATCCCGATCAGGCTGATGACGACGTGCAATGTCGTGACAGCAGACAAACTCAAACCCAGCATCATGACGCACTCCCCCCTGTTAGGTTGACTGATGCTACGACCTGCAATTTGAAATTTCCACAGGCGATGCCTGCGGCAACTCAGTTATTTCGCCGATCGATTCAGGACGGATGTCAGCTGTCATTTTTCGCAAGACCGTCACAAACCGGTGGCGGTCCTAGCGATTGAGAAATCCGACCAGTTTCGGGATGACCTCGTCAGGCGCTTCTTCCATCAGCCAGTGCCCGGCTCCCTTGACCAGTACGCCCTCGACATCTGTTGCCACCATCTTGCCCTGCTCGATCAGGAATGGCCCGCCGGCTTTTTCTCCTGAAAGCACCAGCATCGGCATTGTCAGCTTGGTCTTTGCAAAGCCGGCGAAATCCTCGGCGTCCTTTGGAAAAGCCCGGAAAACTTCCATTCCGGCAGCCATGTGGCCTGGCTGCGCATAGGCCTTCGCATAAACCTCGCGATCTGCTTCAGATACCGATTTTTGGGAATTGGCGGCGAAATCGTTCCAGAAATGTTCGAGGTAGATACGTTCACGCCCGGTGACCAGCGCCAACGGCGTCCTGCCATAGAAATGGAAATGCCAGAGGTCGCGCAGCAGAAAGACGCCATTCCAGTCACCGACGCCGGGCAAGAATGCCTCCATCAACACCAACCGGTCGACTTCACGGGGAAATTGCGCCGCAAAGGCGTAAGCGACCATCAAACCGATATCGTGTCCGACCAGCCGGATGCGGTCGTATTTGAGGCTTTTGACCAAGGCATGGATATCCTGCGCCATTGCCGCCTTGGTGTATCCGTCCGCAGGCGCGGACGACTGACCAAAGCCGCGCAGGTCCGGCGCAATCACCGTATGTCTGTCGGAGAGCTTTGAAATCAGCGGCAACCACATATGGCTGGTTTCGGCAAAGCCATGCAGCAGCACGATGGGGTCGCCCTTGCCGGCTATGAGGTAATGCAGCCGGACTCCGTTGACGTCGGCGAATTGGCTTTCCATTGGTTTCCCTTCGCCATGTGGAGGACGACATTTTCAATAATAGCGGGGGATCGGACCATTGTGTGGTGTTTTTCGGTTCGACAGATCGAATGGTACCTTGTCGACATAGCACCAGCCCCACCCTTCCGGCGGATCATAGCCCTCGATGATCGGGTGACCGGTGGCGTGGAAATGTTTGGTCGCATGCTTGTTGGGGGAATCGTCGCAACAGCCGACGTGGCCGCAGCTGCGGCAGATTCGTAAGTGCAGCCACGCACTGCCAATGCTCAGGCATTCCTCGCAACCGAGCGCGCTCGGCGTGACGTCGCGGATGCCGGCAATGTGCGTGCAGCCCTTTGCCATCCTCGTCTCCGCTTTTTTCGTATCATACTCTAAAGCGCCGGTTTCGCGCTGTCGCCGAGATAGCCATGCAGCGCGGCAACGACCTGGGCGCCCTCGCCGATCGCGCCGCCCACCCGCTTGACCGACCCCGAACGCACATCGCCGACAGCAAAGACGCCGGGTACGGAAGTCTCCAGCGCCGACGTCAGGTGCCCGTTGCCGCCTTTGCCGGGCACGCCGGTAATGACGAAGCCGGCGCGATCGACCATCACGCCGCAGCCCTCGAGCCAACCGGTGGCCGGATCGGCGCCCACAAACAGGAAGAGATTGCGGGTATCGAAACTGCTTTCTTCGGGCGAGAGGCGGCTGCGCCATCGCACCCGTTCCAGCGAACCGTCCTTGGTGCCTTCAAGTCCGGTGATCTCCACGTTGAACATCAGTTCGATATTGGCGGCCGCCTCGATGCGCTCGATCAGATAGCGCGACATGCTGGCGCCAAGGCCGCCGCCGCGGATCATCATGCGAACCTTGCGGGCATAGCCCGACAGGAAAACCGCGGCCTGGCCTGCCGAGTTGCCGCCGCCGACGAGAACGACCTCCTGCTCGGTGCACAAGCGGGCCTCGATCGGTGAAGCCCAGTACCAGACGCCCCGGCCATCGAACGCCGCGAGGTTCTCGATCTCGGGCCGCCGATAACGCGCGCCACTCGCGACCACCACCGAGCGCGAGCGTACCACATCGCCATTTTCGAGCGTCAAGCCGAAGGCGCCGTCGGCGCGCGAACAATCCAGCGATTTGATCTCGACAGGGATCATGACCTCCGCGCCGAATTTCTGCGCCTGGTTGAAAGCCCTCGCCATCAGCGCGTGTCCGGAAATCCCGGTCGGGAAACCCAGGTAATTCTCGATTCGGGCGCTGGCGCCCGCCTGTCCGCCGAAGGACCGCGTATCGCACACGGCGACCGCAAGCCCCTCCGAGGCAGCATAGACCGCGGTCGCCAGCCCAGCTGGACCTGAGCCTACGACGGCAACATCAAAGATCTTGTCCTTGGGCAATGCGCGCACCATGCCCATGGCGCGCGCCAATTCGGATTCGCCCGGATTGCGCAATACCGCGCCGCCGGGCGTAACGACCAGCGGCAAATCGGCCGGCAAAGGCGAATAGCGCGCGATCAGTTCGGCGGCGTCGGCGTCGGTATGCGGACAGAGCAGATGATGCGGATAACCGTTGCGGGTCAGAAAGCCCCGGAGACGAACGACGCCGGCGGAATCCGCAGGCCCGATCAGGACCGGCCCGCCCGCGCCGGCGCGGATCAGGCTGACGCGGCGAAGGATGAGCGCACGCATGATGCGCTCGCCGAGATCGGCCTCCGCAACCAGAAGCGCCCGCAGCCGATCGGGTGGAATCAAAAGCGTCTCGACATCGCCCTCGGCGTGGCCATCGACCAGCGCAGCGCGCTCGGACAACTGACCGATTTCGGCCAGGAACTGCCCCGGTCCGTGGTCGATGATCGGCGTGACGCGGCCCAAGCCATCGCGCTTGGTGATGGCGACATGGCCGGAAAGCACGACGAACATCCCCGGTCCGACCTTACCGGTCTCAAACAGCACCTCGCCGTTCTTGTAGCTGCGTTCCTCGCCAAACCGGCGCATCCGCGCGATTTCCTGCACGGTCAATGTCGGGAAGGTCTGCTCGTAACGTGGAAAGGCGCTCGCAAGGTCCGCGTTGCTGTTTATGTCGTTTGCCATTGTGGACTCTTCCGCCATTACCCGCCGCCTTCACCCAAGGAAAACCGCTCAAGCGGGGATATTCCCCATCGGCCTCTGGCCAGCCAACCGGCTATTTGTCCGGGCTCTCTCCGGACCGATCGCCAACGAGGTCAGCGGAACCGGGCGAGGCCGGCATGAAATCGCCCCGCTCCCTCGCCTGCGATTTTCTCCGCTTGAGATTTTCGCGCAGCGCGAGCTTCAGGCGCCCCTCGCGGCCACCCTTGGCGGCTTTTTCAGCCGCCCGTCCGCGCTCGTTCCCACCATCCTTCATCGTCAACCTGCCAGCATGCGCGGTCATATTGTGTTTGCTCGGTCCTGCTCGCAATCGCCAATTGCCGCATGGATCATATCTATCCGATCAAGGCACTTGCGCACCGGCGAATGGCGACAATCGGGCGGATATTTTGCCCCTCGGCAGAAAGCGGCCCTTCCCCGCCTTGCGTACCCCCTGACCTTGTGGCAAGGATCGCCCCGCCTTGTAGAGCCTTTTTTCGGCCGATTCTTTCGATCCGGGGCATGCTGCCGTAGCTCAGTGGTAGAGCACTCCATTGGTAATGGAGAGGTCGACAGTTCAATCCTGTCTGGCAGCACCATTTTTCGGATCGGCTTCCCTCGCCTTTCAAGAGCGCGTCAGCCCGAGGCGCACGGTCGGCGCCAATCCTGCGGTATTTTCTCGCTCAGATGCCGGTTCCCGCTGTTGCGGCGAGGCCATGCGGCGGGTGCAGAAATTAGGGCTTCTTTAAGGCTTCATTAAGCAGCCATTAAGCACAGATTCTCGTTGTTCCCCAATATGTTGGGTTGTGCCCAGGTGTGGCCGTGGGGTGACAGCTTTTTACTCAAAAGCTGTCTATGTGCGCGCCATGGACGGCGCAGAAAGCGCACAGTCTGAAAAAAACTCAAAAGACGCTCTGGAGAACCAACCAATGAAGAAGTTCCTACTTGCCACTGTGGCTCTCGTCGCTCTCGGCGCGACCGTGCCAGCACTCGCAGCCGACCTGCCGGCCCGCACCCCCTACACCAAGGCGCCGGCCTACGTCGCTCCGCTTTACAACTGGACCGGATTCTATCTCGGCGGCCATCTCGGCGGCGTGTTCTCGAACAACAGCAATTTCGGCGGCCTCGCCACCGGCAACAACAGCAACGGCCGTTTCCTCGGCGGTGTACAGGGTGGTGCCGACTACCAGTTCAACCCGAACTGGGTGATCGGCGCGGAAGCCCAGTATTCCTGGATCGGCGGCAACAACGGCAGCATCGTTTTTCCGGGCGGCTCGACCTTCACCAACAACCAGCGTGGCCTCGGCTCCCTCACCGGCCGCATCGGCTACACCTGGGGTCCTGGCCTGCTCTACGTGAAGGGCGGCTATGCCTTTTCCGACAACAACGAATCGGTCGTGAACCACGCCGGCGCTCCGCTTGCGTTCGGCCTCACGGGCGACAATCGCAATGGCTTCACCGTCGGCGCCGGTCTCGAATACATGTTCACCCAGAACTGGTCGGCCAAGCTGGAGTATCAGTACTACAACTTCGGCAACTCGAGCTTCACCACCCCGGCCACGCTGGTTCCGTTCGGCAGCTTCCGCACCGACGACCACGTCGTGAGGGCCGGCATCAACTACCGCTTCAACTGGGGCGGCCCGGTGGTTGCTAAGTACTGATCGCCAGACCCATCACACAATTGGAAAAGGCCGGCCTCCCGCCGGCCTTTTTTGCGTTTGCGGGCCAAATTCCACCCACGTTCGCGATTTTGTTAACCACGTGAAACCATACTGCCTGTTGGGATGGTTCAACCTGGACCGAACTGCGGGCGGGCAGCATGGCATTTCGCTTCAAGATCAGTGGCCTAAGGCGGTATTTGAGGTTCTCTCGCCCGCAATGGGGCATCAGGGGAAGCCTGTTTGCCGCATTCGCCGTGATTGCAGGCGTGACCATCGTGATCAGTGCCGGTGCCGGCATGGTGTTTCGGCACCTCGGCGGAACCATGATCGATCTTAGCGGGCGGGATATTCCGCGCCTCGCGGCGAGCCTGCAGCTGGCGGCCGAGAGCGCGAGCCTCTCCAGCCAGGGACCGGCGTTGCTGGCGTCCCCAAGCGAAGAGGCGTTGATCGAGCGCGCCAAGAAAATGAAGGAAACCCAGCAGACCGCGCTCGCCAGGCTCGGCGAAGTGATTGAACTCGGCGCCGACAAGACGGTCGTCGCAGCACTAGGCGAAACCGTCAAGAATATCGACGACACCATCAAGAGCCTGGGCTCGGCCGCCCGCGAGCGGTTGGAAGCCGCTGCTGTTCGTGAAAAGCAGTTCAAGGCGCTGCGTGAGGCGCAGGCAGGCTTTGCGGCCGCCGCCAATCCCGCGATGCTGGATGCGCAAGCCCAGACCAATGCCATCCTGCAGTCCGCCAATTTTTCTCCCGACGACGCGGCGAACGCGGCGAGACGGATTGAACAGCTTGGGAACCTCATCGCCACCACCAATCTGATGGCGTCCGAAATGGCAGCCGCACTCTCCGCCAACAGCAGCGACACGCTCGAGGCAATCGAGAAGGAATACAAAGCCGCGCAAGCGCAGGTCAAATCCACCCTCGAAGTGCTCCCCCACGACGCCACAACGGAAGGCTTACGAAGCGCCGCGCTGAAGTTGCAGGCGCTCGGCGAAGGCAAGACCAGGGTTTTCAAGATTCGCCAGAAGGAACTGGACGCCAACGACTATGGCCAGATCGTTCTCGATGAAACCCGCAAACTCGAAGTTGGCCTCGGGATCAGCG
>Ga0210394_10006379_pt1 | contig 12798 bp, 7 predicted proteins | sample IncBWC12MmetaG_FD_160121 | JGI IMG/M metagenome (GOLD analysis project Ga0210394, IMG submission 160121) | Forest soil microbial communities from Barre Woods Harvard Forest LTER site, Petersham, Massachusetts, United States - Inc-BW-C-12-M | ecosystem: Environmental > Terrestrial > Soil >... | reverse complement strand
GGGGATGGAGCACCCCGGTGTGGCCACGATTCTCAACAATCTCGCCGCGCTCTACCAAAACGAGGGCAGATACGCCGAGGCTGAACCGCTCTATTTACGAGCTCTGCAAATTCGCGAGAAGGCGCTGGGGCCCGACACAGCCGACGTTGCTTCCGTTCTCAACAATCTCGCCTCCCTCTACGACCACCAGGGCAGATACGCTGAAGCGGAGCCGATTTACGACCGTGTCTTGCGCATCGACGAAAAGACGCTGGGGCCGGAAGACCCCGGTGTTGCCACAGACCTGAATAATCTCGCGACGCACTATTTTCACCAGGGACAATACGCCCAGGCAGAGCCGCTTTTCCAGCGTGCGTTGCGCATCGACGAAAAGGCGCTGGGGCCCGAACATCGCGACCTGGCCAGCGCGCTCAACAATCTCGCCGGGCTCTATGTTCGGCAGGGTAAGTACAACGAGGGGGAAGCTCTCTACCGACGGGCACTCAACATCTACGAGAAGGCGCTGGGGGCAGAACACCGCGACGTTGCCAACGCTCTCAACAATCTTGCCGGGCTCTATGTTCGCCAAGGCAAATACGTCGAGGCGGAGGAACTTTATCAGCGCGCGCTGCGCATTCGGGAGAAGGCCCTGGGGCCCGAGCACACCGATGTCGCCACGTCTCTGAACAATCTCGCAGCACTGCATGTTGACCGGGGCCAGTACGCGGACGCGGAACGACTCTACCAGCGGGCGCTAGGCATCTACGAAAAAGCGCTGGGGCCCGAACACGCGGATGTCGCTAGCGCTCTGAACAACCTCGCGCAACTCTACTTCATCCAGGGCAGATTCGCCGCGGCCGAGCCTCTCTACCTGCGCGCGCTGCGCATCGACGAAAAGGCGCTGGGGCCCGAACACACCGGCGTCGCGGTGGCGCTGAACAATCTTGCCTTGTATTACGATCACGAGGGAGAGTTCGCCGCGGCTGAACCGTTGTTTCAGCGGGCCCTGCGCATCGACGAAAAATTGCTCGGTCCTGAACACCCGGGCATCGCCACCGACCTCAACAATTTTGCTTTGTGTTACGACCATCAAAACCAATACACCAAGGCTGCGCCGCTCTTCGCGCGCACCTTTGACAACCTCTTCCTGCAGTTCCAACACAACTTCACATACATGACCGAAAAGGAGAGGCTCGGTTTTCTTGATACAGTCGCTGACGACTTTCCTGTCTACTTCAGCTTTGTCCATCGCTTCCGGCAGAAGGACCCCCAGCTGGTTGGCTCCATGTACAATCTGTTGCTTTGGGAAAAGGGCTTCGTCGTCGGCAGCGTGGCCGATATGCGGCGGCAGGTCGGGGCATCTGGCGATATCGAGGCCATCAATCTTATTGGCCAGCTTACGACCAAACGCACCCAGATTGCCGCCCTCTTGAATATCGACCCTCCGGACCGCGACCTCTGGCGCAAGCACATCGACCAACTGAGAATCGAGGCCAACGATATTGAGAAGGCTCTGGTTGCGCGCTCTTCCATCTTCGCCGAAAAGACGAAGCTGGAACGAGCCACTTGGCAGCAGGTGCGGGATGCACTCCAAACCGGCGAGGCCGCCGTCGAATTCGCCCGGTTTGATTTCTACGAGAAGAAATGGACCAACGCCGCCTACTACGTTGCGCTGGTGGTTACTCCCGAAACCAAAGACCAGCCGGAGTACATCTTTCTCGGCGAGGAAAAGCAGCTTCAAGTCGGCGCGGTGGCGAGCCTGCAACGGGTGGTGCAGATGCGGGGACTCCTCCAGGAGCCAGAAGCAAGACTCCCCGGCGCAAACGCATACCAACTGATCTGGAAGCCGCTCGAAAAGGCTCTTGCTGGAAAGACCCGCATCTATGTTTCTCCGGACGGGATCCTGAATCAACTTCCTCTCGGCATCATCCCTGCGCCCGACGGCAAACTGGAGATGGAAAAATACGACCTGCGCTTACTCTCGAGCACCAGAGACATTCTGCGCTCTGAGCCTCCCCGCGCTGCCGCGACCGCATTGCTGGTCGGCGACCCCATCTTCGACCTCAATGAAAAGCAACAGCTTGCTGCGGTGAAGAAACTGACTTCACCGCAGCAAGCGCCGGTTGCCACGGCAGAGCTGCAGTCTAATGAGCGTTCGCTCCATCAGGGCCAAGGCTTCACGCTGCCGCGGCTCCCCGCCACCGGGGCCGAAGTGAATGCCATTGCGGAGTTGATGCGGGAGCGGGAGTGGAAGACGAGCGTCTACACCGACGAATTGGCTTTGAAGCAAGTGCTCGAGCAAGCAGACAGTCCGCGCGTCATGCATCTAGCCACCCATGGGTTCTTCCTGCCGGATCAGAAGACCATTCCCGGCCGCGCGGGGCTAGTAGACCAGAAGTCGTCGGGATTTGAAGACCCCATGCTCCGTTCAGGGCTCTATTTTGCCGGTGCTAATCGCACGCTCGCAGGCAGGCCCGCCGTGGAAGGCATCGACAACGGCGTGCTCACGGCTATGGAAGCTGCGAACCTGAACCTGAGGGGGACGGAACTGGTGGTTTTGAGCGGGTGCAACACGGGGCAAGGGGACGTGAGGAATGGGGAAGGGGTCTTCGGACTACGACGCGCGTTCGAGGAGGCCGGGGCACAGTCCATTCTTATGTCGCTGTGGTCCGTGCCCGACATCGAAACTCTCGATCTGATGAAGAACTTCTATTCGAAGTGGCTTTCGGGGATGGAGATTCACGAAGCTCTCAAGCAAGCGCAGCTTGAAGTGCGCGAAAATGTGAAAAAGAGCCACGACGGTCAAGATCTGCCCTACTATTGGGGAGCCTTCGTCCTGGTTGGACGATGATTTGGGCCCGGTGAGAGACGCATACCAAAACTGCACTCCGATCAAATGGCAGCCAGCTTTGGGGTTGGTCGTAAGCGATCAAACCCCTGTGCCGGAACTGGTACCCATAGGACCGCAATCGCAAACGTTGCCGGTTGTCACCCCGAACATTTGGCAAATGAGACCTCGTTGATTGCCGCCTTCACGCATTGCGAATCGGGGGCCGGAAACGCGCTTATGGCCAACTGGCATTGACCGAGATCACGCCTGGCTGGTTCGGCGGACACTAGACTTCGTGATACCGATGCGTTCGCTTTGCTGGAGGCATCCCCAGCCCAGGTCTCAGATCGAGACCTGGGGCGCCCAACGTTTGTCAATTTGCTCACCCGAGACATCGGCGACCCGCCCGCCTTAACAACCGAAGGCTACTGTGAAATCGTGCCAGCGAGCTTGAGGTCGATCGCCACGTCATTATCGGCTTTCCAAATCAAAAAGCTTGGATTCTTGAGTCCCCATTCAACGTAAGGCACCACAAAATGAGCCTGGGCCGTTGCGCTGGCGCCCTCGAGATGTACGAGCATGGGGATGGTGATTTCATGAGGCGTACCCAGCAGGGTAAAGATTCCGGTTACCTGGATGGTCGAATCGCCTGAAGGAGCGATGGCGCCGGCATGAGTCCGGGGCTCAAAGGAAACAGTCGCGTGCTGTTCCACCTTCAGAATTTCCTTGTTCATCTTCTTGTCGCGGCTGTCATTGCCGGTCTTGCCGCTGCCGGCGTTGACGACTACCGAACCCGACATGCGAGGAGTGCTGCGGTCGAAGTCAATCGATCCGGATTGAACGTGGAAGGTGCCGTTGACGAGCTCGTGGGTTGATTTGAGTGTCATCTTGACCTCGCTGGCATCAGGATTGACGACGAAGGTCTGATGCTGGGCGAGCGCGGCTGGAGCGAGTATGACCGCGAGGGCCAAAGCGGCGAAGGATTTCATGCATCTGTCCCAGGGGGTTTTGACTACTGAGAGTTGTTTGGGCAATACCATGGTTCGGCTCAGGCAAGGGGCAATCGAGGCAATTTCATTATCCGGAAGACATTCATCGTCCAGCATGCCCGTAAAGATAGGCGTCGCCCATTTGATCGCTTCCTCCATGCAGGCCCGTTGGTGTTTCATCTCGGTTTCACTCGTTTCACGCAGAGGCGTGCCGGCCAGACATTCGAAATGCAAACCTCTCGCGCGGACAGACCTGCTCGTTGCGCATAATGTTTCCATTCGTGCGGCAAGAACGCCCGCTGAAACGAAACTGGGCCGTCGTGGCGCACGAAACGATGCCACCGCATTGCGGCCGCGAGCATCTTAAACCACAAATAAGGCGTCCGGCTGCGATAAAGATCGTTGATCAACCACCCGTGGCGCGCCACCCGTTCCATCCACTCGATAAAGCGAACAATCTCATCGTCGGTCAAATGGTGCGTGAACAGAGAGCTGATGACCACATCAATCGGATCCGAATCCGGGTCGAGGGAATATGCCAGTCCGGCGATCCATTCGATGCGGCTGTCAGCAGATGTAAACTCGCGCGCAGCGCGGATCGCATTGGGATTCAGATCTACCCCCGTGAGTCGAACTACCCCTCGCTTTTGCGCGGACCAGCTCTCGATACGGCGCAGCATATCGCCGCCGCCGCATCCCACGTCCACAATATGCAACGGATGGTTCGTCTCCAGCACAAACTGTTGAAGCCACTCGAGCGTTGGCCGATAACCGAACGAAACGCGATTCACCTGCTCCAAATCGCGCAGGCAGCCTCGCAGATCTTCGTACGAGCACGGCTCGTCGAGGAGCTCGGACAGATCGGCGCGACGCGAAAAATCAAAAGTTACCGCGGATTCTGTGATCCCGCCTGCCGAAGCGTTCTTAAACGACATTCGAACTCCAGATTCGAGCTTCAGGTTTTGCCCCTTAGCTGGCGACTGCATGCGGAGCAACAGCGGCGTGCTGGGCCACGCGTGTGAGCCTTGCCGTCAGGCGCATCACGCCGGGCCAGACTCTGAGGCAAAAAGGTAACACGGCGCGTGCCAGTGAGTTGTTCAAGCCATCGGCGGCAAACTCGGCAAGGCGCATCTGGGGCAGCAGCGCGGACCGCAGTCTAGCCTGGAAGAGAGGCGCCGGCTCCGCTGCAAGACAGGCATCGACCGCACAACGAGCAGTATGCAGCGCGACGGATATGCCATCGCCGGTGAACGAGGGGATGACGGCTGCCTGATCGCCCACGCAGTAGAGGCCATTCTCCGTTGTGCGGCGGATGAAACCATACGGGATATGGGTGATGGCGATCGGCTTGGCGAGCAGCGGCTCAGCGCCGGCAAGCCTCATGGCGAGGTGCGGACAATCCTTCTGCATCTTCGCGAGAAAGTTCTCCCAGCGATGGTTCACGCGCGCGAAATATCGCTGTTGCACCACGCAGCAGAGGTTTGCAATGCCATCTTCAACCGGCTGGATCCCACCATAGCCTCCGGGATAGAGCAGCAGCTCAGAGGCGCGTGCGAGCTCAGCAGCCTGCGCAGGCGCGAGTCGAAAATACATCTTGAAGGCGACCCATCGCTGAGGGTCCGGCGAACGCGCGTGGCCGCGCAAATCGTGCTTGCCCGTGGCGAGAAAGGCCGTTGGAGCTTCACAGGTCGTGCCGTCGTCGAGCGTAGCCTGCCAGACATTGATTGTCGTGCGGCCGAGCGCCTGTACGCTGCGGCCACGCTCTACGCGGACTCCTGCATCGATGGCCTCGGCGATGAGCGCTGTATCAAGCGCCTTACGCGTGAGCGAGGCCGCGGGAAAAGGCAAGGGAGCCTCCGCGGCACGCCTGGCGGCGGCGAGGCGAACGTAGTCGATGGGCACGGCGCCAAGGGAGGCCACATCGATGCCGAGCGCGCGCAGGTCCTCAAGGGCCTCACCGCTAAGGAACTCTCCGCAGACCTTGTGGCGCGGTGTTGGCTCGCGTTCGATCAAAGTAACGCTTCGCCCTTTGCGCGCGAGCGCGATCGAAGCGGCACAACCTGCCACTCCACCCCCGAGGATGAGAACTTCATCTTGCAATGGATTTCGAGTGAAAATGGGCGTTCTAACTGAAACTCCTTTTTTTGTATCCGATACGCTCAACTGCACCGCTCCTGATGGTTACTGCATGGCTCATGCTGCAATTGGGTAATAGTGCAGTTTAATATTCGCCAACTGGCGCAAGCGTTTGACGAGACCTTGGCGGGAATGGTGAGCCACATCCTGCACTGCCCATCTTTTGCACTGGCGATATTGCTAGTGTAACGCTGGCAACTTCGCCAAATTAGCCAATCAGATGAATTGTCTGTCATGTCGCCGCGATGGGGAAGCATTCGCATGGGGGCGCGGATATCCTGCGAACCCGCGCCTCAAAAGCGAGACCGTTCGACAAGTTCAGCGAGAGGCGCCAGGGCGCCCGTGATCAGGCACGGCGAGTGGTGAGCTCGCGCCAGCTGAGGCCGAGGTCGACGATAAGAAGGGATGCCAGGGTGAAGGCGATGACGCCAACGGCGGAGAAGGTGTCGCCAAGATGGCTCCAGTAGCGGGGCCAGAGATTGAGCACACGGCTGGAGACGAAGGTAAACGTGACGGCGTAAGAACGGGCCATCCACTGGCGATGCTGAACGATGTGGCGGTTGCGCGCGGTGATGAAGGCGGCGGCGGTGCAGACCATCCAGGCGGCGGCCTGCATGGAGGTTCCCGGCAAACCGGGGCGGCCGGCGGCCAGAGCGATCCCGGTGAACGCGCCTATAAAGACGGAGACGACGTAGACGCGGCCGAGGACGCGATGAAATTTCAGGTAACGCGTGCGCAGGCGCGACGAGAACTGCAAAGGGCCGACAAGAAGAGCGAGGACACCGCAGAGCGAATGGGGGATGAGGAGCTGGCGGTCTGCGATGACCTGCAGACGGTAGGCGTGGTACATGGAGTAATCGGTGACGAGAAGAACTTCTGAAGTGATGAGGACGAAGAGCGTAGTGAGACCAAGGGAGATCCAGAGAGCGGTTTTGAATCGGGAACCTCCGGGGCCAGCCGCGAGCAGCGTGGAAGATGACATTCATTTGCCTCTAGAACTTATAGACGTAATGAGGGAGCTGCCGGGTTGAGGGGTCCGAGAAACTTCATAGTTTTCAGGCGGACTTCAGCGCAAATCTAGACTTCAAAGCACGGAAAGAAATGCAGTGTGGCACGGAGACCCCAGGGGCTCCGTGCCATTCTAGCGTTTGCTCCCGCCCACGACTCGAACCGGAACGGGGATCGCAGCCCGATCCAGCTTCACGGTACAGAAACCGGGCCCCAAGAACTCGCTTGGAACTCAACATCTTCAAATGACCATCAGTTGCACCGGCTGATTGCTAGTCAGCCTCCAGTTTCGAACCGGGCACGCCTGGTTGTGTCATTTACAAATTCCAGCCATGAGTTGGGGTCTCGACATGTCTCCGAGATCACTCGCTCCGCTTCCGAATGACCCGATAAACAATGACTGGATTCTATTCTCGGTACTGGGCTAATGCTTGACCAAGACTGTCCTCAAGCCCGCTGAGCCAAGGCTCATAGTTCCGCCATTGCTGGAGTCCATCGCGAAAAATGGGCTGGCGGACCTGCTCTGCGCTCGGCGTACGAACGGTGCGCTGCGTCTTGTGGAACTCAATGCAGGCTGCCTCAAATGGAAGTTGGCAGAAGTCCAGGATTCGGCGCACGTTTCCCTCAAGGTTCTCGACGACGTCTTCGTAATTGACTCGCAGCACCCGCCCTGGAAGCACTGCGTCCCAGTGCCGCATCAGCTCGAGGTAGCTCTTGTAGTAGCGGGATATCTCCTCGATGCCATAGCTGAACTCCTGGCCACCGGCAAACAACTGCTTCAGGTTGCTGAAGCAGCACGCCATGGGCTCGCGCCGCACATCGATGATCTTCGCATTCGGCATCATGAGGTGAATGAGGCCTATGTGGTGGAAGTTATTGGGCATCTTGTCGATGAAGAATGGCTTGCCGGTTCGGTAGACCCGCGTGTCCGTGATGTATCGCTCGCCGAGCCTGCGGATGTCCTCCGGCGAGAGTGCAGTCAGCACGCCCGGATAAGTGTGTTCTGCGTGCGGATGCAGGCTCGGATCTCCGGGGCTCGACTGCTCCCCGTCCATTTCCTGCACGATGCGCTGGATGTCAGAGAGTTCCTGCGTGCCTTCGACCTGGGAGTGAGAGGCAATGATCTGCTCGATCAGCGTGGATCCGGAGCGCGGCAATCCGACAATGAAGATCGGATCTGGCTCCGTCACGCCGAATGCCGCGCGCTCCGCGAAGAACTGTGCCGTGCACACCTCGATCTGCCTGCGCGTGAATGCTTCCATAATCTCCGGACGGTAGCGGCTTTCAGCCCGCTTGAGTGCGTTGCCCCGTTCGTAATACAGCCACGATTCCGCGTATTCCTGCCGGTCCTCGAACGCCTTGCCGAGAGCGAAGCAGAGGTGATAACGATCGACTCGATTTGCATCCGAAGCGGATTCCTCGGCGCGCATCCGCTCAATCTCGCCCTCATTGAAGCGATAGATCTTCAGATTGGCGAGGCTCCACCACGCGTCGCCAAAGCCGGCTCTCAACTCGATCGCCTTTGAGAACGATTCAGTCGCTTCCTTTTGCCGGCCTACGGTCTGCAGCGAGTGGCCAAACATCACGTGCAGATCGGCCGATGCGGGCGATGCGGCGATCAACTGCCGATAGAGCGCGATCGCTTGCTCATGATCGCCGAGGCCGCCGCATGCGGCCGCGCACAGCGAAAGATAGACTCTGTTGCCGGGTTCCGAGTTCAGCAGCACTTCGGCTTCCTGGCGCGCGCGCTGGTATTTCCGCCGCGCAAGCAGCACACGAATGTAGTCCAGACGCGCGGCGACATACTCCGGCTTGAGCAGCAGGGCCCTCTCGAAGAGCGATTCCGCTTCCTCAAGCTCGTTGGATTGAAGGTCGATTCTGGCCAGCATCCGCAGCGCTTCCACGTCGTCGCCCGACCTGGGCAGGTATTCCCGGAGAATGTCCTCCGCCACAGACAGCTCGCCGTCCGAGAACAGGCTCCCAGCTCGAATCACCTCGGGCGCAAGCCGTTTTAGCGCCGCGACTTGCCCGGCCGCGGCCACCGCGTTTCTTTCACTCCCCAACTGGCGATAAAGGCGTTCGAGCATACTCCAACTGGCCGGCAGCGCCGGGTTGATGTCTACCGCGCGATGGAAAGCATCGACCGCGCGCGGCGCATCTCGAAGGCTCATGTAGCAGTAGCCCCTCTCCTGAAAGAGAAGGCTGAACCGCGGATGCTCCTGCTCCAGTCGCCGCAAGCTATCCAGAGCCTCTTCTATCCGATGCAGGCAACGCTGGTTCGTGGAGATAAGGTACAGCGCGTGGCGATTCTGAGGCGCAGCAGCCAGGAGCGCTTCAGCCGCCGCCAGTGCATCCAGGTGCTGCCCATTCTTGCTGAGCTCTCTGATGCAGCCCAGCTGCTGTTCAATCGGCGGGGGAGGGGAAAGAGTCTGCATAGTACCCGCCCATCATAGGGCGCGGAACGGATGATTTGAATTGCACTCTCACACTTTTCATTGCCATTTCATGCTGGTGTCATCGATGTTCCACACTGGCTCCCTAATCTCGCGGCTGGCGGCAATTCCCTGTTCCAGCCGCCGACAGTTTTCCCCCACGTTGAATCGCTGTCTGGGCGCCTATTGGCCAACGATAGCTCGCGACAACTTCTCAAAACCCCACAATCCCCAAAACAGGAGGCACTTCATGAGCCCTACGAACCGGCGTGAATTCATGCAGTTGATGGGCATGACCGCCATGATGAGTGCATTGCAAACCAACATCGCCAAGGCCCTGGCAATTTCGGCAAACAACCGTACCGGTACCATTGAAGATGTTGAGCACGTCGTCATCCTGATGCAGGAGAACCGTCCGTTCGACCATCACTTCGGTACGCTTCGCGGTGTGCGTGGCTTCAACGATCCGCGTGCGGTTAGCATCAATCTCCCACTCGCAAGCGGCACCGGCACCACGCCCGTCCCGGTATTCCTGCAGCCGGCTGGCGCCGCCAATGTCGCCGCCGGCTACGGAGTTCCGCCGAACTACGGCACCCTGGGTGGCCCCTCCGATGGCGCCGATGTGATCCCGCCATTCCGCGTGAATCCGGCAGCCGCGGGCGTTTCGAACCTGGGCGGAAGCTATCTGCCTGGAACGGACCATGGCTGGTCCGGTACGCATGCCGCCTGGAACGAAGGTCAGTATGACAACTGGGCTATCCAGAAGGGCCCGATGGCCATGTCCTACATGACGCGCGAAGATATCCCCTACCACCACGCTCTGGCGGATGCCTTCACGGTCGGCGATGCCTACCACTGCGGGATCATGGGGCCCACCAATCCCAATCGCTGCTACCTGTGGACGGGCTGCGTCGGCAACGTGGACTACCTGGGCGCCGGCGGAACTGACGGCCTCGGCGCTGGGCCGGTCACCTACAACGGCCTCAGCGTCAACAATGCCTACTTCGTCTGGGAGACGTTCCCTGAAGTGCTGCAAAGAGCCGGTATCAGCTGGAGGATCTACCAGGACCTCGCCGGAGCCACCTTCGCACCCGACTTCGGAGACGGCACCGGCAACTCCTTCGCCGGCAACTACACCGACAATTCCGTGCTCTACTTCAACCAATACGCCACCGCATCTCCAACATCCCCGCTGTTCGAAAATGCCTGTACGGGCACCGAGATCATCAACACCATCCCCAGCTCCACCGCATCCGCCGACGCCTGGGCGAACTGGGCTGAGAGCCTCTTCTCCCAGTTCAAGAGCGACGTGCAGAACGGCAAGCTGCCCCAGGTTTCGTGGCTCGTGGGACCGGCTGGCTATACCGAGCACTCCGATTACCCGATCAACTACGGCGCATGGTACATCTCCCAGGTCCTCGGCATCCTGGTGTCCAACCCCGAGGTCTTCAGCAAGACCGTGCTCATGATCAACTACGACGAAGCGGACGGCAGCTTCGATCACATTGTGCCCCCGTCGCCGCCGCCGACAGCCGGTGCGGGAGCCTCGACGATCAACTACGACCTTGAAATCGTCACAACCTCGACTCCGAACGGTCCCATCGGTCTCGGCACGCGCGTACCCTTCCTGGCCATCTCGCCCTGGAGCAAGGGCGGCTACGTCAACTCCCAGGTCTTCGATCACACATCGACAATCCGGTTCATCGAAAAGCGCTTCGGCGTCTACGAGAAGAACCTCACCCCGTGGCGTCGTGCGGTGGTCGGCGACCTCACGTCCGTCTTCAACTTCGCTAATCCGAATAACCATGAAGTGGACTTGCCGAGCACGAAAAACTTCCTTCCCTCGGTCTTCGAGCTTGCGGGAGGAAACGTCAACGACATCCCCATCACTCCGATCATTGGCGTGCCCCGGCAGGAAAAAGGCATTCGCCCCTCGAAGGCCCTGCCCTACGAATTGGACGTTCACGGATCGGTCAACGCTTCAAGCAGTTCGGTAAGCCTGACGTTCCTCAACACCGGCAGCGCCGCCGCGGTGTTCCAGGTGCGCTCCGGCAACCCTGCCGACGCAGTGCGCTTTTACACCGTGGAACCAGGCAAGAAGCTTACCGACACCTGGAGCATTTCCGCGTCCTATAGCCTCTCGGCTTACGGCCCCAACGGCTTCGTACGGTACTTCAACGGCGGCATCGGCTCCGGCGCTGCGGTTCTCAAGGTTCGCTCCAGCTACGGCACCGATGGCGGCGGTTCAATTGGATGGAATATCACCAATCTCGGCTCCAAAGCAGCCGTCACCGTCCTCGATGCCTACTCGGGCGAAACCAACACTCAGTCTCTTGACAGCGAAGACCATTTCGAGGGCCAGTTGTCGTTGGGACAGTTCCATGGCTGGTACGACCTCATCGTCACCGTTGCCGGCGATCCTACATTCAAGTACCGGCTTGCGGGGCACGTCGAAACTGGAACGGACAGCTTCTCGGATCCGGCTCTCGGAGGTCTCGTTACCCTCAAGGGTTAGTCCGATGCCGGCCTGAGTCAGGCACGAATCTGTAATAAGCGAGTTCATCAACTGGAATGCGCGACGGCCCGATGCAATCACATCGAGCCGTCGTATTCCATCGCCATTTGGCAAGGCTACTGGACTCGGTTGCTTGAAGAATCAGTTTGTTTGGACCGTCGAAGTCTCCGCGCGGCCGTATTCCTGAACGGCTTCCGAATCGTGCTCAAAGCGAATCAGGCCCAAATCTCTGAGTTTGCTCCAAACCCTTATCGCGCTCTCCTCAGGAGATTCGATTGACGTGTCAATCACCAACTCCGGGTCCAATGGCTGCTCATAGGGATCGGAGATTCCAGTAAAGTGATCGATTTCGCCCCTCAACGCTTTCTGGTACAGCCCCTTCGCATCCCGCGCGATCAAAACATCCAATGGGCAATCCACATGGACCTCAACAAAATTCTCGATTGACTCTCGCAGTTCCAGCCTAACCGCCCGATAGGGTGAGATCGCCGCGACGATCGCAATTACGCCATTCCTGCTCAGCAGACGGGCGACGTAGCCAATCCGTCTGATGTTTTCATCCCTGTCTTCCCGGCTGAACCCCAATCCTCTTGAAAGATGCTTCCTCACTTCATCGCCATCGAGTCGTTCAGCAGGTGCTCCATGCCTTCGGAACCAGATCTCCAGGAGCGAAGAGATCGTCGTCTTGCCTGCCCCCGACATCCCGGTAAGCCACAATGTGAATGCTTGGCTTTCATTGGTCATCTCTCCTCCTCATCTTCGCCTGGTTATGCTAACTGAAACTCAATCGTTGTTACAAAATGATCCGAACGACTATCGGTGGAGATCGCCGGGTGAGCGGGATTGAACAGCTCCCGGGAGATCCCAGATCGGTGAAGTTTGTGCAGATTGGCAAAAGCGGGCATGCGG
>Ga0210394_10006377_pt1 | contig 12799 bp, 10 predicted proteins | sample IncBWC12MmetaG_FD_160121 | JGI IMG/M metagenome (GOLD analysis project Ga0210394, IMG submission 160121) | Forest soil microbial communities from Barre Woods Harvard Forest LTER site, Petersham, Massachusetts, United States - Inc-BW-C-12-M | ecosystem: Environmental > Terrestrial > Soil >... | reverse complement strand
GCTCGCGCCGTCGAACTCGAAATTCGGCCCGATCGGCGTGCGCGAATTCGAGGTGTTCGATCTGCCCTATATCCTCCCCGATCTTGCCACCTTGCGTAAAGTAACCGACGGGCCGCTCGGCGCGAAATTGCTCAAGCTGCTCGAGCCGAAGGGCATGACCGGTCTTGCCTACTGGGACAACGGCTTCAAGCAGATGTCCGCCAACAAGAGACTGGTGACGCCTTCGGATTACAAGGGACTGAAATTCCGCATTCAGTCGTCGAAGGTGCTGGAGGCGCAGTTCCGCTCGCTCGGCGCGATTCCGCAGGTGATGGCGTTCGGCGAAGTGTACCAGGCGCTGCAGACCGGCGTGGTCGACGGCCAGGAGAACACCTGGTCGAACATCTACACCCAGAAGATGCATGAGGTGCAGAAATACATGACCGTCACCAACCACGGCTACATCGGTTACGTCGTGGTCGTGAACAAGAAGTTCTGGGACGGCCTGCCGGCCGATATTCGAACCCAGCTCGACAAGGCGATGAAGGAAGCGACCGCCTTCGGCAACGGCCAGTCGGCTAAGGAAAACGACGAGGCGCTTGCGGAGATCAAGAAGGCCGGCAAGACCGAAATCATCACGCTCACGCCGGAGCAGGACGCGGCGATGCGCAAGGCGATGGACCCGGTCTACAAGGACGTCGCCAGCCGCGTCGGCCAACCCCTGATAGATGAATTCATCAAGGAAACCGGCGGGGTCAGCCACTAAAGCAAGGATACCAGGCGGCCGCTCTTCGATCGGCCAGCAATGAACTTTCACTCTCTCAACCGTCATGCCCGGGCATAGTAGTCTGCCTGGCGCAGACTACGTACACTTGTCTGCGCTCCGGGCATCCACGTCTTAATGCTGCGGCAACAAAGACGTGGATGGCCGGGACAAGCCCGGCCATGACGAGCTAAATTCAAATGCCGCGTTCTAGGGGGAAACTGGTGCTGCTTCGTATCCTTGATCGGCTCGAGGAAATTCTGATCAGTTCGCTGATGGCGGCGGCGACGATCCTGATTTTCATTTCCGTCGTGCACCGCTTCGGCACCGGCGTGTCGTTTCTCTATCCCTACCTGATCGGCATTCACATTTCCTGGGCCCAGGAACTGTGCATTTACATGTTCATCTGGATGGCGAAGTTCGGCGCCGCCTATGGCGTACGCACCGGCATCCATGTCGGCGTCGACGTGCTGATCAAGCGCCTCAACGCCAAATGGCAGAAGGGCGTCATCCTGTTCGGCCTGCTCGGCGGCGCGCTGTTCACCGCGATCGTCGGCACCATGGGCGCGAAGTTCGTGTTCGAACTGATGAGCACCGACCAGGTCTCGCCTGACCTCGAGATTCCGAGCTGGATCGTCTACGGCTGCATCCCGCTCGGCTCCTATCTGATGTGCTTCCGCTTCCTTCAGGTGTGCTGGCATTACTTCTGGACCGGCGATCTGCCGCATCACGATGCGACAAATGTCGACGGCATCGAGGTGTCTAAAGACGCGCCGATCGCGTTGGGAGAAGCGTAATGAGCGCCGCTCTCATTTTCGGACTGCTGTTCGCCCTGATGCTCACGGGCATGCCGATCTCGATTTCGCTCGGCCTGACCGTGTTGACCTTCCTGTTCACGATGACGGAAGTGCCGATCGAAAGCGTGGGCCTGAAACTGTTTTCCGGCCTCGACAATTTCGGCATCATGGCGATCCCGTTCTTCATTCTTGCAGGCACCTTCTTAACGCGCGGCGGCGTCGCGCGCCGCATGATCGCCTTTACGACCTCGCTGGTCGGCCATCTGCCGGGCGGGCTGGGGCTGGCCGGCGTCGCGGCGTGTGCGATGTTTGCCGCCATTTCCGGCTCCAGCGTCGCAACCGTGGTGGCGATCGGATCGATCATGATGCCGGCGATGGTCGAGCACGGCTATCCCAAGCGCTTCGGCGTCGGCGTGATCTCGACCTCGGGCGCGCTCGGCATTTTGGTGCCGCCCTCGATCATTCTCGTGCTCTACGGCGTTTCTACCAACACCTCGATCGGCGCGCTGTTCATGGCGGGCATCGTGCCCGGCATCATGCTGGCCTTGATGCTGGCGGCGGTGACCTGGTTGATCGCCTACCGCAACGATTATCCGAAAATGCCGCGCGCGAGCCTGAAGCAGCAACTGACCGCGTTCCGTGAAGCGTTCTGGGGTCTGCTTCTGATCGCGATCGTGCTGGGGGGCATCTACGGCGGCATCTTCACGCCGACGGAAGCGGCGGCGGTGGCCGCCGTTTATGCCTTCTTCATCACCGTGTTCATCTACAAGGAATTGAAGCTCGCCCAGGTCGGCCGGGTGCTGCTGCAGGCGGCGAGCATGAGCTCGATGCTGCTCTACATCATCACCAATGCGGTGCTGTTTTCCTTCCTGATGACCCATGAGCAGATTCCGCAGGAAATGGCGGCCTGGATCATCGACAAGAACTTCGGGATCTGGACGTTCCTGCTCGTGGTCAACGTCATCCTGCTCGCCGCCGGCAACGTCATGGACCCGTCATCGATCCTTTTGATCATGGCGCCGATCCTGTTTCCGCTAGCGACCAAGATCGGCATCCATCCGGTGCATCTGGGCGTCTTGATGATCGTCAATACCGAGGTCGGGCTGTGCCATCCGCCGGTCGGCTTGAACCTTTATATCGCGAGCGGAATCGCGAAAATGGGCATCAGCGAGATCACCATCGCGGTGTTGCCGTGGCTCTGCGCGATGCTGGTTTTTCTCGGCCTTATCACCTATGTGCCCGAGATTTCGCTGTGGCTGCCAAGGCTATTAGGCATGATTTGAGGGTCACGGTTTGAGTGTTTCCAATCGTGAATGGAATTAAATCTTGGTAAGAGTAGGCTCCTTTGCCGAACTGTAAGTTGATTGCGGAGGCGCGTATGCCCATTCTCCAGCCACCTTCAAGGGAGGTTGACATGAGGAAGTTTGCTATCGCCGGCGTTGCCGCGCTCGCCATCGCCGCTTCGACCGCGGTCTATGCCCAGCATCGCTGGTTTCATGACCACATGGGCTACACGCGGATGAGCGCGGAAGATCGGGCGGCGATGGCCGATGCCAAGATTGCGGCAGTGCACGCGGGATTGAAGCTGTCGGCCGACCAGGAGAAACTCTGGCCGCCGGTCGAGAGCGCCGTACGCGATCTGGTCAAGATCAGGATCGATCGCGCCAAGGCGAGGGAGGCTGCAAGGGAGGCCGCGGCCGCCAAGCCTGACGAGGCCAAGCAAGTCGATCCGGTAACGCGCCTGCGCAATCGCGCCGAACGAATGGCAGTGACGGCCACCGCGTTGAAGAAGATCGCCGATGCGGCTGATCCGCTCTACAAGACGCTCGATGACGGCCAGAAGCGCCGGCTCGCCATGCTGACCCATCGCGGCCGGCACGGCGACGGCGAAGGATGGCGCGGCCGCTTCCAGCGCGGCATGATGGGCGGTGAGCGCGACCGCGGACCAGATTCCGAGCGGCTCTAAACCATCCCACTTCGTCGATCGGCATCATGACTTTGAGGAAAGCCGCCGGGAATCCCGGCGGCTTTTTTCGTAGCGCCTGATTTTCCGGAACCGGCGCGATCGATTGTCGCGGCCGGCGAGCCCGGCGGAGCAGAGTAAGCTGGATGCCGTCACTCAGGCACGTATCGATGCCTACCTCGATCGCGCCACGCATTAGCGGGAGCGAATGGGCCGGGTAGACGCGGCTCGCACGAACCGGCCCTTAGGCCCTCTCCGCGGTGCCCCGGGAGAAGCGCCGGAATCAGGCGCATTTTCCGGTATTTACAGGGTCGGCGGGAAGGCTGGATAAGCCCACAGGCTTGCTGGACATCGAGGGGTCGCTTTGCTAAACGACGCCCTCTTGTGGCGGCCTTTTCCGGACAAGTTCCGGGCGCATAGCTCAGTTGGTAGAGCAGCTGACTCTTAATCAGCGGGTCCCAGGTTCGAGCCCTGGTGCGCCCACCAAGCCTTTCAAGCACTTAACGCTCATAAGCATCAGAACGGTCTCTTCGGTTTGACGCTTGGTTTGAGAAGTTTGTTCGCCATCCGTCCGCGCCCGCTCTGCTGGAAGAAGCTTGGCGGGCACAGCGGCTAACTCGCTCCCGGCGGCGTGGAGCAATCTCTCACGCAAAAAGGCTTGGCGACTGAGGACGCCTTCACCTGTATCCGATCCCGATCCCAAAACTCATTTTTTTCCTACCCGTACACTTCGCTCAGCTTCTTGATCGCTGATTCCGCGAGTTCGACGCGGCCACCCAAGTAGTGCGCGTCCAGGATCTCCTGCACCGTCTTCATCGAATGGCCGGTGATCGAGGCAATCTCCGGCACCGAGCAATTCGACAGTGCGAGGCGCGTAACAGCGGTGCCGCGGAGATCGTGGAAGTGCAGATCCTTCAACGACGTTCTCCTGAATGCCTTGTCCCAGCTCGTCCTGAAACCGTCCTCGGTCCACGGTCGGCCGAACGAATTCACCAGAATGCTGACGGCCGAACGCTTCTCTTTCAGAGCAGCATCAAGCGCCTCCTTCAGCGGTGGTCCCACCGGTATGGTTACGCGGCGCCGGCCTTTGCTGCCGCGTCCCTTCGACTGACGCATCCGGATGTATGTGCCATCGTAGTCATTCCAGGTCAGCCGCAGCAGGTCTCCCTGACGCTGGCCTGTCCATAGCGCGAGCAGGAGAGCGGCCTGCAGCTCGACGGACGCAACAACGCAGAAGGCACGGATGTCCTCGGCGGTCCACACAATCTCCGACCGATCAGATTCATAGAGCCGGCCACCGCGCTCGCAGACGTTCACCGCAATCTTGCCGCGATCCTTCGCAACCGAGAGCACCCGAGCGATCGTCGTCCAGACGTAGTCCGCCTTGCGTGGCGTGTCGGAGAATGAATCACGAAACTCTTTGAAGTCGCCCCGCACACGCTTGTCTTCCAGAGCGCCGATTGGCATGGAGCCGAACTTCGCCCCGACGAGCTTCAGGTAGCCATCATAGGCGCGCTTACTCTTGTCGCTGAGGTCCTTGTACTCGCTGCAATCCTTGAAGTAGTCGATGAGCGAGCTGAAGTTCTCGGCGCTCTTTTTCTTGTACGACGCAACAGCCTCGTTGTAGAGGCGCATGAACTCCGGCGTACCTGGCTCGGCGTCGATGCGCGGGCCGCCCTTCCAAGCGTACCAGTAAGTTTTCGACGTTCCGTCAGCGAGCTTTTTGATTGACCAGTTGATTCCCTTCAGCCGGACTCGCATTTTGGGATGCCTTCCACGCGTCGTATGGTGATAATTGGGGCTCAATTGTAGGCCGAAGACCGGACAGCCGGTCAAGGGCCGCATCGATAGCTTTCCTATCCCATTTGTGCGTTCCTGGTATCGGCCCCGGCATAATTCCGCGTCGAATCCAGTTGTTAAAAGCTGATAGCGTCTCGCAGCCGGCGTAGGCTGCAGCCTGCTTTTTCGACATACCGCGGGGCGGGATCACTTTTCAGCATCACCATCAGCGACGTCGCGCGCGCAAAACCATTGCTCAGCCGCGATTGCAGTTGTGGCCAGCACTTGGATAAGACCGAGAATGCTGCGGACAAAAGGGCGGCGAGGCGTCCGTCGGGCATTCGGTTGGGCTGGAGTGGAATCGGGACGGGTGACCCTGCTGTCGGTTCGAAGCTCCTAACTACGAATCTGAGGGTCGGACGTTCGAATCGTTCCGGGCGCGCCATCAAATTCAAACACTTACCGAAAATCACCGTTTGAGAAGACGAAATTAAAACGGCTTTTCAAACGGTTTTCCCTCGCCAGCAATCAGCACCGGAAAACTAGGCAAGCCTGGGGCCGTCTGGTCGCATGGCGCCGACGCGTTACCGTTGCACTCCGCAAGTTTGTTATGAGCTGAAAACCACATTGAGGTGTCGAGGCTTATCACTCGTCAGACCGCAAACGCGAACTCTTCACATGCAGGCAGTGGATTTTGATTCCACCATACGGAGGTTCGAATCCTCCCGCCCCAGCCAGGTTTCAGCTAGGAGGATCAGGTACTTATCGAATCCGGCAGATTTTCATTCTGACCGGGCGGTTGTCTTCCTGTTCTTTTCCACGTCAGCGTCCTCAACATCGAGCGCGCGAATTGGGTGCGCAAGCAATACTGACTCGTACGACGACAAAAGAAAACCTCGATCTTGTTGGATGCGGTTGGCGAGGATCGAATATTGGCGCGCTTCTTCGATTTCATTCGTAACCTGGCGTAATTCGGCGAACACAGGCGTAGCAGAAAAACTTGCGCGCTTCTGATCTGCATTCGTCATTGCGATCGCTGACAATATGCAGGGCATTACACCGCCATCGAGCGGCAGCCTACATTTTTAGCCATCTCCTTGCGCAGGCGACGCTCTGCCGTGGAAGGAGCGGTAAATTAGGGCAACAGCAACGAAGAAAAGCGTGTGTGCCGCAGCGAACCATGCCATTCCGGCGAAGGTTAAGTGCGCGCGACCGGCGAACCCTTCGTCGGTCAGCGGCAGAACCACGGCTGCGTTCACGAGCCAGACGATGGCAGCAAAAGCCAAGGCGACGGCGATGGGCCGATCCTCATCAAGAGGTTCAACGACAAAAGCATAGAAGATAGACATCGCGATCCCGACCATGAAATGGAAGCTGATCTGAAAGGCAGGTGAAGCCGAAGGCGGCCCGCCAATCCGACTCCAGGCATCGGTCAAGCCGACCATGGAGAGTAATAGCATGGACCAGGGGCGTACCAGCCGTAACAGCCCGCCATGGGAAGTTGGCAAGGAAATCACGTCGGCCAGCATCAACGCAAAGGTATTGACGCAGATCGCCAATACCCCGGCTACGAGCGAAGCCGCCAAACGAACGTGCATGCTTCGGCTCAATCGGCTCACGGCTTTGCCGCGTCGTAAGGTTTGAAGCCGTACCTTTCAAAGATGGCCAATGCTTCCGGAGAACGAATGAATTCAAGCCAGGCCCGTGCGGCTTGCGGGTGCGCGGCGCCCGCGACTTCCGCTCCAGCGTAGATCACGGTCGTGTTCGCGCTTGACATCAGCGCGCGGCGCAGGCGGACTTGAAATGCGACCGGCTTTGCGAGTGTTGGCTTTGCGCGAGTTGTCGGGGCGAGATCCGAGGCCGGGCGCAGTTCCTGCACGTTGTCGGACAACTTGGCTTCAATAGCATTTGATTGTTGCGGCATGACGTGCTCTTAAATACAGATCCAGATCTCTCTAGTGACTGGATGGCGACCTGCGGACCGCCACCGGGCCGGTCCGCAGGTCCCTAGGACGCCTAGGCTTCGGCAGTTACGTCTATGATTGCCTGGGCAAGTTCTCTCCAATTGTGCGGTCTTACCGTCTGGCTCAACTGAAACGGACGTCGCTGAAATCGATCGTAACCATCTGCATGTCAGTGATCGGCCGCCGATCGGGTCCTCGCGTGTATGCGCGCCGCTTGGTCGGAAGATGGACACCGCCAGCTTCGACGTAGTTAGAGACGAGCTGCGATGCGGCGAAGCCACCAGCGATGTTTACGTTGTAATCGTGCCGGCGCAGTCGCAAATCCTCGCCGAAGAAGAAATCCTGCACGAGGCTATGTGTCTCGATCGAGCCTGGAAAATATCCCCGCAAAACACGCCAGACCTCGCCGTGTTCTTGCCACGGCTCGATCTCCGCGACACGAACATCTTCCATTCCGAGGATGAAAGGGGTGGTCAGATAGGTCCACAACGCCTCACCGTTGAAGTAAGCGCGATGCAGCGGATCCCACGGTGTACTCATCTGATGACCGGCAAACGAATCCTTCGGTGCCCAGCGTTCAGCTACGGTTTTGCCGTCGAGTTTTTCAACCGCGATCCTGTCCGGTGTAAACATCGACCGCTGATCTGGAGCGCCGTAGGGGGTAACGGAGCTGCGTTGTTCGTGCAGCCAAACGCTCATGCGACGCGGGCTCATATCCGGAGCAATGCCCTTAAGCGGGAAAAACCCCCCGCCGCTCACAATCGTCGCTTCGACCTTTTCGTAATAGTCCCATCGGCTCATACCACCATGAGCGTCGATGATTTCTGCAAGTAATTGGTTCACGGAAGTCCTCCTTGAGGGTAGCTGGGCTTCAGCGATGTCGAAGATGGCTTCGGCGAACGCTTGGGGAGCCTCCTGGGGCAGATTGTGTCCGATGCCGGCTTTGACAGTCCGGTTCGACGCAACAGCGATCGCATAGATATAGACGCCACTTTCGCGATGTGACGGCTCATGGAGCGCCTCCCGGCCGGACGTCGCCGCGGCTGAGGATCACGCGGGCCTCGAGATAAGAGTCCAATCCGGCGAAACCAAACTCCCGGCCGAGGCCCGACAATTTGAAGCCGCCGAATGGCGCAGTTGGATCGTCCACGAACTCGTTGATTGTCACGCGACCGGCGATAAGCTTGTTAGCCACGCGGTGCGCACGCTCGGTATCTCCGCCGCAAACGTAGGCTTGAAGCCCGTACTCGCTGTCATTGGCGATAGCGACGCTGTCCTCTTCGTCGCGGTAGGTGATAACGGAGAGGACAGGACCGAAAATTTCCTCGCGCGCAATGGTCATGTCGTTCTTGACCCCGACGAACACGGTCGGTTTGACATAGTTTCCATTCTCGAGGCCGACGGGCTTGCCTTCGCCGCCGATCAGCACTTCAGCACCTTCCGCGATGCCCTGGCGGATATAGCCTTGGACACGCTCGTAGTGTGCGGCCGAGACCATAGGCTGGATGATCGTGTCGCGCTCCGCCGGATCCCCGATCTTGAGTTTGGAGACCCGATCTTTGAGCGCGCGTTTCGCTTCGTCAAGGCGGCTTTCAGGCACGAGGATTCGCGTGCCGGCTGTGCACGATTGTCCGGTATTCATCAGCCCAACCGTCAATGCGAAGGCAACGGCCCTCCCCATATCCGCGTCGTCCAAGATAATGGTCGGTGACTTGCCGCCGAGCTCCAGCGTCACCCGCTTCATCGTCTCGGTAGCATCGCGATTGATCATCTTGCCAACGCGTGTCGAGCCGGTGAAGGATATTTTCCGCACGTTCGGGCTGCGAGCAATAGTGTTGCCGACCGTTTCGCCGCGACCGTTCACGAGATTGATGACGCCAGGCGGAAGCCCGGCGCGCTCGAAACACTCCATCAACACTTTCGACTGGAGCGGGCTCAACTCGCTGGGCTTCATGACAACGGTGCAGCCTGCGGCCAGCGCCGAAGCGGCCTTCTCACACACAAACCAGGTGCTGCCGTTCCACGGCGTCATCAGACCAGCGACGCCCATCGGCAGCTTCTGAATCGTCGAGTGACCACGCTTTGTCTCGAAGGTCCCGGGCTTAAGAAGATCCTGGACGAGCACGAAGAAGTCGCGCGCCTGATCTACGATGTATTCGGCGAATGTCACCGGCGCGCCGTATTCCGCGATCGTGATCGCCTTCAAATCTTCTTGCCGTTCGGTTAATGAATCGGCAAGGCGTTGCAGCCAAGCTTTCCGCTCACATAGCGTCGTCCGCGACCAAGCCGGAAATGCTTCGTTGGCGGCGGTGATGGCGCGCTCCGCGTCGATCTCATCGCCCAACGCTGCGCGACCGATTAGCGTCCCGTTGGCTGGGTTGCAGATATCTACGACTTCCCGACCGTGGGAGCTTACGAAGCGGCCGCCGATGAAGTGCCGATCCAGGATGGTCGCGGCGCTGATGGTTTCTCTGGGGCCCATATCTCCGCTCCGTTGTTGTGGTTGGCTTAACTGAAGCAAACGTCGCTGATATCGATTTTGACCATTTGCATCTCGCTCGAGCCCGGAAAGTACGCCGGCAAGACCCGCCATATCTCGATCGACGCCCTCTCTGGACAAAGTTGCAGTCGAAAAACTCGACGGCGAAACCATCGCCGAGCGCGCTGGTCCAGAGCTCCGTAAGGGAGGACGGAGCTCTGTTGCTCGTGCGGCCAAACGCTCATGCGGCGCGGGCTCAGATCCGTGGCAATGCCCTTCAAAGGGAAAACCCCCCGCCGCTCACAATCGTCGTCTCGACCTTTTCGTAGTCGTCCCATCGGCCGATACCACCAAGGGCATCAATGATCTCTAAGAGGAGCTGGTTCACGGCAGTTCCCCCTAGGCTTCAGCAACGTCGACGACGGCTTCGGCAAACGCCTGCGGAGCTTCCTGAGGCAGATTGTGTCCGATGCCGCCTTTGACATTCCGGTGTTCGTATTTGCCCGTGAATTTCTTGGCGTAGGCGGCGGGTTCCGGATGCGGCGCCCCGTTTGCGTCGCCTTCGAGGGTGATGGTCGGCACGCCGATTGGAGGAAATTCGGCGAGCCGCTTTTCCAGATCGTCGTATTTGGCTTCGCCTTTGGCCAGGTCGAGCCGCCAACGATAGTTGTGGATGGCGATGGCGACGTGATCCGGGTTATCGAGCGCAACCGCGCTCCGGCCGAAGGTGGAATCGTCGAAATTCCACTTTGGCGAAGCGAGCTGCCAAATGAGCTTGGCAAAGTCGTGCCGGTATTTGTCGTAGCCGACCTGGCCGCGCTCAGTGGCAAAGTAATACTGGTACCACCATTGCAACTCAGCCTTCGGCGGCAAGGGCGCTTTGCCAGAGGCCTGGTTGCCAATCAGATAGCCGCTGACGGACACCAGCGCCTTGCAACGCTCCGGCCAAAGTGCCGCGACGATATCTGCACTTCGCGCGCCCCAGTCAAAACCGGCGAGCGTCGCCTTTTCGATCTTTAGCGCATCCATCAAAGCAATGACATCGACCGCCAGCGCAGCGGGCTGGCCATTCCGGAAGGTCTGATCTGAAAGAAATCGCGTCGTTCCATAACCGCGCAGATGGGGAACGATCACCCGATAGCCGACTGACGCCAAAGCAGGTGCGACGTCGACGAAGCTGTGGATGTCGTAGGGCCATCCGTGCAGTAGAATGACGACAGGTCCGTCCGACGGACCGGCTTCCGCATAACCTACGCTCAGAACTCCGGCGTCGATCTGTTTGAGCGGACCGAAAGAGCGGTTTGCCCGCGGACTAATCGAGGGCAGCTTTGACTTGCCGGGTTGCGCATCAGCAGGCCTGATGAGGCTGAGTTGGGCGACGGCGATGGCCGCAGCGGCGACGCCGCAGAAGCGGCGGCGGGTGTCGTCGATAGCGTCAGATCTGCTGTTCATGTTGCTCACGGTATGATCCTCTGTCTGAATAAGGTGGTGTTGTCTCGGGCGCTTAACCCGCTGCCGGCTTCCGTCAGGTCGCCTGACGCAGCGATCTGAAACTTGCGCGTATCTCTTCGGAATAGAGTTTCGGCTGTTCCCAGGCTGCGAAATGAGTGCCTTTGGGAAGCTTGTTGTAATGAATAAGCTTGGGATACGCCTTTTCCGCCCAAGCCCTCGGCGCCGTGTAGATCTCGTCCGGAAACGCGCTCACCGCGAACGCGACCGTGCCGACGCCCTTGACGTCGAAAAAGCCCTTCTTCGCTGTGGCGCTGGCGTCCCAATAGAGGCGGGCGGACGACACCGCCGTCTTCGTCAACCAGTAGAATGTGATGTTGTCGAGGATGTCGTCAGGTGTTAGCCCCTCGAGTTGTCCGTCGATCGAGCGCGCGATCATCGCGTAACTACCCGCGTCGTGGTCGAGGATCCAGGCCGCCAGGCCGACTGGCGAATCCTCGAGCGCATAGAGTGTCTGCGGGCGAAGGGACATCTCGTTGGCGTAGCCAAGCCCCTTCTTGTAGAAGAAGTCGAGTTGATCCCAGGCGTGGCGTTCGTCGGCGGATAGCCCGGCGGGCGCTAGCTCATGAAAATTGAGCGCTTTGGAAACGTCGTCTGGAACAGTACCGGGCATATTCGAATGAACGCCAAGCAATCCGGCAGGCGCCTGCACGCCGAATTCGTCGCCGACCTGCGCACCCACATCGCCACCCGCCGCCACAAAGCGCGTGTATCCGAGGCGCTTCATCAGTATGGCCCACGCGCGGGTGATGCGTGGTATGTCCCAGCCCGTGGCGGTTGGCTTGCCCGAGAATCCGTAGCCCGGCAGCGACGGAATCACGATGTCGAACGCATCCGAGGCGCTCGCGCCATGCGCCGTTGGATTTGTCAGTGGATCAATGATCTTCAACTGCTCGATGATCGAGCCGGGCCAGCCATGCGTGACAATGAGCGGCAATGCGCTTTCGTGCTTCGAACGGACGTGAATGAAATGTATGTCTAACCCGTCTATCTCGGTGATGAAGTGTGGCAGCGCCTTCAACCTCGCTTCGCATTTGCGCCAGTCGTAGTCCATTCCCCAATAATCGACGAGCTTCTGGATCGTCGCGAGCTGGACGCCTTGCGTCGCATCTGGAACGGTTTCGCGGGCGGGCCATCTGGTCGCCCCGACGCGCCGGCGAAGATCGATCAGCGTGTGCTCAGGAAAGCTGACGTGGAAGGGTCGTATTGTAGTATCGTCCGCCGCCGCGGCAAACTGGCCGGGTAACATACTGACGGCACCGGCGGCAACCGAAGCGGCAAGAACGTCTCTCCGTGTCGGCGATTTTGTGGTCATGACCTTTTCCTTTGTTGCGCGTATTCGCTGCAATCGAGCACAACGCAACAATGGGGGAGACGCGAAGGCGAACATATCGGACGAAGGTGTCGGCGATACCTTTGGATTGGTTGTGAGTGGTTCCGACAATAACTTCTGTAACGACAAGGGCCGCAGTCTGCTTCACGTTCGCTGGTCGGCCGACAGGGATTTGGCCGGAAGGCGACCGACACCAAAGCACAATATACCTTGGTGTGAGTACCTGCTTCAGT
>Ga0210394_10006376_pt1 | contig 12803 bp, 8 predicted proteins | sample IncBWC12MmetaG_FD_160121 | JGI IMG/M metagenome (GOLD analysis project Ga0210394, IMG submission 160121) | Forest soil microbial communities from Barre Woods Harvard Forest LTER site, Petersham, Massachusetts, United States - Inc-BW-C-12-M | ecosystem: Environmental > Terrestrial > Soil >... | reverse complement strand
CCGCCGGACTGCCGGGTCGTGCAAGACTCACCGGACTCGCGTTGAGAATCGCACCCGAGGCGATGAACTTGCCGTGGCATCGAGTGGTCGGCGCCGGCGGACGAATCGTGTTCCCGAAGTCATCCCCGCATCATCGGGAGCAGGCGCGGCGCTTGCGGGCGGAGCGCGTCGCAGTCAAGGACGGTCGCGTGGCGCGTTTGCACATGATGGATTTTGACGCATCCTGAACCTTCACGCTCGCTCGAAACGAGCTACGGTTTCAACGTGCTCGGTGAATGGCAGCAGATTGAATGCGGTGAGTGCGCCGAGGCGCAGCGTGCCGCGCGAGGTCAACTGCGCCGCATCGCGCAGCAGAGAATCCAGCGCACAGCTCACGTACAGAAAACGCTCCGGCGGCTGCTCGCTCAAGTATTCGGTGAGTTCGGGATCGAGGCCCCGGCGCGGCGGATCGGCGATCACAACCTGCGCGCCGACTGCGGCCAGCCGCGCCGCGCCCGCCGCCCCCGGAAACAGCGAAATCTTGGCGCGGTTTTCTGCATCAAGGCCGGCGAGCCCGAGCTCGAGCCCTTGCAGCGACTGCGGGCTGACTTCGTTCATTCGGATGTCGCCGGCGCGCGCCAGCAGCGACAGGCCGATGGCGCCGACGCCCGCATAAAACTCGGCGACTCGGGCACCGTCGGGAATTTGCGCGCGCACGTGCTCGATGATGTCCTGCGCGATCTCGAGATTGTTCTGCCCGAAAGCACCCGGCGGGTAGTGCACCGCCGCTCCGCCAAACCGCTCCACGACGCTGACCGGCCCGCGCCAGTGCTGGAAGTCCGGTCCGAGGATGGTGTTGGATCGCTCGCAATGCGCATTGAACCACAGGCTGTGCAGCTCTGAGCCGAGCCGCTCGCGGATCAAATCGAAGCACGGCGCGAGGGGCTGAAGAGTGGCGCTGTTGGCGACGATCACGACCTGCGCGGTTTGCGAGCTGCGCTCCACCACCACCTGCAGGTAGCGCGCGAGGCCCAAATGTGCGCGTTCCGAGTAGCTGGTCACTCGGGCATCGACCAAAGCGCGCCGCACCACCGCGGCGACGCGGTTGATCAAGGGGTGCTGCACACGGCAATTCGGGATGTGAACCACGCGATGACTGCCGAGCTCGAACAGGCCTATCTTGGGCGAACCCAGCCGGCCGCGGATGGCGAGCCGCGCGCGCAGTCGAAATCCGGCGGTTTGCCCGGAAATCACCGGCACCTCGGGCAAGCCGTGGATGCGCGCCAGCTCATTGAGTGCGCTGCGGGAAACAGGGGCGATGCCGCGCTCACCGAAGCGCGGGCAGCCCGGGCAAGGCGGACGGTGCGGGCACGGCAGGATTTTCTGCGAATCTGCCGCCCCCATTTGACGTGTGTCCCTGCGCACGCCGCCAACCTACCAGACGGCGCCGCCACGGCGATAGCGGGTTCGTCGTACAATGGCCGCACAACGAATTGGCTTTTGGGGGGAGTTCCATTGACTCACGCTGCCATCGTCGGCTGGGGCAAGTGCCTGCCGCCGTCTGTTTTGACGAATCAAGACCTGGCGACATTCCTGCCCACCGATGACGAGTGGATCACGACGCGAACCGGCATGAAGGAGAGGCGCATCTCTCATGTCCCGGGCATCGAGCTGGCCATCACCGCCGCGCGCCGCGCCATTGCGTGCGCCGGTCTGCGCGGCGAAGACATCGAGCTCGTCATCTACGGCAGCTGCAGCAATGATGAGACCGTGCCCAATAGCGCGTCCGGCGTCCAGCAGCGCATCGGTGCGACCCGGGCGGCGGCGTTCGACGTCAATACCGCGTGCACCAGTTTCATGTATGGGCTCTCGATCGGGTCCTCCATGATCAAGAGCGGTATGTTCAAGAACGCGCTGATAATCGGCGTCGAGTTGATCTCCCAGTACTTGGACTGGGACAACCGCAATGTCGCAGTGCTGTTCGGCGACGGCGCGGCGGCCATGGTGCTGCAGGAATCGGAGCACGAGACGGGCGTAATCGCGGAGAAGCTGCAATGCTACGCCGATTCTCGGCAAATCCTGCGCGTGCGCGGCATGGGTACCATGTACGCCAACCTCGGCGTGCAGTTCGGGCAGACATCGTGGGACTTCGACGGTCAGGAGATCTTTCGCAAGGCGGTACAAGGCATGAGCGAGGCGAGCCTCGACGTGATGCGGCGCGCCCACGTCACCATCGATGACATCGCACTCGTCGTGCCGCATCAAGCAAACCTGCGCATCATCGATGCCGTTGCAAAGCGCGCGGGAGCAGGCCCGGACAAGGTGTATCTGACGGTGCAGAAGTACGGCAATATGAGCGCCGCCACCGCGCCGGTCGCGCTGGTGGAGGCGGTCGAGGAAGGCCGCGTGCCTCCCGGCAGCCTGGTGCTGATGCCGGCGTTCGGCGGCGGCCTGACGTTGTCCGCGCATTTGATTCGCTGGGGTCAACGCATGACGCCGCTGCAGCCCTGCGATGCGGAGCTGCCGCCATGTCCCAAGACTGCGCTCGAGATCGTGAACGAGATCCGCGCGCAGAAGAAGCTGGGCGAGGCGCAGGCAGGCCGCTTCAAGACCTTGAGTTTCGCGGAGAACCGCACCGGCTGAAAGGCGGTCCTGCGAGGGAACTCCACAATATGTAAATTCCGGCTCGCATGGCCGGTGAATCAGTGAGTTAGCCCCGGCTCCACTGTTGCGGAAGAAGCGACGCTGCGGTGGAAACGTGTAGTCGTTCGCAGACAATTGATCGGCAAATGCCGTCTGCGATTTACTCCGGACGCGCGGCGGCAACCAGCGCCGCGAAGCCAAGAGATCGTCTTCAAAAATCGTCAAGGGGATTCAGATGAGCAAGCCCGCGTTAATCAGACCGATATACTTGCTTGGCGCGGCGGTGATGTTGGCGCCCATTGCGGCAGCGAGTGCCGCCTCCCCGGCGAAGCACGTCAATGTTTCTCACAGCGTCCCGCGCGCCGCTGCCGCCCCTCATCGCGACGAACATGACGAAGGCGAGGATGATACGCAGCCATGGATGATGTTGCCCGTTGGCTTGGCGGCCATCGGCTTCGCCGTGCGCCGCCAACAGCGCGCCCTCGACTCGCTGCAGCCGCAGATCAATTGAGTTCATAAGCCGGCGCACGCTTGGGTCTCGCCGCCAGCGCTCGGACGGCGGCGAGAGGCGTGCAGGAGGATCAACCCCTGGATCCAGGAACGATTGCGCGAATCAAGCGCAGAACTGAGCCCGCGGGCGAGGTACGACCGTGGGACCCGCCGTCCGTCCTGGTCATCAAGTCCCTACTGTATCCGTTCGCGGCGGCCGGCAGTCTATGGCTGGCGTTGTGGATTTCCCGGGAGCCGTTCCGCAAGGCGTATTTTCTCACTGCGGTGCTTGCGTTCATCGCGACTTCCGAGCTCTTGAGCGTCGCGCCGCTGCGGGACCTGTCGAGCGCATCGGCCTCCGCCCGCGGACTGCTTTTCATCGCGCGCCGCTGGTTCACCGTGATGGCGTTCCTGTGGGCGCTCATCAGCGTGTCGGGATTGAAGGCGAATCTCCCGACGCACGTGTGGCTGACATGGACGCTCGTCACGCCTCTGGTGCTCGGGCTGAGCCAAGCCGCCGCCCGCCGCGCGTTCTCACTGGTGCTTTCTTCGCGGCATTTTCGACCGCACGATGCCATCATCGTCGGCCTCAATGATTTGGGCCGGATGCTCGAGCGCAGGCTGCACGAGGACCGCTCGTCCAGGATTCGGATCGTGGCTTACTTCGATGATCAGCCGCCCGCCGCCGGAGCGCGATGCCGCGATATCGCAGATCTGCGCCGGTTCATCGGCGGCAACGAGGTGCGCATCGTCTACATCACTTGGCCGATGACACGCGAACGGCGGATTCTCGAGCTTCTGGAAATATTGCGAGACTCGACGGCCTCGGTCTATTTCGTGCCGGATGTTTCGATCGTCAACCTGATCCAAGGGCGTCTCGCACTCGTTAGCGGAATTCCGGTGGTCGGCGTGTGCGAATCGCCTTTGTACGGCATACGAGCATGGCACAAACGGATGTTCGATATCGTCCTGGGCAGCGTCATGCTGGTGCTCGCAGGACCCGTGCTCGCCGCCGTCGCGATCGGCGTGCGCCTGAGCTCGCCCGGACCGATCCTGTTCCGGCAGCGGCGCTACGGCCTCGACGGCCGCGAATTCGTGGTTTACAAGTTTCGATCGATGAGCGTCAGCGAGGATGGCGCCTCGACCTTTTTCGCCGTTGAGCGCGGTGATCGCCGTGTTACCTCGTTCGGCGCCTTCATTCGCAAGACCTCGCTCGACGAGTTGCCGCAGCTTTTCAATGTCGTCGGCGGCACCATGAGTCTCGTCGGGCCACGCCCACACGTCGTCGCAATGAACGAGGCCTATCGAGGGCTGATCTCCGGATACATGCTGCGCCACAAGGTGCGGCCTGGGATTACCGGTTGGGCACAGATCAATGGCTCACGGGGCGGCGATGACCTCGAGGACATGCAGCGCCGGCTCGAGCTCGATTTAGAGTACCTCAAGCACTGGTCGTTGCGCCTCGACTTCGTGATCTTACTGCGCACCGTCGGCCTGCTCTGGTCGGATCCGTTTGCGTACTGATCGCCAGCGACTGTGGTGCTACGAGGCCGGCCTGCGGAATTTGAACACGAATTGATCCGTCCTTCCCCGCACCAGCGGATCGAACACCGGTCGACTATGGTCATCGGCGGCGTTGGCGAGCCCACTATTCTGCGACTCGAACACGAAGCCCGCCGCCTCGACCTCCTGCCGCAGCACCATGGGGTCGATTCGATGCAGCGTTTCGGTATCGCGCAAGCCCGAACCCGCGGCCGCGGCATGGTCGATGACGATGAAAACTCCGCCCGGCTTGAGTGATTTGAAAAACGCCTTGTTCAACATCTTGAGGTCGGCGGGGCCCATGAAGGCATCGTGCAGATCGTGGTAATTTTGCGACGTCCACAGGACGTCAAGGCGCTGCGGCGTGGAGAATCGATTGACGGCGCCGCTCATGAAGGTCACGTTGGCGTAGTACGGATTGCGCTCGATGGCCCTCGATCCCGCCACCTCTCGGGGCGGGCAGTTCTTCGCTTGCTCATCGGGGATGAACGCGTACACCTTGCCCGTGGGCCCGACCACTTTGCTCAAGAGACGAGTGAAATAAGCATTGCCTGGCATGAAATCCGCCACTCGATCGCCGGGCCTGACGCCCGCAAAGGTGAGCATCTGGGCGGGCATTCGCAGTGGATCCAGCTGGGTTTGTTCGGCCGGCCTATGCGGATCGGCCACCGCAGCGGCGATGGCGGATGGCACATCGGTTCGATCCGCTGCCAGCGCCGCCGGCGACAGCGCGGCCAACAGCAGTGTGAAAGCCGAAGACAAGAACGCGCTCCGCATCGAAAACTCCTCCGGACACTCGCCGGGCTCGCATTGATACGCTTCCACCATACGAGTTAAACTGCACTTCAAGTCAAGCGATTCTTACTGGAACGAAATCATGCTCATAGGCGAAGTCGCGCGGCGATCCGGACTCACTGCCTCGACGCTGCGCTATTACGAGCGGGCAGGACTTCTGCCGGCGCCGGCACGATCGTCCAAGAGACGGCAGTACGAGCCGCGAGTGATGGGCCGCATCAGAATCATTCAGGTGGCGCGGGATGCGGGATTTACGATCTCGGAGACGCGGGCCTTCTTAGGCGGATTCCCCGGGAGCACCATCCCTTCGGCGCGTTGGCAAAAACTGGCGGAGCGCAAGCTGCAAGAGCTCGATTTGCGTATCACCCAGGTCGTGAAAATGAAAAACCTCCTGCAATCGAGTTTTCACTGCGGATGCCGCACCATTGAGGAGTGCGAGCGGCTGATGGCGGCGGGTGAAACGCCGAAATAGGCGTGCCCTCGCGTTGCTGGCTTGCCTTCACAATGGGGCGAGCGTGTGGACGATATTCTCGCCGTGGAACAGAAACGTGTAGCTCTTGAATCCGACGTATCGGCCGTGGGAATTCTTGGCGTTGATCGTCGCTTTCACCTTCCAGCCGTAGTCGCGCGTCTCATGCATTAGAACGGTGCCGCTGACCCCTGTGGTGTAGCCCTTCTCCGGCTTGGTGATCTCCTGATACTGAATGGAATCCGGATCCGTCATGTGCTCTTGAAAATACTGCCGGATCGCCTCCTCGTAATGGATGGGCATGTCCCCGTATTGCGCAGCAAGCCCTGGCGCCGCAGAAGTCACCGAGCTGACGGCGTGAGATTCGGATCCCCGCAATGCCGGCGGCGGCGCAGGCTCCGGGCGTGCGATGGGCGCGGCCGGGGCCGCGCTAGGCGAGTCCTCCGAGATCCAGGTCTCGACGACGCATTTCCAGGTGCCATCGGCTTGTTTTCTCCAGAACTCGAGCAGTCTGCCCCGATCCGACAAGGGCATGCCGCGTGCGTCGCCGAAGCGAAGCTCGTATGCACCGGTCAAATACGCCGCATCGCCCGAACGAGTCACCTCCACTTTGATCGGGTGCCACGCAAGCGAGAGTCGGGGCAGCGTGAGCAGGTGGGTCACTGCGTCGCGAATTTGTTCGTTGCCGCTTACCAGCCGATCATTGGGCAGACGGACGATTGCATCGGCGGAATAGAATGTCATCCACGCCTCGACGCCGGCAGTGTTCGCGGCCGCGGCCCAATCGGCGTCGGTGCTGCGAACGGCCGCCTCGGCCGCGGCGAGATCGACGCCGGCCGGGGCTGCGAATATCAATCGGCACAGGCACAGAGAGGCGGCGGCGGCCGCCCCCCCACGCGTCAATCCGAGCGCAATGAACCGCCCGATTCCGCCGTTACCGCCGGTAACGACGGCTATTCGGCCGCTAAAGTGAAATGGGGAGGGTATTCCGGACATCGCTCTTTGCTCGCGCGAAGGCACACCAAGCTGTCGGCACTTTATCCCTGCTGCGCGGGGTTTGCCATCCATGCTTGAGCACGATCAGCCCGCGCCGGCGAGCTATGGCAGGCGCGCGATTGCTCCGCCCCGCCCCACCTTCGATTTTGTCTGTTGGAGGCCGTCAGGCGCCAGCTCGTCTAGAAAGCGGTTCTCCAGCTCCTGCGCTGACAGCGGTCTGGACAAGAGGAAACCCTGCGCCTCGTCGCAGCCGCGTGCTCGAAGCCACTCCAACTGACCCGAACGCTCGATGCCCTCTGCCGTGACAATCAGATTGAGACTCTTGCCCAGCGACAAAATTGCGTTTGCGATGGCGCCGTCGCATGCCGACCGATCGACATTGTGAACGAACGCCTTGTCGATCTTGATGCGGTCGGGCGGAAATCTGGTGATATACGCGAGAGAAGAATAGCCGGTGCCGAAATCATCCAGTGCGATCCGGCAACCGAGCTGTCGAAATCTCTCCAGCGCGCGGCGCACCGTGGCGGAGTCCTTCACCAGCAGCGACTCGGTGATCTCTATTTCGATGAGAGACGTCGGGACCCCGGCTGCGGCGGCTTCCGCTTCGACGACTTTTGCGGGGTCGCCATGCAGCAATTCTTTGGCGGAGACGTTGACGGCTACCGGAACGGCGATGCCGCGATCCATCCAGCTACGCAGTTGACGGCATGCGGCACGCACGACCCAGCTGCCCATGTCGATGATCAACCCGCTGTCTTCCGCGATTTCGATGAATCGGACCGGCGAAATGTCGCCATGATCCGCGTCGCACCAGCGCAGCAGCGCCTCGACGCCCACCAGGCGATTGTCCTGCAGGCGGAATTTCGGCTGATACTGCAGCGCCAGGAGTTCGGAATGAACCGCGCGGCGCAGGCGATTTTCCAAGTCAAGCCAATTGCGCAAGCGGCTGCTCATTGCCGGGGTGTACACCGCGACTGCGCCGTTGGCACCGGCTTTTGCTTGATACATGGCTGTGTCGGCGTGTTTCAGCACCGTCGTCAGGTCATCGCCGTCGTCGGGGTAGACGGCAAGACCAATGCTGGTTCCGGAGTGGAATTCGAGCCCTTCATACTCGACCGGCTCCTTGAAAGTCGCGCAGCAGCAATCGGCGATTTCGATCGCCATGGCGCGCGCCGCAGGGTCGCGCACAAGAATGACGAATTCGTCGCCACCGAAGCGGGCCACCGACAGATGCTTGCACTCGCTTTCAAACCCTTGCAGCGCGCGGGTGAGCCTACCGGCAACGGTGCGCAGCACCGCATCGCCGACCGAATGGCCGAAGGTATCATTCACCCGCTTGAAGCTGTTGAGATCCAAATAAATCACGGCGACGGCCTCTTGCGCGGCCGCGGCTTCCCTGAACAGGCGTTCGGCGGTCTCGACACAGCGCTGCCGGTTCGGAAGCCCCGTCAAGGGATCAAAGTAGGCGAGGCGCTCGATGTGTTCGGCGGCCACGGTGCGTTCAGTCGTGTCCTGGCGCAGCACGACCACATCGCCATCCGCCCGCCGATTAAATCGCAGCTCATACGAGCGTTGCAGGCCGGTCGAATTGTGTTCGCGGTACTCGACTTTGCGTTGCACGCCGTCGTGAGCCGTCTGACGAATGGATTCGAGCACATCGGGCAAATGCCGGGGCGGAGCGAGCACTGCGTCACTTCCGCCGACGGAGGCTGAGACCTCCGCGAGCCGTTCTACGGGTACGGCCTTCGGATCCCACCGGATCGTGCCATCGGGCGCGACCACCCAAAGCGTGTCCGGAATCGCGCCGACCAGCGTATTCACCTGGGACACGCGTTCGGCGAGCGCACGAGTCGCGGCTGCATTGCGCAGAATGTATTCCAGGCGGCGCGGCAACAGAGCCCAATTGACGGGCTTGGAAATGAAGTCGGTCGCTCCCGCCTCGAAGGCATGGCCGATCGCGGCGGCGTCCTCGTGGCCCGTGACCATGATGATCGGGACCGTTTCGAGACGTTGTGCCGCCCGCAGGGCCCGGCAGACCGAATATCCATCCATCCCCGGCATGTCGACGTCGAGCAGAATAATCGCGACTTCTTGCGACAACGCGGCATCCAGCGCCGCCGGACCGTCGTCGAAGACCAAGGGGGTCAGACCCGCTGCGATTGCCGACTCAGCAAGCAGCAGCCGCCCGAGTTCCTCGTCATCGGCGATGATTGCGATTGGACCCATGTGCGGCGAGTCGTTCATGCGATTTCCCGAATTTGTAGACGCGTCAGTTCGTCAAGAAGCGCCGGATGCGCCATTTCAAGTCTGTCTTGCAATCTCCCCGCACCGGCAACATCGCCTTCATTGCACATCTGCCCCAGCAGCCGCACGTCCCTCGCGAAGGCGAGTGCGCCGACATTCGCCGCGCTGGATGCGAGCTTGTGGCAAACGCCTGCCGCCGTTTTGAGGTCGCTCGCCGCAAGAGCGCTGCGCAGCTCAGCCAGGGACCGAGCCGAGCCAACCCGGAACAGATCGACGAGCTTCGAATACAAGTCGGCCTGTTTCCCCGCGCGCAAGTTGCGCAGTGTGGCCACGGCAGCAGAGTCGACGCTCGACAGCGGGTTGCAAGCCGGCGACGGGGCTGGTTGGGCAGACGGCCGATCCGCGTGACTGCCGATCCATTGGCGCAGGAGTTGAGCCAATTCGTCCAGCGTGTACGGCTTGTGCAGCAGATCGTCCATGCCTGCCGCGAGGGAAGATTCACGGTACCCCGCCGCATCGTGCGCAGTGAGTGCGATGATCGGTACCCGACGCGATGCGCCCTCGAGTTGACGAATCAGAACGGTGGCGGCAAAGCCGTCCATGATGGGCATGCTCAGATCCATCAGAATCAGATCGAAGCGCTCGGCGGCGCTGCGCGCAATCGCCGCGGGTCCTGCCTCGACCCACACGGAGGTACACCCCAACTCCGACAGATAACCCTGAGCCACCGCTGCGTTGACGGGTTCATCCTCCACCAGCAGTACATGGCCGCCGATGTGGGTTGCCGCCGGCGCCGAACGCGCCGCCTTGGCGCCGGGGGACATTGGCTCGCCGATCGCCGCGGCCAGCGCCTCATACAGCGCATCACGATGCACCGGCTTCGACACAATCGCGCTTGCGCTGACGATGCCGCCGAGATTGGCGTTTTCGATTTCGGCCTCCGACGCTACGACCACCAGAGCCGGGCGCGCCCAGCGGGCAGCGTCGGCAAACGTGCGCAGATAGTTCGGGTAACCACAGGCATCCACGACGACGACGTCCTCACGGCCCGCTGCCTGTGCCCCACGATCTCGATCGTCGTCCACGACGGTGAGCCCCAGTCCTGACACGGTGCGAGCCAGGGATTCGGCCATGGCGGGTCGACGCGTGAGAATGTGTACGCGGCGCCGCAGCAGCGGCCCCGGTGCTCGTCGATCTGACTCGGCCCCTACCTTCAGCGGCAGGCACACGGTGAATGTCGATCCCACTTGAGGTCGGCTGTCTACGGTGATGGTCCCGCCCAACAGCTCTGCGAGTTCGCGGCAGATCGTCAATCCGAGTCCGCTGCCGCCAAACCGACGGGTCGTCGACTCGTCCGCCTGCGTGAATGGCTCGAAGATCTTTGCGATCGTCGCCTCGTCCATCCCGACTCCCGTGTCGGCAACTGAGAGCCGAAGCATCGCCCGATCCGGCTCGGTGCATTCGACGTCGGCCTTTACGACGATTTCGCCCTGCGCCGTGAACTTGACCGCATTGCCGATCAGATTCATCAGAATCTGGCGCAGGCGCAGCGCATCGCCAATCAGTCCGCGGCGATCATCCGTCGGCGGACACACGATCAGCTCGATGCCTTTGGTTGCTGCGCTACCCATGAACAGGCTGGTGCATTCCTCGAGCAATGGCACGAGATCGAGGGGTAAGCACTCGAGTTGAACCTTGCGTGCCTGGATCTTCGACAGGTCCAGCAGGTCGTTGACGATTTGCAGCAGCGCCCGTGCCGAAGAGCGGATGGTATCGGTGAGGCGCATTTGCGTCGGCGACAGCGGCGTGCGGGCCAACAGCTCGGTCATTCCGACGACGCCATTCATCGGCGTGCGCAGCTCATGACTCATGCGGTCCAGGAAGTTGCTTTTCGCCCGCGCCGCTTCGGCCAATAGCCGGTTGCTCTCGAGCAGCTCCCGCGTTCGCATCTCGACCTCGGTTTCGAGGCGCTCCCGCGCCGCGACCATCTGCCGATATTTCAAGCGTTGCAATCGCAGCCGGTAGGCGAGCAGAGCCAGCGTTGCCAGAGCATACGCGACATATGCCCACGGTGAATTCCACGGCGCCGGTTCTTTGTGGATCGTGAAACGCAGGGGCACTTCACTCCAGACGAAGTCGGCATTGGCGGCGCGCACCTCGAGCACATGATCGCCGGCACTCAGATTGGTCAGCGTGATACGGCGTTGCGAACCCACGTCGATCCATTGATCGGTCAAACCCGCCATCCGATAGGCGAGACGGTTGCGTTTGGGCGATATGAAGTCGAGGGCGCCAAAGTCCATCGAGATGATGCTCGCGCGATGATCGACCGCGATTCGGTCGAGCAGCCAGTACGGTGTGGTGCTCGGAACAGGCACACCCATCACGTCGACGCTCAGCAGCGCAAGCCGCGGCGGACGCCGGCTTTCCGCGAGCCGCGAGGGATCGAAGATGTTGAATCCGCCCGGTCCGCCGAAACACAGCCGCCCGTCGCGCAATCGATGAAACGCGTTGAAATCGAACTCTTCTCCCTGCAGGCCGTGCTCGCGGTGAAATGTTTTTATTGCGCGGGAATCCGGGTCGAAACGCATCAGCCCTGAATTGCCGCTGAGCCAAAGGCGCCCGGCCGCATCGTTGAGCACACCATAGATGGTGTCGCTCGAAAGGCCGTCATCGTGCGACATCACACGGAAGCGGATCGAGTCCGCGGCCGCGGCCGAACCGACCACCTGCGCGAGCCCGCCGCCGTCGGTGCCGACCCAGATGCGGCCCCGCGCGTCGACCGCCAGCGCCCAAACCGTATTCACCGGCAGGGTCGTCAGATCGTTCGGGTCATGCCGAAAGTTCTTGATCAGAGTGCCGTCGGCGCGAACGAGGTCGAGGCCGCCGCCATCGGTGCCAACCCAGAAATATCCGCTCGAATCTTCCGTAATCGCGGTGACATTGGGTGCGGTCATCGCGCCCGGCTGCGAGCCGTACGGCAGCTGGTGTATCAGCCCGGTGCCGGGATCGAGCACGTTGGCGCCGCCGCCGTGCGTCCCAATCCAGATTTGACCGGAGCGCGCCTCGAAGATCGTCATGATGCCTGCGGCGCTCGATCCATGCGGATCTCCCGGCGTGACCGGAATCGCCGCGATTTGCCCGTCGGGCGTGAGCTTGCGCAAGCCGCCCGCCATCGTACCGATCCACAGCGTGCCGCGGGCATCCTGATGCAGCGACATCACACGCCGATCGCCAACCGCGTTGCGTCGACCGAGTATCGTGTCGATGTCGGTGGCGACGCCGGAATCGGCATCGAACCGCACCAACCCGCCGCCCAGCGAGGCTATCCAGACTTTCCCGTTGGGTGCATCGGCGAACGCGGTGACGAGTTTGTCTGCGAGCCACGGCGGCCGCCGGCCACCGAGCTCCCAACTGCGCGGGTCCCAGCGGCTGACGCCGCCCGCGCGCGTGCCGATCCAGACGAGGCCGGTCGCGTCCTCGTAAAGCGACATCACGAACGAATCGCGCAGCGATTCCGCGTCGCTCGCGTCGTGGTGATAGTGCGTGAACCCGCCGGTCGAGCGATCGAGCAAGTCCAGGCCGTCCGCCGTACCCACCCACAGGTGGCCGGCTTGATCCTCGAGGATGGCGCGGACTTCGTCGG
>Ga0210394_10006375_pt1 | contig 12803 bp, 9 predicted proteins | sample IncBWC12MmetaG_FD_160121 | JGI IMG/M metagenome (GOLD analysis project Ga0210394, IMG submission 160121) | Forest soil microbial communities from Barre Woods Harvard Forest LTER site, Petersham, Massachusetts, United States - Inc-BW-C-12-M | ecosystem: Environmental > Terrestrial > Soil >... | reverse complement strand
TGGGGATTGGAAGTACAGCTGAAAGAACTGCGCGTCCTCGGTCTGGGGCATAGTGCTGGTAGGACGAACAGGTGGTCGCGGTATGAAAGGCACGCTCAAACCGATCACGCCGCGAAAGCGATCGGGCCGCAAAAGCGCGGCGTACCACGCGACGGGGGCGCCCCAATCGTGTCCGACGATCACCGCTGTCTCTGTGCCTAAACCATCGAGCAGGCCGACCACGTCGCCAACATGATGGAGCACCGTGTACCGATCGAGTTGTTCTGGGCGATCCGTCTGCCCGTAGCCTCGCATATCTGGCGCGATCGCATGGAATCCAGCTTCTGCGAGCGCATGCAACTGATGGCGCCACGAATACCAGGATTCGGGAAAACCGTGACACAGCACCACCAGGGGCCCTGCTCCGCTCTCGGCGATGTGCATATGGATGCCGTTCGTTTCCACCGTGCGATGTTTTATTTCGCTCACTGTACCTCCTCGATGGTCACTTGCGGTTAGGCGACGGTTCAGGCGTTCGTTCCGCCATCCACAGTGAGATTCGCCCCGGTAATGTACGAGGACTCCGGACCGGCGACAAACGCCACCAGCGCAGCGACCTCATCAACGCGTCCGTAGCGGTCGAGTGCTGTGGCGGCCTTCTGGGGCACTGCCCAATCGCCCGCAGCGGGATTCAACTCCGTGTCGATCGGACCCGGCTGCACGTTGTTGACCGTGATGCCGCGGCTCCCAACCTCTCTGGACAGACTCTGACTAAATATCTTCACGGCGCCCTTCGTGGCCGAGTAAGGCACAAGCCCGGGCACCAGGACACGCTCGCCTACGGACGAGCCGATCATGATGATGCGACCACCATCATTCATGTGCTTTAGCGCCGCCTGCGTCGCGACGAATACCCCACGAAGGTTAATGTCGATCACGCGATCCATCTCTTCCAGCGTCGTCTCCTCGAACGTTTTTGGAATGGCCGTGCCCGCATTGTTCACAAGCACATCAAGTCGGCCGAAGGTTGCGACGGTCTTTCCGACCGCAGCTTCGACGGCACCGGCATCAGTGGCGTCTGCCTGGATCGCGATCGCCTTTCCGCCGGCGCGTTCAATCTCCTTGACGACCGATGCGGCCGCGTCTGCACCTTTCGTATAGGTGATGGCCACGTTCGCTCCGTCCGCGGCCAGGCGCTTGGCGATTGCAGCGCCAATGCCGCGCGAACCGCCCGTAATGAGTGCAATCTTTCCTTCCAGATTCTTAGACATGGTTTTTCTCCTATTCCTTTAATCTCGCTCTTTGCCGATCCAGTCGCGTATGTAGGGCGAGCAGTTGAGCAGCGTGACCCCTTGTGCTTCACACTTCCCGAGAAAACGAACAGCCTCAACGTCGACCAAGTTCAATTCCTCCAAGTCCAGCGCGATCTTCGATCCGCTCTCCATAATCTGCTTCCCCAACTCGGCTAAGTGCTCCGCCCGCATCCGACCTATCACTCGAAGAGTTGTGCTGTGCCCGTCAGAGTACTTCTCAATCTTCAAAGTCATGTTCGACTGCCGGACGATTCACGGCTTACAGACGGCAATCTCAACGCCATTGGTAATCAGTTGAGTTATTGGTGTTTAGCTTTTGCAGTTAGGCCGCATTTTCGGCGTTTGCTGAAAATTCAGCATCGCCTCCGGGTCTGGGTCGCCTAAGATTCCGTCGGGTCGGGCGTCTCGAAAACGGCTTGCTATCGCGGAGAAAGCGAAGTCTTTGAACGGGCTTCTATTCGAAGGAAGGACTGAAGGACAGAGGGGAGACTACGAAGTTCTAAAGCGATGCCGGTTGATTCCGAGTTTCCTGATCTTGGATTCAAGCGTTTGTCTCGGTATGCCTAGTTTCATAGCAGCGCCGTTGGGACCCGAGATCTGGCCCTCAGCCTCGCGGAGTGCATTTTCAATCATCGCCTTTTCCCTTTCCGCAAGGTCTGCGACCAAGGGGATGGTCGGCGTAGTCGGATTGGGAGACGCTGGCACGAGCCAGCTTGGATCGACACAAAAGACTTCCCCGTCGCACAGAATCACGGCCCGCTCGACCACATTCTGTAATTCGCGAATGTTACCGGGCCAGTCATAATTTTGGAACAAATTCAGCGTGTCTTTGCTTATACTTCGGATTCTCTTACCGGCTTTCTTGGCGTAGCGGTCCACCAGGTATTCCACCAACAACGGGATGTCATCAACTCGATCACGAAGTGCCGGCATTTGAATCGGGAAAACGTTCAACCGGTAGAACAAATCCCGACGGAATGCGCCTTCAGCCACCGCTGCACTTAAATCCCTGTTGGTGGCAGCAAGCACCCGGACGTCTACTGAAATTGTTTGATTTCCACCTACTCGTTCGTATTCCCGCTCTTGGAGAACCCGCAGCAAAGCGATTTGTGTCTCCGGGGGCAGTTCTCCGATCTCATCCAGGAAAATCGTTCCACCGTCGGCCGATTCAAATCGTCCCAGGCGTCTCTGCAACGCTCCAGTAAAGGAGCCCTTTTCATGTCCGAATAGTTCGGAAGCAATGAGCGTAGGGGGAATCGCCGCGCAGTTGACGCGAATGAACGCGCGGTTCGCCCGCTTGGACCGATTATGAATCGCGCGGGCAATCAGTTCTTTACCGGTTCCGGTCTCACCCTGGATCAGAACCGTCGAATCCGTAGGAGCTACTCTCGAGACTTGCTCCAACACTTTGCGCAGCGACTCGGAGGAACCGACAATTTCCTCGAACATGGACGAGCGCACGATTTCCTCGCGCAAAGCCACGGTTTCGTTTCTCATGCGGTCTTCGGCGCGTTTACGATCGTCGATATCGGTTCCCGTCGCATACCATCGAATGACTTTTCCGCTCTCGTTCAATAACGGGTTGTACCGGATCAAGAACCACCGATACTTCCCATCCTTTCCCAGAGCCCGTTGCTCGTTTTCGAATGGAGCGGTGCCGAAGAAGGTTTCCTGACGCTCTTCGCGAAGTCTCTGAACGTCGTCGGGGTGGAAAATGCGCGCCCGAAAATCGCCGGCTCGCACGTCGTCCAGAGACAGTCCGGTGTACTCGAGCGCCACGCGATTTGCGTAAATGGCTTTCCCGTCGGGATTCACGACGATGATGGTTTGCGGAATAGCATCGGTCATGCGTCGAAGCTCTTCCTCATCCTGACGGAGCTTAGCTTCAGCGCGCTTTAGGTCCTCAATGTCAGTATCCGTTCCATACCAGTTGACAATGTTGCCCGATTCATCGCGCAATGGCTCAGCCCGAAACAAGAACCATCGATACACTCCATCGAATCGACGCAGCCTTCCCTCGACTTCGCCCGGCTGGCCAGAGGCCAGAAATCCGCGCCACTTATCTGTTATTTCCTTCAAGTCCTCCGCGTGAATGGCGTCCTGCCATCCCCAGCCGCGAGCCGCTTCAGGCGTTAGGCCCGTATATTCGTGCCATCGCCGGTTCCAAAATATTCCGACACCATCCGGCAAGCTACACCATGCGAGTGTCGGGATCGTGTCGATAATCTTCCGAAGCTTCGCTTCCGAGGTCTGGATCTCCTCAAAAGCGCTTCTCAATGCTTCCTGCGATCGCTCTCCCTCGATGGCGATTACGGCGATGTGACCCGCGCCTTCGATTAGTCGCAGATCAGTCTCGTTAGGGGTACGAGGCTCCGTATAGGACACGCAGAAGGTGCCAAGAACTTCCTGGTTTTTGGAGAGTAGCGGCTGAGACCACGCGGCGCGCAACCCGTAATTCAAAGCAAGGTCTCGATAGTCAGCCCAGAAGGGGTCTGTTGCAATGTCGGAAACGATCACGCGCTGCTTCAGAGATGCGGCGGTACCGCATGAACCTACACAAGGGCCAATCTTTAGCGGAGTGATGGCCTCAACCCAGCCCTTCGGAAGTCGAGGACCGGCTGCGGGCCGAAGGTGCATTCGATCCGCGTCCATCAACATTACTGCCGACTTGATGTTACTGGCCTGAGCATCAATCGTTTCGCACAACCTCTCCAGGATATCTGGCAGGCAAGCTCCGCCGGCAATCATTTCCAGGGTCCGTTTTTCGGCGGCTAGCAGTGCCTCGGCGCGCTTACGATCCTCGATATCGGTATTCGCGCCATACCATTTGAGGATATCGCCGTGATTGTCGCGTACGGGCTCTACACGGAACAGGAACCACCGATAGTCTCCATCGTAACGGCGCAGGCGTGCTTCAATCTCACCGGCCTCGCCAGAAGCCAGCAGCTGCCGCCAAAAATCCATGAGCCTATCGAGGTCTTCTGTGTGAAGAACCGCAGTCCAGCCCCAATCTGATGCTTCTTCCGCAGAGAGGCCGGTGTAGTCCAGCCAGCGCCGATTGAGGAATTCAGCGGAGCCGTCGGGACGAGCAGACCACGCCAGCGTAGGAATCGCGTCAACCACAGGGCGAATGTCCTGCGTCTGCCAAGCCTGCTCGGTACCCTGCCCTGGGGATGCCATTCGAGAATTATAGCCCACTGCTGGATTCCAGCCCCTTGAAGATCTATCGCACGGTCGACTGAATCCGCGCATTATGTTCGGACGATTGCGAGTCGATCACTGACCCGAGTGCCGGAACCCCGCCCTGAAGGTACTCTGGTTGCGATTCCTGCTCAAATGCCGTCGTAGGGAAATACGCTCGGTTTTTTCGTCGGCCGTGTTTCCGCGGCGAGCGCGCCACTCGGGCGAACGGGACGTAAATGTGTTCTTTCGCCGGATATCACGCGTAAAAGCCGAAGAACGGATTTGCGAGAAGTGTAACGAACGGCGTTGCAGCTTGAAGGAAGAGAAAGCCTGGAGAAAGAAGTCGCGAATAATTCGCAGCCAGCCGACAAGCCCAGAGGCACGCGCTGCGAATACGTCAATAGTGTCGTAACTCCGGACCACGGCTTGGCGCAATCGAAACAAGTCCGTATCGATGGAATTGGAGCCAGCGTCCGTGGTTAACGCGCAAGAATATCCCGCCGGGCTGACAGAGTGGAAATGGACGACTGGATCGCACTGGACGCAGTCTCGCGCCTGCTAGCAGGGAAAAGTACAGGCTTGAGTTGAGACCATTAGAAGGCAAGTCCCTGCTGGAGAGCTCTTTGGCGGGTAAAACCGGGTTTTTGAGACGATTCGGAACAAGGAATAAGCAGGGAATTCAAATTCCCTGTTACGAGGTTTGCGCTCAGCGGATAAAACCGTGACCTGTTGTTTCGTCACGGCTGCGCACGCCACTCCGGAGGCGACGCAGCCTGAAGGAAGAGAAAGTCTGAAGAAAGAAGTCGCGCGCAATTCGCAGCCAGCCGATAAGCCCAGAAACACGCGCAGCGAATATTTCAATCGTGTCGTAACGTCGGACCACAGCTCGACGCAATCGGAACAGGTCCGTAGTGGTGGAATTCGAGCCGGCATCCGTGGTTAAAGCGCAAGAATACCCCGCAGATCGCGCTTTGCGGTCTGCCGCTTCAGAATAGCATCCGTACGGATAGGCAAGACCTACTGGGCCGCTCTGATGAAGGTTGTTGCGGATCGCACGTAACGAATCTCTGAGTTCGAGCTCGATTTCACTCGAATTCAGTTGAGGAAGCTCTGGGTGAGAGCACGTGTGCGACCCAAATTCAATTCCCGGTGCGAACTGCAGGGTTCCGGCTTCCGACCAAGAAAGAGAAACCTGGTCATCAACGGGGGCCCAACTTCGACCCATGTTTGACTGGCCACGAGAATCAACCCGCTCCGTCACCAGGAACACGGTGGCCGGCAAACCCAAATCCTCTAATATCGGAGCTACCACGGTAAGGAAGTTACGTGGACCGTCATCAAATGTGAGAATCACTGAGTATGGCGGGAGCCGTTGGTCGTTTTCTCTTTTCACGAGGTATTCACGCAGGCTGATCACTCTATAGCGGCGCCTGATGTATACGAGTTGAGCAAGAAAAAGGACGCGATTTACTGAAATGGCGGATCGGTCCTCTGGATCGGGGCCGAGCCGTTTGGTGACGCCGTGATAGCAGAGAATCATTGTTTTTGTTCGATTGCAAAACCTGGCAAACTCTGTCAGCCCAAAGAGGAAAAGTAGTTTATAGATGATTCGTTTATACGCGGGCAAATCCTTCGGTTGTGTCGATACGCTCGAAGGACGTTCTTCCCTGATTGACTTCGGCGCACCAGGAGTTGTCAGGATACTAATGGCCACGGCGGGGCTATTCCCTTCTACCCCAAGCGGGTCTATCAATTAAAAGGTACGGCGGAAGACAGCACTTCGTTGTAGATGGCGAGTAGCGCTTCATAATTTGCGGAAGCTGTGTACTTCGTCTCGAACTCGCGGCGGGCCTGATATCCCATCTGTGTCATTTCCTCAGGGTGCGACCAGGCCCAACTTACTTTTGCGGCGAGGTCGCCAGAATCACTCGCGCGGAAGGTCAAGCCCGTTCGGCGATTGTCTACCAATTCACCCAGCGCACCAAGCGCGGACGCCACGATAGGCAACCCGCAACCGAACGCTTCGACAACTGCCAGCGGAAAGCTTTCGTAACACTCGCTGGGCAACACGAGAAAGCGGGCACGCTTCATTGCTTCTACCACCTTATCTCTAGCTGTCCAGCCTAACCATCGGATCGAAGGGGCTTTTTCAGACGAAGCGATCACGTCAGGCTCACAAGGCCCGTCGCCCAGGATGACCAGAGGTACCAGTGTCTTCAGCCTCCGCCAGCCTTCAAGCAAAGTACGAATGCCTTTCTCAGGGGACAAGCGTCCGACGAAAAGTGCATAGTCACCGACCCCCTGCTTTGCGCCGGGGTCAGGATCCAGGTAGTTCGGTTTAACGACAATTTTATGCTCGGGGATGCCATTTTGGGCGAGCTTACGACGGGCAAAGTCCGTCAACGCAATGTAGCAATCCACCGCGCTTCTCCATGTTCCTATAAGTTCATGGCTAGCGATCATGAGGCCAACCGCCGCAGAAGCAAACACATCCTGCCGATAGCATTTGTGGACCACTCCCGGCCACGGCACCAATTTCCCCAGGCACTCTTCGCAGACTTTGCCATCGCGGTAAAACGTCGCTGAAGGACACAATAAACGATAGTTGTGAAGGGTCTGAACCACCGGGATATGGAGGTCCTTACAAACGTAATATAGCGAAGGCGAGAGGAGCGGCAAAATATTGTGGAAGTGCACCAAATCCGGTTTCTCGCGTTGGAGTGCAGTGCGCAGCTGGCGCGCCGAATCCAGCGACCACACCGCACCCACCCCAAGCCTGCTCTTCGCCCACCATGAATACTCGTGGATTTCGCGATTGTCGCGGAAAAACGTTGCCATGCGATGGCCAGCGCTCGTCAGAAGGCGCATCTCCTGTTCGACTACGCTATTTTCCCCGCCAGCGCGCTGATAGTAATTATGAACCAGCATTACTACGGGCTTTGAATCCGTCTGCTTCCGTGACAGCGGCTTACGCTTTGCGATTGAGGTTGGGGCGGTTTGCCGCAGCCTGTTGGTCTGAGCGAGCTCGTAGATCTCCGTCAATGCTTTGCAATTCTCTTTTGCCGTGTACTTCGCGAGAAAGTCATTGCGCGCCGCCGCACCCATTGCCGCCAGGTCGCCAGGATGCGAACAGGCCCATTGAATCTTGCTGACGAGATCGTCCACGTCGCCAGGATTAAAATGAATCCCCGTGACGCCATCGACAATGATTTCAGCCACAGAGCCGATACGTGCCGCGATTACGGGAGTTCCACAGGCAAGGCTTTCCACCAATGTGACTGGAAATCCTTCATACCATTCACTTGGAAACAAAAGAAACCGCGCGTGCTTGAGGAGCTCCAGGGCCTGGTCGGCCGTAACATGCCCGAGCCATTTGATACTGCCGTGTGACCGGGCCGAAGCTCGCTGAACCTCGGCACAGAGAGGACCATCACCCGCAACTTGGAGCGGCAACGAACACGAGAGTTTGGACCAAGCGTTGAGCAAACAGCCCACGCCCTTTTCCGGCACGAGTCGGCCCATGAACAGCGCGTATTCGCGCGCGCCATTCCCGGCGCCAGGGTCGGTTTGCAGAAAATTTGGCTTCACAAAGACCTTCTCGGGAGGCAAGCCGGATCTAAGCAGCTTGTTACGAGCAAATTGTGTCAGTGTAATGTAGCAGTCTACCTGCCTTGACCAAGTCCCCATCGCACTATGGAACTTGATCATCGCGGCAACCGCCGCGGTGGCCGGGCGGCTGCCGCGATAACAACCATAATTGATGGCGGGAAGCAAACTGGAGCTATCGACGCATTCTTCGCAAACATGGCCATCTCGGAACAGAGTGGCCGAGGGACAAATGAGGCGATAGTTATGGAGTGTCTGAACGACGGCGACACCCTCCCTCTTACAAGCGTAGTATGCAGATGGTGAAATCAGCGGAAGCAGGTTGTGGAAGTGCGCCACAGCCGGCCGTTCACGGCGCAACAACTGACGCAGGTCAGAATAGGTCGGCGACGACCAAACTGTGCGGGCTGCCAAAGCCGCACCTCGTAATCCGCTAGAATCGCCGATTTCAGTATTGCGCCGTTGAAAAGTAACTACTTCGTGGCCAGTTGAGCGCAGCAATTCCGCTTCTGCGGCGACGACGCAGTCCTCTCCGCCGGCCTGCCGATAGAAGTTATGCGCCAGCAGAATTTTCAAGGTATCGCCAGATCTGAAAGGCCGGTATTATCGGTGAAGATCGCATGTCCCTTGCACTGGGCGAGCATTGAGAAGACGCGTTCCACGTTGTGCCATTGACCCATTTGATCAACCTCCCATGAGTGTCCCCAGAAATGGAACACTCCTCCGCAGCTCAGAACGTGTTGTAGGACCGCCTCAGCAGTCTCAACCCAATTTGATTTACCGTAGAGCATATGGCAAAGGAGATTCTCTGGGCGCAAGCGCTTCAGGCTGTTGCGTGCCATTTTTAAGAACCCCACCGGCCCCGCTTGAACCGTAGTCGCCATCATGGCAACTCCACTATGCATTCGTGGCATATCCAACGACATCAATTCGACAGTGCGTGCCACCCGATATCCTGCCGAACGGACGTGCCTGACATGATTGCGTCGGAAATGACCTTTCGGGAAGCAGAACGCGGTGCATCTACGGCTGCAGATTTGCTCTAACACAGTTTTGCAACCAGCAATTTCTTCATAGGTCAGGCTTTCGGGTATTGTCAACAGGTCTGAGTGGTGCAGGGTGTGAGCGCCGATTTCAAATTCAGCGCTCAAGGCACGGACTTGCGAGGGCTCCAGAACTGGCAGTTCGTTCTCGATCGGAATATAGAAGGTCGCTGGCAAGTCATATTTATTCAGTAATTCAGCGAGACGCAGATCTAGAGGATGACCATCATCCCAACTGGTGGTGATGTATGCGGGCGGGTTGACCATCGTTGCCGCTTTGTGAAGTGCTCGTGCCTAATGCGTCGTGGACACATCCCGGAGAAGGCGACGCGTAAGCAGTTGCAGGGTGATCTTGAAAATGAATTTCGGGTTATTGAGGAGATAACGACGCCATAGGCGCCTAGGCTCCTGCAGCAAGCGATGGAACCATTGCAGACCTGCTCGTTTCATCCAAAGGGGCGCGTCTTTCGTCGCCCCCGTGTGAATATCAAAGGCAGCTCCTACGCCCAACATCAGCGTACAATCGAGCTCCCCTATATGATCGGCCATGAAACGTTCTTGCTTCGGCGTACTTAAACCGACCCAAACGAAGTCGGGCCGGGTCTTCGTCACGTGCTCTCGTAGCGCATATTCTTCGGCTGAATTTAGTGGACGAAATGGAGGCGTATTCGATCCAGCGACATTCAGGTTCGGGTACCGCTTGCGTAAAGCACAGGCGAGTTTTTCCGCGGCCCCCTCTTTGCCTCCGTAAAAGAAGTGGGTGTATCCACGTTTTTCGGACAAGCGGCATACCTCAAGCATCAAATCGGGACCATAGACTCTGTCCATGTACCGAAACCCTTGCAAGCGGCCCACCCAAACCATCGGCATACCATCGGGTGTAGTGAGCAGCGAATTGTTCAGAATCTGTTTGAATTCGCTGTCCGATTGTGCCTCCATAACTCCGTGCACGCCTGTGACGCAAACGTAGCCTTTACGACGATTGCGTGCCGCCTCGTCGATCGCGGCAACCGCTTGATCCATGTTGATGGCGTGGACGCCAACTCCCAGGACGTTCGTACGCGAAAGCCTATCTATGGACCGCATGAGCCGCTTTTTTAGGAATTCGACCCGCGTTGCTCAGTTCACTGTGAATCCAGTTGTAAGTGACTGCCAGGCCTTGATCTAAGAGGATAGAAGGCTCCCAACCCAAGACTTGACGCAGACGGCTGTTGTCGCTGTTCCGGCCGCGCACTCCCTGCGGCTTATTGATATCGTGCCGTTTGATCAGCTTCTTGTCCGCTATTTTCGAAATCAGATCGACCAAACCATCGATTGAAATCAATTCTTCCGTACCCAGGTTCAGCGGGTCGACGTGGTTGGACGCCATCAAGCGCACTAGCCCTTCGACGCAGTCGTCAACATACATGAACGACCGGGTCTGCTGACCATCGCCCCAGATTTCGATCTCGTCGCCATCTTCAAGAAGGGCGACTTTGCGGGAAATCGCGGCCGGTGCCTTTTCCTTGCCTCCTTCATACGTTCCGAGAGGGCCGTATACGTTGTGAAAGCGTACGATCCGCGTATCCAATCCGTAGTCCTCGCGATAGTATTGACAGAGCAGTTCAGCCCACAGTTTCTCCCACCCATAGCCTTTCTCGGCATCGGCAGGATAAGCATCTTCTTCTTTCAGCGGCGTTACGTTGGCTTCTTTCTGTTTGTTCTGCGCATACACGCATGCGGACGACGAAAACAGAAATCGCGTAACTCTCTGAAGGCGAGCTGCCTCCAGCATATGGGTGTTAATGAGCGTGTTATTGTGCGAGATAAGAGCGTGTGCCGCGGTGATGTAACCGATGCCACCCATGTCAGCCGCGAGATTGTAGACTTGGTTGATGCCCCCAGTGGCCAATAAGCAGTTACTCCAGCGCCGCAGGTCGAGGAGTTCGAATTCGTCAGCATCGGAGGCTTCATACTCAGGAGCCTTGATGTCGACGCCACGAACCCAGAAGCCGTCGCGTTTCAATCGTTTCACCAGATGATGACCTATGAAGCCTCCCGCTCCTGTGACCAAAACACGTTCTTGGGGCATGACCGGACCTCCTGGATGGATTAGGGCTCTGAATTGAATTCCAACTATCTTCTAACCAAAGGAAAGCGCATAAGGAAACGACGTAATGTGAGTTGTGGCTTCTGCGACACGTCGGTTCTCAGTCAGGGACCGTTATATTTACTCGAGGTTTTGTCGAGCGCCTGGGAGCGCAGGACATGAGGACAGCGTTGGCGATGAGTTCACCCACCGCCGCGCTGCTCCGCAAACGAGACTTGTCGGCACGCGGCAACTGCCCCGTCACTGCTCTTCGCAGAGCAGCCACGAACTCTTGCTCGTCGGCCGGATCGAATATACTTTCGGAGTCAAATAGTTCCGGCGCGCACCCCGCATAACGGGAGCACAACACCGGCACCCCGGAAAGTATTGCCTCATTGGCGACCAGTCCCCACACATCTTCCATGGTCGGGAAAATCACCACATCAGCGCTGCGGTAGAAAGCCGGCATAGCCTTCGGCGTCTGGGCCGGATAGAAGTGGACGTTGTCCAAACCCAGCTCAGCAGCAAGTCGCTGCAGCTTTGTGCTGTCGCAGCCTCCTCCCACCAACACAGTGGAAAAGGTCAGTCCTTCCCGTTGCAGCCGAGCTGCGGCGCGCAGAAACTCGGCGATACCTTTGCGCGCGACCATCTGGCCGACATGCAGCACCACAGGCCGGGGCCGCAAGTCCAAAGCAGGCTTCGCCGCAGCCTCATACCAAGTTTCATCAACACAGTTTTGCACCTGCAAGATGCGTTCCCGATGAACACCAAGAGTTAGCAGGTACTCCGTAGAGGTTTGTCCATAGCTGATCCACCGTTTGGCCCAACGCGCCACAACCCTGCGCAGCAACTTTCGGAATCGGCCCACACGGCGCTCGGTGTGCGAAGTGCCACCCCACCACACCCACACCGGCTTCCGAAAACAGGTGCCATAGGCAAGTCCCACCAGAGTGCGGAAACCCATTTCAAAGGTGATCACGGCATCGGGGCGTTCACGAATTAACTCGCTGATGTAGCCAGGCTCGACATGCACAAACCTATGATCAAAGGCTGCCCCGTGCTCGCGTTTCGTCAGCGACAGTTGCCATCCGGCCATGCGCCTGCCACAAGCTCCGTTGACCTCAACCGTGTTCCAGTAGCTGCGGTTACGTTCCATGCCGCCGTGCATGATGACCAGATCCAGCGCCGATGCCAGGTGCTCGTACACTCCCACACGAGAAGGTGCCACGAGATTGACAAGCAAAGCGGTTTTGGGCTTTGGCATTAAAAGCGGATGCGGCGTAAACGCGTCGCTTAATTCATCGAAATAGGCTTTACTGACCTTGCTTTCGGAACACGTTCTGATGTGCTTCGCTGTGTAAAGGACGAGAGAAGTTGTCGTACTACTGCATGTCACATGTCAATTGTTAACTACGGGGTCTCGAACTTCGTCAGTCTCAAGTCTCGGTTTTATCGAGAGCTTGGAAGCGTAAGACGTAAGGACGGCGTTGGCGATGAGTTCACCCACCGCCGCGCTGCTCCGCAAACGAGACTTGTCGGCACGCGGCAACTGCCCCGTCACTGCTCTTCGCAGAGCAGCCACGAACTCTTGCTCGTCGGCCGGATCGAATA